>Ga0315273_10014377_pt1 | contig 10197 bp, 9 predicted proteins | sample YL17G02_0_MG_FD_205753 | JGI IMG/M metagenome (GOLD analysis project Ga0315273, IMG submission 205753) | Sediment microbial communities from Yellowstone Lake, YNP, Wyoming, USA - YL17G02_0 | ecosystem: Environmental > Aquatic > Freshwater > Lake > Sediment | place: USA: Wyoming | collected... | reverse complement strand
AGGCGTGCCGGGAGGAACGGGCGATCACCAACGTCCCCGAGGCCGTGTATTTCTTCGCGGGATGCCGTGTCGGTCAGAACCCCGCGCGCGTCCTCTATCGCGGCGGCACCCACGGGGCCGCCGCGCAGGTCTCGCAGCTCGCCGCGCGGTTGCAGGGCGGCACCGCCCTGCTCGTCCGGTTCAGCCGGAACAGGCGCCCGTTTCTGCTGTCGCCCGCGGAACTTCGGCAGTGATTGCCCTGACGCCGTTCACGCAGCATCGCGACGGTGCGGTGTTCAGGATCGAGCGCCGTCGGTCCCGGGCCGCCGGGCCTGAAGGCCCGGCCGGGACGTCGGCCATGAAGGGCCGCCCTACACGGCGCCGGGCCTGGCATCACCCGCGGACGCGCGTCGCATCCTGGCGAGCACGCGGTCGGGCACCAGCGACCTCCCCAGCGCGCGCAACGCCAGCCGCGCGGGCTTGTAGCCGAGCGACCGCACGTAGTGCCGCCGCGCCGCGCCCCACTGCCGCTGCTCGGCCAGGCACTGCCCCACCAGGTACGCCTGGTCGGCCAGCTCGCGCAACACGGACCGGCGATCCGCCTTCGCCACACACATGCCCAGCTTCCGCTGGCAGTAGGCCAGCACCGACGTCATCCGCGCCAGCGTCACGAGGCGGTCGAGCGATGCGTCCCCGGTGAGGTTGTCGCCGAGGTGCCGCGTGGCGCAGTGCGCCGCGTCGAAGAAGGCGAACCCCTGCCCCGCCATCGCCAGCCGCAGGTAGAACTCCGAATCCTCGTGCACCGCGAGCGACGGATCGAACCAGTCGCACGTGCCGACCACCGAGGCGCGCACGACGACGGTCGACGTGGGCAGGGAGAAGACGTCCTGGAGCAGCGCGTGGGGGACGGCGTGCGAGTCGAGGATCACCACGTCATCGAGGCGCCGGGCCTCGAAGCGCAGCGGCGCGCGCATCCGCTCTTCGCGGATCGCCACGCGCTCCGGCGTCCACCAGCCGCCCGTCAGGGCGGCGGTCTCCACGCGGGCGAAGACCACGGCCACGTCGGGCTCCTGCTCGAGCAGCGCCACGGCGCGCGCGAGGTGATGGGGCCGCCACAGGTCGTCGGAATCGAGGAAGGCGATGTACTTCACGCCGCGCAGCGCACGGATGGCCACGTTGCGGGCCGCCGCCACCCCGCCGTGAGGCAGCAACAGGTACTCCACGCGGCCGTCGAGCGCGGGATGCTCCGCGCACACCTGCGCGACCCGCGTCTTCGTGTCGTCGGTCGATCCGTCGTCGGCGATGGCGACGCGGAAATCACGGAAGGTCTGCGCGGCGATGCTGCCGAGCGCCTCGGGCAGCAGGTGGCCCCGGTTGTAGGTCGGCAGGACAACACCGGCAAGGGCCATGATCGGTCCACCTTTTCACGCGCGCCGGACCGGCACGACGCGCGGGCTTCCGCCGGCGCGGGACGGGCGGCTGTCCGCCCACGCCGGCCGGCCGGTCTCCACGTCGACGCGGGCGCGCGCCTCCAGGTCCGCGACGCCAGCTCAGCTCCGCTGCGCCTCCACCCCGAAGACGGCCGCCGGGGTCCCCGCCCGCGTCCCGCGGCCGCGAACTCCGGGGGGCAGGTCGTGAAAGAGCCTCATTTCAGGACCTGACCCCGGAAGGCAGCTAGCCGCCGACGCGCTCCTGGCGAATTCTGCCACTAAGGGTCCCGCCTGACGAATCCGCGGGGACGTTGGTGATGGTGGTCTCGACCTTGACGGTGGCCCCGGTGGCCTTCTCAACCCAGCCGGTGGCGTTGGCTGCAATGGCATTGACGCCCTCGACCTCCTCGTACAGCCACTTGATCTTCACGCAGTCGACGCCGCGGACCTTCTCGAAGCCCAGCACCTCGTAGTCGCCGCGTGCCGCTCGCGTCCCCAGCGCCCGGTCGGCCAGGAATTCACGGCTCCACTTGTCACGGTAGCCGACGGGCATGTCCGAGAAGGCAGGGGTGATGGCGCGATAGACCCGCGTGTCGAGGTTCTCGGGGCTCTTGGCGCGCTGGCCCTTGTACGCGGCCAGCGACAGGTCGGGACGCACGGTGATCGTGTACTTCGCGGGCAGCGCCTGCCCGGGCTTGGACGGGGTCGGGATCCCGTTGATGAACATGTCCACCGACTCGGTCTCGAAGTCCATCGAGATCTCGCCGGACACGGCGACATCCGCGACCGTGACCTTCCGGGTCTCGTTCGAATCCCAAGTGCGCCGGCTGCCGTTGCTTTCGAGGGTGAGGACAATCGTCGCCTTGTATCGCGCCACCTGCCCGGCCGTCGCCTTGAAGACCAACGCCACTTTGTCCTGCGCCCGGGCGGTGCCCGGGCCGCTCACCATGACGCCGAGCGCCACCAACGCTGCCAAGTGTCTCACCATGACGTCTCCTTGGACATCTTCCCGGGGCCGGAGTCGTGAAACCCGAGGTGAGTGGTCACGCATCGCCCTGGAACCGGTCCTGGGCCCGTCGGGGCCGGTCCCGGGCTGATGTGGCATTATACGGCCTGGCTCGGTCGCGCGACACTCCGGAGCCCAACAGGCGTCTGCTAGAATACCCTTCAGGTCCGTCCACCACACGACTTCGCACGCGACACCGCACGACGATCGGCGGGCGCTGGTGACTGGGTTCCAGATGTACCTCTCGAAGCCGGTGACGCCATCCGCGCTGGCCGGCAGCGTGCGCGTCGTCGGGGACCAGGCGCCCCGCCAAGCGGTCCCGCGGTAGCCGGCACATGCAGATCCGGCCGCTCACCACCGCCGATCTTCCCCAGGTCCAGCGCATCGAGCGCGACTCGTACGGCGCGGAGTTGCGCGAGAGCGAGGCGGCGCTGCTGGCAAAGATGGCGCTCTTCCGCGCCGGTGCCCTCGGCTGCTTCGACGGGCCCGAGCTGTGCGGCTACGCGTTCGCGCTGCCGTGGCGCGCGGACGGCCTCATCGAGGTGGGGCAGGTCGTCGACGCCCTCCCCGACCACCCCGACGTGATGTACGTGCACGACATGGTGGTGGCGCCCGCCCATCGCCGCAAGGGCGTGGCGTCGCACCTGTTCGGCGAGATCGTGCGCCTGGCCGAGACGTTCCACCTTCCCCGCTTCGCGCTCGTGGCGGTGCAGGGATCCGAGTCGTTCTGGCAGCGCCTCGGCTTCGAAGAGGTGGACGCCTTCGAGTACGTGCCCGGCGTCGCGGCCACGAAGATGGCGATGACGCGCACCTCGGGCTGACGCCCGCCCCTCCCGCCCGCTCCCCCGCATCCGGTTGACGCCGCCCCCAGGCCACCCGCGCCCTGACCGGAACCGAACAGAATTCGGTCAAAGCACATCATTGCCGAATTTGTTATAATACATTCAGCAATATGCCGAACGTTCTGCTCGACACCAGGGATTGCGCGATCCTCGACCTCGTCCAGCGCGACGCCACCATCTCGCAGGCGAACATCGCCCGCAAGGTGGGGCTCTCCGCCGCCGCCGTCAACGAGCGGCTGAAGAAACTTCGGCAGGCCGGCGTCATCCGGCGCTTCACGGCGCTGGTGGACCCGATGGCGGTCGGCGCCACCGTCACCGCGTTCGTCGAGGTGTTCCTGGAGCACCCGCGGTTCGAGCCCGCGTTCCTCGCCCACGTCCTGAAGCTGGACGAGGTGCTCGAGTGCCATCACATCACCGGTGAGTTCTCGCTGCTGCTCAAGGTGCGCGTGGCCGACATGGCGGCGCTGCAGGCGCTGCTGCTCGACGGCCTGAGCGCCCGCAAGGGCGTGCGCCAGACGCGCACGGTGATGGTGCTGTCCACGGCGAAGGAAGACCCGTACGTCAAACCCGGCCCCGCGGAGACCCGTCATGACGCCCACTAGGATCGCCCCGACCGCCGTCCACGAGACGCTCGCGCGGCACATGCTCGCCGACGGCTACGACATCGTCCTCGACCTCGAGAAGAGCCAGGGCCGTCGCCTGGTGGACGCCCGCACGGGCCGCACGCTGCTCGACGTCTTCTCGTTCTTCGCGACGCTGCCCGTCGGCCTCAACCACCCGAAGCTCGCCGACGAGACGTTCCGCGCCAAGCTGCTGCGGGCGGCGCTGGCGAACCCGAGCAACTCGGACATCTACACCACGGAGATGGCCGAGTTCGTGGACACGTTCGCCCGCGTCGGCATCCCGTCCTACCTGCCGCACGCCTTCTTCGTCTCGGGCGGCACGCTGGGCGTCGAGAACGCGCTCAAGGCGGCGATGGACTGGAAGGTGCGCCGCAACTTCCGGAAGGGCTACCGCGAGGAGAAGGGGCAGCAGATCGTGCACTTCCGGTCGGCCTTCCACGGCCGCTCGGGCTACACGATGTCGCTGACCAACACCGCCGATCCGCGGAAGTACCAGTACTACGCCAAGTTCGACTGGCCGCGCATCGTCAACCCGGCCCTGCGCTTCCCGGTCACCGACCAGGAGATCGTGCGCGTCGGCCGGGTGGAACTCGAGGCGGTGACCGCCATCAAGGCCGCCTTCCACGAGCGGAAGGACGACATCGCGGCGATCATCATCGAGCCGATCCAGGCTGAGGGCGGCGACAACCACTTCCGCGCGGAGTTCCTGCGGGCCCTGCGCGTGATGGCCGACGAGAACGACGCGCTGCTCATCTTCGACGAAGTGCAGAGCGGCGTCGGGCTCACCGGGAAGTTCTGGGCGCACGAGCACTTCGGCGTGCAGCCGGACCTGCTGGCCTTCGGCAAGAAGATGCAGGTCTGCGGCATGCTGGCCGGGCCGAGGCTGGACGAGGAGCCGGAGAACGTGTTCCGCGTGTCGAGCCGCATCAACTCGACGTGGGGCGGGAGTCTCGTGGACATGGTGCGCGCCGAGCGCTACCTGCAGATCATCGAAGAGGACTGCCTCGTGGACCGCGCCGGGACGACGGGCGCGCACCTGCTGGCCGGGATCGAGGCGCTGCAGGCCGATCGGCCCGACGTGCTGTCGAACGCGCGCGGCCGCGGCCTCATGTGCGCCATCGACTTCCCGGACACGGCGGTGCGCGACGCCGTGGCCGACAAGGCGTACGACCTCGGCGTCATGATCCTGCCGTGCGGCCGTCTCAGCGTGCGGTTCCGTCCGCCGCTGGATATCACCATCGACGAGATCGACGAAGCCCTCGACATCATCAGCCGCGCGGTGCAGGCGGTGACTGCCCGGACGTAGGGGCGAAGCGCATCGGAGTTGGTAGTCGGTAGGTGGTGGTTGGTAGACGGCCTGTCCCCTGGGTCTGAAGACCCAGAGGCTACAGGCCTGATGAGGGCCGCGCGGCGGGCAGGCCCGCCGCGCCCCCGCCGTGCGACCGGCGAGACGCCGGGCCCGCACCCTGCACGAAGCCCCTTTGCATCCGGCACCTTCTTATATATAGTGTGCCCACATATGTCGCCACATAACTTCACCAGCGAACTAAAACGCGGCAGCGCCGAACTCCTCATCCTGGCCCTCCTCGAGGAAACCCCCAGGCACGGCTACGACATCGCGCGCCTCATCGGCGCCCGGTCCGACGGCGCCATCACCTTCCACGTCGCGTCGCTCTATCCGACGCTCTACCGGATGGAGGACAAGGGGCTCATCGAGGGACGGTGGGTGGAGCGGGCCGGGCAGCGGCGCCGGCGCGCGTGCGCGTCGCCAACGCCACCGCTAGCCTGTTCCCGATGCTGTGACTGAAATGGGGTCGGGAGTAATTAGGGACGATGACGATCTTGTAAGACAGAATTGTGATCGGGGCTAATTACTCCCGACCCCATTTCACGCATCTGGCTGGCAAGGCTGAAGCCTTGCCCTACCGGGACCAGGCGGACCTGAAGGTCCGCCCATCCTGCGTGTCTGCCCTCTAGCCCTCAGCCCTCCCATTTGACTCCCCGCCCGCAGGTCAACGAGAATCCATACGCTCCGCTGCCCCTCCCCGGCCACTCGGCCTTTGCGCCAGGAGCGCGTTCCGCCATGCAGATCTGGGGCCTGCACGTCGTCGATCTCGTCCTCGTCTTCCTGTACGTCCTCGTCGTCCTGTGGCTCGGCAAACGCGCCGCCACGAAGACGACCACCCTCGACGAGTTCTTCCTGGCCGGCCGCAAGCTGGGGAAGGCCTACCAGTTCTTCCTGAACTTCGGCACCTCCACCCACGCTGATCAGGCGGTCGCTGTCTCGCGCGAGGTGTACCGCCAGGGCATCGGCGGGATGTGGATCCAGTCGCTGGTCCTCTTCCTGACGCCGTTCTACTGGTTCACGGTGCTGCTCTTCCGCCGGGTGCGGCTGACCACCATCGGCGACTACTTCGCCGAGCGCTTCCAGAGCCAGTTCCTCGCGGCCGCCTACGCCATCTTCACGCTCCTCCTCTCGGCGCTCATCGGCGGCGGCATCGGTTACCTGGTGGCGGCGAAGACCGCGGTGGCGATGACGCCCAAGCCGATCGAGCAATGCACGCCGGCCGAGCGCCAGAGCATCGTCGAATTCCAGGAACTGCGCCAGATGGAAACGCGGCCGCCGCAGGCGATGTCGGCGCCCGAGCGTGCCCGCATCGCCCAGCTGCGCGACAAGGAGAAGAAGGGCGAACTCCGCTCGTTCGTGTCCTACGTCAACGAGGCGTGGTTCTACGTCGTCTACGTGCTGATTGTCAGCATCTACACGATGCTCGGCGGCTTCCGCGCGGCGGCACTCACCGACGCCATCCAGGGCACATTTATCGTCGTGTTTTCGGTGCTGCTCATCCCCGTCGGCCTCTCGCATGTCGGCGGCTTCGCCGGGCTGCACGCCCGCGTGCCGGCGCACATGTTCCAGCTGTTCGGGTCCGCGACGCTCAGCGACTACGCCTGGTACACCGTGCTGGCGATGGTGCTCTCGAACCTGGTGTCGATCGTGGCGGTCGTCTCGGGAATGCAGACGGCGGGCTCGGCCACCAACGAGTTCGCCGCGCGGATCGGGATGATCGGCGGGATGTTCCTGAAGCGCATCCTGATGATCTTCTGGGCGCTGGCCGGCATGCTGGCCATCGGCATCTACAGCGACCGGCTGCACGATCCGGACCTCATCTGGGGCGTGATGACGCGTGACCTCCTGTGGCCCGGCGCGATCGGGCTGATGATGGTGGGCGTGCTGTCCGGGAGCATGTCGTGGCTGGGCGCGTCGGCCGTGTCGCACTCCGCGCTCTTCATCCGGAACCTGTACAAGCCGTGGGTGCCTGACAAGAGCGACGGGCACTACCTGCTCGTCAGCCGCGTCATGGTGGCCGTGACGCTTTCCGGCGGCATCGTGGTCGCGCTGGTGGCCGACGACCTGCTCGGTCTCTTCCAGTACGTCATCTCTGTGCCGGCAATCTTCGGCGCGTCGATCTGGCTCGGGTTCGTGTGGCGACGCGTCACCAAGTGGGCGGTCATCCTGCAAGTCGCCATCTGCCTGGCGGCCTACGCGCTGGTGCCCACGTTCTTCTCGACGCTCACCTGGGCAACGCACCGCCCCGCGTTCCTCGTGGAGACATCGCCGCGCGTGGTGATGGCGGCGACGCGCGCGACCGGCGACGACGTGACGCAGGGACGGGCACGAGCCATCGGCCAGGAGATCCAGGTCCAGCGGGAAATGCCGCCGGTGGGCATCTTCTTCGAACGCGTGGCCCACGAGAACCCGGCGGTGCCCGACTCGCCCAGGGTCGGCCTGGGCCGGTTCAACGCGGAAGTGTGGGTGCTGAGCTGGGTCGGCTTCGACTTCACGCACTGCTCGAAGGCTCAGCTCAGCGCCATCCGGTTCTTCTTCTCGGCGATCTTCCCGTTCGTGCTGCTCTTCGGGATCTCGCTGGTGACGCGGCCGGCGCCCACATCCGTGCTCGACCGGTTTTTCGCACGCGTCCACACGCCAGTGCAGCCCACGCCCGAAGCCGAACGGGCGGCGCTGGAACTGGCGTATGCCCACCCCGAGTGTTACGAGCGCGACAAGCTGTTCCCGGGCACGCAGTGGGAGATCCTGAAGCCGGCGCTGAGTGACTACGTGGGCTTCTTCGGCACGTGGGCGCTGGTAGGCGTCATCGTGCTGCTGCTGTGGGCGGTGGTGACCATCCAATGAAGGTCGGCCTGGACAACTACAGCCTCTTCCCACTCGGCCTCAGTCCGCTCGACACGCTGCGGTGGGCGGTCGATCACCGCGCCGACGGCGTGGCTTTCTCCGGCCTGGCGCCCGAGCACCGGGACGCGTTGGACGGATGCGCGCTGGCGGACCTCGAGGCGTTCGCGCAGGACCACGGCCTCTACCTCGAATGGGGCGGCGGGCAGCACATCCCGCGCGACATGACCACGTGGGCGCGCAAGGACCTGGTGGCGATCAATCGCCGCGCGGCCGAAGAAGCCGCGGCGCTGGGCGTCCGCGTCATTCGCTCGTGCTCCGGCGGCCTGATGCGCTGGAACGCGGAGGCGCCGCAAACCGACACGCTGCTGAAGGACATGGCCACCGCGCTTTGCGATCAGCGCGCGATGCTCACCGATCTCGGCGTCGTCCTCGCGATTGAAACCCACTTCGAGTTCACGTCCTGGGAGCTGCTGCGCGTCTTCGAGATGTGCGAGGCCGAGCCGGACGGCTGGCTGGGCATCTGCCTGGACACGATGAACCTGCTGACGATGCTCGAGGACCCGGTCAGCGCGACGCGACGGCTGCTGCCGTGGGTGGTGAGCACGCACGTGAAGGACGGCGGCGTGCGGCTGGACGCCACCGGCCTCACCACCTTCACGGCGCCCATCGGCCGGGGCATCGTCGATCTGGCGGCGGTCATCCGGCTGCTGTCGACGCTCACCTGGCCCGTCCACCTGTCGATCGAGGATCACGGGGGCAGCTTCCACCTGCCGATCTTCGATCCCGTGTTTCTCTCGGCGTTCCCGGACCTGACGGCAGCGGAACTCGCGCGCCTCGTGGGGTGGTCGCAGCACGCCACCCCCAGCCCGCTGCCGCGCGAGCAGTGGCCGCAGGTGTGCGAGGCGAGGCTGGCCGACGATCTTGCGGCCCTTCGTGTCATCGTGGCGGCCGCCGGCGGACGCGTATGAACGGCGCAGCCGCCCTCGACGTCCGGCGGCACCAGCTGCTCCGGTTCAGGACGGCGGACGCGCTTCCGGAGGCGGCGCGCTCGCTCGGTGTCGATCTGCCGTTTCGCGACGACCTCGGCCCGTTGCTGTCACCAGCGACGGTTGCCGGCCAGGTCGTGCCGAACCGGATGGCCGTGCAGCCCCTGGAGGCGTGCGACGCGCACGCGGACGGCTCGCCGTCGGAGACGACGGTGGAGCGTTACCGGCGAGACGCGGCCGGCGGAAGCGGCCTCATCCGGGTCGAGGCGACGAGCATCGTGCCCGAGGGCCGGGCCAACCCGCACCAGCTGATGCTGACGCCGGCGACGCGCGGCGCCTTTGCGCGCCTCGTGGCCGTCACGCGCCAGGCGGCGAGGGACGCGTTGGGCGACGCGCACAGGCCCCTGCTGGCGCTTCAGATCACGCGGGCTGGTCGCGGCGGTTTCCTGGCGCCAGGGGCGACACGTCGCGTCGCCTGCGCGAACCCGTACCGCGACGTCGCCGGCGTCGCCGTCTCCGTGCGGCGCGACGAGGAACTGGACGCCATGGTCGAGACGTTCGTGCGCGCGGCGGGTCTCGCGCGCGAGGCCGGATTCGACGCGGTCGACGTGAAAGCGTGTCACGGCTATCTCGTCAGCGCGTTGATGCGCGCGCACGTGCCCGCCGGGTGCGTGGTGCGCGAGCCGGAACGGTACAAGGCGAAACGGCGCTGACATGCGCGAAGCGATCCAGACGATCGACGGATGGCCGGTGCGCGTCCACTCGGTCAGGACGCTCGTCATCGGCAGCGGCGCGGCCGGACTCAAGGCCGCGGTGAGCCTGCACGCACTCGGCCACACCGACGTCCTCATCGCCACCGAGGCGTGGGGCGGCGGCACCTCGGCCAACGCCGGGTCCGACAAGCAGACGTACTACAAGCTGTCGCTGGCAGGCGACGGGCCGGATTGCGCGCGGCAGATGGCGGCGGATCTCTTCGCCGGCGGCTGCACGCACGGCGACATCGCGCTTGCCGAGGCCCAGCATTCCGCGCAGGCCTTCTACCACCTGGTGGCGATCGGCGTGCCGTTCCCGCACGACCGGTACGGCGGCTTCCCGGGGTATCGCACCGACCACGACCCCCGGGGCCGCGGCACCTCCGT
>Ga0315273_10014376_pt1 | contig 10197 bp, 9 predicted proteins | sample YL17G02_0_MG_FD_205753 | JGI IMG/M metagenome (GOLD analysis project Ga0315273, IMG submission 205753) | Sediment microbial communities from Yellowstone Lake, YNP, Wyoming, USA - YL17G02_0 | ecosystem: Environmental > Aquatic > Freshwater > Lake > Sediment | place: USA: Wyoming | collected... | reverse complement strand
GCTTCTGCAATCCAGCCATTTTCATTGGTGAATTTAACTACGATTTTCCACCAGACCGATTCACCAGAACAGATCGGTCCACTGACGAGTTGCATCACCTCACCGGGCTGGATCAATCCTTTCGCATCGTAATTAACCCCTGGTCCAATACGAATCCGGTTTGGAAGGAATGGGTCGTAACTAAGGTATGCGAACCCATTCAACTTCAGTCGAGTTGGCTGAGCGTTTGGGCAAACCTGGTTTGGGTCAGCGGTCTGAGCGCCGGCAGGGGTTTTCACTTTTTTAGTAGGTGAGGCGATGGCAGCTGTCTCGATGGGCGTTACGGCTGCTGTCGCGGTCGGTTCGAAAAACGGGATAGTCAAGGTGGGCAGGCTGGTAGCGAGTGGAACAGATGTCGCTTCAGGAGTTGCGCTGGCTGGTTCGGAGGGAGGCGTTGGTTTGCCTACTGAAAGTGGGAAATATGAACAAGCGAAACTGAGCAAAACCAAGATGGATATCGTTAGCATTTCTTTGCGGTGGTTTGTATACATTTTTCCTCGAGAATTTGTTTTAACAAAGGACTCGGCTGGTAAAAGACATTGATCGCCTTTAAAATTAGCCCTGGTTGGCTGCGAACTCAGCTTTGATTTGGCGCCGGAATGAAGCATCGACCAACACGTCATATCCAGTTAATGCCAGCGCTTTTCCGGCGCGCAGGATGGCTGCGTCTGCAAAAGGTGTGACAACAGCATTGGCGAATTCTGTAGTATGGGGGGACAAGGGCTTTCCGTCGGCGACATCTACCAGCACATGCACGGCGGGAACGACATGCGAGACATTGCCCATATCCACAGATCCAAAATGATCGGGAGCGCGTTGGAAGGGCTTACTATCTAAATTATTAACAAAATAATCGCGGATTCGCTCAGCCAATAAATTGTTATTAAGCATATCATCGAAACTGTTCTCGTACTGGCGCAGCTCACAGCGTGTATCTGTGGCGATAGCAGCCGCCTGGACACAGGCTTTGAATTGCTCAACTAACTTAGTCAGATATTGGCGCTGCCTGGCGCGCACATAAAAGTGGGCAACCGTGTGGTCGGGGATGATATTCGGAGCTGCGCCGCCATTGGTGATCACGCCATGGATGCGCGCATCGGGTCGAATTTGCTGGCGCAGTGCGTTGATATTCGTGAATGTCAGGATCATTGCATCCAGGGCGTTCTTCCCAACCCAAGGAGCGGCAGCGGCATGGGAGGGTTGCCCGAAAAATTCGACTTCCCAGGCATCGATTGCCAAGGATTCGGTCAGATAGTAGTTATTTTCATGCGGATGGATCATCAAGGCCGCATCCAGATCCTGAAAGGCGTTTCTATCAACCATCGTAACCTTCGCGCCATCGGTTTCTTCTGCAGGCGTGCCAATCACGCTTACTTCCCCGCTTACATCTTCTGGCAGGTGTTCGATCACCGCCCCCAAACCGATACCAGCGGCCAGAGCGGAGGAACAGATGATGTTATGACCGCAGGCATGCCCGATCCCGGGCAGGGCGTCATATTCGGCCAGGAATGCCACGTGGGCGCCCCTGGAACGCCCTTTTCTGGCGCGAAAAGCTGTCGTGAGAGCGGCATAGCCACGCTCAACTGCAAACCCCATTCCTTCCAGTGTGTCGGCAAGCAAGCCTGAGGCAAATATTTCCTGATAACCCATTTCGGGATGGTCATGAACCTGGTGTGACACAGAGAGGATGGTCTCGGCATGGGCGTTGATTGCCTCGACAATCTTGTTTTGCAGGGTATTTAATTCCATGTGGTCACCTTTCGCGTCTTTAATTGGATAATTCTTTCGAATCAGATACCTGAGGAGATGGGATCAAGAAGGATAAAGTTTTATCAGCCTCAGCTCATTAAGACCTGCCGGCGTTCGCCGGTAGCTCATCTCGTCTGAATGTTTCCGCATAAGATGAACGCCTAACCCGCCCAAAGGACGTTTCGCCAAGGGCAAATCGAGGCGTGGAGGAGGCACACTGGTTGGGTCGAAAGGGGGGGCATCATCTTGCATCACGATTTCGACTGCGGCATCATTTGGCTGGATCAAAATTGTGATAACCCCATTACTCCCATGATAGCCGTGCATGATAATATTCGTGACTGCCTCTTCTACTGCAAGCACCAATTGGTAAAGGAAATCATCATCCACACAGTAAGGAATAAGCGCAGTACGAATAAAATTCCGGATGCCAGCCAGGTTGGATAGCCTGGCTGGTACCGATAGTTGAATAGTCTCGATGGCTAACTCGCTTTCAATTGTAATTAAAATAATCACCAGATGGCATGGTCGAAAAATCATCCAATTTTATTGGTGGATTATAACATTGGGCAAATGTATGGTATCTTAAATATGATAAACCATGTATAATCTTCTATTAAGCGGAGTAATTATATCTGATATGGTAAAATACGAACAATGGATTATATAACACCTTCAGAAATTGTGGAGAGAACACCGATGAAGCTTACGGAAGAATTAGATGATTTCCTGAGACGGGCGCCGTTGGCGATCCTTATCTCAGATATCGAAGGCAAAATAAGGAACGCAAATGCGAAATCTGCAGAAATGTTTGGCTATGAACCAGGGGAATTAATTGGCAGATCGATCGAACTATTGTTACCCGAATCGCTCCGTGGAATCCACGAGAAGCACAGGGCAGGTTACATCAAGAATCCATCCCCGCGTAATATGGGGTTCGGGCGGGAAATGGTCGGCCTGCGCAAGGATGGCCAGCAAATCCCGATCGAAATTGGCTTGAGCAATTATCCTGCTGGAGATCAGACTCTCATTGCCAGTTTTATTTCCGAACATCGGGCGGTGTCTGTTAAAACCTTACGCTTATTCTCGCAGGCGGTGGAGCAAAGTATCAGTTCTATAATCATCACTGACAATCAGGGTGTGATTGTTTATGTGAATCCCACTTTCACCCGCCTGTCTGGCTATTCGGCCGAAGAAGTGATTGGAAAAAAGCCGAGTATTTCCAAATCGGGTGAGACTTCGGATGAGAAATATCAGGAACTATGGCAGGTCATAAACTCGGGTGAGGAATGGCATGGCGAACTATTAAACCGAAAGAAGGAGGGTGGATTGTATTGGGTATCCGCTTCCATTTCCCCGGTTAAGAATTCGGAAGGAGTGATCACTCACTTCCTGGCAATCCAGGAAGATATTACCGAGCGTAAACATATTGAAGAGTCATTACGTCGAAGAAATGAACAAATGTCCAGAGAATTAGATTTAGCAGGGGAAGTCCAGCGCAGCTTCTTACCAGAGGACCTGCCGAAGGTAGACGGGTGGCAGTTTGCAGTTACTTTACAACCCGCTCGAGAGACTTCCGGAGATTTTTATGATTTCCGCCTGCTGCCGGATAAAACAATCGGGATATTGATCGCCGATGTGATGGACAAAGGAGTTGGAGCGGCGTTGTTCATGGCGTTGTGCTGGTTTATCATCCGCAGCTACGCCGAGCGATATCCAAGAGATCCTGAGAAAGTGCTGGCTGCGGTTAACCGCCGATTATTGCAGGATACGAAAGTTAAAAGTTTTTTGACCGTATTTTATGGAAAGCTAGACCCAGCCAGTGGCCAGCTGGTGTATTCTAACGCCGGTCATCCACCCCCTCTGATCGTGACAGGAAACAAACATCACGTGAAGGAGTTGAACCGGACTGGACTACCCTTGGGACTTTTCGATGACGCTAGTTGGGAATCTCAGGTCGTGAGTCTCAAACCTGGCGATGTTTTGACACTTTATACAGATGGGATTTCAGAGGCCCAAAATCCAGACGGATTGTTGTTTGGTGAGGGCAGATTTAAGAAATTGCTGGGTCGCACTAGCGAGAATTCAGCTCACTCTATTATGGATACAATCCTGAAGGACATCCAGGATTTTCAGGAGGGAATGGAGCAGAGTGACGATATCGCATTGATGGTTATTAAGCGAGAATAGCAAATTTGTCCTTCCCAGGCCAGCCTGGGGTAAAATGGACAGCGGTTATAGAGAGGATACACTGTTGACCGCTTCACTGCTTGGGATCCTGTCTGCGCTGTTTTCTGCCGTTAGTTGGGGAGGCGGAGATTTCTTCGGGGGTTATGCATCACGTCGCAGTCTCCCTTTTCAGGTATTAATCGCTTCCGGGGCAATCAGTCTGATAATTTTTTTATGCTCGGCGCTGATTATTGGAGAACCTTTCCCAACTCCCCCTAGTTTAGTCTGGGCGACTTTTGCAGGTATTGCGGGTGCGTTAGGCTTGGGGGCGTTGTATCAAGGTTTAGCACAAGGCAGCGCAGCGATTGTCTCTCCGACTGCGGCAGTGCTTGGGGCATCAATTCCGGTGGTATTCAGCGCACTATCCGAGGGCATGCCACGACCGGAGCATTTGGCGGGCATCTGTCTTGGGGTTTTGGGAATCGGGTTGGTCAGCCTGACCGGATCTGGCGACTTACAATTGCGACGCCGTGATTTGACTTTGGCGGTTTTAGCTGGAATAAGTTTTGCGGCATTCTTCATTTTCCTGGGCGAGATCCCATCCGGCTCGATATTTTACCCGCTGGCAGCAGCCAAGCTGATTTCTGTCTTAACAGCTTTCTTTATTTTGACGGTGCAAAAAAGGCACAGGCTGCCAGCAGCAGATCCCATCCTGATATTGGCTGGAGTTCTTGAAGCGGGTGGGAACTGGGGTTTCCTTTTGGCCAGGCAGCTGACTCGATTGGATGTAGCAGTTGTATTGTCATCGATGTATCCAGCAGTGACGGTGATCTTAGCCTGGTTTTTCTCGCACCAGCACATTAGCAAGGCTCAATTGACCGGGATTGCGTTTTGTTTGTTGGCTGTTGGGTTGATTGCAATATAAACAAATCTGGTAATGTCCTCGAGGAAGCCAGTACCAGATTTATGTTATTCTTAACAGCCTCAATGATCCCGGCTAACCTGTGGATAAATTCTTTTCAACCGTCAATTGCCGGGTGGTTTTCTTTTTTCCCCTTTGCTAATATCCGTACGATCACCAGGTCTGGCTCGCCTGGCCCGGCACGCAGCTTTGGATCTAACACGGTATGTAGCACCTCTCAGCCTTAGAATGGTTTCGAACAAAGCATCGATGACGATAGGCACCAATCCAAGTGAGGGTTCATCCAGCTAAGGAGCCGTGGATACGGCATTAACACACTGCCTACCGCACACCCAGCTATACCCAAGCCGAGCTACTCACACGGGTCTTTAAAATCCGGTCCGAACCATTTCTGAGCGAGCCGGTCCAGCGTGCCATCACTTCGCATTTGAGCCAGCGCTACATTGAACGGCTCCACCAGTTTTGAGCCTTTCGGGAAGATAAAGCCTAACTGATCTTTCACCAATACCTGGGGCAAGAGCTTTACTTTGCCAGGGTTCATCGCCAGGTAGCTTTTTCCGGCGATATCGTCCATCACCACCGCATTGATTTCTCCGGAGATCAAACCGGCTACAGCCTGGTCGAAGGTATCGAATGCAGTCACCCGATCCTGGCCTACGAAACTTACAGCCTGGTCGAAATTGGTCGTCGCGATCTGTGTTCCAACCTTGAAAGTAGGGTCGTTTCTGATCTCATCCAGTGTTAGCCGAGTTTCGTCTGCATTGACCATTAGAATCTGGTCAACCTCCATATAGGTATCCGAGAAATCCAATATTATTTTACGCTCGTCGGTGATAGTGGTTCCATCGCCCGCTACATCGAATTGGCCATTCGATACAGCCGCTATCAGATCATACCAGGCGATTTCTTGGGCATTCAAGGCGATAACCTTGCAATTCAGGCGCTGGCAGATTTCCGATAGCGCATCAAAATCCCAACCTTTGGGCTCTTCAGTGCTTGGACAAATATAACTGAATGGCAGGTAAGATGGATCGACGGCTACCGTAATATCGCGTCCCCCTAAATCCGGCATGGTGGTTACACCAGCAGGTACAGTTGTTGGTGCAGACGGAACCTTTCCACCACAAGCGTTCAACACCAGACTGGTGATGACCAGCCCTATTGGTATAAGTAATGAGGTGTGCTTCATATTATCTTCCTCCTTACTCGATTGATTTAATAAAATGCTAATTTACATTATCCAACCCTACCGATCCAAAGAAGAAAATGGGGGCAGGTAATGCTGAGATCTCGCACCAACACTTTAAAACTGTAATCACCGATTATTGCGTTGCCTAATCGGTGATCCCAAGGTAAGTCTTCCGGACGCGCGGATCCTCAAGCAGGTCCTTACCACTTCCTTCCATTGCGATCTGGCCAGTCTTAAGCACGTAGGCACGCTGGCACATTTCCAACGCCAAGGTTGCATTCTGTTCCACTAATAGGATTGTCAAACCCATTTCGCGGTTCAGGCGTACAATAGCCTCAAACATTGAATCAATAACGATTGGCGCGAGACCGAGGGAAGGCTCATCTAGCATCAGAAGCTGTGGCTGTGACATAAGTGCACGCCCTACAGCCAGCATCTGCTGCTCGCCGCCAGATAGCGTACCGCCACGTTGGTATAGTCGTTCTTCCAACCTTGGGAAGAGCTGGAAAACCTCTTTGATGGTTTTATCATATTCCTGGCGATTAGGCCGGGTATAAGCTCCCACAAGCAGGTTTTCACGTACCGAGAGCGGGGCAAATATGCGCCGCCCTTCGGGCACGAGAGTAATCCCACTTGCAACAACCTTATGTGCCTCCTTTTCTATGGGCTCACCCTTAAATTTCATCTCTCCAGAGGTAAGTGATTTTGCTCCTACGATCGTCTTCATCAGGGTGGACTTACCGGCGCCATTTGCGCCAATGACAGCCACGATCTCGCCCTGGTCTACGTGCAGGCTGACCTGGTTAAGAGCGCAAATGCCGCCATAATAAACTGAAACGTCTCGAATATCCAACATCGGCATTTTTTCAGGCATTTTTTCTCTCTCCCAGGTAGGCTTTGATCACTTGGGGGTTATTTTGGATCTCTGAAGGGGTTCCAATCGCCAGGAGCGAACCCAGGCTGAGCACGTATATACGATAACCCCTACATAAATCCATCACCACATTCATGTGGTGCTCGATCATGATAATTGTATACTTCATTGTCTCATGAATTAGACGGATGAGCTTGATCAGATCTTTACATTCATCTTCATTCATACCAGCTGCAGGTTCGTCCAACAGGAGTAGTTGCGGTGAAGCGGCCATGGCACGCGCCATTTCCAAACGGCGTTGCAGACCATAAGGTAAACTGGACGCTCGTTCATCACAGTGCTCTTTCAGGTTAACGATCTCCAGAAGCTCGAATGCCTTTTTATGAGTGTCTTTCTCAATCCGAGTTGCACGGGGTGTCCGGATGAAAGCTTCGGCGATCGAATAGTGTGGGACACTATGAAATCCCAGCTCGACATTTTCATAAGCAGTCATCTGAGGGAACAGGCGGATGTTTTGAAATGTCCGGCTGATACCCAAACGGCAAATCTGATCGGGTGATACACCTAAAATGCTTTTCCCATTAAGCATGATTTGACCAGAAGTAGGGGGAAAGGCATTCGTAATCAGGTTGAACACAGTGGTCTTGCCTGCCCCATTCGGTCCAATCAGTCCGACCAGTTCGCCTTTCTGGACTGACATGGTAACATCATTGACAGCTCTGACGCCACCAAAATCAACGGTCAGGTTTCTGATCGTCAGGGTTTCGTTCGGGTTAATCATCTCTGAATTCATTTAGGCACTTATCCTTCAGACGCTCCAGTCTGGTTGCGATGAAATATTTTATTCCAAAATACATGCACGAAAGTGAAATTCATCTCGACATAACCCAGCAAGCCCTGGGGCCGGAAGATCATCACAATTACAAATAGAAAGCCGTAGATAATCAAGCGCCATTCGGCAAAGGAGCGTAGCAATTCGGGAACCAACACCAGTATGAAGGCGGTGATAAAGGGACCGATCAGGGATTGGATGCCGCCAAAGACAACAGCTGCCAGCAGGCCGGCGGATGGCACGGTGGTGAAAAAAGATGGGCTGAGATAAGCAAAATACATGCCGAGCAATCCACCCGCTATACCGCAATAGAAGGCGCTGATGAAGAGCGCGGTGAGCTTTGTTTTCATCAAATTTACACCCATCATTTCCGCGGCAACCTCATCCTGGCTGATAGCGATGCAATTCTTACCATATTGCGAGGTTACGAACATATGAGCAAAATACAAAGCACCAATTACGATCAGGACGATCGCATAAACATCCGTGTGGGTTGGGATATTCATGTACCCAAAAGCGCCACCGAGTTTAAGACCTCCAAGGACTTTGGTGTTATTGAGCAGCAGGCGGATAGATTCTGCGAAACCCAAGGTAGCGATCGCAAAGTAGTCGCCTCGCAGCCGGCTGCGGAAGGCAGGATAGCCAATTATGAAACTACACAGGCCAGCAAAAACGCCGCCAATCAATAAGGCTAAAGGAAAGGGTATGTTTAACTCTTTCACCATGATGGCGCTCATATAACCCCCAAGCGCCATGAAACCGGCGTGCCCGATGGTAAACAACCCGGTGTATCCGGTCAGGATGGCGACGCCCAATGATGCAATGACGTTGATTCCGCCAAGGATGAGTATTGCATTAATATAACCCATGATTCCGCCAGCCTTCCTTTATAATTTTTCCTCGCCGCTCTTTCCCATAAGCCCGTTTGGAAAGAATAGCAGGACAATGATCAAAAATAAAAAGGAGAATAGGTCTCGATAGCTTGATGAGATGTATCCGGATACCAGGGTTTCGAGGATACCCAGGATCATGCTTCCCACGATGGCGCCTGGTAAGCTGCCCAAGCCGCCAATGATGCTGGCAATCATGGCTTTGATGGTCACAACCCCCATGAGAGGGAATACCGCATACTTTATGCCGTAGAACACCCCAGCAACAGATGAAAGCATTCCTGTGATAGCAAAGATGGTAAACGCGACAGCGTCATTATTGATTCCCATTAGAGAAGCAGTCAGGATATCAATCGCGCTGGCTCGGATACCCAGACCCCATCGCGTGCGATAAAGGAATAACCAAAGGAGGCCAAGCACCCCAAACGAGAGAATCCCGGCGATCAGATCCGTCCGGCCGATGGAAACATTTCCAATGAAGATTGGCTGGACCTTTTCAATCGGGAATTTGCGGTAGATGCCACCGAATACCAGGTTGATCATGTTTACTATCGCCAGGTTTACACCCATGGCTGAGATCATCATGAAGAGGCGCGGTGCTTTACGACGGCGGAGAGGGGAGTAAGCCAGTTTTTCAACACTTACGGACAGGATGATGGTTAGAATTATCGAAACAACCATCGCTGCCCAAAAGGGCAGGAAAAAAGATGAAATTGCAGTTAAGGCCATAAAGGCGCCAAATGCCATGAACGCATCAAAGGCCCAGTTGGTGAAGTTATAGACGCTGTAAACCAAAGCGTAGCCTACTGCAAGCAGCGAATAGATCGCGCCAATCGAAATCCCGCTGATGAGTTGCTGCAGAAATAATTCCATATCTGCTTCCCTTTCCAGAATTAAGTGGGGTGTTTGCAATTGTTTGGCAAACACCCCACCATGGATTTAGAGATTATTTGGGTACAAAGGTCTCAACAAGCTCCCACTGGCTGTTCTTGATGGTCATAATAAGCAGCGGTTTGTTATGGGGATTATGCGTATCTTGTTCCATAGTGACATTGCTGGTGAACAATGGGACATCTGTCATGGTTTCGAGTGCGTCGCGGATGGCGGTGGGGGTCGGGTCGCCCTTCTTGACCGCCTCACGGATGGCATATTCAATAGCCATCAAGGCATCCAAACCATAGTAGGTATAGATATTCGCTTTTACGCCATGCTTCTTTTCAAAGTCAGCGTTGAATTGGGCGTATTGAGGCGAACTCTCGGAGACGCCGGTAGTCACAATTGCGCCTTCCAATTGAGGGCCAGCCATGTCGAGCAGGTCGGGGACGAATACACCATCTCCGGCCATGATCTGGATTTTCATGCCGAGCGCTTCTGATTGTTGGGCAATCAGACCGACATCCTTGAAGGTATAGGCGTCCGCGACCAGCAAATCGGCGCCCGAGTCTTTGATCTTGGCTAATTGAGCTCGAAACTCAGCGTCTCCGCCAGTGTAGCCTTCTTTGGCAACAATTTCACCGCCCAGCTCAACGAAAT
>Ga0315273_10014375_pt1 | contig 10198 bp, 7 predicted proteins | sample YL17G02_0_MG_FD_205753 | JGI IMG/M metagenome (GOLD analysis project Ga0315273, IMG submission 205753) | Sediment microbial communities from Yellowstone Lake, YNP, Wyoming, USA - YL17G02_0 | ecosystem: Environmental > Aquatic > Freshwater > Lake > Sediment | place: USA: Wyoming | collected... | reverse complement strand
CGTGGTGCTCGGCGTCGACCGCATTCTCGACATGAGCCGGACCGTCCTGAACGTCACGGGCGACGTGACGGCAGCCGTCTACGTCGCCCGCGCCGAAGGTCGGCTGAATCCCCCAGTCGAGGGGGTTTGAGGCCTAACGCGTCGCGCGCCGCCGGCCGATCGCCACGAGCCCCGCGATGCCCGCGGCGAGCAGCAGGGCCGTACCCGGCTCGGGCACGAAGCGCAGCGCCAGGGATCCGAACGCCGGGATGCGGAGCAGGTCGGCTGCGTTGACATAGATCGGCGTCACCAGCGTGAGCGTCGAGCCGACCTGACCGATCGGACCGTTCCTCGTCCCCGTCAGCGACTCCTGCACGAAGCCACTCGGCGTGGTGACGTTCGCGACGCGTGTCGTCCACTGCGCGCCCTGGAGCTGGATGCCGGCCACGCTGACCGAGCCGCCCGCGCCCACGACGCTGAGCGGAATCGTAATCGGGGTCGCGGCGAGCGGACCCATCAGCTTCATCGAGCCGAGGATCGGCATCGCGCCGTGGAAACCGAGGTCGCCGATCGTCGCCGGGAGCGGCGGCGCGAACGTGCCGGCCCCGTTCTCACCGCTCGCCACCGCGGAGGTCAGGAGCCCACCCGGGAAGCTCGTGATCGGGATCGTGGTCGGGGGCACCACCACGATGCCCTGAGGCAGCGACAGCACGCCGTTGGTCAGATCGACCGTGGTGGTCGGAACCGGCACCGAGAGCGAACCGAGGGTCCCGATGAGCAGGCTGAGCGTGCCCTGGATCTGGACCGGCGCGGCCTGGACCGGACCGCTCCACAACATCCCGCCTGCCACCAGGAACCCCACCACCGCGCCGCTGAACCACCGCCGCATCCACATCCTCCCGGCACGAGCCGACCCGTAGCGGGACGCCCTTGCGATTTTTTAACGGTCGTCCAGTAGTGGTTCCGCGGCAGGGGATGTGTCAGGAAGGACGCCGATGCCCCCTCGGGGGTCGGCCTAGCGCCGGTCGTCGCCGCCGACCACGTAGCCGAGGGCCCGGAGCTGCTCGAGCCGCATCTGGTCGAGCTCGACCTCGGCCGGTGCCCCCCAGGTCGCCGGGGGGAAGGAGGAGTACGCGGCCACGCGCGCGCGCAGCCGCGCGGCGGTCTCCGGCTCTCGCGCCGCGACGTCGTGTTGCTCGCGGGGGTCGTCCCGGTGATCGAAGAGCTGCCCGGCGGCCGGGCCGGCCAGCGGCTGGATCCAGCGGTACGGGCCCTCGATCACGGCGACGATCGGGTCGGGCGCCGCCCCCTGCGTCCCCCAGGTCCGGTCGAGCTCGGCGTAGGCGCCGCTGTCTGCGGCGGCCGGGGCCGGCTCGGGTCCCGCCCGGGCGGCTGCGAGGATCGCGCCCGCCCGCGACGCGCCCTGCGCCCCGGGCAGCGGCGCCTGGCCCAGCAGGTCGAGCAGGGTCGGCCAGACGTCGACGCCGGCGGCGGGCGTCGACACCACGATCCCGGGGTCGAGGCGGAACGGCGGCACGAGGATCCACGGAACGTCGATCACCTCGCGGTACAGCGTGCGTGCGTGGCCCTCGAGCCCGTGCTCGCGGAAGCCCTCGCCGTGGTCCGACGTGATCACCAGGACCGTGCGGTCCGCGAGGCCCTGCTCCGCGATCGCCGCGACGAGCGCCTCGACGTTGCGGTCGACCCAGCGGATGGCGTTGTCGTAGAGGTCGGAGAGCTCGGGGCCGAAGTTCGCCGAGTCGTCATACACGTACTGATGTACGTCCATGTAGTGCAGGTAGAGCAGGAAGCGGTCGTTGCGCGCGCCGCGCAGGAACTCGATCGCGCTGCGCGTCACGTCCTCGTCGGTGCCCGGGAGCCGCGCCTCCGACGGCGTGCGCCGCGCCTCGCGCTCGGGCCCGCGGCCGGGCAGCGGGCGGTGGTAGATCTCGAAGCCCTGCCCGAAGCCGAAGTTCGGCGCGACCCAGCCGTTGCGCCAGAGCCCGGCGGTGCGAAAGCCCGCGTCGCGCAGGATCTCCGCGGGGAGCGTGGCGCGGTCGGGCAGGCCGTGCGGGTAGCGCAGGATGCCGTGCGTCACGGGGTGAAGGCCGGTCCAGAGCGAGGCCATCGACGTCTTGGTCCAGCTCGAAGCGCTGGTGACGTGCGCGAAGCGCACGCCCGTCGCGGCGAGCGCGTCGAGCGTGGGGCTCGTGGGTCGCGCGTAGCCGTAGCAGCCGAGGCGGTCGGCGCGCAGCGTGTCGATCAGAATGAAGACGACCGAGAGATCGCTGCGCGCCGAGAGCTTGGCGAGGTCCTCAACGTGGCCCGTCCGCACGCCCCGCGGTCGCAGCTCGACGAGAGAGGCGATGGCGAGCGCGAGCAACGCGGCGGCCAGAGCGACGGTGAGAGAGCGCGACTGAAGCAGACGGCGCAGCATCCGCTGGTGTACGGTAACCGATCCCGATGAACGCGAGGGACCGATCCGACACCCAGCGGGTGGACGTCGAAGCGCCGCCCCCGCTGCTCGTCTTCTCGCGCGCGCATCGCCGGCTCGTCGCGGGCCTAGCGCTCGCCTTCGCCCTGCTCGTGGCGGCGGGCATCCACGGCTACTCGATCTCGATGTGGCACAAGCACCTCGACGATTCCCCTCCAACGGAGATCCTGTTCGGCGAGGCGCAGTGGCTCCGCATGGACGACTGGATGGTGCAGATCCCGCTCGCGCTGAGCCAGCGTGCGCACGATCCGGCGTTTCCCGTCTGGAACACGAAGCTCGGGCTCGGGCAGGAGACGTTCCTGCCGGTCCATACCCCGATCGCGCACGTGCTCACGCTCTTCCGGCCCCTCGAATGGGGATGGTTCCTCGGCGCCGATGCCGGACTCGCGTGGAAGTGGTGGCTCCAGGCCTTCGGCCTCTTCTACGCCACGTTCCTCGTGCTCATGATCGTGAGCGAGGGGCGCTTCGGGCTGTCGGTCGCGGGCGGCGCGTTCCTGGTCTTCTCGCCGTTCGTCCAGTTCTGGTCGCTCAACGCCGCCCCGTTCGTGGTGTTCGCGGAGATCGTCTACATCTCCGCGTGTCACGTCCTGCTGTCCCCGCGGCGGGGGCTCGTGCTCGCGAACGCGGTCCTCCTGGCCTGGGCGGCGGTCGCGTTCGTGGTCTCGCTCTATCCGCCGTACCAGATCGTGCTCGCGCAGATCTTCGGCCTGCTCCTCACGGCGACCGTCCTCCAGCGGATCTCGCGCGACGGCGCACCGCGCGACGTCACGCTGCGCGCGGCGGCACTCGCCGCGGCCAGCGTGGTCGCGGGGGCGGCGATCGGCGCGATCGTCCACGACGCGTGGGGCTCGATCCAGCGGATGGGCGGGACCGCCTACCCCGCCGGCCGCGTGTCGACCGGCGGGGGCCGCGCCGTCTGGGAGCTCTTCCTCCACGACCTCCTCGTGGCACCGGTCGTCACCCACTACGGGCCGCTTCGCAACGCGCTCCAGGCGGCGTCGTTCTGGCTCCTGTCGCCGATCGTGGTTGCGGGTCTCGCGGTGCGTGCGAGCCGCCCGGGGGCGCGTCTCGACGGCACGACGGTGGCGCTCGCCCTGTACGTCGCGTTCGTGGCCGTCTTCTGCTGCGTGGGTTTCCCACTCCTCGCCTCTCAGCTGCTGTTCCTCGGCGCGGTGCCGACCGAGCGCGCCGTGATCGGCCTCGGCGTTGCGGAGGTGATCCTGCTCGTCCGGTTCTTGTCGACGCGGACGACCGCCGACGGCGGACGGTTCGGCGCGGGTCTGATCTCGCTCGCGTGGGCCGGCACGATCGCCGTATGGTCCGTATCGGCGCGCGCGGTCCTGCCGGACCTCTCCACGGCCTGGGTCGCTCTCGCCTGCGCCGCGAATGCGGCGGCGGCCTACGGGCTCCTGCGCGCACGGCGCCCGCAGCTCGTGCTCGGCGCCCTGGCCCTCGTGCTCGTGCCGTGCACCGCGTGGTTCAATCCTCTCGTTCGCGGCGGCACGGACTGGCTCCTACATAATTCCGTGTCCACCGCGATCCGCGAGCTGGACGAGGAAGCCGGCGGCGAGTCGGCCTGGCTGGTGTTCAACAGCGACAACTTCGCCAACCTCCTTCGGGCGCTCGACGTGCGCACCCTCGGGGGTGTCTTCCCGCTGCCGCAGCTCGAGCTCTTCTCTCGGGTGGATCCCGGCCGCGAATTCGAGGGCATCTACAACCGCTACGCCAACGCAGTCTTCATGCCGAAGAGCACGCCCGGCGTCGCCTTCCGTCTGCTCGGGCCCGACGTCTTCTTCGTGGACCTGCCGCTCGACCCCACGACGCTCACACAGCTCGGCGCGACGCACGTGGCTTTCGTCTCCGAGCGTCGCGAAACGTGGGACAAGATCCCGGGCCTCACGTGGCTGCGCTCGGAGGGAAAATTCCACTTCTACCGCGTCACGGCGACGACGACACCAGGAGCCGCAGCTTCGGCGGGATCGCCGGGAGCCGAAGCCGCAGCAGATCCCGGAGGATCTGGAAGCAGAGATGGAGGCGGATGATGGCCTTGCGCCGCGCCGTCCTCGCTGCGGCTTGCCAGCCGCGCGCCGAGGCCTCGCGCGCGAGCTCGTCGTAGAGCGCGATCTCCTCGCGGAACCGCAGGAGGCTCTCGGACTGCACGTGCGTCGCGCTCGCTGCGTGACGCCGATACGCGTACGCTACCTCGCGTAGACCGACGATCTCATCGCCGTCGAGGAAGAGACGCGTGACGAGCGCCAGGTCCTGCACCTGGCTCCACCGCGGATCGAAACGCCGCGGCCCAAGCGCCGCCCGGCGGAAGCAGAGGGTCGGGCACATCACGAAGTTGCCGCGCAGGACGAGCTCGAGACCGCGCGCACCCGACAGCGTGACCGGGCCCTTCTGCGCCGGCTCGAGCCAGGTCTTGATCCAATCGGGGAACGAGAACCGCGGCGCGCCGGCGGCGTCGATGATGTGCGCGCCGCAGTACAGGGCCGAAGCAGAGGGGTGCCGCGCGGCAGCGTCCGCCATCTGGGCGCAGTACCCGGGCAGCAGCTCGTCGTCGGCGTGGAGGAGCGTCACGAGCGCGGTCTCCGCGCGCTCGAGACAGCGGTTCCAGTTCGCGACCATGCCGGCGCCGGGCGTCGCAGACTCGTGTCGAAGCGTCGGCGACGCAAAGCGGGCGATGAGACGTGCGGTCTCGTCGGGTCGATCGCCGTCGTCCGACACGAGGATCGCCGCCGGGGCGCGCGTCTGCGCGAGGGCGCTCGCGATTGCGCGCTCGAGATACGCCGGGCCGGAGTGGTAGGGAATCGCGATCGTGAGGCGCTCGCTCACGCGGCGGTCTGCCTTCCTCGGACGCGCCCGTTGCTAGACTGCTCCCAGTGCGGCCCGCCGCCGCAGGAGCGCTCATGAGCGAGGGGTCGACACGCACCGCAGCCTACGCCGACCAGCTCGAGCGCGCGGCGCGCAGCCGCTGGCGGCGCTGGGTCGACGTGCAGGCGCCCTACCGCTGGAACCTGAAGCGGCTCGCGCTCGGGCGCACCCTCGAGATCGGCTGCGGCGTCGGCCGCAACCTGCGCCATCTCGGCGCCGGCTCCGTCGGCGTCGATCACAACGAAGGCGCCGTCGCATTCACGCGAAGCGCCGGCCTGCGCGCTCACCTGCCCGATGAGCTGCGCGCCTCGCCGGACGCGCGGCCGGAGAGCTTCGACGCGCTCCTCTTCGCGCACGTCCTCGAGCACATGACGCGCGCCGAGGCGGCCGCGCTCGTCCGGTCGCATCTCTCCTACCTCCGCCGCGGCGGCCGCGTCGTGGTGATCGCCCCTCAAGAAAGAGGCTTTGCGAGCGACCCGACCCACGTCGAGTTCCTGGACTTCGCTGCGATCGACACCATCATGCGCGGCGCGGGGCTAACCCCGCTGCGCTCCTACTCGTTCCCGTTCCCGCGCGCGGTCGGACGCCTCTTCGCGCACAACGAGTTCGTGGTCGTCGCCCGCCGCGACGCTTAGGGGCTCGCGCGGCACGTTCTGGAGGTCGTAGGAGAGGAACGCGAGCAGGAGCTGCACGCCCACGATCACCGGCAGCGCGGCCAGCATCACCGTCCCGCTCGTGGCCGGCGTCGCGGTCGCGTGGCTCATCCACCAGTGGCGCAGCCCGACGAAGCTCCCGAACGCCAGGCTCGCGAGCCCCACGACGATCTCGATCGACGCGATGTTGAAGTTGCGCAGGTAGTAGTTGTAGAAGATCCGCTTCGCCGTGTTGACCGCGTGGCCGCGCAGGAACTCGCCGGCCACGCGAACGGGCGCTAGCGCGCTCGACTCATCGCCGTAGAGCGCGGGCATCGGCACGTCCACCACAACGGCGCGCACCACACCGAGCCGGAACAACAGGTCGGACTCGAAGAAGAAGCGCCGCGAGAGCTTCTCGAACGGGAGCGCGCGCGCCACTGACGCCGCGAGCGCCGTGAAGCCGTTGGTCGGGTCGATCACGTTCCAGTAGCCGCTCGACAGCTTCGTCACGAAGGACAGCGCCGAGTTCCCCGCGAGCCGCACGCGCGGCATGCGCAGGAGCGTGTCGAGGTCGTGGAAGCGGTTGCCCTTCGCGTAGTCGGCGCGGCCGGCAAGGACGGGCGCCACGAGCTGGGGAATCCTCGCGGGGTCCATCTGACCGTCCCCGTCGAGCTTCACGAGCACGGTCGCCCCGTCTGCGAGCGCCGCCCGGTAGCCCGTGAGCGTCGCCCCGCCCACGCCCTGGTTCGCGTCGTGCTGGATCACCCGCACGCGGGGATCGTGACACTTCTCGCGGACGTGCTCGCCCGTGCGCTCGGGGCACGCGTCGTCCACCAGATAGATCGCGTCGCATTCGGGACCGATGCGCCCGATCACGTCGAGCACGCGGTCACGCACGCGATAACAGGGGATCACGACGGCGATCACGTGGTGCGTCCTCGCCCGGCGTCGGCTCGGTCCACGCTAGCGCAAGCGTGCGGGGCGAGCGCAGGAGACATCGGGTAGCGTGCTGACCTGACGCAGGTCGAAGGTCGTGGGATCGGGGGAGACCGTGCGCGACCGGCTCTGGATCGCCCTCGGGACGCTCGCCTGCCTCCTGCCGTTCCTCGACAAGGCGCTCCACATCGACGACCCCCTGTTCGCCTGGACGGCTCGCCAGATCCTCGCCCATCCCTTCGACTTCTTCGGCTTCACACTGAACTGGTACGGCTTCGTGCAGCCGATGTACGACGTGACGAAGAACCCGCCGCTCGCAGCGTACTGGCTCGCGGGGGTCGGCGGCCTGTTCGGATTCGGCGAGCCGGCGCTCCACGCCGGCTTCCTCGTGCCGGCGGTGGCCGCGAGCCTCGGCATCCACTCCCTCGCGAAGCGGCTGTGTGCGGACCCGCTCCTCGCCACCGCCGTGGCGGTGTGCGCACCCGCGTTCTGGGTCTCGAGCACCCTGCTCGGCGCCGACACGCTGATGCTGGCGTTCTGGGTGTGGTCGCTTCGGCTCTGGATCCGCGGGCTCGACAGCGGGCGGGCCGGGCCGCTGGCAACGGCGGCGCTCCTGGCCGCCGCCGCGACGCTCACGAAGTACTTCGCCGCGGGCCTGCTGCCGCTCTTCGTCGTCTACACGATTGCGCGCGAGCGACGCGTTTCCGCGTCGCTCGCCTGGCTCGCGCTCCCCCTCGCGATCCTCGCGGCGTACCAGCTCGGCACTGCGCACCTCTACGGTCGGGGGCTGCTGCTCGACGCCGGCGCGTACGCGGTCGGCTTCCGCGAGGAAGCACGCGCGCACCTCGCGCAGGACCTCTTCGTCGGCGTCGCGTTCACCGGGGGCTCGCTCGTCTCGACGCTCTGCTTCGCGCCGCTGCTGTGGTCGCGGCGCGGGCTCCTCGCGGGCGCAGCGGCCACCCTCGTCGCCGGCGCGTTCGCCGCATCCCAGGGCGAGATCGGCCGGCTCGTCCTGCGCGACCCGGCGGGAGGGGCGCAGCTCTGGCCCGTGGCGCAGCTCGCGCTCTTCGCCGTCGCGGGGCTCCAGGTGGCCGCCCTCGGCGCGCGCGATCTCCTGCGCCGGCGCGACGCCGACGCGCTGCTGCTCGTCCTCTGTCTTGGCGGCACGCTCGCTTTTGCGCTCGTGCTCAACTGGACCGTGAACGCGCGGTCCTTGATCGCGCTCGCACCCATCGCCGGGATCCTGGTCGCGCGCGGGCTCGAGCGTCCCGAGACGCGGAGCGCGATCGCTCCCGCCCGGACCGCGACACGTTGGGTCGCGCTCGCGCCGGGGCTCGCGCTCGGCTTCGCCGTCGCCCTCGCCGACCACCGGCTCGCGAACAGCGCGCGCGAGGCGGCCGCCGTGCTCGCCGCGCGCCACGGCACAGGCGACACACCCTGGTTTCTGGGCCACTGGGGATGGCAATGGTACCTCCAGGAGGCCGGCGCGCGGCCGGTCCTGCTCGACACGGGCACGCTTCCGGCGGGCTCCATTCTCCTCGTGCCGGAGAACGGGTCGGGGATTCCCGAGGTGCCGTGGAGCGCGGTGACCGTGGTCGAGGAGCTGTCGCTTCCCATCGATGGCTGGATCTCGACCATGTCCGTGCACACGCGCGCCGGGCTCCACGCGAGCGTTCATGGTCCCCTGCCGTTCGCGCTCGGTCGCGTTCCGCCCGAACGCTACCGGGCGGTGCGCGTCGATCGGGCGCTGCAGGGCGCGGGCGGGCGGCTCGTGCCCCTGCCTTGAGCCCGCACGCGGCAAGCGACGGCCTGCGGGCCGCTCGGGTAGGCTCCGCGCCGCCCGGGGCCGCCGGCCCCGAGCCGGCTCGCTCGCTCGGAGGTTCCGTGGCTGCGCTCCTCTGCGGGATCCTGTTCGTGTCGGGAGCGGCGGCCGTCGCCTTCCAGACCCTCTGGTTCCGGCAGGCAGGCTTGATCCTCGGAAACACGGTGTGGGCCTCGAGCATCGTGCTCGCGAGCTTCATGGCCGGGCTCGCGCTCGGCAACGCCGCGAGCGCCGCGCTCGGCGACCGGCTGCGACGGCCCCTCGTCGCGTTTGCCGCGCTCGAGACCACGATCGGGCTCACCGGGCTCGCCGTCGTCGCGGGGTCGTTCGAGCTGCCGGGGCTGCTTGCGCCGTGGCTCCGATCCTTCGTCGAGACGCCGTGGCTGCTGAACGGGCTCCGCCTCGGTCTTGCCTTCGCCCTGCTATTCGCGCCCGCCACGGCGATGGGCATGACCCTGCCCGTCGTGGTTCGCGTCCTCTTCGAGCGACAGCCGAGCTACGGCGTGGTCCTCGGCCGGCTCTACGGCTGGAACACGCTCGGGGCCACGCTCGGCGCGGTGGCGCCGGACGCCTTTCTGGTCGGACACGTGGGTGTCGTCGGCGCCGCGGCGGTCGCGGCGGGCTGCAACGCAATCGCCGCGAGCGGCGCGCTCGCGCTCCACCACCGCATCGGACGGAAGTCGATCCTCGAGAACCGCGCGCAGGGCGGAGCCGCGACCCTCTCCGAGACCGACACCCGATCGCGTCGAAGAACCACGGCACTGCTCGCTTCTGGCTTCCTGGCAGGCGGCATCTTCCTCGCGCTCGAGGTGGTGTGGTTCCGCTTCCTGACCTTGTTCGTGCACAGCGACACGCTCGCGTTCTCGATGCTGCTCGCGGTCGTGCTCGCCGGCATTGGATGCGGCGGCGTCCTCGCGTCCGTGTGGCTCGCGCGGGATCCGTCCGCACCACGCTTCGCTCCGGCGCTGGCCTGCGCGTGCGGCGCCCTCTGCGTCGCCACCTACGCCGGCTTTCGGCTCGCGCTCGGCCCCTTCGGCGCCGGCTATCTGACGGACGCTCCGGACGTGCTCGCGCTCGCAGCGGCGCTGATGCTCCCGAACGCGCTCGCAACGGGCGCGCTCTTCCCCCTCCTCGGCGCTGCGGCGAAGGGCGCCTCCGATTCCCCGGCCCGGGCTGCCGGCCGGTTCGTGCTCGCCAACACGCTCGGCTCCGCGCTCGGGCCGCTCATCGGCGCCTTCGTGCTGCTGCCGTTGCTCGGCATGGAACGGAGCCTTTGGCTGCTCGCCGGGACCTACGTCGGCGTCGCCGCCCTCGCAGCGGCGGGCCTCGCAGCCGGCACGCGGTCACCAGGCTCGTTGCGCTCCACACCACAGCGTGTCGTCACCGCCGGAGCGGTCGTCGCGCTAGGAGCAGCGCTGGGCGCTTTTCCCTCCGGGCTGATGGACCGGGTCTACTTGC
>Ga0315273_10014374_pt1 | contig 10199 bp, 8 predicted proteins | sample YL17G02_0_MG_FD_205753 | JGI IMG/M metagenome (GOLD analysis project Ga0315273, IMG submission 205753) | Sediment microbial communities from Yellowstone Lake, YNP, Wyoming, USA - YL17G02_0 | ecosystem: Environmental > Aquatic > Freshwater > Lake > Sediment | place: USA: Wyoming | collected... | reverse complement strand
TCCACAGCGCGACCCGATCCGGCGCCAGGAGCTCGGCGATGCGCTGGGGGTTGACGTCGGCGACGATGATCTGGCCGACCTCGGTCTCGACCTCGTGGTAGATGCCGTGGACCTTCATCTTCGCGGCCTGATACTGGTTGTCCTCGGTGGGGGAGACGTAGTGCACCGAGTCGACCCGGAAGCGGTGCACGAGGAAGAGGTGGACGAGGGTCATCAGACGCTTCTTGCGGAGCTCAACCGCGAAGGTGTTCTGGTCGCGCACCGAGAGGATGCTGCGGCCGCGCCGGTCGTGGATGGGGGCGAAGACGACGTTCGCGTGCTTCTCGTCCCCGTTTCCGTATAGGCCGAGCTCGAGTAGCTCCGAGCCCGCGCTGTGCGGTAGCAGCCGGACGCGGAGCGCGCCAGGGAGGCCGTAGTGCTGCGTCCACATCGCCAGCCACTCCTCGAGGAGCTTTTTCGGCACCTCGGTCTGAACGAGGTGCTGGTGCTGGGTCGAGCCCTTGCCCATCGCCATGGTGGTCGCCGTGCGCCCCGATGTGGCGGCCAGCGCGGCGTCCGCGCGCGGCCCGCCGACGAGGGTCTGCGGCGTGCGGTACGGCGACTCGACCATCCGGAGCTTTCGCTGCAGGCGGGCGAGGGCCAGCGCGCCGTCCTGCTTGATGGCTGTCGCCAGCTCCTCGGCGGCGAGACCGTCGATCTGGTGGCCGCCATAGGTGATGAAGTTGAAGACGAAGCCCAGCTTGCCGAGCTCCTCGGGAAAGCGCCGCATCTCCTCGTCGCTCATGCCGGTGGTGTCCCAGCTGAACGACGGCGAGAGGTTGTAGGCGAGCATCTTGTCCGGGTACTCGGCGTGGATCGCCTCGGCGAACTTGCGGGCGTCGGGGAGGTTGGGTGTCTTCGTCTCCATCCACAGCACGTCGGCGAAAGGTGCCGCCGCGAGCGACTTGGTGACGGCGTACGGGATGCTTCCGCGGACCTGGTAGAAGCCCTCCGGAGTCCTGGGCAGCTCGCAGTCCCAGCCGACGTCGGCGCCGAGAGAGCGCGCCTTTTCGCGGGCGGCGTAGCGCGAAGCGCGCGCTGCGAACCGCCGCCACTCGTCAGCGGTCGTCCCCAGGAGCTCGCCCTCGCTGGCGCGGAAGTCGAGCACTTCGGCGACCGCCTCGCCGTACGTCTCGAGGCCGGCCTCTTCCTCCCACGCCGCGAGGAAGCGGGACGCGACCCCGTCGAAGGTGGCATCGAGAGAGATCTCCTTCCCGTCCCGGTAGGCCGCCGCGGCCTCCGCGGCCTGGCGCAGGAGGCCCTTGCGCTCGAGCCAGGCGGCGGCAACGGCGTGCTCGCCGTCGGGGACGGCGTAGAGCAGATGGCCGTTGAGGCCGCGGACGCCCAGCTCGTAGAAGTGCCGGATCAGCGCCAGGTAGCACGCCTTGTAGGCCGGCACCTCGAGGTTGGTGGCGCCGAGGAGGAACGGCTGGTCGCGTTCGTCGGCGCAGCCGTCGAGCAGGTTGGCCGCCTCGGCGTCGGTGCGGGCGACGATGATGCCGGCGACCCCCATGATGTCGAGCTGGAAGCGGGCGGCGTTCAGCCGCTTGTTCTGCTCGTCCTGTGCGACGAGCACCTTGCCGCCCTGGTGGCCGCACTTCTTGGTGCCGGGGCGCTGGTCCTCGATGTGGTAGCCCGGCACGCCGGACTCCACGAAGCGGCGGATCAGGTTGCGCACGTGCGGGTCGCCGCCGTGCCCGGTGTCGGCGTCGGCGATGATGAACGGGCGGAAGTCGTGGGCCGGCGCCGCGGCGCGCTGCGCCTCGGTCATGCGCGAGCGCAGGTAGTGCTGGTTGCGGTCGGCGGTGAGCAGGGCGCGCACCCACAAGGCGGCCTCGTCGGGCACCTGGCTGAGCGGGTAGCTCGCGAGATCGGGCCCTGGGTCTTCGCTCGTTCCCCCCTTGGCGGAGATCGCCCAGCCGCCCAGGTAGATCCCTTCGATCCCCATCCGCTTGATGGTCACGGCCTGCCCCGGCGAGTAGGGGCCGAAGGTCGTGATGCACTTCTTCTCGGCAAAGAGGGTGCGCAGGCGGTCGTAAAACGCCGCGGCGGCCTCGCGCGCCACCGTGTGGTCGTGAGCGATCGTCCCGCGCTGCTCGACGACCTGGCGCGCGGTGTAGAGGCGGACGATCCCCGCGAAGCGGGGGCTGTCGAACCACTGCTGTGTAGAAACGACTTGCTGCTCGAACGAACTCATGGCGAAACTCCTTGCGCGAAACACGCTCCGTATCAGTATTGGGCGTGGGGCGCCCATCGCGTCAAGGCTGAACTTTCTGAATCCAGCCCAAGAATTGGTATCTTGCTTAAGAGGCAGCGAGATAGTAACTTATTGTCGTAGTGTGACATTATTGCTCATGCAAACTAAGTTATTTTCTTGGAATGGTTAATAGGCCAGTAGCTAGCTAAATATACTTTATGCGACAGGTTGGCGCAGTAACCTGTCTTTGCACCGAGCCCACATTACCTTCTAAGAAACCTAATCTTTCCAACAGCTTAGCTTCACTTATGCCTCCTCGAAAGCGAGCAGGTCTTGAGTGGCCCGCAGCTTGCGGTACATCGCCCAACCGGGAGGCACCAGATGTTCAGAAAGGGCGGAATCAAGGCTGTGAGGGCACGCGCTTCGGCGCGGGTCGCGTCTCTGCCGCTGTTTTCTTCCCTTCCTTCCCTCCACGAATCCTTCCCGGCTCCGCTCGTCTCCTCGTTGCGCGCGCCCCGCGCGATCGTGCCGCTGCTCCTGGCCGAAGCAGCCGCCTTCGCTCTCGCGTCGGGGTCGGGTAAGATTCCTGCGTTCCTCTTCACGGCGGTTCGCGCGCTCCTGACGTTCTAAAGCCAGAGGGGATTGCCGCAAGCTGATGTCGTCGGTCGAGCGTCGCGAGGTGCACCTGACCATCCCGGTCGCGCCGGAGATGGAAATCGCCGCCACGGCGCAGGTCGCGGCCATGGGCGAGTGGATGGAGATGGGCCGCGACAAGATCGACGAGGTGAAGATGGCCGTCGTCGAAGCGTGCATCAACGCCTTCGAGCACAGCGCGACGCCGGATCGCAAGGTGGAGCTCGCGTTCCGCGTGGGCGCCGAAGAGGGCGGCCGGGGCGCGTATCTCGAGGTGGACGTCGCGGACTCGGGGCACGGGTTCGATCCGACCCGACTCAAGACTCCCGAGATCGCGGCTAAGCTTCGGTCCAGCCGGAAGCGCGGCTGGGGGATCAAGATCATCGAAAGCCTGATGGACGACGTCCGAATCGAGAGCGGCGAACAGGGCACGCGCATCGTGATGCGCAAGTATCGATAAGGTATAAGGACCGAATGAGCGAGACCTTGAAAGTCGTCGTGGACCGGCCCGATGCAACGGTCGCCGTCCTCCGGACCGCCGGTTACATCAACAACACCGGCGGCGAGGAGATCGCGAAAGAGGCCTATGCCCTTCTCGGGTCGGGAGTGAATCGCCTGCTCCTCGACCTCGAGAAGACGAAGATCGTCAACTCCATCGGGATCTCGATTCTCATCGAGATTCTGGAGAAGCTTCTCGATCAGGGGGGGAAACTGGCCTTCTGCCGTTTGACGCCGACGATCGAGAAGACGTTCCAGATCATGGGGCTCGCTCAATATGCACGGATCTTCCCCGCTCCCGAGCCCGCCCTCGCCTGGCTCCGGGGCGAGTCCGAGTAGCGCGGCGATTTCCGGGCTTTCCGCCCCCGAGGCGCACGCCTCGATCCTCGCGGCGCACCAGAGGCTCGCGGAGCTCGATCCGTTTTCCGATCGCGAGCGGCTCTTCGAAAAGATCCTCGCCGCTCTCCTGACGGCGGCTCACGTCGAGCGAGGCGTCCTCGTGGATCCCCTGCAGGCGTCGAGCTCGGACGCCGGTGCGTTCGGAGATTCGGCGGTCGCGATCCCGATCACCGCGCGGGACGACACGCTCGCGCTTCTCGTGCTCGAGAGGCCTCCCCTCGATCCGGTCGGCTTCGCCTCGGTGACGGCGCATGCCGCGCGCCTCCTCGATTCGGTGCGGATGGCCGACAAGGTGCAGAAGGCGGACTTCGAGCTGAAATACCGGGTCTGGGAGCTCCAGAGCCTCTACGACGTCGGGCTCTCCATCGCGGGAACACTCGACCTCGACTCTCTCGCCGAGGACATTCTCTACAAGTCGATCTCGCTCCTGAACGCGCGCACCGGAACGCTCATCGTGTGCGACCGCGCGGCGGACACCCCCGTCTACGTGCGCCATCTGGGCGAGCCGCTCCTGGACGGCGAGTCGGCCCGCCTCCTCCCGTCGACGGTGCTCCGTTGCAACACGATCGAGGAACGCGTGGGGCTCCTCGCGAACGCGCCCGCGGAAAAGCTGCTCGCCGTGCCGATCCTCGCCGACGGGCGCTGGCTCGGCGTGCTCGTCGTGGCGGACAAGGAGAACCGCGGCGGCTCGATCGACGACTTTACCGAATCCGACGAGCGCGTCGCGTCGCTCTTCGCGAATCAGGCCGCGATCGCGCTCGAGAACGCGCGCCTGCATCGCGAGGCGGTCGAGAAAGAGAAGATGGAGCGGGAGATCGAGCTCGCCGCCTCCATCCAGAAGACGATTCTTCCCGACACGCTCCCGGACGTTTCCGGCCTCGTCATCTCGGGCGCGAACCGGCCGACGAGACAGGTCGGCGGCGATTACTTCGACGTGTATCCGCTCGCGGACGGACGCACGGCCTTCTGCGTGGCCGACGTTTCGGGGAAGGGCGTGCCGGCGGCGCTTCTCGTGTCGACCGTTCACGCCTGCCTGCATCTTCTGGTGCCTGACAAAGCCTCGGACCTGCCGGGCCTCGTCGCGCGCGTGAACCGCCATCTCGTCGGGTTCTCCTCGACGCGCAAGTTCGCGACGCTCTTCATCGCGGTCTACGACCCCGCGGCCGGAACGCTCACGTACGTGAACGCCGGACACAACCCCGGGCTCTGGATCTCGCCGGCGGGTGTCGGCCTCCTGCCGAGCGGGGGAGTGCCCGTGGGAATGATGCCGGGCGTCGTTCACAGGCAGGCGTCGATCCGCGTCGCGCCCGGCGACACGATCCTCCTGTATTCCGACGGCATCACGGAGGCCCTGAACGGCAGCGACGAGGAGTTCGGCATGGAAAGGCTCACCGCGCTGGCCGTCGAGGGACGGATGGAGGCTCCGGCCGAGATCTCGCGCCGCATTTTCGGCGCGGTGAACGACTTCACGACCGGCGTCGCGCAGTACGACGACCAGACGGTCCTCATCGCCCGCGTCTCGGCGGCGTCTTGAGACGCGCGGGCTTTGGCCTCTTCTCCGGCCTTTTTCTGACCGCGCTCGGCGCCCTCTCCTGCACGTTCTCCCGCGATTTCACGATCCTGCCCCATCAGCTCCAGAGGCCGGTCCCGATGGGACTCGTGAACTCCTTCAACGTCGAAGAGCAGCTCCAACGCGGATACATTCCCGAGGTCACCGAGTTTCTGGCCAGCGCGGGCGGGCGAGGCCTCGACGCCGTCCGCTTCGACCGCCTGAGCGGCCAGGTGCTCCTCGAGCGCGGCGACTTTCGCGGCGCGGCGCCGCGTCTCGAACGCGCGCTCGCGGGCACGGGCCGCGCGTCCGACCGGGCGGAGCTCGCCTGGCTCCTCTCGCAGGCCGCGTACTGGGACGGAGAGTTTTCCGCGGCGGGACGCTGGGGGCGCGTCGCCCAGCGCGAAGGCAAGCCCGTTCCCGACGGCTGGCTCGTCTTCCTCGAGTCGCAGTCCACCCGTGCGCCCTATGGCGGCGCGTCCGCCGGCGAGCGGCTCGCGTTGCCCGTCGACTTCGGGAGACGGAATCTGCTCCGCCTCGCCGTGCGCTTGAACGGGCACGCCCCGGAAGAGATGGTCCTCGACTCCGGCGCCTCGCTGTCCCTCCTGACCGAGAGCGCGGCGGCGCGACTGGGCGTCACCTTCGTGCCCGGAGCGGACGCCTCCGCGAAAGGCCTCCATGCGACGGACGTCCCGATGCGGCTCGGCTGGGTGGACTCCGTGCGCCTTGGCGAGGTCACGCTCACGGACGTCCCGGTGGGAGTCCTGCCGGACGGTACGCTCACGTTCGAGACCGCGTCGTCGGGTGTCTTCCGTCTGAACGGAGTCCTGGGCGCGCACTTCATGAAGGAGTTCGACTGGCGCCTCGCCTACGTCAACCGGCTCGTCCAGGCGCGGCGGCTCGACCGGCGCGTCGTGCGCGGCTCGAAGGAGCAGAACCTGTTCTTTCGCCGGATGAAGCCGATGGCGCGCGCGTCCCTCAACGGGCAGCCCTGGTCGCTGTTTCTGCTCGACACGGGCTCGGAGCCGTCGATGATCACGCGCGGCGGGCTCCTCAAGGCGCGTCTCTTCGAGGCCGGGGCGACATACCCGGTGACGCTCGAAGGGATCGGGAAGTCCCGCGTGTCGTGGGCGAAGATCTCGAACGTGACGGTGGGCGTGGGCGCGTACATGGTGCGCTTCAAGGACATCGTCCTCAAGGAAGAGGGCGACGGGATCGAGGACGGCATCCTCGGAGCGTCGTTCCTGTCCCCGTTCGACGTGGAGATCCGCTTCGGGTCGATGACGCTCGTGCTCGAAAACCCGTTGGAGCGCCACCTGCGCCAGACGACGGCCACCTCGCGGGAGACCGCAAGATAGAATGAGCTGCGTGCAGGAGCGCCATCCACGGGGAGCGGCGGTGGCCGCCGCGCTCGCGGCAATCGGTTTCCTGTTCGCGGGAGGCTGCCAGGGTCCGGCCGATCCCATGCAGAAGAAGCGGAACGACATGGTCGAAATACAGATCGCGGCACGCGGCGTCCGGGACCCGCGGGTGCTCGAGGCCATGCGCGCCGTGCCGCGCCACCTCTTCGTCCCGCCCGCGGAGGAAGCGTCCGCATACGACGACCGGCCGCTGCCGATCGGAAGCGGCCAGACGATCTCGCAGCCCTACGTCGTGGCCTTCATGGCCGAGCAGCTTCGCCTGACCGGGAAGGAGAAGGTCCTCGAGATCGGGACGGGCTCGGGCTACTCGACGGCGATCCTCGCGTCGCTCGCCGCCCGGGTGTACTCGATCGAAATCCGCCCCGAGCTTCTGAACGAGGCGAAAGAACGTCTCGCGAATCTCGGCGTGAAGAACGTCGAGCTGCGCGCGGCAGACGGCTACCGCGGCTGGCCCGAGCAGGCGCCGTTCGACGCGATCCTCGTCACCGCGGCGCCGGAAAAGGTACCGCCGCCGCTCCTCGAGCAGCTCTCCGCGTCGGGGCGCATGGTCATTCCCGTCGGCGCGTTCTACCAGGAGCTGAAAGTGATCAAGCGGCAGGGCGGCGGCTACACCGAGAAGAGCGTTCTGCCCGTGCGCTTCGTCCCGTTCGTCGGTGAAGCCGAGGGCGGCCCTCCGCCGCCCCGCGACCCGGCGACCTCGCGATGAGCGCCGCGACGACCCTCACGAATCCGGCGGTTCTCATCGAACGCGTGCCCGTGAGGGAGCGCGGCGCCTCGTTCACGGTAGCGGCGTGGAGCATCGTGGTCCGCGCCGACGAGGGTGAGGGCACGATCGTCCGCCTCGAGGCCGCAGACGGAGTCGTTCACTTCCGAGGCGACGGCCACTTCCTCGGCTGGACCCGGGAGGAGATGGAGGCCGCGTGGGAGGCGATGGCGCGCTCCGACGCCCCGTCCGAGCCGGACTTTCCGCAGCTCGGTTGAGAGGGGAGGCGTGAAGGCGCCCCGAGGAATCGTCGGGGCGTACGCCCTGTCGGGTGCGTGCGCTCTCGTGTACCAGGTCGTCTGGACGCACGCGTTCACGGAGCGGTTCGGGGCCTCGGGGACCACGTTTCTCGTGGTGCTCTGTGCATTCATCGGCGGGCTCGGTCTCGGGGCGATCCTCTCCAGAAGGACGTACGCGGCTCTCGAAAGGCGTTTCGGAGGCCGCGGCCTGCGGAACTACGGCCGCACCGAGATCGCGATCGCCGTCTCGTCGGTCGTGCTCTTCGCGGTGACGAAGGTGAGGATCGGTGTGCGAGCCGGCGGCTACCGCGCGGTCGCGGCAGAAGGGCTGACTTTTTTCACGCCCGCCCTTTTCGCGCAGGGTCTCGAAGTTTTTCTCGCGATCCTGGCGGTCGGCGGCCCCTGCTTCCTGATGGGACTGACGTTCCCGTACCTCTGTTCCCTGTTTCCCGGCGACCAGCGCCTGCCGAGCGGCCTCTACGCCGCGAACACGTTCGGGGCGAGTGTCGCCGTCCTCGCGACCGAGTTCTACGGGTTCGTCGTGCTGGGCTATCTCGGCTGCTTCGCCGCGGCGGTGACCGGCACGCTCGCGATCGGGCTCTGGTTCGTGCGCCTGCCCGATGACCCCCCGGAGGAGACAGGCGCAGAGGCTGCGCGAGCCGAGGGGGCCGCGCGGGACGAACCTCTCGATCTCACGCCGGCGCTACTCAGCGGTTTCCTGTGCGGGGGTCTGCAGGCACTCTGCTACGTCTTCGTGAGACTTCTCGTGGGCCCATCGCGCGCGACGTTCGCGCTCCTGGCGTTCTTCTCCATCCTCGGCATCTGGCTCGCCTCGACGTTCGTGCACCGATTCCGGGCCGGGCGTCCGTTCCTCGTCGTGAGCGCCTGGCTCGGACTCGCGTGGTGCGTCGCCGTCTGGTTCCGGGAGCCGATTCTGAGCGGCGCCGCCGTGCGCTGGGCCGCGTGGTCGGGCACGTTCCGGACGCCAGAGTCCGCCGCCGTGGCCGCTTCGCTGCTCGTCACCGGCGGCCTCGTCTTCGTGCCGTACACGCTCTGGTCGCTTCTATTGCCCTGGCTGTGCGACCGTCAGCAGGCCCGCGGCGAGAACCTCTCCCGAACGTACGGTTGGAACACGCTGAGCTTCCTGGCCGGCGTCCTCCTCTTCGGCTGGGCTCTGCAGTACGTGAACCCTTTCTTCGCGGCGCGCGCCTTCGCTCTGTGTGCCGCCGCCGGGCTCTCGCTCCTGTCGCTGAGCGGGGACGCGCGTCCCGTCCGGCGCCCGATCCTTCTCGCGCTGGCCGCGGTTCTCGCCCTCGGCCTTCTCGCCTTGCCGCGTTCACTGGAGATGCGCCTCATCGGCGGAAGGCAGGCGGAGGGGTATCGCGGCGGCCCCTGGCGCAGCACGCCGCAGCACTTCTTCTGGATCCGGGACAACCCGGATCGCACGCGCTCCCTGATGTTCGACGGGCACTCGATGTCGGCGTCTTCGGCAGCCGGGCAGATCTACATGCGCGCCATGGCCCATGTCCCTCTGCTCCTCCATCCCGATCCGAAGCGTGCCCTTCTGATCTGTTTCGGCGTTGGGATGACGGCGGACGCGATCCGAACGCACACGACGATCGAGCGCGTCGACGTCGTGGACCTGAACCCAAGCGTTTATTTCTTGAACCGATGGTTCGCGCCGTGGAACGGGGGCGTGCTCGGCGACCCGCGGCTCCGTCTCCACGCCGACGACGGCCGTCAGTTCCTCGAGGCGGCGGCGGATTCCTGGGACTTCGTCACGATGGAGCCGCCCCCGCCCCTGCAGCCCGGCATCTCGCGACTCTATTCGCTCGAGTTCTACGACGCCGTACGGAGGCACCTCCGTCCAGGCGGAATCGCGAGCCAGTGGATGCCCGAATACCAGTTGGACGAGCGGGGGGCCGACCTCGTGGTCGCGACCTTCGTGAAGTCCTTCCCGAATGCCTTTCTTTTCGTGGGCTTCGGCCGCGAGTTGATTCTCGTGGGGAGCAACGAGCCCTTCGGATTTCGCGGCCTCGCGGCGCGTCTCTCCGGGGAGCCCTCCGTGCGCGCGGCTCTCGCCAGTAGCGGCCTGGAATCGCCGGGGGCCATCCTCGCGACGATCCTCAGAACGGACGACAGCCTGCGCAAGACCTGGCCGCAGGGTCCCTTCGTGAGGGACGGCTTCGCGAGCCTCGACGCGCTGCAGATCTCGAGCCCGGTCCAGAGTAATTTCCGGGGTAGCACGTGGCTGTCCTGGAAGCCGCGTCTCACCTACGACGTGGCCGCCGTCGTCGGGACCCTCCGCCGCGAGGCGCCTGCCGAGGCGGAAGACGTGGAACGCCGGCTCTCGAGCCCGTCCACTCTGCCGCGGACGGTCCCGCCCGAATACCTCCGCCCGAGGCGTTGACGGAGGCCGCGCCTAGATCCCGGCCCAGCCGGGTTCGAGGCGCTTCCAGCC
>Ga0315273_10014373_pt1 | contig 10199 bp, 11 predicted proteins | sample YL17G02_0_MG_FD_205753 | JGI IMG/M metagenome (GOLD analysis project Ga0315273, IMG submission 205753) | Sediment microbial communities from Yellowstone Lake, YNP, Wyoming, USA - YL17G02_0 | ecosystem: Environmental > Aquatic > Freshwater > Lake > Sediment | place: USA: Wyoming | collected... | reverse complement strand
TGCAAATAAATATTGACAGTAAAATCTTTGATCTCATGTCAAAAGAATCTAAACTTTCTCTTCTTGAAAAACTTAAACGTATTAATAGTGTATTAAATGGAAAGTGTTTAATAAAAAAATACTCTATGATTCTGATATGCAGGAATCTACTCTTTTAAGCCAAGGGAAAAACGCCCAAGCAATTGTCGAGAGATTTAACTCAATAAATAGCAAAGTAAAACAAGCTGAGGAAAAAAACATTACCCTTTGAGGTACTTCTTCTCTACTTGCTCATTCACCCATTGATAGTGGATTTTTATCCCATCCATTAATTTATATTTATATCTCCAACCCGTGGAATGAATCTTCTTGTTGCTAAAATGTCTCGCGTGTACCCCTACAGGTCCTTCCACATGTTTTATTTTCAATTTTTTACCCGAAACTTTAATTACGGTTTGAGCAAGTTCGTTTACCGAAACAATCTGACTGCTTCCAATATTCGTAGGCTCCGTTATGTTTGACTTCATAAGATGCCTAATACCGTTAACCAGATCTTCCACAAAAGTAAAAACCCTTAATGCTTTTCCGTCACCCCAAACTTCTAACACCCCGTTATCCCTTGCAAGTGCTGCTTTTCTACACAAAGCATCCGCGGCTTTTTCTCTCCCGCCCTCCCAATTAGAATATGGTCCGTAGGTAGTATGAAACCTGGCAATTCTTACGGGCATCCCATACTTACCACCAAAGGTGAGTAACATTCTTTCTGCGTAAAGCTTTTCCCAACCATATTCATTCTCCGGATAGGCGGGATAAACCTCATGTTCTCTTATCTTTTTTGCCTTTGGTTTCATATCTTTATAAACACAAACTGAGGAAGAAAAAAAATATTTAGGTTTCTTTTTTAGTTTACACGCCTCAGAAATCATATGAATATTAATCAAGGCGTTGTTTTCCATCATCTCTGCAGCTGCGGGAATCATATAACCCGCGCCACCTCTATCTGCGGCTAGTTGATAAACTTCATCAAACCCACCCTCCATAGATAAAGCCTTGGTAGCATTTTTTCGTTCCCGTAAATCTAAAAGTAAAAACTCGTCAGCCTCCGTTTTTCTAAACTCAGATTTTCTAATATCTACTCCTCTGACAAAATATCCTTCTTTTTTAAGTTGAGAAATTAAATAGCCTCCAATAAATCCTGCCGCACCTGTTACCAATGCTTTTTTCATTTTTTGTTTGGTATTCATGAGCGTCATTCTACAACAATCTCTAGTATAATTCTTCATATGTCAGAGAAGATAAATACTGAATCTTTTAAGTTGGCCGAATCTTTCCTAAACAAAGAGGTAGATGTTCTTATCGACCGCCCTTTAGGATCACTACATCCCAAACATGGTTTTAAATATGAAGCTAATTATGGCTACATTAAGGATATAAAAGCACCCGACGGTGAGGATCTGGACGCGTATTTCTTGGGTGTCAGCTCTCCGATAGAATCGGGAAAAGGTAAAGTAATTGCAATAATTCATAGATTAAAAGATGATGACGACAAGCTTGTAGTAGTACCGGAAGGGACACACATGACTGATGAGAAAATTGAAAAAGCAGTTAATTTCCAGGAAAAATGGTTTAAACATATTATTGTCAGATAGTGAAGTAGTTTATAAAAATATCTCTGGTAGAATACATTCCGATGACAACAAAACCTAAAGAGGCAATCAAAATTCAGAATATCATTTGCTGCCCAACTTGTTCCTCCAAACTAACCAAGAAAAACTCATCCTATATATGCAAAAAATGCAGTCACACCTACCCGATTATCAACAACAATATTGTATCTTTCATTACCTCAACAAGTACTGATAAGCTCACTAATGCTAAATGGCAAGATTTTTATTTGGATGATTCCTTTAACAAGAAGGCTGAAGAGGAGTACATTAAATATTTTCGTGACGACATTAACAAACAAATCCTTAAATACTCCAAAGGATTTCCTCAAGGGAAAATATTCATGGACGCAGGGTGCGGGTACGGCTTGACCGGAGAATCCATGGCCAAGGAAGGGTGGTTCTTTGTCGGGGTTGACTATTCAATCACTACATTAATTAACTTAAATAAAAGATTGATTAAACATAAGATTAAAAACTTTATCCTAATACATGCAGATATTCTTTCGTTGCCTTTGCGAGCTAACTGTATTGATTTGGTATGGAGTGGGGGAGTGTTGGAACATATAAAAGATTACTCAACCGGACTTAATAGCATTTACAGATGCCTAAAACGAGGGTGCTACTCGAATATCGCTGTTCCTTCTTTCAATATCGGAAACCTAATCTATAGATCTCAATGGGGAGGAATTCCCAATGTACCAATTCTTAAACAGCTGGCCGAATTTATTCACATTAGATTGTTAAAAGGCAAGCATATGGTTTTTGGATATGAGCTGCAATTTACCAAAAAACAGTTGCTCGATTTACACATTAACTCCGGTTATAAAAAGAATAAGGTAACGCTCGGTAGACTGGAGTGCATGCCCCAAGTTCATTCGATAAAAATACCGGCTCTCAAAATGTTTTTCAGACGTTTGTGTGAAACCAACGAAAACTTCTGGCCTATGGTGGTTGTGGTAGGTTTTAAATCTTGATTTCAAAATTAACTGCTATAATAAGGTAGTGAAAATACGTATCACCGGTGGTAAAACCCTATCAGGAACTGTTACCCCAATTACAAACAAAAACTCCATCGTTGCGGCTCTTCCGGCAAGTATCCTTGTCAAAGGTAAAACAATTTACAAGAATGTTCCCAAATCCACCGATGTGGACAAAATTTTAGATATATTGCGGGATATTGGCGCTCAAATAAACTGTGATGACTACACTAATCTTGTTATCGATTGCTCAAACATTAATAATTGGGAAATAGATTCTTTAGAGTCAAAAAAGTTCCGCGGATCAATAATCTTTGTAGGCCCCCTTTTGGCACGTTTTGGAAAGGCAAAAATTCCTTTACCGGGAGGATGTGTATTAGGTAAAAGGTCAATTGCATCACATGTAGATGTGCTCACCGAATGTGGGGTTAGAGTAGAATATGACTCCGACAGCGTTATGTTCACAACGGCAAAACACCCGGATAAAGTAAGGGTATGGCAGTTAGAGGCTAGTGTTACCGCCACCGAAAACTTCGCTATGTTAGCGGCGGGAAGCATCGGATCATATGAGCTTATTGACGCAGCTTGTGAACCCCACGTTACCGAAGTTCTCACCCTCCTAAAAAACATGGGTGCCAAGGTATCGGGAATTGGAACTAATAGAATATTAATTGAGGGAAGTAATTCTTTGGTTGGCGCAACTTTTGTTCCCGGTCCTGATCCCATAGATATAGTGGGTTACATTGTGTCGGCAGCTTTAACCAAATCAAAAATTACTATTCATGATGCCAATGTTCCTGACATTGTTGATGGGATTACCCGCTACCTGTCAAAATTCAATATTGGTATTTCTAAAAACGGAAAAGATTTAATTGTTGATGGAACGCAAAAGTTGAAAATCGACAGTAAAAATTCCGGAGTTCCTATAGCCGGAGAAAATCTCCCAAAATTTTCTCCAAGGCCCTGGCCCGGGTACCCGGTAGATGCCCTGCCTCAAATTGTCGCACTAGGTTGTAAGCTAAACGGAAGAATTTTAGTACAAAATTGGATGTATGAATCGGGCTTGGAGTTTAGCCGGGAGTTAAATGCCATGGGAGCCGATATCTTTATTTGTGACCCGCAAAAAATTATTGTATCCGGACCGGCCACACTTAGAAACTCCGAAGTTTTTCCCCCTAATGTTATTCAGGCAGTTATGGCCATATTTTTACTAGCGCTAAGTGACCCGATAGAAACCATTATTAACGGTGCAGAGCTTCTGCTTAGAAGGTACCCTAATATTATTGAGGATTATCAAAAGCTTGGGGCAAAAATTGAGGTGTTGGAAAAATAAATTTATGAATACGGAAACAGAAATCTACGACGCAATACGACCCAAAAAAGTTATAACTAAAAAACTGTTAATTATTTTATCAGTAATTTTCTTTCTCATTGCACTTTTACTTATTATGATAAAAATTAAATATCCGACCGCCTCCCCTTTTTCTTCGGCCTACTATATTGCAGTTAATATTTTTAGTCCACACAAAAAAATGGATAAACAGGTAGTAGGATTTTTACCTTATTGGAGAATGGATGATATTAAATATATTAGATTTGATTTGCTTTCCGAACTAATTTTCTTTTCACTTACGATTGATGAAAACGGGGATATTGTAAAAGTGGTGGGAAACGAAACTGACCCGGGTTGGAGATGGTGGGCAAGCAAAACGGTTAAAAATCTAGTGGCTAAGACCCAAATTTCCGGGGGGAAGATTTCCTTAACTGCAGCGATGTTAAAAAATAGTACGTTAGAAAGCTTTTTAGATAACCAGAAGGCACAGACTAATTTAATTGCCCAGCTTTTAGAGTTAGTTAAAACCAACCATCTCGACGGAATTAACTTAGATTTTGAATACGACGGGGAACTTCCCGATGAATCGTACCGGGAAAAGTTTACCAATTTTGCCGCTTTGTTTAGTCAAAACTTTGAAGATAGTTCCCCAGAAACAGAATTAAGTATCGACCTTTATGCTACCTCGGTTACAAAACCCAGGTTACTTGATGTGGCAAAGCTTGCGCCACTATTCGATAAGGTAATTGTTATGTCCTACGATTATTATGCATCTTCATCTAAAGTATCGGGGCCTATCGCACCCATGGGCGGTTACGCCGAAGGGAAATACTATTATGACGTGACTACCACCTACAATGATTACTTGCAGGTTGTTCCAAAAGACAAAATAATTATGGGAATCCCTTATTACACCTATGATTATCCGGTGGAAGTTGGGGACGTCCCTATGAGTGCTGTCCTACCCCAAGATGATACAAACGGATACACCTCTATTTTGTCCTACGGAAGGATGCGGGAAGATGCTAATTTGAAAAACGCTTTTTGTAGCTGGGACAATCTTGCTCAGGAAAACTTTTGTTACTACCAAGACCCCTTAACGGGAAAGTTTCATCAAGTCTGGATTGAGGATAACAAATCAATCAAAATAAAGTTTGATTACGCAAAAAATAAAGGTTTGGGTGGCATTGCAATCTGGGCACTTGGGTATGACAAGCCTTACAACGACCTGTGGAATATGATCTACCAAATATTTGAAAAAAAGTATTGACATTCATGTTTACTAAGTTTCATAATTGAATTAATGCTGAATAATAACTTACTTAAGAGTCTGTTTTTTGTAGCAGTTTTAGTGTCAGTACCGTCTTTTGCACTTGCTGCACCCGAACCGGTAGTAACAATTGATAATTTCCCTGATAATTGGGGTTCAGAACTGGTTTCCGACGGAACAAACACTTTCACAGGAACTTTGACCGCAAGCTCAGGCGATGGGGTTCTAGTTGCTTATATTATTTCTACCGAGTATTTAGGTCCGGTGTATACCTCGGGAGAATGCACACCTGTAGCAACCGGCACACCCGACCTCTACACTTACGAATGCACCGTGAATTATGACGGTAGCCCGGAACTTTTAAGCGGAGTAACCTACACCATGTTTGCTAACTGGATTCCGGAGGATGGGCCCGGAGGTGATTGGGATGCTAGAGAGCCATTTACTATTGGAAGCTCCCCAAAAACTTTCACCGAAGATAAAAGATGCCTTTGGGAAAAACCCGAAAACACTACCTGGATTACACTTTCTCCTTCTGAAAAAGATGGGATAAAAGGTATGCTTCTAACTTGGGTTCAATACGGAGCCGATAAAGTAAATATTAAAATCGACGATGGGACAGGCACTTATCCTTGGAAAATATCCGAAACATCAAACGACGGTCATGAGTTTTTGCCCAAAGTTGAGGGTTGGCAAAAAGTTATGATTAAACCTATTAATCACTGCAAGGATGGTGAATACAGCCCAGCGGTATCATATTCTCTTTACCCAAACGGTTGGTATAACACAGAAAAATAATTACCTTATCGGGATCCGCTTTACTATAAATCTCACCTTATGACTATTATCGGTCTTCTTTTGTGCTAATTCTTTCATGATAGACTAGCTTTAATGGTTCCCATTCGACCTGACAGGATTAATAAAACTAAAAGAAAAAGTATCGAAATCCAGATCAATTCCCAAGGAAAAGTTATTGTTAGAGCACCTACTTGGGCCTCCGAAAACCAGATAAATAGCTTTGTACAAAGCAAGTCGTCCTGGATTTGGAAAAAAGTAGGAGAAGCAAACAAAAGATTGGTACTGCATCCCGCGCAATCAAAAATTAATCCTCACGATATTCCATTTTTAAAACAAAAGGCAAGAATAGCCATCTCTGACAGGGTAGGGTACTACGCAAAAATAATGGAACTTTCATATAAAAACATCCGCATATCTAATGCCAAAACCAGATGGGGATCTTGCTCACCCAAAAACACTTTATCCTTTAGTTGGAGACTGATTTTATTCCCCCAGGATATTATTGATTATGTGGTAGTTCATGAACTTGCCCATATAAAACATAAAAACCATTCAAAAATGTTTTGGGATTATGTGAAAACCATCTGTCCTGATTATCTTAATAAAAGGAAATGGCTAAGACACAAAGGCTAATAGGTAATACCGTACAAATTAAGATCCACTCCGGAGGTATTCATATAATCAAGAATCGCGGTAACGTAATAGTAGGTAATGAGAGTGACACCTGCTAATACTGCAATAGTTATATACAGGGAAATCAGGGCCACGGATCTTTTTTCTTTATCCGGATTTCTAATATATTTAAAAAACCAAATGAGGCCAAGAGGAGCTAGAAAAAAACTAGCCAGATAAATCCTTATCTTCTGACCCATGGTCATTGGGGAAGCGGATTCAGAAAGTCTTTTTCCGCATTTTGGACAGAAAATATCCGCTGAGGCTATATCCTGCTTACAAAACGGACAGGTTTTTAAAGACAACTCTTCCATACCAAGAGTATAGATCCAAATCAAATATATCTAAAGGGGACTAGGGAATTGTAGTATCGTACTCACTGGTTTTTATTTTTATTGGTCCTTTTAAATCAAGATTCCCGCTGTTTAAGATTTGCTGAAAAACATCGCACCTTCCCACTGACTCCTTCCACACGTCTCTGGTACTCTCCTCGGTAGCGTTTAAAAGAGTATCACGTCTGACTTTAATAAAAGTGTTTAGCCACTTTGCTTCGTCTACTCCGGTCTTTGGGGAGCCGCCGGCTTTAGTTATAGTCTCCCTAACCATAGAAGATAGGCTGTCCGGATCATTACCTCCTCCATGCTGGATAATAGAATCATAAAAAATAGCCTTGCCTAGTGCAGTCTTAATGTCGTTGCCGCCTGCTATTTTCATCGCGGGTTGATAGTATTCAGTATCAACAACTTTATCCTGAGCTTTTTTAAATTCGGAATCTTGGGAGCTTTTGATCCAAGCCTCCTTGAATCCGCTTAAACCCAAGGTGCTATCACTTCCTTCGTTAGCCAAACTTTTCAGCTTCGGAAGAAACTTCGATAGAGAATTATTGGGTTTTGAATCAGTATAAAGTTTTACCACTTGATACAAATCCCCATCTGCCGTGGTAAAACCTGCTCTTCCTGCGGTGTAGCCCCGGCCATCATCTAAGTTTTCGATATAAGAATATTTGATTTCAATTTTACCGTTTTCAAAAAGACTGGTTAGCTGTTCCGCCCGAAGCTTTTGCTGTGGTGACACATCGAAAGAACTGCCGTTAACAACAGGGCCATTTGTATTCTGGGAAGATCCCGTAACGGTAATTGAGTTATTGTTCTGACTGCTTACATCCTGAATAAAGTTTTGCACAGGTATGAACGAAACTACCAATATATTTTTGAATTCAGTTTTGGAGTTTTTAAAGTGGAAATACCCGGACATCGCTAATGTGACCAATATTAAGGTTATTAAAATAGGAATCATAAATTTTCTCATCTTGGGAGTAAATATAAAGGTATTTTAATACATTATTAATACCTTTGCATTACTACAAGATGAAACCAGAAGGGCACCCCCTAACGGGCACCCCTCATGGCTCATATATTTTGTCTGCCATTTTTTACCTATTCTTCTCACCCTTCTTGTATGCCGCTAAGTACCTAAGGACCGCTCAAACTGATGTAACTTATCCTCTTAACTCCTTCCCCATTTACCGGCAAATAAGCCGGTCGGTTAAAGATTTTAGTGATTAACATCCAACCCTCCTTTTGGAAATCTCACGGGCAAGCCTGTGAAAAATCCATGGCGCTTTCTGATTGCGTCTCGAACCAACTACTAATATTAGTACCCGGTTACTATTAAAATTATTTCACTTTTGTTTTTTGAAAAATTACTTGCAGAAACTACTGCTGTTAATCAACTCCAGATCCAATATCTTGTTTTGCACAACGCCGTGCACAATCACACATTTGTTTATTAAGGATTCCAACTGACTTAGATTAGTATAATTAAAAGTGGATAGACTGTATGTATCCTTGGAAGTTAGCAAAAACTTTTGACCACCGTCGCCTAATCTAATGTAACCGGTAACAACTACCTCATTACTTGCTTTATTCTGTAGTGTATCCTCGTACAGCTCATTTACTCCAACGTAATCAATAGCAAAACCAACCGAAACGATAGCCACAGAAACAAGAGCTAAAAATAGTATACGGTTTCCTTTGTAGTAAAAAGCCATTCCTTTAACGTCCAGCATAAACAACAACAAAACAAATCCCCCCAGAAACAGGCAAACAAAGGGGAATTTTTGTAAGAAATGGACAATGCCGTTACCCTCAAACAATAAATACTGAAATGGCTGCTGAAATCTAAACTCATGAAACAAGAAATTTATTAGAATGACCCCCAAAATGATAAATACCCCTACCAATGCTACCGCCAACACATCTTTTATAGAGAAAACAATTCCCGGAATAGGCTTGATTTTCCCGCTTTCAATTTTATTCATTAAGTTATCTTTTAAGCTATTTTTATTATTTGGCATAACCAATACCTTCCTTGATCAGCAAGTCCTTCATCTTTTTCTTGCCCCGTCTAATTAGTGTACCTACTGTACCTACGCTAATTCTTAATATATCACTTATCTCCTCGTAGGATTTATCCTCAATGTAATACAACGTTAAGGCATCGCGGTATTTCAACGGTAGTTTATCCAAAGTAAAGTCTATCTTTTTGACGGTTTCTTCCTTTTCGTAGTCGGCCTCAATGTTAGAACTATCCGGAAATAAATCTTCAGACAAATCATCCCCAAAACTTAAAAATCCAAAATTAATCTTTTTCACTCTGTTTATGGTTTCGTTATGAGCAATCCGGTATATCCAGCTTGAAAACTTCATCTCGGTTTTGAAGCTATTGATATTTTTGTAAACTTTTATAAAAGATTCCTGCACGATGTCGTCTGAGTACTCAGAACTATTCGTCAAATATCTCACGTATCTCAAAAGCTTGTCTTGATATCTGACAATCAACTCGCTATAGAGACTTTTTTCGCCTTTCTGAATATTTTTAACTAAATTCTCATCAGTTACAGTTTCGATTGGCACGAAGATAGTTTACCATTTCGTATAATTGAGTGCCTACCTAACGAGCCAGGTTTTTATTCTGCCCACCACAATTTTCCAAAAAAAGATACTGCGGATAGCGGTAAAGCTATTTAAGTACTTAGCAGCCCTAATTTCGAAAGGGGAGAGTATTGGGTGATTTAGTATGGTTTCCCACGCATAAGAATGCACTTTCTCTTTCTTCTCCTCGTTTACCCAGCCGTTTTTATAGCATAAATTCCCAAGATCAGTCCCTTTCAAAGGGTAAAATATTGAGGCCATGACAAAATCCGGCCTGCACCTAATATTTAACCACATACTTTCCAAAACCATTCTTCTGTTTTCTCCCGGCAGCCCAACCATGGTAAAAGACCAAGTTAAAAGACCTTTTTTCCTAGCCCTGGCAAAGGTATCTACTATAGTCTCATTAGACATAAATCTTTTCATCATGTCTTTTCGATATGTTTCGTTTCCGCTCTCAATTCCCAAAAGTAAAAGGTAGCATCCCGAATTTTTCAATAAATCCAATATTTCATCGGTACAATGTTCCACCCGTGTAGCGGCATAGTAGGGGATTCCTATTTCTTTTTT
>Ga0315273_10014372_pt1 | contig 10199 bp, 8 predicted proteins | sample YL17G02_0_MG_FD_205753 | JGI IMG/M metagenome (GOLD analysis project Ga0315273, IMG submission 205753) | Sediment microbial communities from Yellowstone Lake, YNP, Wyoming, USA - YL17G02_0 | ecosystem: Environmental > Aquatic > Freshwater > Lake > Sediment | place: USA: Wyoming | collected... | reverse complement strand
GGCGTGATCGTCTGCGCCACTGCCGCCTGCGCCGCCGTGTCGCCTGGGTCGATCACCCCCAGCGTGGCGCAAGCCTGCCTCCCTCCCCACGATCAGCCCATCCCGCCGCGCGTGCCACACCGGGTCGCCACCCTCGCCGTCCGCTCGACGATTCCCTGGCCCCGTCGTCGCCCCGATGCGTTGGGGGATCGCGCCTTCCAAACCCCATAGCTTCGCGCGATCATCCCGTCCAGCCGCCGCGGATTCGTTCAATCTGTTGTATCCGCCATGCTGCGCACGGCGGATACAACACTCTTCATTAGAGGGGTCTGCCAGGCCCGCCGGGCCGAGGAACCAGGAGACCCCGGAACCTTCTCCAGCAGAGGGGGGAGCTCCGATCCTGCGTTGTCCGGAAGATCCCCCGCCTCCATCTCCGCGGTCGCCGGGTCGAGGAGGCGTAGTCGTGACTGCTGCAGAGCCCGGAAGAGTGCAAGACGGCGGTACAGGGATTCGGGGAGGAAATCCTCCAAACCCGCGAACTCGACTTCGGTAGGGCTCCCGGAAGGACCGTCGAGGGCAAGCCCTGCGTCCGGCGAGCGACGCGCCGGACTCGGTCCGTCCTGTGGAAGCCCTGCCGCTCAGATCACCGAGGACGAGAATCAGGAAAGGCTCTTCGTGATCCACCCTCTTAGCCGAGCCGCCCGGTCTTGCCCAGAACGACCACTCGAACTCCATTCTTCCCGTCATGACCGGACCCTCTGCCCTGATGGATTGCATCCCCATCTCGCGGATGTGGTTCTTTCTCGTGCTGAGGAACGGCGATATACTGGCGGCGTTCCGGCTCGAGCGGGGCCCAAACCGGGCCGGAGCGGTCGATGTTTCGTGTGTCCGTTTGTCAACCGCTGGGGACCCTGGGGCGAGTACTCGTTTCCGGAGACCGCCGATGCCCATTGAGCCAACCGCCATCGTTGTGAGCGGCATCGGTATGAGCACTCCTGTTGGGCGGCATGCCGTTCAGGCCTGCGCTTCTGTCCGTGCCGGAATCACGCGCTTTGCGGAGTGGCCCTATTTCCAGGTGCCGAGCGAGGACGGCGCTGTGGGTTTGACGGCCTCCTTCTTCCAGCCTGACATGCTGCTCGGAAGTTGGTGTGAGAAGGCCTACGCCCTCTCGCACCAGGCCATCGCCGAAGCCCTTTTTGACGCCCGCCTCTACGATCTAGAACGGTCACCGTTGCGTGTCGGTTTTTTCATTGCGACCCCGAGTCCCGAACGCCCGGGCGTCGAGGACGAGGACCTCGAGAGCTTTCTAGGCGATGTGCGCGATGGCGGCTTGATCGCCGTGACGCCCGCCTATCGCGAAGTGATCGCGCAGGACCACGTCGGCGGAACCGCCGTCATCGCCAAAGCAGCGCAGGCGCTCAAGGAGCAGACGATCGATATCGCAGTCGTCGGCGGCATTGATTCCCTTCTGGAAGACGAATTGCTCGAACAGTTACTCGCCGAAGGCCGCCTCAAGACGCCGGGCCAACCAAGCGGTCTCATCCCCGGCGAGGGCGCGGCGTTCGCCGTTCTCGAGCGCGCGGGCGATCTCGCCAGGCGCGGCGGCAAGGCGCGGGCGCGCCTTGCCGCCGTGACCCTCGGCACAGAGAGCACCCCGATTGGCCCGGAGCATGGCATCCATGCGGACGGTCTGACTGCCGTCATCCGGCAGACGCTCGCCGATTCTGGTGATCCGCGCGAAATCCGTCTTGTCATCAACGACCTGAACGGCGAACGCTGGCGTTTCCTCGAGTGGGCGACGGTCGAAGTCCGCTGCCTTGCCGCTCTGCCCAACGGCTGGCGGCTCGAGCACCCGGCGGATGTCCTCGGCGACATCGGTGCCGCCTTCAGCCCCAGCGCGCTGTGCATCGCCGTGAGGGCGATGGCACGCGGTTACGCGGGCGGCAAGGGCGTCCTAGTCACGGCCGCGTCGTTCGGCGGCGGCCGCAGTGCGTTCTCAGTCTTCGCCCCGGAGGGCTAGCGCGATGCCAGCGACCGTCATCGTCAACTTCCGCACCGTCGTCCACGCATCCAGCAACGGAATCGCGATGGCCTTCCCTGACACCTGCAAGACTCCGACCCCGGCTGGTCCCATCCCGATCCCGTATCCGAACATTGCCCAATCGTCCGACACGCAGATGGGAAGCCAGACGGTAAAGATGGACGGCAACCCCATCGTTCTCAAGTCTTCCTGTTTCATGCTGAGTACCGGGGACGAAGCGGGCTCGGCGATGGGTGTTGTCTCCAACAAGATTAAGGGTAAGGCCGAGCCGAAGATGTACTCCTTCGACGTGAAGGTCGATGGCGAGAACGTCTTTCGTCTGGGAGACATCATGGTCCAGAACTGCGGCTCGCCGCCGAACACGCCGCCGGCGGCCGAGGTGCAACCGCCCACGGTGGTAGTGCCGCCGGTCACGACGGAAGAGAAAGCCGAGAAGCCGGAGGTAACCGAGCTGAAGTGGGGCAAGGATGAGGCCTGCTGCGGCGACGAGGTCAAGCTTGAAGTCAAGACCAAGAACGTTCCTGACGGTAGCCCGCTCGCCCTGCGGGTGGCTCGACACAACCGAAAGAGGGGCACGATCGAGACACTCCAGGTTTCTCTGAGCGGAAACAAGGCGAGCCATGCATGGCTCTCCAGGCGCCGGCCCCTCTACAAGTCGGATGTTCAGCTCGTGGGTCTTCAACGCGCATACAAGGGGACGAAGGAGACCTCGAGCAAGCTGAAGATGAAGACGATCGAGAAAGCGGGGCCGGAGATACCCGGTGGCTTGCCTGGCCAACGCGCGGCGCCTCAGCACGTGCGTCGCTGGTGGGCGGCGTTCACGGACTTTATCGGAAAACCCTCCTGGGGCTGGACGGGCACCGGCACAAGCTACGGCTGGGAGTACTGCTTCGGTGTCGAGATCAAGCGCGGCCAGTTCATCATCTCGCGGAAGGTCAACTTTCAGATCTGCCCCGGCAACCTCGTGGAGGAACCACAAGGGGTGTGGACACCCTGCTGCCCTGGCGGCGCCCACCTTACAGCCGCGAAGAAGAACGCCTGGCGGGGGGAAATCGAGCGCGTCTGGGACAAGAAGTTCCGGCTGCACCGCGAGAACTGCAAGCGCGGCGATTCCTGCACGTGCGCACCGAACTCCGGGTGCTGTTCTTTCTTGATCCGGATGAAGTGCAAGTGGGGTCCGGGGCACGGCGTCAATCCAGTCGTTCTGCATGCGGGCGGCAACGGCACGGTTTGGGGTGGTCCCAGATGGTGGTACTCGAATACTTGGTGGGAGAAGAGAGCCGACGTCCCGGCGACCGTCCGGCCTCACGAGTTCGGCCATCTTTTCGGGGCTTACGACGAGTACCCCGAGGGAGCCTGCGAGGCGTCGCGTCTCTATGCAAACGTCCCCGACAGCATTATGAACGGCGGCACTACGGTCTACGAGCGCCACTTCGACGACATGGTCAAGTGGTTCGAAAGCAAGGCAAAGAGCATCATCGGGCCGACGAAGCTCATGAGGTTGTGACACGCGATGCGCCACCTAGGTCGGATCGTCGTTCTGATGCTCGCGTGCCAGATGCAGTGCGCCTGCAGCGCGGGTGCGCAACAGGGGCCCGAGATGGACAACTTCTGCGTCTTCTACGTCCGCCAACTTCCGCGAGGTACGGAGTTCAACGCGACGTTGTGCATGGGTCGCGACAGCGCGCTCTTGCTGACGAGCAACCTTCTCGGCGGCAGCGCCATCGGTGTGTTCGAGGGGAGAATCGAGCCGTCCGAGGTCGTGCCCCTTCGCGAGCGCCTGCTGTCTGCGGAGGTACGCTCCGTCAAGCCCTCGACCATGCTGAGGCCCGGTTCGTTGACCACGGTATTCGGTTTGCACAGCAGGAGTTCCGAGGATTTCCTCGTCTCGCTGATGCGAGGCGAGATGAACCCATCGCTGCTGGCTCTGGAGAAGGAGATCCTCCGGGTCGCTGAACAGCTACGCCCGTTTCCGAAGCATGTCCTCAGCGCCAGTGGGAGCTTGAAGACGGGGAAGGTGAAGCGGGGTTCGAACCTCGAGTTCTCCGTCACGCTCGAGAACGCCGGTCGCAGAGCAATCAAGATCGACAATCCCGCGCTCGACGATCCGCGCCTGCCCCGTCTGGTCCTGCAGTTCACCCCGGACGAAGATTTGGAGGGTGGAGAGTACGCCGAGGAGCCGCTGACTCTTGGAGCGCTGCGGTTAGGCGCCGGCGAGCCGCCGCCGAGCGGCAAGGCTCTGAAGCTGGCGCCGAAAGTGAAACTGACCTTGGGCTTCGCCAAACAAATCGAGCTGTTACCCGGACGCTACCAGGCGAAGGTGGCCTTTCGCAATACCGGCCAGGTCTTGGGAATTCTCGAAACGTCAATCGAGGGCACCCTGGTGATCGACCTCGGGACGTTCACTGTGGAGCGCTGAGTGGCCGCTGTCTGTCTCTTCTACGTTCGGCTACTCTGGCTCGGAGAGACGAATGCCATGCTCTCCAGCTCAGGGGAGAGCGCTCTGCTGTTGAGCTCGAATCTCATGGGCGGTGACGAAATCGGCGTTTACGTGGGCCGCGTGGGATCCGAGAGCGTTGAAGCCTTGCGGAAGCAGCTCGCGGATGTCGATCTCTTCAGCCTGCCGACTCGTGGCACGGTTCCTCCCGAAAGCCTCAGCACGGTTTTCGGGCTTCAGCACGAGGGTGAGGCGGAGCCCCGTCTGAAGTCCTTCCTCAGGAACGAGATGCCGCCCGGACTCTTGCTGGCTGAACGCGGAGTGCTGTCGCTCGTCGATGAACTGCGGAAGCAGCGTGCGTATGTGCTCGCCGGCTCTGGCCGCTGGACAACCCATTCAGCCAAGGCGGGAGCGGAACTCGGCTTCGAGCTACGGCTGAGGAACTCCGGTCCGAATGCCATCCGCCTGTCGAACCCTTCCCGAGCCAAGGACGGCGCACTCCCGCTCACGCTGCAAATCAGCCGAGAGGGAACGCAGGAGAAGCCCGGGAACGACGAGACACTGAGCATGGCGCTTTCCACAGACTCCCTCGTCGTCGACCGCCGGCAACGCGGGAGCGTCAGCGAGCAGCTCGAGCTTTCGCCCGGCGCCGAGACGCGGCTGGTGCTGCGCAAGGCGGTCTACGCTTCACCCGGGACATACCATGGCGTGGTACGCTTCGCGACGAGCGGCGACGAGAACGCGATCGAGGTGATGCGGGATTTTCTGTTCATACCCTTGGGTCCGCTAGTCGTGGAGGCCTGAGGCGTTCGAGTTGGAGGCGCGTCCGTGGAACGAAAGAGGAGGTCCTGTCTCGAGGTTCGGACCTCGCCGGAGGAATCCCGGCGCCCCGGCGCCGAGGAAGCTGGCTCCCGATGATCGTCGAGGCCGCAGAGTGGATGGTGGATGTTCTCGAGGAGCACCTCGAGGAGCTCGAGTCGTTGTGGACGAGGCGCCTTGCTCACCTTCTCTCCGACGACGTGATTGTGGCTGGCCTCGCGCGCATCGACCGGCGGATCGCCGCGCATACCGACGGCCTCGTCCTGGCCGGCGACCACGCGTTGCCGATTCTCGCCGAGGCGCTGGAATCGGGGGAACGTGCGCTGACACTGGCGGCGGCGTTTGCCATGGCTTCCTCGTGTCGCACCGAGATGGTTAGACCCGTGCTGGAGGCCCTCCCCGCAGCCGCTGATGAGGCGCGCGAGGGGCTCCGTCTTGCGCTGACGCTCGGACCCATGGAAGCTACGAAGGACGCACTTCTCGAGCTTGCGGGGGCAGGGCCGTCCCCCGTCGCTGCGGTCGCGCTGAGCGCCCTGGCATTTCACGGACAACCGCTCCCGCCCCAGCGTCTGGCGGAGTTGGCGCGCTCGCCCGATCCAAACAGCCGGCGCCTCCTGTGCCGGGCGGTTTCTTACGCAGGAGTGGACAACCGATCTGAGTGGCTGCTCGATCAACTGGTTGCCGACGAAGACGCGACGGTCCGACGCGAGGCTCTGTCTGCTGCGGCCTGGACCAAGCGGCCCTGGCTCCTGGACCATTGCCGTACCTTGGCCAAACAGCCCACAGTCGAAAGCTGGGAGGCTCTCGAGTTGCTTGCTGTTCTGGGCGAGCCAAAGGACGCAGCCCTCATCCTCGCTGCGGCGAGCACCGAGGCTCTCGGCCGGCGCCGGATCACGCTGCTCGGCAGCTTCGGGCATCCTCTGGTCGTGGACATGCTGATCGACACGATGCGATGCGGAGCAGTTGGCACGGCGGCGGAGGCGGGCCGCGCCTTCCTGAAGATCACTGGCGTCGATGTCTCGACCGATCGGTCGATGCCCGCCGTGGAGACCAAGAGCGCGCAGCTCAGCGAGGAGGAGATCGATTTCATCGAGACCGTCAAGCTCCCCGACGCCGATCGGGCTGACAATTACTGGAAGGAGCATCAGGGTGAACTGGCGAGCGCTACCCGGTTGCTGCACGGGAGGGAGGCGGCTGCGGTCTCCGTTTCCCTCGGAGATTTGACCGTCGTACTGAGGACGCGGTGGGAGATGACTCTGCGGGCAAGGTACCGAGGGCAGGCTCGGGGCACACCCCAGGACCTCGAGAGGCTCCCTCAAGGAGCGTGAGGGCCGGGGCCCGAACGTTGTTGATGTCGGCACCTTCGACGCAGTACCATCGGCGTGGGCAGTGATTCTGAGGGGTCTGGATAGACGGGAAGAGAACCGCAGCGGGCTTACCGGGCGGGCGTGATTGTCACCATGGAGGTCGTCAACCAATCCCATTTCACCGTCGGGCGCTTCGTCACGACGGACAGCCACGGTCGCGAGACCATGCTCTTGGTGGTCAAGGCAACCTACGACCTGTCCTCGATCCAGGCCGGCCATCCCGCACTCGCGGCCGAGCAAGATCCGCTCGTGCTCGCAGATCGGTACCATGGCGAGCCGGGCTCTTCCAGCATCGCCTACGCCTCCGATTGCGCGCCGTTCAAGCCGGCCACGGACGTGGCGCTCATCGCTCACGCATACCCCGCCACCCGCGGCGCCACACAGGTCGACGTCAGTCTGCGAGTCGGCCCGCTGAACAAGACCGTCCGGGTCTACGGCGATCGATTCTGGCAGATGGGCCCGCCTGGTCTGAAGCCAAGCCGCCCAGCACCGATTCAGCGCGTGCCGATGGTCTGGGAGAGAGCCTTCGGGGGGGCGGACGACAGCGGAGGGAAGCCCGAATGGTGCGCCGAGAATCCGTGCGGCGTCAGCTTCTGCGGTCGAAGCAGCACCAAGAACTTCCACACGACGCCGCTCCCCAACCTGGAGGATCCGCGCCAGCCACTTCAGAAGCCAGCTGCGGACGGGAGACCGGTGGCCTTCGGCTTCGTCGCCCCGCATTGGATGCCTCGCGCTGGGTTCGCGGGAACCTACAATGATGCGTGGATGCAGCAGCGTATGCCGCTCCTGCCGCTCGACTTCGATCCGCGCTTCCATCACACGGTGCCAGCGGACCAGGTACTGCCTGGCTACCTGCGCGGTGGTGAGGAGGTCTGCGTGGAAGGCGCGACGGGGTCCGGACGTCTTTCGTTTCGAGTTCCGGCGCACCGCCCGATGGCGTCAGTGCTGATCGACGACGCCGAGGAAACACCCACGCTGAACGGGGACACGCTGATCGTGGACGCTGATCGCATGCGTGCGAACGTTGTGTGGCGCGGACTTCTCGACATACACACCCGCATTGATGACGTGGAGCGGATCTGGTTCGACCGGTCAGACCGCGCGTGATCCTGGCATCAGCGGCTCGGGGTGCGTTGCTCTGATGCCGGCGCGCCCTCAATGGATCTGTACGGAGCCTCCCTTGATCCCAGCCACACCTCGGCGCCGTTTCGGTCGCGGACCCACCCGTGCTCGGCGGCAAACGGCGTACGGTTGTCGACCTTCCACATGTGGGGTCCGCCCGAGCTGCGCCTCGTTTCAGTTGATGTCGACGGCCGCTCCCTTGATCTTGTTGTGCCCGCTCGAGCGGCTGAGGACGTACGTGCCCTTAATGAGAACCCTGCCCGCGCGCGTGAGCGTGATGCTGGCCTCGCCGCAGCGCAGGACGATCTCCCGCTCGGCCGAGACGACGACGCGATCGTCATCGGCCTGGACCGACACGAGTTGCTGTGGCGCGCCCGCCGAATCCTGAGCGACGCCTCGATCTTGGATCACGCCAACGACAATGGGACGACGGACGTCGCCGCCCTCGAACAGCAGGACCACGGAAGACCCAATCTGCGAGCGCAGCAGCCGGACCGTCGTCCGTGCCCGCACGATCTCGTGCGGCAGGTCTGGCAGGCCGACCACGAGCGGACGATCTTCTACATCAAAGCCATGGAACCGAGCGGTCGCGGCACCGTGCAGCGCGGCAACCAGCTCGGCAGGGCTGACCGGCTTGCGGCGCAGTGCATCGAACTCGTCAGGCGACTCCTCGACGACCAGCACTTCGAAGGGGCCGTCCAGCTTGTTCATCTGAGTGCGCCCGTCAGTTGATGCCGACCTTGCTGCCTTTGAGCACGACGTCGCTCGAGGCCTTGACGTTGATCTTGCCGCTGCCGTTGATCGTGATGTCCTTGCCCTTGATCGTGATCGTGCCGTCCTTTTTCATTGTGATGCTCGCCGAGCCGGTTTGAATCGTGATCTGGTCACCCGCGTCAATGACGAGCTTCTTGCCTACGGAGAGTTGGTCGTTCTTGCCGATCGAATGAGTCCGGTCCTCGCCGACGCTCAGTGTCTCCTTCTTGGCAACGTCCTCGGCTCGATTGCCGCCGATAGAGATCGTCTCGTTCCCCCCTACGCTCTCCTTGCGGTTGGCCGAGATCGTGATCGACTCATCCTTGTCGACGGTTTCCGTGCGATTCCCGCCGATCGCGATCGTCTCGTCCTTGCCGACACTCTCCGTCCGGCTCTCGCCGATCGTGATGGACTCGTTCTTGCCGACGCTTTCCGTCCGGTTCTCAGCGATCGTGATGGACTCGTTCTTGCCGACGTTCTCCGTTCGGTTGTTCGCGATCGTAATCGACTCGTCGTTCCCGACGTTCTCGGTCCGGTCGTGGCCGATTGTCGTCGCCTCGTCGTGATCGACCTTCTTCTGCCGGTCGTGCCCCACCCAGTGCGTCTCGTCGTTCTCGACCTCGATGTCCTGATTCTTCTCCGCGTGAATGAAGAGCTGTTCCGAGCCCTTCTTGTCTTCGAAGCGGATCTCGTTGAAGTTGGCGGGCCCACCGCCCATCGAGCTGCGTGACTTCATGCCGGACTGCGTTTTATTCGCCGGCAGATCGTACGGGGGCATCTGCTCGGCGTTGTACACGCGCCCGGTGATGATCGGCTGGTCGGGATCGCCTTCCAGGAAATCGACGATCACCTCCTGGCCGATACGCGGCGTCGAGACCGATCCCCACGCTTTGCCCGCCCACGGATGCGACACGCGGATCCAGCAGGAGCTGTTCTGATCCTTCTTGCCGTAGCGATCCCAGTGGAACTGCACCTTCACGCGCCCGAACTTGTCGGTGTAAATCTCGTCTCCCGCCGGGCCGACGACCATCGCGGTCTGCGGCCCCTGCACGAACGGCTTGGGTGTGAGTCGCCTCGGCCGGAACTGCTGCTGGCTCCACATGGCGACGAAACTGCACCGATAGCTGGTGCCCGCACCCTGCGGCATCGCTTCGTAGTCGCTGAATTCCAGATCGTAGTTCGCCGCCAGAATCAAGTATTCGCCGTCCTGATCGGCGCGCGAATATTTCTCGAGCGTGAACAAGGACCCGACCGCGATCCCCTTGGCGTTGGTCGCCGCCTGCGCGGTCTCGAACTGGCTGCCGAGTTCGTCGATGCGCACTCCCGCGTACTGCTCGCCGTCCGCCTTCTGCAGGTAGTGACCGGGGTAATCGTAGATCTCGTAGTCGCTCGGCGCATAGCCGCGAGGCTGGGCTTTCCGCGTCTTGAGCTCGACGCTCGGCCGCTCCAGGTCGTAGTCGTCGTGCACGTACACACCAGGCTGGACCTCGCGCGAAAAATCCCAACTGGTGATGCGCTCGAGGTCCGGCCTCACCACCTGCTCGGGCGAGACAAACGGGATCGTCTCGTAGCCGGCCGTTGCCGTGTGCTTGCTCGTGGAATCCGTGAGCACGACGGTGTTGTGCCCGTCGGTATGCCTGATGTAGTAGTAGATGCCTTCCTCCTCCATCAGGCGGCTGAC
>Ga0315273_10014371_pt1 | contig 10199 bp, 8 predicted proteins | sample YL17G02_0_MG_FD_205753 | JGI IMG/M metagenome (GOLD analysis project Ga0315273, IMG submission 205753) | Sediment microbial communities from Yellowstone Lake, YNP, Wyoming, USA - YL17G02_0 | ecosystem: Environmental > Aquatic > Freshwater > Lake > Sediment | place: USA: Wyoming | collected... | reverse complement strand
GATTCCTTGGATCGCCGACATGCTGGACCTCTGGACCCAGAGCCCGTATTACGAGCCTTACCTCCCGATCAGAAGGATTATGGACAGAAAGATGGAGTTGAAGATGCTTGCTTCGGCGGATGCTATCACCGCGGTAACGCGACCGTTTGTCGAAAAGCTTAAAGAAGTTCACACCAGACAGAACATCCATTACATCCCATTCAGTTTCGATCCTAACGAGATGAACCCTGGTGTGAAACTCTCGGACAAGTTCACCGTCGTCCACACTGGAAATCTTTACAATGGAAAACGCGACCCTGAGAAATTCTTCCTAGCCCTGAGCGAGCTCATACGTGAAGGAAAGATCGATCCGAAAGACGTCCAGATTGAGTTCTTTGGCAAAAGAGAGGGATGGCTTGAGGATGAAATCAAGAAATACGATCTGCAAGGCATGGTGAATGTGAATGGTGTCGTATCAAGGGAGGAATCCATCAACGCGCAGCGGAAGGCCCAGATGCTGCTTCTGCTCACATGGGACAATCCAGGGGAGAGCATGGTCTGCCCCGGAAAATTGTACGAGTACCTCGCTGCGGGAAGGCCCATCATCTCCATCGGAAGGCCTGAGTCGGTCGTCTCCGATATCATCAACAAGACGCAGGCTGGCATACATACGCTCGATTTGAATGAGATGAAGAAGGGGATCGAGAGAGCCTATACTGAGTTCAAATCGACGGGCGGGGCGTCATACAGGGGCATCAGGACGGAGATCGACAAGTTCAGCCACAGAGAAGTTGCAAGGGAGTTCGCCAAGCTGCTCGATTCCGTCGCGACCGGACGCGAAAGGAGAAATCAGTGACGAGAACACTGGAAGCCGCTTGTCCGATCGCTAAAAATGGTGATTTCTAAAGCCGAGCAGCGTGTTCTTCACTATGCTCGCGACATCTTCGACGAGGTATTCGGCTGGAGGCTGCCAGCCCTTCTGATTGCCCAGCATGGCTTTGACGCACCTCAGGATATGATCGGGCTTGGAGCCGCTGAGGATATTGCTGCCGACCTCGACCGTCTCCGGACGCTCGGTCGTATCCCTGAGGGTGACGCTCGGCACTTTGAAGATGCAGCATTCTTCTTGGACCGTCCCTGAATCGGTCAGGACGCACTTTGCGTTCTTCTCCAGTTTTACGAAATCGAAAAGACCGAAGGGCTCGCTCAGCCTGATGCCTTTATCGATGTGATACGACTTCGAGTGCAGCCGGGCCCTTGTCCTCGGATGCACGCTCCATATCACCGGTAGAGAGTATTCGGCGCGCAGCTTATTTAGAGCTTCGACGAAGTTCGCCAGGCGCTCGAGGTCGTCGACATTCTCAGCCCTGTGCAGGGTCACCAGGAAATACCCGTTCTTCCTGATTTTGAACTTTGTCAGGATCCGGCTCTTCTCGATCTTGTCATCATAGTGCGTGAGGACCTGGTAGATCGGGTTTCCCGTCACGACTATCCTGCTCGACGGTATCCCCTCCCGGAGGAGGTTGCTCTTGCTCTTCTCAGTGTACGGCATCAGGACATCACTGCAGTGATCGATGATCCTCCGGTTCACCTCTTCCGGGACGCGGTCGTCGAAGCACCTGTTTCCGGCCTCCATGTGGTAGACCGGGATCCTCGCACGCTTCGCCACGATGGCGGACAGGGCGCTGTTCGTGTCCCCGAGGATCAGGAGGCGGTCAGGCCTCTCGTTCTTCAGGATCCGCTCGCAGCCCACCAGTATCTTGCCTATCTGCCCCATCGCGGTCTTGGATTCGCAACGGAGGTAATGATCGGGGCTCCTGAGCTTCAGGTCGCGAAAGAACGAATCGCTCAGCTTCGGGTCAAAGTTCTGCCCGGTATGGACAAGGACGTGTTCGGAGTTCTCATCTAGGAGCGGAATGATTAGGCTCAATCGGATTATCTCCGGCCTTGTGCCGAGGATCGTCACGATCTTCATCTGATGAGTTCACCTTCTTCCTGGAGCTCGTCCTCCATCATCAGGCGGTTCTTGCGTAGAAGATCGACGACCTGATCTCTCCCGATCAGGCTATCGGCCGAGCTGAATTCCTTGTTGAGCGTGGGCATTCCCTTGGGGACATCTGAGATCCCTGGCAGCACCGGGGATATGACATAGTACGACTTCGCGTCATAGGTCCTGAACGCCTCTTCCTCCGACACGAGGATCTCGTGCAGCTTCTCCCCAGGCCTGATGCCCGTGATCTTCTTCTCGATCTTGCGGTCGCCGATCATGGCGTCGACGACGTCGATTATCTTCGCCGACGGGACCTTCGGGATGTATGTCTCGCCGCGCTTCGCGCCCTTGATTGCCGCGAAGATCGTATCGACCGCCTGGTTGAGGTTCAGGAGGAACCTAGTCATCTCTGGTACAGTTATTGTTACTGGACCTCCGTTCTTTATCTGCTCGCGGAACAGAGGGATGACGGATCCCCTCGAAGCCAGCACGTTTCCATATCGGACGCATATGAATCTGGTCTTCTGGCAATCGAGATTCGCTTTGATGAATACCCTTTCCTGGATCGCCTTGGTCATTCCCATTACGTTCACTGGTTTGCATGCCTTGTCCGTCGAAATGCCGACGACGGTATCGATCGGGAGATCATGCTCCGCGATCGCACGAATGATGTTCTCAGGACCGAAGATATTCGTCCTGACCGCTTCTATTGGGAAGTACTCGCACGTCGGAACCTGCTTCAGGGCCGCCGCATTGAAGACGAAATCGATGTTCCTCAGAACTGAGCTCACGGTGTGAGAGTCCCTCACGTCACCGATGCGGAATGTCAACAGTTCTTCGAAATTGCGGTAGATCACGTCATCAGTGGCCTTCTTCCGGTTCAAATATTCAAGGCGCATGAAATGCTGTTTCGCTTCGTCTCGAGAAAAAACGATTATCTGCTTGGGCTTGCCCATCTCGCCGCTGAGAAGTCGCTTGACAAGGACTTTTCCGAGCGACCCTGTTCCGCCGGTTACCAATATTCTCTTCCCTTCGAGCACTGTCATGTTGATCCGCTCCCGAATAGTGACTATGGATATGAGTCTTTTACCATTTCTTTTATCATATCTTCCCAGCTTGGAGGCCTATATCCTGTCTTGCTGGAGAAATCGCTGCCATCGAGACTCCTGTCGCATACGACCGAGTCGTCGGGCTCAATTTGGATGTCGAGGCCCATTTCTCGATTTATCAGAGACAGTAGGTCATATTTCGAAATCGGATTCGAGGCGATCTGCCAGATGCCTTCGAGGCCCTCATGCTCCTTCAGTATCATGGAGACGATATTTGACATCTCAAGAGTAGTGAATCCTGAGAAGATTGCGTTCTTGTATCCTTTGACGGACCTCCCCCTCTGGGATAGAAACCACTCCAGCAGACCGTTTCTCGTGCCGAGCTCCCTCCCGATTATGGAGGATCTGATGGTCAGCGACCCTTTTCCCCCGACTTCGCCCAGGAACTTCGTCTTTCCGTACAGGTCCTCGGCGTCTGAGAGGTCGTTCACGAAATACATGCCTTTCTTGCCAGAGAAGACACAATCGGTGCTGAAATGGATCAATCTTGCATTGAGATTAGAGCATTCCCCAGCGAGAAGGTGCGGAAAGAGCGAGTTGATGCTAATGCTCGCAATCGGATCGGTAGCTGCCTTGGCCTGTTTCACAATTCCGATGCAATTTATCACGACATCCGGTTTTGATTTCTTTAGGGCAAGGGCGACCGTGTCCATCTTCTCAGCACGAACCCCGGCAATCAATCTGCCATCTTCAATGACCGAGGACCAAGGAGACTCGCGGCGGACCTCCTTGCATGTGCCATAGATATCATGATCTCCTTTCAATCGCAGAAGCAATTCATGGCCTAGCATGCCATAGGCGCCCATCAAGAGTATCTTCATCGTTCCGCTCCAATATCGGACCGGGATATAATAAGTTTAGACCTTGTCGATGAAATGAAGGAAGATCGCCCGACCAGATAGCTGCGAGATGGATCGTTGCCAGAGGGGCTCGGGTATATGCGCAATGAATTGCCTTTCCCGAAGGAGAAGGAGCAATTTTCGGCGCCGTTACTCTTTCTTCGAGCGTGTGATAATCTGCAGGAGCTTCTTGTGCTCTTCCCGGCTCAGTGAAAACCACATGAACAATGCAGTCGCTGTCAACCAAACGATGGTGAAGAGCCAATTGACAGTATTCCCGGTCCAGCTAGTCGCAGAAGCAGCCATCACCAGGGCGAGCCCGATAAACCACGAGGTGGTCAATCTCTTCGAAATCGTGATGCCGTGCCTGCTCCGGGAATAGTGCACGAAATAAGGCAGCAGCAGAGCATAGAGGAAGATGAACCCGATCCCGATGATCTCCATCGACCCGAATATCGCCACTCCTAGGAACGAGAACAGCAGCAGTCCACCATACCACAGGTTCTGCGTCCAGAAGAAGACCTTCATGTCCGGGTAGGCGAGTACGGGCATGGAGACGATCCAAGATGCTGACATGAGATACACCCCGATCAGCATCCAACGCAGTATGTCCAGAGACGCATAGAACTGATCCGAATAGAGAACATCGATCACCAGGGGCTTCAGCGTGATCATCAGCACGAGCAGCGGGGTGATCAGCAGAGTGGTCAATCTGAATACGTTCCTCATGAGGTCGGTCCGTTCCTGCCGGTCATGGAGCTGGCTCAGGGTCGGGAAGAAATATGTGCCGATGGAGTTGAGGGCGAGCATGGGATACATCATGCATATCAACCACGCGACGTTGAAGATCCCGGCATCGGCCAAACCATCGTATTGAACGATCAGCGAACGGATCACCAGGAGCACGATCGTGGAGAACATCCCTGTTATCAGCAGCGTTCCGGCCAAATTGAAGAATGAGCTGGCCGAAGCTTTCTCGATCCTGGGGCGCAGCCCCTGAGACCATATCGGCCTGAGGTATCCTTGACGATGGCACCTCACCAACGCAACTGCGAGCTGCGCCGACATCTGCGCGGTCAGCATTCCAACGAAGGCTATAGGATACCCCGTGTTCACCAAAATGGAAACCGGGTAGGAGACGATGGCGTTGGCAGCGCCACTCGCTGCCGATACCATAGCGAGCCTCCCGATCTCTCGGAACCCATTGAGAATGCCGTTAAGGTAGAACAGCGCCACATTGAAGACGAGCGGGAGGGCGATCCATCGCACGAGGCCAATGCTAGCCTCATCGCTGGCACCCAACGTCGCGGGAGCAATCCACGGGGCGAATATCAACAACGCAACGGCCGTAATAAGCGAGGCGGCGATGAATATCCAGAAAACGGTCCTTATGAACTCGTTTCTCACATCATCCTTCTTGCAGGCCACTCCCTGCGTAAGAGCTGTCGTACCTCCGCCGACCGAGCCGATGTTGGCGGTGGTCTGGAGAATCTGCTGCAGCATCGAGTACAATCCGATGCCCGCTGGGCCGGTGATGACGGCCATTATCTTTGATGAGACAACTGTGAGCGCCATCGAAATGGCGGTTCCAGATCCGGTCTTGAACGCTGCCTTCAACAGATCCCGCATCTTTTCGCACGCCTTTGAGGATTCAATCTATGTTCCCGGATACTCTGAGAAATGCCATGGCGGACGTCTATTTGCCTCAGCATCCTTCATACGGACGATATCTCTTCCCATTTAATGAATCTAATTCCCTGTCCGAAGTATACCATCTTTCGCCTTAGGAACTTTTCCAGCCTCTTCAGATCCACGCAAATTCCAATTTCGGATTCGTTCAAGTGAGATAGAGGGGGGAGCAAGGGTGAAAGCCGAAAGTGTCCAACAGGGGTGGGGTGAAGCTGACGATCGATAGATATCGAGATAACAAGGAGTGGTAGAAGGTGTTGATTTGATGACATCGGCACCTCATATTCCAAGACCGAGATAGCCGACTCGGTGGACGAGATAGAGTAGAGCACGGGATCGTCAGGGAATGCCTTTAGAAGGCAGGGATCAGCGCGAAGCCCGTGATTGAAGGAAGGCATCGAAGAAGCGAAGGTCCCCGTTCCTGATCTCATCTCGATGGTTCAGGCACAATGCCTGCGCTGCGACTATGTCCCCGAGCTTCAATGAGGCATCGCGTCCGCCGGCTCTCTTAAGGCGCGCCCCGAGCCAATCCCTGAGCCAGTTCGCAATTCTCCCGATCCAGCTCCAGGCAAAGACGAGCTGGTTCGCTGTCGATCCTCCCATGTTCTTATGGAACAGGTAGTAGGAATATACGAAATCCGAGAACATCATCTCCGCGTTCGCTGGACGTGCGGTCTGCGAGAAGTTGTGGACGAACCTAGCCGTAGGCGTGATGTACAGAGCATTGGGGAAGGCCTTGTGGACCCTGAAGGAGAGGTCCGCATCCTCCCCGGCAGAGTACCTCCTCAACTTCTCGTCGCGGTGGAACTCCTTCAGCACGGACCGACGAAACGACTGATTGCATCCGGACAGCCAGTCGCACTCCGACAGCTCGGAGACCGAGGCGGGGAAAGTGGATTTGAACGAACGCAGCATCGCGCATCTGTCCCGCGAAATGGATGTAAGGAAGAACGCTCTCTTGAACGCGTTGAGCAAACCGGGGTTACCGGCCTGGAAAAGGCTTCCGAGCGGCGACCCTTGGACGCCTTTCGCCCAGGGATGAGTCTCGTATACCTTCGACACTTCGTGCAAGTACTCCTTGTCCAGGACCACGTCGTCGTCCATGAACAGAACGACATCCCCCACGGCCCTTTCCGCTCCGACGTTCCTCGCGGTCACTATGCCCCTTTCCCTTGGATTCCTGATGTAGTAGAGACGGATCTTCCGAGCACTGAACGCGCCTTCGTTCTGCCGGACGACCGTCTCTATCGAATCGTCAGGGGTGTCATCAACGATGATAACCTCCCTCGGGAGCACTGTCTGAGCGAGGATCGATGAGAAAGCGGTCTCCAGATCGCGCTCTCTGCCATAGGTCGAGATGACTATCGAGATCCCGTCGATAGGACTCGGCGGAACGAGATTGTTTGATGCAGCGCCCGGCACCGTGACCTGCCCTGACTGCGTGACCGGTTGTGACATCTGATAACCACGAAATGCATGGTCCATATAAGTCAGTAATTGAAACCTGCACTGTCAAGATGGTTCAAGACTTGGTCGACTTCGATATCTTGCGCGCATGGATGTGGAGCCCGAAGCTGAGCAGTTCGGAAGATCCGGTATCTGCCTTTGAGGAGCGGTGCAGCATCGAAAGGCATCGTCTCAGAGCCAACCTATCGATAATACCAAAACTCTTGCCGCCAGCGTATTTCCTAGAGGCCCATCGGATTCTCCGCACCTCCTGACCAAGGTATTCGAAGTAGTTGCCGTTTGGGCTCAACTCCGTGATCTCGAAGCCGAAGTCCCCCAGGAATTTCTCGTAGAAATACCGACTGAAACCATTGTAGAAGTAATACGGCGCGAAGTGCGTCAGACTGCAAACCGGAGCGGTCAATATCAGGTGACCGTCCGGCCGCAAGAGGCGGGCGAATTCCGCCAAAGCCTTCGTCGGTTCCGGAAGGTGTTCGAAGACCTCCACGCAGAGAATCGCATCGAAGGAGCCATCCGGTTCCGGAATGGAGGTGATATCGCTGACGATGTCGAGCTTGGTCTGATCCCAAGTGCCGGTCTGCAGCCCGACTTTGTCTCCACTCCCATCATACTTTGCAAAGTCCTGAGCGACATACACAAGGTGGGAGCAATACTTGCGATAGCTCTGTTCGCCCGCTCCGGCATCGAGAATCCTTGAGCCGCTGGGAATCTTACCCAGCGTCTTCTCCACCCATGCCTTTCTATTTGCCTCGTTCATGAGCCCGACTTGATTCAAGATCTCTTTCACAGGACTACCCCTGCCGGATTTCCGAACATCCCAATCGCTGTCTTGGTTTTCATTTTTGTGGTCTCCCAAGATGGGACCACGTCTGTCTGGGAACATGATCCATGGCATCGTGGTAATTGACTTATATCCGACCAATCGATAGAACTCGAGGATTTGAGCGCCTATGATAATAATGAAGATAAAGGGGGGGCTGGGGAACCAGCTGTTCCAGTACGCACTGGGGAGAAGGTTGACCCACTTCAACGGCGCGGAACTCAAGCTCGATATCTCATACTATGACGAGTTCAAGCTGCGCGGCTACGCCCTTCACGATCTCAACATCAAGGAGAACATTGCCACGGCCGATGACCTGAAGGCCCTCGGGATAACCGACCTGAAGGAGTTGGGATCGACCGTCCACAGGGCGTTGGAAAGGGCAAGACCGTTCGGGAAACGGCGCAGGATAGACGAGCGATCGTTCGGCTTCGATCCGAAAGTCCTCCAAGCCTCGAAGGACGCGTACCTGGACGGGCATTGGCAGAGCGAAAGATACTTCGCCGAGATTGCGGACATCATCCGGGCCGAGTTCACGCCCAGGCAGAAGTTGGACCCGACGAATGACAAGATGGCCTCTGACATAACGCGCATGTCCTCGATCAGCCTCCACATAAGGAGGGGGGACTACGTCACAAATCCAGCGAACAGGGAGGTCTACGCGGCTTGCTCGATTGATTACTATCGCAGATGCATCACCGAGATGGCCAAAAGGGTCCCGGACCCGCATTTCTTCGTGTTCTCGGACGAAATCGAATGGGCGAAGGAGAATCTCAACATCAAGCAGGCGGTCACGTATGTCGATCACAACAGCCAGAAAGAGGCGTACAAGGACCTGTACCTCATGTCCAGATGCAGACACCACATAATCGCCAACAGCACGTTCAGCTGGTGGGGGGCGTGGCTTGCCGACAACAAAGACAAGATCGTGTTTGCCCCGTCGAGGTGGTTCAACGCCCCGAAGCCGGGGGAGCAGGATCTGATTCCCGAGAGCTGGCACCGAATCTGAGCTTTTTTAAAGAAGCTCGCGAAGCGCTTGGGATGCGCCTCCTTCTAAAAACACCCAAATATGTATCCGGACAAAGGCGGGCGAATCCAGCGAAGATTAAACTATTAAATAGGAAGCCCGATAAGATGTCGATGAACTAATGAGCCTCAGGAAGAAGAGTAGCGGGTCCAATGTCGAGCAGCGCATCCCACAATTCCGGAAGAGGGTGTTCATCTTCGCACATCTAGCTGGCATTTCTCCAATTGACCTGTTTCACCTAAGAGATCTTGGCAACTTCATTCGCGACCGCGGAGCTTTCGAAAGAGAAATGGCCAAAACGGGGGAGAAATGGCCCATCGAGTCCTATCCTGTCCTGGGCGATAGACATGCTAGCAGCGGTAATGCCACGGGTCATTATTTTCACCAGGACCTGCTGGTGGCTCAGAAGATCTTCCTGGCGAACCCACAGAAGCATGTGGACATCGGCTCCCGGGTGGATGGTTTCGTGGCACATGTCGCCTCCTTTAGAGAGATTGAGGTCTTTGACATCCGTCCCATGGGCATGTCGATACCCAATGTCCGTTTCGTGAAGATGGACCTGATGGAGGGTGGTTCCGATTACACTGACTACACCGACTCGATATCCTCGTTGCATGCCATCGAGCACTTCGGCCTGGGGAGATACGGCGACCGGATCGATGTGAGCGGCCATATCAAAGGCCTGGACAACATCCACCGGATGCTGAAGAAGAACGGCACCTTCTATTTCTCGGTGCCAATCGGGAGGCAGAGGGTCGAGTTCAACGCGCACAGGGTCTTCTCACCGAGATATCTGCTAGACCTGCTGAAGGGGCGATACGAGATAGTCTCTTTCTCGTACGTCGACGATGCCGGTGCACTACACCCGAATGCTACTCTAGATGAAACGGCGCTGGCGAGAGATTTCGATTGTGAATATGGATGCGGCATCTTCGAGCTCAGAAAGAAATGATCGCTATACGGCATAGCTTAATGAATCGGATTATCTACTGACCTCAGGGAAAAGAATAGCATCTAGTTGGCTGTGGTGATGTGATGAAATTACCGGCTCCGGCAGTCGAAATTATCAAAGTTGCGCTTAGAAGGTCGCACTTCGATAAGATTGCCTATGAGATGTCATTGAAGATTTATCCATATACACCAACCGGTGCAAGAAATGCCAGACAACTTGTTAGACAGCATAGGGCGTTCCTTTCGCAGTTCATTAGAAAGGGGGATCTGGTTTTTGACGTGGGAGCGAACACGGGCGACAAGGCACGGTTGTTTCTGCACCTCGGAG
>Ga0315273_10014370_pt1 | contig 10200 bp, 6 predicted proteins | sample YL17G02_0_MG_FD_205753 | JGI IMG/M metagenome (GOLD analysis project Ga0315273, IMG submission 205753) | Sediment microbial communities from Yellowstone Lake, YNP, Wyoming, USA - YL17G02_0 | ecosystem: Environmental > Aquatic > Freshwater > Lake > Sediment | place: USA: Wyoming | collected... | reverse complement strand
TTTCGTTGGCCAGTACCAGCCCCAGCTTGACGGCAGAAAGTCTCGCGTCAATGTCAGGATAATCACAAATCGCTCGAACCACATGCCGACGTTGATCAAGATCGAAACGACGAACATCACGACAATGTTAGTGCGAAACCGTTTGAACCAGAAAAGCTGTGGCACGACCACGTTGCAGGTGATCATCGTCCAGTACGCCCACCAGTACGGTCCAAATGCGCGATTCAAAAACGCGAACGATTCATACGGATTGCCCGAATACCAGGCAATAAAAAACTCCGTGCCATACGAATACCCCACCATCATGCTTGTCACCAACATGAAGATGTTCATTCGCTCCAGATGCTTCATGGTGATGATGTCTTCGAGGTGATACACTCGGCGTGCGATCAGGATCAGCGTCATCACCATCGCGAATCCGGAGAAAATCGCACCGGCCACAAAATATGGCGGGAAGATCGTCGTATGCCAGCCGGGCAGCACACTGGTTGCAAAGTCTGTGCTGACGATACTGTGCACTGACAAGACCAGCGGTGTTGAAATGCCCGCCAGAATCAAGTATGCCAATTCATAATGCTTCCATTGTCGGTTGCCACCGTGCCAGCCGAGCGCAAATATGCCGTACAGAATTTTGCGAATGCGATTTTTCGCGCGATCGCGCAACGTCGCCAAATCGGGAATCAGCCCGACATACCAGAACATCAGCGAACACGCAAAATAGGTTCCGACCGCGAACGCATCCCACAATAGCGGACTCCGGAAATTCGGCCACATTCCCATCTGGTTGGGAATCGGCATCACCCATTGCAGTAACCAGGCACGTCCTACGTGAATCGACGGAAATACCAGCGCGCAGATCACGGCAAAGATCGTCATCGCTTCCGCAAAACGGTTGATCGATGTCCGCCAGCGTTGACGGAAAAGAAAGAGAATCGCCGAAATCAGCGTCCCCGCGTGGCCGATGCCAACCCAAAAGACGAAGTTGACGATATCAAATCCCCAGCCCGATGGGACATTGTTTCCCCAGATCCCAATGCCTTCCCACAGCAGATAGCCGACCGACCCCAGAAGTATCAGCAGCAGCGACACTGCCGCTCCAAACAAGAGCAGCCAGACTTTGGTCGTCTTGGACTCAACTATCCTGCTGATCTTCTCAGTAATCGTCGAGAACTGCGGATTTCCCGCAATCAGGATTTCCTTATGCACCTTGGCTTCGACGCTCAATATGCTCCTCGATACTCCTCAGCCTGCCTGGTTATCCCAGTTCCGGATGCGGATTCCGTATCCGCGCCAGATATGACAGACGCGGTTTGGTATTCAATTCCGCCAGCAACTCATAGTTGCGATTCTGGCGCTTAGCCTTGCTAACCTTGCTTGCCGGGTCATTGATATTGCCAAACACAATCGCCTGTGTTGGACAGGCCTGTTGGCACGCCGTGACAATCTCACCGTCGCGCACTTCGCGATTTTCCAGCTTGGCCGCATTCTTGCCTCGGTTGATGCGCTGGATGCAGAAGGTGCATTTTTCCATCACTCCGCGTGAGCGCACTGTTACATCAGGATTCATAACCATCTTCACGATTTCGGGCGTGTCCTTCGTGTAGTTAAAGAAATTGAACCGGCGCACCTTGTAGGGACAATTGTTCGAACAATACCGCGTCCCGATACAACGGTTGTAAACCATCACGTTCAATCCTTCTTTGTTGTGCACTGTCGCCGCTACCGGACAGACCTGTTCGCACGGTGCATTCTCGCAATGCTGGCACATCACCGGTTGGTACACAACCTGCGCATCATCCGTCTCGCCGGAGAAGTAGCGATCAACACGAATCCAGTTCATCTCGCGCCCGTTGCCGACCTGCGTCTTGCCGACAATCGGGATATTATTCTCACTCTGACAGGCCAGCGTACAGGCGCCGCAGCCGACACAAGTGTTTAGATCAACTGCTAACCCCCACTGATATCCCTGACTGTAGTCGTGTTCGTCCCACAATGACTTCAAGGGCGGATGCTCAACCATCTCTTGTGCGAACTTTGGCTCTTTGCGATACTCTTCCAGCGTCGCCTCGCGCACGAGTGGCCTGCCTTCCATGCTGCCATGATCCTGCGCGCAGGAGATCGCATACTTACCGCCGGTCGCAGTGATTGCTGCCCCCGTAATAAAATCATATCCCTCCAGCGTTCGCAGCGGACAAACATCGAAGCCGACACCGTTCCCCACGCGGCCAGACGCCTTCCGGCCGTAACCCAGATCGAGCGTGATCGTGCCGTCGGGTTGTCCGGGTACGAGCCAGGCCGCTATTTCCAAGGTGCGCCCTTCATGCGCCAGTCGCACGATCTCACTGTTCCTGATTCCCATTTCCCTTGCCGTTGCCGGACTGATCACCGCCACATTATCCCAAGTGATCTTGGTGATTGGATCGGGGGTCTCCTGCAGCCATCCGTTATTGGCATATCTGCCGTCGAACGTAGCCGGGGAAGGCTGGAAGACAATCTCGACGGTACCGGATGGACTCGCGCTCTTCTTGATTGCTCCGGCGGAAATCTGCTTGGCAATCGCGTTTTCATCGAGCAGTGGCGCGATGGTCGGCACTGCCGATTTCTCCAATCGCCCGTCGTGTAACACGTGCTGCCATTCTTTCTCGAAATTGCCGGTCAGCATTTTGCGCCAAGTCTGCCGCACGATATCGTATCCGCGGTTTTCGCGACCGCTTGCCAATAGTTGCAGTAGCTCGACAGAGCTGTGCCCGCCGAACAACGGCAAGATCAGCGGCTGAATCACACTGACTGTACCACTGGCCGCTCGTGCATCACCCCAATACTCCAAATAGTGTGCTTCTGGCAGATTCCATTTTACGCTATGAGAAGTTTCATTGACATACTGACTCAGATGTATCGTATTCACGACTTTTGCAAGCCCGTTAGCAAAGTCACAATCGGTTGGGGCATCGTACAACGCATTGCCGCCAATCATCACCAGCGTGTCAATCTGCCCCGCCAGCATCCTCTTGCTCAGATCAGCGAGTGCCGTGCGACTCGGAATTTCTGCATCCACCAAATCGCTGTAGGAGATTGTGGCATTGACATTGCCGAGCGCCTGATTGACTGCGAACACCAGCGCGTGTACAATCGGCGGTTGACGACGTCCTGCGACGACGATGCTTCTACCACGCGAGCCAATCAGGTCTGATGCGGCTACCGTCAGCCATTTCTTGTCGAAATCGTTTCGGCTGAACTCTGCAAGTTGATTGCTGACCGGTATTGCCAATCCCTGTCGCTTTAGTTCTATGACTAACGCCGCCGTGAATGGTGCTACCTGCGAACTCGTCAGCCGCAACCGATGATCCGCCATGGTGCCGGTGACGCTGTAGACGCTCTCCGCCACATAGAGGCGGTTCATAAAATCATGCTCCGAACTGATTCGACGACCGTCGGCAAATCCTTTCGCCGCCGCGACGTTCTCGCTTTCGCTAAACAGGAAATCAGCGTCCAGTGAGACAATCACTTCCGCCTTGTCGTAGGCGTAGTTCGGTCTCAGCGTTTTGCCGGTCGCGATCTTGATTCCTTCATATATATTCTCATCGCTGACCGATTCGTACGTCGCCCATACAGCCTGCGGGAATTGCCGAACAAACTCCGCCTTCAACCGTGCCAGTGTCGGTGATGAAAACGCTTCGCTGACCACAGCCAAACCTTCGCCCCGGTTGGCAACAAATCCGGCATACAGCGCGCGCCAAGCTGTGACGAAGTCATCCCAACTACTCTCGGCGCCGTTGTGCAACACTCGCTGCGAACGGTCGGGATCATACAGTCCCAGAATCGATGCCTGAATAAACAGATTAGTGCCCCCCAGCGATGAAGGATGCAGCTTGTTCCCTTCGATCTTCGTGGGACGGCCTTCGTGGCTCTCGACCAGGAGACCGTAGGCGCTGTTGCCGAACGGCATCGTTGTCGCATAATGCTGCGCAATGCCGGGGACTACCTCCTCCGGTTGTATCACATAGGGAATGATCTTCTCAACCGGCTTACGGCAACCTGCTACTCCCGCCAACGCGATCGAGGCGCCCATAATTGTCAGGAAATTCCGCCGCGTCACCGGGTTGGTCAACTCTGATGCTCCCTGCGGAAACTCGCGATGCAAAAACTCCGAAAACTCGGGAGACTTCTCAAGTTCGTTCAGACTTCTCCAGTATTCCTTGCCTCTAAGGTTCTTGAAATCGCTCATCGATGGCACCCCGAGCAGTCAGTTGGCGGATTGATATGCTTCTCGGCCTTTACGCGTCGCGCGAACTCTAATTGATCGGAAGGCGGCGTCCAAGTCATGTTCGTGACCTGATCCGGCGGGCGCAAACTCAGATCGGGATTGCGATGGCAATCCAGACACCACGACATACTTAGCGGCTGTGATTGCGTAACTTGCTCCATCTGCGCCACATTGCCATGGCAACTCGCACAACCGACGCCCGCATTCAGGTGCGCACTATGATTGAAGTAAGCATAGTCCGGGAGTTCATGAACCCGCACCCAGGGAATTGGCCGACCGGTCGACCAGCTCTCACGCACTTTTAGCAGCTTCTCGCTTTGCGGCAGTATGAGCTTGTGGCAGTTCATACATGTTTGCGTCGGCGGTACATTCGCCACGGGCGATCGCTCGACGCTGCTGTGACAGTAGCGGCAGTCGAGTCCCAGATCGCCTGCATGAAGCTTGTGGCTGTAAGCCATCGGCTGCACGGGCCGATAACCCACGTCAGTATACTTGGGGGAACCATAGTACCAGAAAAAGCCGATCACTGACAGAACCAGTCCCACAACACTCAACGCGATTATCGCCGGGAGCTTGTTTGTCCATTTCGGAAATATCTGCGACAAAACCCGTCCTGTCCTGGTGACTTATTTCACAATGCCTGACGCACTTCACAGCTTCAGACGAAACTCGACAATATTACGCGATGATCGTCACGATAATTGGCGCTTGGTCGTAAATCATACCACGGATCGTGATTCTCGTCAACAAAAAAGGAGTGTCTTCGGAGTCAGCAAATACGATTCGAGTCTGGGATTGATGCCAAGAATTGAAATCAGCAAGACAAGTACTATTGGGGCGATACCGAAGATCGTGAAGTCCGTCAGATGAACCGATCCGCTGCCAGCGCCACGCAGATCCCAAACAGATAAATAATCGAGTATCCAAACAGCGCACGCACATCCTGCAGATCCTGAGTCCGACGTGCGGTGACGGCTTTCTTGAGAAAAACCATCCCCAATGCGATAGCGGCAGCAAGATACGGCCAGCGTGATCCTGCGAACACAGGCGTCAGACTGACGAGGACCAGCAGTATCGTATACACGAGAATCTGATCCAGCGTCGCTTTATCACCTTTGACCACCGGCAGCATCGGATACCCGACCTTCTCATAGTCATCCTTAATGAACAGCGCCAGTGACCAAAAATGCGGCGGCGTCCAAACGAACACGATCAAAAATAGTAACCACGGCGCCAGTGCCATGCCACCGGTCGCGGCAGTCCAAGCGCCAACCGGCGCCATCGCGCCGGCGGCGCCGCCGATCACGATGTTATGCCACGTCGTCGGTTTAAGCCAGAGTGTATACACAAAACTGTAGAACAAAATCGTCGCCAGCGACAAAATGGCAGTCAGCCAATTGAAGATCACGCCGAAGATTAGCACACCGGTAACACCAATGACAATCGCGAACCCCAACGCGTGCGCTGCGCCGATTCTTTGCATGGGCAGCGGGCGCTTGTATTTCGTGCGTGACATGCGGGCATCGACGTCTCTCTCAAGATACTGATTCATGGCATTGGCACACCCACCGGTCAGATACAACCCCAACAACACCAGCAGGAAACGCGCAGGATGAGACAGTAGACTCCCTTCCATAATGAGAGACACCGCGCCGGTCACCAAGACTAACAGCATTATTGACGGCTTGGTCAATTGCAGATAACTTGAGAAAATGGTTCTTATGCTCTGCGGCTTCGGTAACGTCAAGGATAACGATCTATCAATCATGCCAGTATCACTTATCGGTCGAACTCCTGCTATCTGCTGACGTTTTGGCGCACCAGGGTCTTGCTTAGAGAACGCCGAAGATATACGCGAGGTTTCCCAAAACCAAGAGAAGATATTCTGCTGGTTATAGCGATACCTGCTTCACCGATCAATCACAGATAAGCTGGTAGCCTTCGTACCGTTTGCTCGATAGAAATGCCGCGAAGTTGTTGTTGGACAATGTAGCAACCTCCAGCCGCCCGGCCTTTGGCTGCTAAATCGGCCACCAAATCTGCGAAAAGAGTTTGTCAATGGCAGCTTCTTTGCTTTAATTCCCTTGGTCATAAATCGAAGGTGTATCTTATGAACAAAAGACAAATTCCCGTTATGCTCGTTGCGGCCATTGTGCTGCTGCTTTGCAGTCAGGCAGAGTCGGCAATCAGCCTGCGCGCCGGAATGGCAACGCCCATGAGTGAGTTTAACGATCTCGCTAAAACGGGATGGTCCGCAGAAGTGCTTGCTGATGTCCGCTCATTACCGGTTAGTGCCTTTACGATCGTTGTTGTGTTCAACACGTCGCACCTCGCCCAGCGCAAGTACGATTTCTCTGTCGCTGGCGAGACCCACACCCAGAAATCGCAGATGACCTTCACGGGTGGCGGCATCGGTCTGCGCGTCATGCCGCCAACGCCGGTATTCAAACCGTTTGCTGAGCTACTGAGCCGGGTATCATCCGTGCAACAGGACTTCCGGGACAATGCCGATAAAGCTTCTATGGAATCAAAAACCAAACTCGGCTACGAGATCAACGCCGGCTTGCGCTACGGTGTCTCACCCGGCGTCGATCTGGAACTTGGCGGCGGTTACACTGCTTTCTCCAAGACGAAACTCAAACACAAAGACACCACAAGCGAAATCGCCCCGCGCGGTTGGCAAGCATTTGTCGGTGTCGCTCTGACGATTGGCTTGTAAGGAGCAAAATGAAAAAGAACATCATCTGTTTAGGTCTCTGTATTCTCGCCGCATTGCTTTTTTCATCATGTTCCGGCGACAAACAGCCCCAGAAATCTTCGTCCGCAAAGGCGCAGAGTGTGAGCAATGACACTGCCAAGACACAGCCACCTTTGGCTAAATCTGATCGCTACTACGTCCTGGATAGGAAACAGAAAACGATCTTCGAGATCAATCTCAACACTGACTCCATCACCCAGCGGTTCGTTCTGGATGATGATGTTGTCGCTATCGCCTACGACATGAAAAAGGAATGGGTGTATGAAGCTGTTACAAAGCCCAACCCTGGCCTAAAGATATTCGATCCCAAGACATCCAAGATGATTCAGAGCTTTGATTTTCCGCAACCGCCTTCCGACATTCTATTCAATCCAATCAAGAGGGAACTTTACATTACTTCCGAGGATTCCACCTATTTTCGGATATTCATGCCCGACTCAATGAAGACGAAATATCACTACCCGCTCTCGATAAACAACGCGCGACCCGTAGGTCCGCGTGTGATGACTCCCGGACCCGCGGGCTGGATTTATACGGCCAATGGCTCCCGCGCAAGTGTCACTTTGCTTTCAACCGACGGCAACTACGCGTACCAAACGGTTATCCTCAACGGAGCGAAATCCGTTGACAATGCCGTCTCTTCCTTCGATGGCAAATCCGCGTTCTGCTGTGATAGCAAACAGGGCAAGATTTTTCGGGTCGAGTTCGGCACGGGCAAAATGCTGTCGCAGAAGGACGGCTTGGACAACCCAAGGCTGATCCAGTTCGAAGTCAACAGCCGCACAGTGGTGGTAGTGGTTGGCAAGACCAAAGTGTTAATGCTAAATCCCGACAGTTTTGCCGAAACAGGCCAAATCGATCTCTCGGACAACGGTGACGAAATCCTGTCACTGCTCATCCCTCCCAAGGCCAACTATGCCGAGTTGACGATGGACTACAAAGGAGTGACCCGTTGGCTTCGTCTCGACATTCGCACTTGGGAGCCTATGCGGATGGTTGAGCTATACTAACAGAGCTGCTTCGGTGCGGTTGTTAGTTGAGCAGAGCGAGCTATATTCGCGTGGCGGCAACGGACGTCTCCGGTTCACCCAGTAGCTTCTTCCTGCTGATCGCCGTCACCGTCCCCAGCGCGATGATGACGCCTGATTCAAACGAAATACCGAAAAGAGACTGCAGATTAACCAAGGGGGTTCCGCCTGATATCTTTGAGCATGTCCCGAACCGGAGAAAGCAACCGTGGATTATCCTCTTGCTTTTTTTTGACCATCTCGTTGATGAGTACCAGGGCTGCTGAGCTGAGCAGCGATAGAAATAACGCTGTCAATACAATCAGTCGTTTCTGCGGTCTCACCGCCTGCTCCGCCGGTCGGGCATGATCAAGCACCATCAATGTCGGTGTATCCCGTCGTTCCTGTAGCCGCGCCATCTCCAACTGTTGGGAAAGCAACTCGTAAGTAAGCTCCTGAATCTTGAGATTGCGTTTCAAGACGGCAAATTGCAGGCTCAGGTCGGGTACGCGAGACAGGGGAATATCCAGAGCCGACAAGGTCGAGTCGGCCACATTGGCGGCTCCCTCTTCCATGCTTTTCAATTTGCTGCGAATTTCGCTTACTTCCATCTGCTTCTTGACCAGTTCCGGATGATTCGGATAGAGCGTCTTCTTCAGGATCTCCAGTTGAATCTCGGAACTGGTGAGTTGCGCCTTCTGTTGCGCCAGGTTGTTGATGAGCGCCTCCGATTGCAGCTCCAGCGATATGGCGCGATGGTTTTCCTGAAAATTCTTCATTACATTCTGTGCGACGCCGAGAGCACTGTCGGTCTCTGCCAGCCGTTTCTCTAAGAAACTGCTAAACTCCTTGCCCTTCTGATTTTGCAGACGCCGGTTGAACTGGTCAAGGGTGCTGACCATCATATTCGCTATGTCGGCCGCAAGCTGGCGATCCCTGGCGAATGCCTCCACCGTGATGATACCGTCGGGGGCAACCTTAATCTTGACGTTATCTTTGAGCATTGCCAATGCTGCCCACTCGGTCTTGGTTTCGTAGACCGACTGCAGCTTTAGCGAATCAACCACTTGCTTCAGCACCGACTCTGATTCCAACATACTGGCGTACAGATCCGAAGGTGTGGCCATAATCGGTAGCGCGAAATTGGTGACCGCAGCCGCAATGCTCCCTGCGGACAGTCCCATCAGTCCGGCCAAAGGTGATTCGCTCTCAGGTGGCAGCACCGTTGCTTTGCCCGAAAACGTCTTGGGAACGAGGAAACTGATGATAGCGGCGGCAGCGGTCACAATCAGCGTATTGACTATCATGAATCGTCTTCGACTAACCAAAACACTTAAGAGACTCAGCGCCCACACAGATATGTTCCTCCGGTCATTCGGTTAGCATTATACTTCGGTCATCAGGCGGTGTCAACTCAATTAACGACGCCTACGAACGTTCACATTTGGGAGACAGCTTCGCTGACCGGCATGAAGATGCTGCGGAAATGCCCTCCGAAGCTTACGGCAAGAGCTGTTGCATCCTTCTCATCAAAGCCGCAGTCATGTCTTCCCAGATGAACTGACTTGCGACCTCACGCCCCACCTCGCGAGTCTGTGATCTCTCTGAGGACAGGAAATCTGCTACAGTTTCCACCCACCGCTGCGGCTCATTCGGAACTGTTCGCACTACTGCGATTGGGAAATGATTCAACTCCTCAATAGGAGACGATACGGAGCCGATGCCGGCAGCAGCGTTCTCATAGAACTTGAGCGGGTTGAGATAATCGAAAAACAAAGTGTTGAGATAGGGGAGTATGCCGACGTCAAATCCTTTCACGACTGACGGCACTTGTTCTTGCGGGTACGCGCCTGCAAAGTGGATGTTGCGGAATTGGCGGACTTCCGAAAATGATTCTTCATGATTGATTCCCCCCACAAACACAAAACTCCACTCCGGTCGGAGCCTGGCCATGCCCTTAATCAACCCCCAATCCAGTCGTTCCGATATGTTTCCCGCATATCCGATGCGCGGACCAGGTATCCTAACGATATCCGGATGCGGCTTCATCTTCTCGTCGCAGAATTTGTTGAAAGCGTCCCGGTCGAGTCCGTTGCCGAATGGAAACGCGTTTCGATAGTACGGAGAATATCTGTCGAACAGCTTCTGTGACGTCGTCAGCAACAAATCAA
>Ga0315273_10014369_pt1 | contig 10201 bp, 6 predicted proteins | sample YL17G02_0_MG_FD_205753 | JGI IMG/M metagenome (GOLD analysis project Ga0315273, IMG submission 205753) | Sediment microbial communities from Yellowstone Lake, YNP, Wyoming, USA - YL17G02_0 | ecosystem: Environmental > Aquatic > Freshwater > Lake > Sediment | place: USA: Wyoming | collected... | reverse complement strand
TGACGCTGACCTTTCCGACAGACGAGGCGGCCGCCGACGGGCCGAGGGCGGGCTTGGCGATTGCCCCTCTCGAGCCGTCCATTCGGCTGCAGGATCGCGTGTCGGCCGCGCTCGACGGTCTCGACATCGCTGCCATTGAGGAGTGCTCGGACGACGTCTGGCGGGTGTGTTTCAGAGACGCGGCCGCGCGCGACCAGGCCGCCAGCGCCGTCGACGATCTGATCGGGGCGGGCCTGCGCATCGACGAGGTCGACGTCCCGGACCAGGACTGGGCCCGACGCAGCCAGGCCGCGATCCACGCCATCCGAGTCGGCGGCGTGGTCGTCGCTCCGCCGTGGGACAGTGCGGCCAGCGAGCCGACGCCGGGCGCCGTCACCATCGTCATTGAACCCGGGATGGGGTTCGGCAGCGGTCACCACGCGACCACGAGGTTGTGCCTGCAAGCCCTGCAACGCGTGGACCCACGCGGACGGATCGTGCTCGACGTTGGCACGGGTTCCGGTGTACTCGCCATCGCGTCGGCCCTGCTCGGAGCGTCATCCGTGCTGGCGGTCGATATCGATCCTGATGCGCTGGACTCGGCGCGCACGAATGCGGGATTGAACGGGCATCCTGCCTTGCTCACGTTCCGCCAAACCGATTTCAGAGCCGAACGGCTGCCGCAAGCCGACGTCGTGCTGGCCAACCTCACGGGTGCGATGCTGGCTTCGTCAGCCAACGACGTGCTCGCACTCTGCCGACGCGGTGGCGTCGCGATCCTCAGCGGGATCACCGTTGAGGAAGTGACGGGAGTTGTCGCAGCATTCGCCACCCGCGCGACCATCGAGTGGCAGACCGAAGAAGACGGCTGGATTGGTCTTATCGTGCGACCGTGACGCCTGTCCGCGCATCGTCGAGAGAGATCTCGAGGGACGCGTGAGTCTGCTCCTGCCCATTGAGCCCCACGCCTACCGCAAGAAGGCGTCGGCGGCGCTGCGCAACCGGATGGGCGTCTCTTTCAACCTGTTGCCCCGAGTGTCGTACACGACCAGTCGTCCATCTTGGGCCACGAGGAGTTCGCGGTCACTCAACCAGCCTACGAGTTCCGCGTGACGGATGATCGCGACCGACCGAGGCGTCACCCCCACCTGGACGATCTCGACCCCGGGAAGGTCGGCAATGGCCCTGCGGACCCGCGCCAGATCGTCAGCGTTCTCCTCCCCATCGAGCGACAGGCGAATGTCACTGCCGGATCGTGCGGTCGAGACGATGGTGTGAGCGAGCATTTCGTTGCTGGCCGTCAGCCGCGCGCCCGCGGTGAAGAAGCTCACGTCGTAGTTGCGGTTGCCGTAGCGACGGGTCTCGTCGTATAGCATCGAGGACTTGCCGGTTCTCAGGAGCAGTGTCTGGTCGTTACCCTCGTTCTCCCAGCCGCAGCATCCTCCATCCGGTACCGCCGCAATCAGCACCTCTCCCTTCTCGGATCCGGTGAGCGGTCTCTCGATTGGCTCGGGCAGCTTCTTGACACGCCACCTCTTTCCGGAGCGCTGGTAGAGGAGGCTCTCGTGGTAAGTCGACCCAATCTGACCCGGAGTGACGCGGGTCAGCAGGAAGAAGTCGTCCACGACACCGTCGGGCGCCCAGAACGACCACTCCGGGCAGCTCTCCGAGCAGGTCCCAGTTGTGCACGGACACCATCCGGCCGAGGAGACGGACGCGATCGTCTCCGGCCCGTCGCCGGCTATGTTGGTGCGCCATACGCGCGCAGTGGCTCGGACGGAACGTTCATGGCCGGGCCCGTCGATGATCTTCTCGAACGTGTTCTCGAACCAGAACAGCCACTCCTCTCCAGCCGAGATGTACCATTGCCGCGCTGATTCAGTGACGGTCGGCGTGCCCGCACTGACGCCAGATGTCTTCGGGCCTTCGAGCTTCCACTCCCTGGCCTGCTGACCGTTCCAGAACCACACGCGATCCGCTGCCGCCGCCATCTCTCCGCCGCCCCACTGGGCACCCTCTGGAGGAAGAAACAGCATCTGGCTCCTCGTGTTGAGACTGAGATACTCCGGATGCTCGATCAACCGGCGAGGAACCGCCAGCGTGCGCCGGGCCGCGAACGTGACGGCGTCGTATTCGACAATCTGGTCAGGCCCCTGAAGCACCCAAAGCTGCTTCGGAGTCTGCGCGTGGACAGCCGTACCCAGAAGCGCCGCGGCCAGCACCGGGATCCGGCGCCGCCACAGCCTGCCGAAGAGGCCTTCGGTGCCGACCCTGCGTCGATGGCCCGACCGAGAGTGAGGGAGAGGAATGCGCGCCATAGATTCTGCCGCTTCAATGCGAGACAGCATGCGTGACACTCCACATGGGCGGTTGGCGTCACTGGCCGGCCAGCGACCCAACGCCTCTGTTCGCTCCCGGCATGCACCCACGACTCGCGGGCATTATTGTCGCCATTCAGTCCGCCCGCAAGTCCTCCTGTCAGTCCTCCTGTCAGTATCTCGTTGCTGCCAACGCGTGTCGCACGAGACGAGGCCCCACTCTGTTCTGTCCGCTTGACAATTCTCTGACATCCGGCTCGCCGTGTGGCGCTACACTGAGCGCGTTCCGGCTGTGATCCGCCATGGTTGCCAAGTCGCGCCTGTTCCTTTTGCCGCTCATCGCGGTTCTGCTGCCCTGCGCGGCGGCGGCCGGGATTGGCTACAAGTGGCTGCAACTCGAGCAGGACGCGGACGCGCGGCGGAGCGTCGAAGCGGCTCACGCTGAGGCCGACCGCCTCCGCCGCGGCCTCACGGCGCACGTCCACGGCCTCGCCGTCGACATCAATCGCCAGATGAGGCCCGCGGAGTCGCGCCCGCCGTTTGCCGACCCCGCCCGGTTTCCTGGAGCGGTGCTCTCGGCCTATCGCTTTGGCCAGGACGGCAAGATCGTCGAGCCTGACTACGAAGGCGCATACCGGCGGGCCCTGCGGGACGGCCAGGAAGCCAGCCGTGATCCGGCGTGGCTGCACGTGATGGATCGGGTGGAGGGGTTCGAGGCTGCCGGCGACCTTGGCGCCGCAGAGCGAGCCCTCCGGCGGCTCGTGGCCTCGTCGCGAACACCGGCAGCCACGGCGTCGGCCCTGCTCCGATTGGGTCGGCTGTCGCTGCAGAGGCGCGACTATCGGAGTGCCGCGTCGTGGGCCGATCAGCTCCTGACGTGCTGTTCGGCAGCCCGGGACGAATACGGGGTGTCGATGGCGATCTACGCGGCCCGGCAACTGACGGCGGCCTGGCGGGGCGAAGGCACGCTGGCGCGGAATTTCCCGGCCCTCGCCCGCCAGATCATCGGCCTTCTTGACGCAGGCATGATGGGACATCCAGCCGACCTCGCCGATCTGAAAAGCCTGCTGCAGGGCCAGGTCGAATCCCCGGACGCCGCAACGGTGGTGCAGCGGGCAGAGGCGGCTGCGGCCAAGCTGAGCAGCGCGACGATCCTGAGCGACCGGCTGCAAACGTGGGTGGCGGCGCTTGATCCCTCCCGCCGCTCGACGAACTTCTCGCTCGCCACGCTCTGGAGCGGCGACCGTCTCCACCTGCTGGGCGTATTGCCGCGGGCCGATCGGACACTGCTCGTCGTGGTCTACCGGCTCGACGCGATTGGCACGTGGATCGCCGCCGATGCCGCCTCCGCCGCGAGATTCGACGCGGCCTTGCTGGTCGGGACCGAGCCGACGGGCGAGCGGCTGAGCGTGCCGCTGGCCCCGGACACTCCCGGCCTTCGGCTGGCGCTGCGCCCTCGCGAGGCCGATCCGTCCACGGCTCAGCGCCGGCGGACGCTGCTTGCCGCGTCGCTGGCGGCGGCGCTGGTGATCCTCGGCGTCGTCGCCTTCTTCGGCTTGCGGGACATTTCTCGCGAGGTGCGACTCGCGTCGACTCGGGCCGGATTCGTCGCCGCCGTCACTCACGAACTGAAGACGCCGCTGACCTCCATCCGGCTTCTGGCCGAAACGCTGGCCCTCAAGCGGGCGCGAGACCCGGCAGTGGCTGACCAACTGCTCCAGGGAATCATCGACGAGTCGGACCGCCTCGGCCATCTGGTGGCCAACGTGCTGGCCGTCGCGCGCATCGACCAGGGCGCGCCGGCGGGGGGACAGATCGAGACTGGGGTCGGTGAGGCGGCTGACGCCGCGGTCGGCCGCATCGGCCACCTGCTTCGTCAGCGCGGGTTTCACGTGGTTCGCGAGGGAGATGCCGACTCACTCTACGTTCGCGTCGATCCCGACGATCTTCAGCGCGCGCTCGTGAACCTGATCGAGAATGCCGTGAAGTACTCGGGGCACTCGCGCGAAATCAGATTCGGCGTGTTTCGCGCTGACGGCCAGGTCGAATTCCGGATCGTCGATCGAGGCATCGGCATCGACCCCGCCGATCAGCGGCGCATCTTTGAACGGTTCTATCGCGGTGCGGCTGCCGCCAGAGAAGCCGGCGGCGCCGGGATCGGCTTGGCTCTCGTGCAGCACTTCGCCGACACCCATGCTGGTCGAGTGACCGTGGTGAGCGAACGAGGCCGCGGCAGCACCTTCTCGCTCTGGTTGCCGATGGCGAGAGCAGACGACGGGGCGGGCGAGGCGCCCACCGTCCTTGCCGATTCGCAGGGCGAAGACGCGGCTCGCGCACCGGCACAACCGCAGTAGCACGCGGGTGTGCTCAACGGAGACGTCATGGCACGAATCCTCATCGCGGAAGATGACCGGGCCATCCTGATGGGCCTCAGCGAGAACCTCGCCTTCGACGGCCACGTCGTCGAGAAGGCGCTTCGGGGCGACGAGGCGCTCCAGCGCATCGAGGCGGCCAGGCCCGACCTGCTGATTCTCGACGTGATGCTCCCAGGCATCAACGGCTTCGAGATCTGCCGGCGGGTTCGCCGCCGTGACCGCAAGCTTCCGATTCTGATGCTTACAGCCAGGAGCGAGGAAGTCGACAAAGTCATGGGCCTCGACCTTGGCGCTGACGACTACCTGACCAAGCCGTTCAGCCTGCCCGAACTGTTGGCGCGCGTGCGCGCCCTGCTGCGCAGAAACGAGGGGCCGGAGGAGCCGGCGATGCCCGATTCACTGGCGTTTGGCGACGTGCGCCTCGATTTCGTCCAATACGTGGCCACCCGGGCTGGCGCCGAGGTTCATCTCACCGCGAAGGAGTTCGCGCTGCTCCGATACCTGGCAGCGCACGAGGGAGCCGCTATCCGGCGCGACCTGCTCATCCAGCACGTCTGGGGCGAGGACGTGTACCCGACGAACCGAACCGTGGACACGCACGTGCTCTCGCTTCGGACCAAGCTTGAGGCTAACCCCGCGCACCCCAGGCACCTGCTGACCGTGCATGGTGTCGGCTACCGGTTCGTCGGCGACGTGCCAGCGGAGCACTTGACCGTTTTGTGACAATTCGTCACAGCAGCTTGACTGGATCCGGTCGATCATTTCGTGATTCCTCCGGAGGCTGGTGACAACCGGATACGAGAATCGCGGCATCCTCTCCTGCAGACGAGAGGAGGGAGATCATGAGACGCGTATTTCTTCTGTGCTTGTCACTGGTCACGGTGGCGGTTCTCGCGGCCGGCGGGCAGACCGCCTCCCGGCGCTCCACCGCCGAAAACCTGTTCCGGGAGGCGCTCGCAACCGAACGCGCCGAGGGCGACCTGCAGGCCGCGATCTTCCGCTACGAGCGGCTGATCGCCGACTTCTCGAGCGAGCGCACGATCGCCGCGCAGGCGATGTTCCAGCTCGCGCAGGCGTACGAGAAGCTCGGCGATCCCAGGGGCCGGTTGCTGCTGACCAGGCTCACCCGTGAGTACGGTGATGTGGAACCTTACGCCGGCCGTGCCCGTGCCCGACTTTCGGCACTCCAGAGCGCACCTCCCGGGCCGTTCCCCAGGGTGTCGCCTGGCCAGGTCTGGGAGTATGGCTCGCCCGACGGCACACTGGTTGTCTATCACAAGGACGCCAAGGAGACTCCGCAGGGTAGCGCGAACGGCCCCTCCGACTGGAGCCGGCTTCACGTCAAGACGCTTGCGACCGGGGCCGAGCGCCTGCTGATCGAGCACGCTGGCAAGAGCATCAGCAACCTCGCCTGGTCACCCGACAGCCGCCAACTCGCGTACAACGTCGGCGGGGACGGTTTGCACGACATCAGGGTCGTTGAGGTCGTCACGGGCCGAGTGACCAGCCTCAGCGTTCGCGGTTACCCTCTCGACTGGACGGAGGAGGGCGAAGTCCTGTTCTACCTTCCGAACTACGCGGCCGGCGGGCGGATCGACTACTCGCTCGTGCCGGCCGCGGGTGGCGTGCCGCGCAAGCTGTACTCCGGCACCGAGTGCTGTCCGATTATCACGCCGGATGGCACCCGTCTTGTCGCGCCCAAGTCGAAGCGGTACGTCGTGATGGACATCGCGACCGGAAAGGAGGAGCCACTCACGGCATTCACTGGTGAGGAGAGCGAAGCGATCCTCTCCCCGGACGGGCGCCTCGTCAGCTTCGCCGCGAATCATCAGGGACGGTGGGCGTTCTACGTGGCGCCATTCGGCGGCACACTGCCCGTGAAGCAGCCGATCAAGATCGACGACCTCGAGCAACCCGCGCCGGTGTCGAGTCGCTGGTACTCGCGCCAGTGGTGGACGCGCAAGGGACTGCTGACATTCCAGGTGATGACGTCGTACAGCGACATCTACCGCTTGGACGTCGATCCGGCCACAGGTCGGGCGACAGGGGAGCCGGTGCGCCTCACGCAGGACGCCGCCGACAACCTGCTGCCAGCGATCTCTCCCGACAGTCGCCGAGTCGCGTACTGGTACCGGAACGGCACCCGAATGGGAATGGCGGTGATGGACAGTTCCGGAGCGAACGAACGCCCGCTGCTTGACCAGGGCCTCGTTACAGGCATCCAGTGGCGTTCACCGGAGGAGTTCCTCTACCTGCGACAGGCGCAGAAGGAGGGCGAGACACTCGCGATACACAGTATCAACGTCACCACCGGAGCGACGAAGCAGGTCGTGGGGATCAGCGGCGTGTACTGGCGCTACGTCCCGAACCGGAACGAGATTCTCCACGCCTATCCCGGCGCCGGCGGGCCTCGCGCTGGAGCTCCACTGAAGGCCACCTCCATCGCCGACGGCAAGGAGCGGATCATTGCGACGATCGACTACCTGGCGCCCCATTTCGCCGTGTCGCAGGACGGCAAGCGCGTTGCGTATACGGCGTGGGGTACAGGCAATACTCCCGCCGAAGCCCTCCGTCAACTCGCCGTAATTCCCATCGAAGGCGGACCGGAAACCGTACTGATACGAAACCCCGCGAAGAGCGTTGTTCCACTGGCATGGTCGCCGGACGGACGGTTTCTGGTGTACTTTCTGCAGGCCGAGGGGACCCGCATCATGAACGTCCAAACGAAGGAATCGTGGCCGCTCTTGGCGGCGCAGACCGGCGGCGCGGCGCCGATGCTGCAACGAAGTTCCTGGTCGCCCGACGGCACGTTCATCGTCTTCGAGAAGCGAGGAGAATCGAAGACGGTCCAATTGGCCTGGGACGGTCTCACCACCGAGGCCGTCGCGCGCATCGCCGGGCAGAAGTAACGCTCACATCGGGGCCACTTTCGGTTACAGTCTTGGCTTCGGCGACGGCAAGTCAGGTCGTATCAGGGGTGGCCCCCGATGATCAACTACGAGAACGTCCATCACCGCTACGGCGACGTCGTCGCGCTGCACGACCTGAGCCTTGAGGTGCTGCCCGGCGAGATCTTCGGGCTCCTCGGGCCGAACGGTGCGGGCAAGACCACCGCCATCAAGATTGCGACGACGCTCGTTTGTCCAACCGCCGGGCGCGTGATCCTCGACGGCATCGACGTGCGGGCGGACCCGCTCGGCGCGAAACGGCGCCTCGGACTGATGCCCGACACGCCGTTCTTCTACGGCGGGTTGACCGGCCGCCAGTTCCTGCGATTCGTCGGGAACATCCGCGAAATGCCCACGGCCCCTCTGGAGGAGCGAATCACGGAGCTGGTGGCGTTCTTCCACATCGAGGATGTGGCCGACTCCGCCATCCTGACCTACTCGATGGGGATGAAGAAGAAGCTCGGCCTCGCCTCCGCCATCCTGCATCGGCCACGGGTGCTGATTCTCGACGAGCCCACCTCGGGCCTGGACCCTCACGCCTCGCGAGACGCGCGAGCGCTGCTCGTCTCGCTCCGCGATGAGGGCACCACCGTGTTTCTCACAACGCACGTGCTGCAGATCGCGCAGGCCGTGTGCGATCGGGTCGGGATCCTCGACCGCGGGCGCCTGGTGGCGGTCGGATCGCTTGCCGAGCTCCGCGCACGCGAGCAGGAGGATCTGGAAGACGTCTTCGTGCGCGTGACCGAGCGCCGCACCGACGAGAGCGACCCCGCGTGAACGTCCTGGCGCTCCACCAGGTCGCGCGATGGCGAAGCCTGGCAGGAGAACTGCGGGCCAGCGGGACGCAGTGGGGCGCGCTGGTTGCCACGGGGCTGTCGGTGCCGGTGATGCTGCTGGTCGCGTACTCCGCGATGGGAGACTGGCTGGCGTTCTCCACGGCGATGGTCAGCCGCGCGGGACTCGACATCATGCACGTGACCAGCCGGGTGCTCGTGGGGATCCTGTTCCTCTCGGTGGTTCCGATGCTCCTCGGAGCGGCCTACCGCGTCATCTACCCCGAAGACGAACTGGCGCTGCTGCGAAGCCTGCCAATCGGGCGGGTCCAACTCTTCGTGCTGAGGATCGTTCCGTGCGGACGGATGATGGCGTTGTCGCTGCTGCCCGTTTTCGTGATGGTGGGCGCGACCTACGTGCGCGTCAGATCCGCGGAAGCGCTGCTATGGCTCGCGTTGGGTTGGCTGGTGCTGTCGGCTTTCGGCGCAGCCACGATCTATGTTCTGGCCGTGGCGTGCGGCGGCCTCCGATCCGCCCGCGTCGGCCGCGTGCTGGGCGATGCGCTGCTGGCTGTTGCGCTGCTGGCGATGGTCGCCCTGTTCGTCTGGATCAGGTACTTCGCGAAGACCGAGGCGCTGGTGGGTGGTCTGGCTGATCTGGCACCAGGCCTGAGAGTGATCCCGCAGACGTTCTCGATCTTTGTCGTTCCGGAGGGTGGCCACCAGAGCGTTCGTCTGCTGGCGGGACTGGGACTCAGTCTTCTCATGCTCGGCGGCGCCGCGTGCGTAGACGAAGTCGCGCTGCGGCGGGGATGGGGATCGGCCTGGACCCCTCGTCGCACCGCGTCGCGTCGCCCGATTCGTCGTCTCCGCTTCGAGTGGCTGCCGCCCCAGTCGCGCGCCCTCGTCGTCAAGGACCTTCCTGAGATTCGCCGGTCGGCACTCGCCCTCACGATCCTGCTGGTGTTCACGCTGCTGGGCTACCTCGGGCTGATCCAGTTGACTGGCCGCACTCCCGGGTCAGCCGCCCCAACACTGTGGAAGGCGCTTCTGTGGACGGCCCTCCCGCACATCTTCTTTCTCTGGATCGTCCCAGCCGCCACGCTGCTCGACGTGGCGATCGAAGAACGGCAGTCATTCCAGCTTCTGCGGAGCCTGCCCATCAGCCTGTCGCATGTGCTCTGGGTGAAGTTCTGGGTCTCGTGGATTCCGATGGTGGTGTGCGGCCTCCTGCTGTCGCTCGGCCTCGCCTGGACCGGCGCGACCATCGCCTGGCCTGCCGCTGCGCTCGCGGCGGGATTTGTGCCGGCCTCGGCGGCCTGCACGATGTGGGCTCTGCTTGTTGGCCGTCTGGCCGCGCCGACGCGAGGATCGGAAACCGGAGTCGCACCGTTCCTGCTGCATTCGGCGGCCCTGTGGCTGCCGGTCTATGCGGTCGTGTCCTACGCAAGCGGGCGGCCCGGTGGACGGACCCCGATCGAGGTCGGCCTGGCCGCCGCGCTTGTCTTTGTGCTCTGGCTGCTTCCCCTGCCCATCCTGTGGAGGCGTGTGCTGCGGCGGTGGGAACGGGAGTGAGTGGGCGCGGCCGTCGAGTTCTTTCGCCGCCGCGCACGCTGGCGACCGAGCCCTCTGTCCTACAGATCCCCCCACAGATACTGCAGCACGCCAAGGGCAATCAGGGGCGTCGCGTCGGCCCTGAGGGTCCGCTTGCCCAGCGTGACCAGCCGGCAGCCTGCTTCCTGCGCCATCGCAATCTCTGCCGGCGTCCACCCGCCTTCGGGCCCGACGAACACTTGCGCCAGATCCAC
>Ga0315273_10014367_pt1 | contig 10201 bp, 9 predicted proteins | sample YL17G02_0_MG_FD_205753 | JGI IMG/M metagenome (GOLD analysis project Ga0315273, IMG submission 205753) | Sediment microbial communities from Yellowstone Lake, YNP, Wyoming, USA - YL17G02_0 | ecosystem: Environmental > Aquatic > Freshwater > Lake > Sediment | place: USA: Wyoming | collected... | reverse complement strand
ACGCGCCAGCAGGCCCAGTTCAGCCTGCCGTTTGCGGCGGCGTGCATGATGGTCTTCGGGGACATCACTCTCGATCATCTGCAGGCGGCGACGCTGGCCGATGCCGACCTCCACCGTGCCATGACGAAGGTCCGCATGGTCGTCGCGGCAAACTGGCACGACTGCATTCCAGGCGGCGCTGCGGCGAGCGGCCCCGAAGCTGCGCTCGTGAGCATTGCGACCGTGGACGGGCGTAAGATCGAGCGGTTCAGCGGCTGGGCGCGCGGAACCGCGGCGCGGCCCCTCACCGCTGCGGAGCTCGATGCCAAGTTTATGGCCTGCGCGGGCCGCGCGCTGCCGGCGCGCGACGCCGGGACGCTGCTCGCTGCGGTCAAGGAGGTCGAGGCATTGACGGACGTGTGGGAGATCTTCCGGGATCTCGCGCAGAAGTATGTGGTGGATCGTCATCAACGCAGTTGAAGGGCAGGCACAAGAATGTGAAGGGCTTTCAGTCGAGCCCGATGATGTGGCTCGATCTGCGCAAGGTATCGGTCCAGTAGACGGCAACGGAGAACACGCGGCCATGGCGCACGAGAGATTTCGCAAGTTCAACACCCGGGACACCTATCCGGAACAGAAGCTCGACAACGATCTCTGCCAGCTGGTCAAGGCCAGGGGCACGATGGTCTTTGTGCGGGGCCAGGTGGGACAGGATCTCGCGACCGCCAGGACTGTTGGCATCGGCGACGCGGCCGCCCAGACCGATCAGGCAATGGGCAACATCAAGCTGCTGCTGGAGGAGGCGGGCGGGAAGCTCGAGCACATCTGCCGGGTGCAGGTGTTCATCGTCGACCGGGCGTATCGCGACGCCGTGTATCAGGCGATGGGAAAGTGGTTGCAAGGCGTCTACCCGGTCTCCACCGGCCTGATCGTGCAGGGGCTCGCACGGCCGGAATGGGTGGTGGAGATTGAGGCAACTGCGGTCATACCGGATGCGTGATGCTGGGCGTGACGGCGTGTCCGGGTTGTACGGCAAATGCCAGGTGCGACGCCCGGTGTCAGCGGAACACCGAACTATTCGGCAGGTTGGGGAATCGGCCTGGCGAGCATTGTCATGTTCCCCGTGGTGTTTCGTCCTCTGGTGATCGGGCGCTTTGTCACCCTGCGACCAAGACCCGAGGACCTGCTGTCGCTTGACGTCTGGAAAATCATTGTGTTTCCTCCGTCACTGATTGTCCTGCCCCTCGCGCGCTACTGCTCCCGTGGAAAAAATCCGGAGAAGACCCGCCCGCTGCTCGACCGTTGGTTCGGCAATGCAATGCTCGCGACGATCGCGATAGCTCTGCTGATGCAGGTGACGGCGTTGAGCTACATCCGCTCGTAGCGACGCGAGCGTAGCCTCCCCCGCGGCACCCTGACTCCTTGCCGGAATCGGGTGGACCCTGACCTATTTCGACAGCCACCCACCGGCGTCGACGCTGGCCGCTCACACTATTACGGATTCATCGAAGCCAAGCTCCAGCGGGATACGCTGGAACCGGGCACGGTGGACCGCAGCATCCCGCGCGGCGCGCGCCGGATCGCGACCTTGAGCCCGCGCCGACCGGCGGCGGCACCGCGCGCCCCGGGGTCTCGGTTCAATGCCCCGCGGGACGCGCCCCGCGCAACCGAGGATTGACGTCGAGGCAAAGAAGGTCGATGAACAGACTGATCAACACGAACACCAGCGCAGTGACACGGAGAGGTCAAGGCGCTACCGCGTCTGGCCGGCCTTGACGAACTCTACCGACGCCTGAAACAGGGCCAGATCCTTCTCGTAGTCGGCTGCATCGGCGCGGTCGATCTGTATCCACTCCCGCGTGCTTATCAAACCGCCTGGCTGAAACGGAACGACGTTGTTCCTGGAAAACTGCAGCTCCGTCGCGGTGGCGACCGGCAGGCGCAGTCCAACGCCGTTGCCGCTGATGCAAGCGAACATTTTGTCGGCGGCAAAGTAGGCGTCGAGGCCGTTAATCGTTCTCGCGCTGACACCGGGGAGCGCAAGCAGCAAAGCGTCGAGCTGTGCCTTTCGGCGGGACTTGGGTGTGTCGGTAGTCAAGGGAGGCGCCTTGTTTTTCATCAGCGAGAAAATTGAATCGACGAGTCACAATCGCACCGAGACACTGGCGGTCGGCAGAAACCGACCCGCTGCGGACGTTACCGCCGATGAAAAGTGGATTCAGCCAGTCTTCATGCGGTGCAGAGGTTCGGCACGGCGACGCGGCTGAACAGGTGTGGCTGCGCGACCGCACTGGATGGATAGCCGTCAAGCGCGCGATTGAAATCCGGATGCGTGAATGCCGCCCGGAAATGCGCAACCGATTCCCACACCGCATGGTTCAGGAACACGCAGCTGCCGGCGATACCTCGGTGCAATTGAGTGGAAATGTAGCCCGGCTGTCGCTTCATCCAGTTGGCATCGTGCTCCCACGCCTTGAGTAACGCATCCACATCGGCCGATTCGACCGTGAACACGTTGATCAGGATGACGGGCGACGCGTTATCGCGGAGTTGTTCGTTGATCGGCACCTTTGTATCGAGTGGACGAATCGCAAGCATGGAGTCTCCTTGAGTTTGAACAGTGCAGGCCAGGCCGAAAGACAACCTTGGTGCCAGGCGCGGGGCGCATTATCCGGAACCACCCAAAGCGTGGCAATTCCGAGGTCTGTGGAATCGTCGCCGGGCATCATCGACCACTTCGACGCCTTGCCGGCGATGGCTACGAGCAGGCTCCTAGGCCCGTCGCGCGATGAAGTCGATCTCGACCAGCGCATTGCGCGCGAGCCCGTTCACGCCGACGCATGTCCGTGCCGGCAAGCGATCCTCCGGAAAATAGGAACGATAGACCCCGTTCATCGGGCCGTAGTCGTGCCCGAAATCAGTGAGGAAGGCGCGCGCCGCCACCACGTGTTCGAGTCCGAGGCCGGCGCCGTTCAGCACCAGGACGAGGTTGTCCATCACGCGGCGGGTCTGGGCCTCGATACCTGCGGGCAGGGGCGCGCCATCGTCGCTGGGATCAGTGGGCATCTGTCCCGTGAGGAACACCCATCCGTCGACTTCGACCGCGTGCGAAAACGGCGCGACCGGCGCCGGTGCGCCGGGAATCATCATGAAACGGGCTGCGCCCATCGAATGCCTCCAGAAATGGCCGCACGCTCGGGACAGGAATCATCCCGACGCCCGTTTGCACCAAGGCCGTCGCGCCGCGGACTGTGCTCGCTATCATGACACACGCGTGGCCATTGTTCGCATTCTCTGAGCCGGTGCTCTCAGCCGCTTCGATGCACGTCGACAAGCGTCTGGTTGACAGGTAGCTGCAGAATCCCTCGACTTCGGTGAGCAGCGGCGCCGACCGACATGCGGGCACCACACCGATGTCGATGCGCGCCGACAGCTTTATGGCTGCGAGCCGCTTCGTGCATGCGCTCCGCAAACAGCTGCTGGCCGCGAGCCTGGACGGTCGCTTCGCCGTCGGTCGCGTTACGGTTCAACCCGGGTCGGTCAATACGGTTCCCGGGCGCACCCGCTTTTCGATTGATTTTCGACACCCGGACAGCGCATTGCCAGACCGTGTCGAGGAGTTGATCAGAGCTGCCGCTGCACGCTATTGTCAATCAATGACAGGGGCGCGTTCGACACCCGGTTTGACACCCGAATTGGTTGGCGTTGATCTGCGATTGCACAACTGATTGTGTAGAATGTCAGTCCCAGGGACGCGGAGGCATGCGGTGGCAACGAACCTCGACCTCGACGACACGCCCATTGAAGCGGCGCGCCAGCTCGGCGGGCACAGGACCAAACGTGATGCGGTGACGCGCGCGCTTGAAGAATGTGTGCAATGGCTGCGACAGAAGGCCATCGTCAGTTGCTTCGGCACGATCGACTACGACCCCAAGTTCGATTCTTAGGGCCTGCTCGTAAATTACTTGAACATTTGACTCGCTGGACTTGGGCGCGCTGCGTCGTTGCGAATCGCTGGTGTGGCTCGCCACACGGCGCGATCCGCGCCTGGCATCGCATCCCGATCCAGCGGCCAAATGTCCAAGTCATTTCCTCGCAGACCCTTACCGTGTGGCGATGATCGGGCCAATTCGGCAGGAACTGCTGTCCGGGATTCGCTCTGACGAGCAGTATCAAGGCCTGCGCGACACGCTGCGCGCATTCCCGGATCTGCAAATGCAGGCGGAGGGCTATGATCTGGCGGCACGATTCTTCAACGAGTGCCGTAGTCAAGGTGTCCAAGGTTCGAGTACCGACTTGCTCATATGTGCGATAGCTGCGCGCCGGGACAACTGTGTGTTCTCGACGGATCGGGATTTTGATGCGTTCGAGAGAATATTGAAGATAAGACGGCACCAGGTTGGGGAATATGGAACAGAATTTCTTTCTCCAAAGCCCAACCTTCCAAATCATGAATTCTCAGCCGCCAGCCTCCAGCCGTTGTCCGCAGCCTTGCGCGACGGACGCCGACCCGCAGGAAACCGACGAGTGGCGGGACTCGTTCCTGTCGCTGCTCCGCACCCAGGGCCCGGAGCGCGCCCGCTTCATCCTCGACGAGTTGGCGCGGCTTGCGCGTGCCCGCAGCGTCGACTGGCAACCCGAGCTGTGCACGCCTTACGTCAACAGCATCTCGGTGGAACGCCAACCTGCCTTTCCCGGCGATCTGGCGATCGAAGAACGGCTGGCGGCCATCGTGCGCTGGAATGCGCTGGTGATGGTGGTGCGTGCCAACCAGGCCTATGGCGACCTGGGCGGCCATATCGCCAGCTACGCCAGCGCGGCTGACCTGTTCGAAACCGGCTTCAACCATTTCTTTGGCGCACGCAACGACCAGGCGCTGGGCGACCTGGTGTTCTTCCAGCCGCACAGCGCGCCCGGGGTGTACGCCCGGGCCTTCCTGGAGGGGCGGCTGAGCGAGCAGGACCTGCTGCATTACCGGCAGGAAATCCGCACGCCACGGGCGGCGAGCGGGGAGGGCGCGCGCGGCCTTTCGAGCTATCCGCATCCTTACCTGATGCCCGACTTCTGGCAGTTTCCCACCGGTTCCATGGGCATCGGCCCGATCAGCTCGATCTACCACGCGCGCTTCATGCGCTACCTGACCCATCGCCAGCTGCTCGACTGCCAGGGTCGCAAGGTCTGGGGGGTGTTCGGCGACGGCGAGATGGACGAGCCCGAATCCATGAGCGCGCTCACGCTGGCGGCGCGTGAAGGTCTGGACAACCTGGTGTGGGTGGTCAACTGCAACCTGCAGCGCCTGGATGGTCCGGTGCGCGGCAACGGCCGCATCATCGACGAGCTGGAAAAGCTCTTTGCCGGTGCCGGCTGGAAGGTGATCAAACTGATCTGGGGCAGCGATTGGGACGGCCTGTTCGCGCGCGACGCAACCGGCGCACTGACGCGCGCCTTCGCCAGCACCGTCGACGGCCAGATGCAGACCTTCGCCGCCAAGGACGGACGCTACAACCGCGACCATTTCTTCGGCCAGAATCCGGAACTGATTGCGCTGGCGCAGGGCATGACCGACGAGCAGATCGATCGCCTCAAGCGCGGCGGCCACGACATGGTGAAGATCTTCGCCGCGTACGCGGCGGCCGCCGCGCATTCGGGCCAGCCCACGGTGATCCTGGCGCACACCAAGAAGGGCTACGGGATGGGCAGCGCGGGGCAGGGCCGGATGACCACGCACAGCCAGAAGAAGCTCGACGACGCCGACCTGCTCGGATTTCGCAACCGGTTCAACCTGCCGCTGTCGGACCCGCAGACGACAGGCCTCAGCTTCTACAAACCCGGCGACGACAGCGAGGAGATGCGCTATCTGCACGCGCGCCGCCGGGCCCTGGGCGGCTATCTGCCGAAGCGGGAAACCCGCTGCGACCCGGTGCCGATACCGGACCCGGCCGCGTATGCCGGCTTTGCCACGCACGCTGCCGGCAAGGAAATGAGCACCACCATGGCGTTCGTGCGGATGCTCGGCGCCCTGCTGAAGGACCGCACGCTGGGCCCCCGCATCGTTCCCATCGTCGCCGACGAGGCCCGCACCTTCGGCATGGCGAACCTGTTCCGGCAGGTGGGCATCTACTCGAGCGTGGGGCAGAAGTACTCGCCGGAGGACATCGGCTCGGTGCTGAGCTATCGCGAGGCGCTCGACGGCCAGATTCTGGAGGAAGGCATCTCCGAAGCCGGCGCGATCGCGAGCTGGACCGCGGCAGCCACCAGCTACAGCGTGCATGGGCTGGCGATGCTGCCCTTCTACATCTATTACTCGATGTTCGGCTTCCAGCGCGTCGGCGACCAGATCTGGGCCGCGGCCGACCAGCGCGCGCGCGGATTCCTGCTCGGCGCCACGTCCGGGCGTACCACGTTGGGCGGCGAAGGCCTGCAGCACCAGGACGGCACCAGCCACCTGGTCGCCGCCACCATCCCGAACTGCAAGGCCTGGGACCCGGCGTTTGCGGGCGAGCTGGCGGTCATCGTCGACCGCGGCATGCGCGAGATGCTGGTCGAGCAGCAGGATGTCTTCTACTACGTCACCCTGATGAACGAAAACTACGCTCAGCCGAGTCTGCCGGAGGGCGTGGCGGCGGACCTGCTCCAGGGCTGCTACCGGTTCGGACACTGGGATGCGCAGGCCACCGCGGGCAATGCGCGCGCGAACATGCCGCGGGCAGTTACGCTGCTCGGGTCGGGCGCCATCCTCACCGAGGTGATCAAGGCGGCGGAACAGCTTTCGCAGCAGGGTGTCGCCGTCGATGTGTTCAGCGTGACGAGCTGGAGCGAGCTGGCCCGGGAGGGCCGTGCGTGCCGATCACCTCGCCCGAGCGACGGCGAGGCACGCGTCCCCTTCATTGCGCGGCAGCTGGCGCAGGGCGCCGGACCCATCGTGGCCGCCACCGACTACGTTCACGCGGTTCCCGAATCGGTTCGAGCCTACATTCCCGCCGGCCGAACCTACGTCACGCTGGGGACGGACGGGTTCGGTCGCAGCGACACGCGCGCGGCGCTGCGCGAGTTCTTCCAAGTCGACGCGTGCAGCGTGGTGGCGGCCGCGCTGGCGCCGTAGCCCGCCGGCCGGGCAATCGCGCTGGCGCCGCAGCCCGCCCGCCGGGCAATCGCGCCCGCGCGATCGAGCCCGCGCGGCAGGCGGGGGCCGCTCACAGCGTCAGGATCGTGCAGCCGGTGGTCTTGCGCGCTTCCAGGTCGCGGTGCGCCTGCTGCACCTCTTCCAGCGGGTAGCGCTGGCCGATGCGGATCGTGACCTTGCCGCTGACGACGACGTCGAAGAGCTCGTCGGCCATCGCCTGGGTGCTATCGCGGGTGGCGATGTGGGTGAACAGGGTCTGGCGCGTGACGTACAGCGAGCCCTTGGGTCCCAGAACGCCGGGCGCGAACGGCGGCGCGGCGCCCGAGGCGTTGCCGAAACTGGCCATCAGCCCGAACGGCGACAGGCAGTTCAGCGACTTGTCCCAGGTGTCTTTGCCAATCGAGTCGTACACCACCTTGACCCCTCTGCCTCCGGTGATCTCCTTGACCCGCGCCTCGAAGTCCTCGCGGTTGTAGTTGATGACATCGGCCGCACCGTGGGCCCGCGCCAGAGCACATTTCTCGTCGCTGCCTGCCGTGCCGATCAGCCGGTAGCCCAGCGCCCGGGCCCACTGGCAGGCGATCAGGCCGACACCACCCGCGGCCGCGTGGAACAGCACGAAGTCGCCCGGTTTCAGTCCGCCCTGAGGCAGCGTCTTCTTCAACAGGTACTGCGCCGTCAGGCCCTTGAGCATCATGGCCGCGGCAGTGTCGAAGCCGATTGCGTCGGGCAGCTTGCATACGCAGGTGGCGGGCATCACCCGCGCTTCGCTGTAGCTGCCCGGTGGCTGGCTGGCGTAGGCGGCACGATCGCCCGGAACGAGGTGAGTGACGCCTTCGCCAACGGCCTCGACGATGCCCGAGGCCTCCATCCCCAGCTGCGCCGGCAGGGGCAACGGGTAGAGGCCGCTGCGCTGGTACACGTCGATGAAATTCAGTCCGACCGCCTTGTGCCGGATGCGGATCTGCCCCGGACCCGGATCGCCCACGTCGACATCCACCAGTTCGAGGACCTCCGGTCCGCCGTTGCGCTCGATGCGTATGGCTTTGCTCACGTACTCCTCCTTTTTCACGCGTGCTCGCTTCCTGCGAGCACGGGCAACTCTTCCATGGGCACGCCGAGCTTCCTGCCCAGATGACGCAGCGATTCAAGCGTGGCCGGCGGGATGGGAATGCCGTTCTTGAGTCGTTCGGCGCGAGTTTCCTGCTCGCGTTCACCCGGGATCTCCACACGGTCGAAACCGAGTGCGGGAGGACAGGTGCGCAGCTCGACCAGGCAGGACTCGGCTGCACGCCGGTAGGCCTCCGGCGCGCGAAAGCGCGCCAGATCGACGGCGATGCAGATCCAGTTCATGCCGTCCATGGCTTCGCCCAGGATCGCCTCGCCGAGCAGTTCGGCGACCAGGGCCATGCCATAGCCTTTGGGGCCTGCCATCGGCAGCAACGCGCCCCCGTTGAAGTAGTCCTCGGGGTTCGTGGTCGGGCGCCCCGCCGAGTCGATGACCAGGCCTTCGGCCAGCGGCCTGCCGGCCATCTTCGCCGCATAGATCTTGCCGCCGGCGGCGGTGGCGGTCGCGAAGTCGATCACCACGGGGCCGCGTTCGCCGGCGGGAATGCCGAAGGCGTAGGGATTGGTGGGCAGGACGCCACGCGCCCCCCCGTAGGGAGCCACCTGCCGCCAGTCCTTGCGCGAGCCGCCGCCGAACATGATGGTCAGGCAGCCGGCGTCCGCACCGCGCTTGACGAACGCACCCAGGCGCCCGGTGTGGTCGACGTTGGCGACGCCGACCGCGGCGACGCCATCGCGGCGCGCGATCTCGACAAGGTGGTCGGTGGCCATCCGGAAGGCGGGCATGCCCAGACCGTTCTCGCCGTCCACCAGCAGCGCGCCACCCTCGGCGCTGACGAGCCTCGGTTCGGCGCCGGGATTGAACTTGCCGGCACCGGCGCGTTCTGCGTACCAGTCGAGCCGGAAGGTGCCGTGCGAGTAGACGCCGCAAAGATCGGCATCGACCAGGTGCAGGGCGATCTCGGCCGCGATGGCCGGGTTGCAGCCCAGCGCCCGCATGACGCCGGTGCCGAATCGCTCGAGCACGTCGGCCGGAATGCGTGGATCGGAATCAAGCACGTCGGGTCTCCGTCGGGTGCTGCCACGGACGCATCAGAGCTTCGCGGGGAATGTGGCAGCGGATGGCGTGGCCGCCGGCGGCGATCTGCCAGGGCGGTTCGTCGGTGTTGCAGATGTCGCCGACGCGTCTGGGGCAGCGCCGCTGGAAGGGGCAGCCCGTGGCGGGCGGCGACGCTTCCACGACATCGTCGGCCAGCAGCACCGGTGCCTGGTCCGGCACGGGCTCGAGCACCGCGCCCAGCAACGCGTCGGTGTAGGGGTGCGATGGCGACGCATAGACGTCGGCGGCCGACCCGACCTCGCAGAGCCTGCCCTGGTAGAGCACCGCGACGCGGTCGGCCAGCGCCCTCACGACGGCGAGGTCGTGCGACACGAACAGATAGGCGGTGCTGCGCTCCCGTCTGAGCTCGTCCAGGAGGTCCAGCACGGCGGCCTGCACCGAGACGTCCAGCGCGGAGGTGACCTCGTCGCACAGCACCAGTTCGGGTTCGGCGGCGAATGCGCGCGCGATCGCGACGCGCTGCTTCTCTCCGCCCGAGAGCTGGCTGGGCAGGCGCTCCAGGTAGTGCGCGCCGAGTCGCACCCGTTCGAGCAGCGCCACGCTGCGCTGGCGCAGGGGCTCGCCCGTGAGCCCGAAATAGAGCTTCAAGGCCTGGGCCAGGGTCTCGGCGACGGTGTGGCGCGGATTGAGGCTGTCGTCCGGGTTCTGGAAGATCAGCTGGATCCTGCGCAGCTGGTCGGGCGCGCGCTGCTCGACTTCCCGCGCCAGCGCCTGATCGCCCGCGAACGTGATCGAGCCGGCCGCCGGGCCCAGCAGCCCGGCCACGGTTTTCAGGATGCTGGACTTGCCGCTGCCGGACTCGCCCACGAGGGCAAGCGTCTCGCCTTGCGCGAGCCCGAGCTCGATACCCTGAACGGTGAGTGCGGCGGCGGGCTTGCGGCTCAGCAATTGATCGAGCAGGCTCGGGCGAG
>Ga0315273_10014365_pt1 | contig 10202 bp, 10 predicted proteins | sample YL17G02_0_MG_FD_205753 | JGI IMG/M metagenome (GOLD analysis project Ga0315273, IMG submission 205753) | Sediment microbial communities from Yellowstone Lake, YNP, Wyoming, USA - YL17G02_0 | ecosystem: Environmental > Aquatic > Freshwater > Lake > Sediment | place: USA: Wyoming | collected... | reverse complement strand
GGAGGAATGGAACCATGGGAAACGGGCACCCGTTTGAGAATGACATACCCTGAAAAGAGGATAATCAGGATGACAACAATAACGAGAATTTTGCCGGATAGCCCGAGCTTCATCATGCAGCGATTGTTGGTGCAGGATTAAAATAATTTTCTTTAGTGAGAATTTTGCTGGAAAAAAAGAAGGATGATCCGGGATGGCCGGTGGGGGAAGCCTTTGGTGATCTTCTCCAGGTCTTAGTCGGGTATGTTTCATGGCTTATACTCGAGTTATCACCAAAAAAGGAACATATTCGCTAAAAATTCAGGTTTTAAAAGGAAGATTCCAATCAGATATTTTATTAAAGTTCACTTCATAAATTAATTTATTCGGGTTATTTTATGCTCAGAACAAAAAATTCTTCAGATGCATTCACCGGGCTTGAGGCAGCGATTGTGCTCATCGCATTCGTTGTCGTAGCGGCGGTGTTTTCCTATGTGGTTTTAGGCGCCGGGTTCTTCACAACCCAGAAGAGCCAGGAGACCGTGTACAAAGGTGTTGAACAATCTACCTCAAACCTCCAGATGGTTGGTAATGTCTATGGAACTGCAACCACACCAGCCAATGGGATAGATCAGCTGCAGTTCAATCTCGGGCTTGCCCCGGGTGCACCGTCAATTGATCTTACAAAGATGATTATTGTTGTTTCGCAACCCGGGACGTCAAGTGTTACCCAATTATCCTACACTGCTGCAACCACACCGACAGCAACGTCATTCGCAGTTTTGAATGCCTCTGAATCAGGTAGCACTCTTGGCACACTGAGTGGTCAGGCAAAAGCAGTCGTGCTTGTAAAAATCAGTCCTGAGCTTCAGAAAAACAATGTAATCAACCTTCAGATTAATCCTCCCGTGGGGGCTTCGCTGCCGATGTCCCGGACAGCACCCTCAACGATTGATTCCTCTCAGATCCTTTACTAAATTCTCTTTTTTCCAGTATTCATCCGGTAAAAAAGATACCAGTGCAAGTGGATACATTGGAGTTCATTCCGGTAATCGATATACTCCGGCACGATCTGAGGAGGATACGTGAGAGAGAGGTCCGGAGGAGTGTCTGACAACCTTTAAATCCGGTTAGGTCTCAGCAGATAACCGACTTCGAAAATCCAGCCATGGCAGAACAGAATATAAAAAATAGTCAATCTGTTTTGTTACTTTCCGGTGAGTTATGATATAAAAATTTACAATTATTCTGATACATGTATCAACGTTTTTACCATGTCCCGTTATATTTTGATATGTGTTCGGGAAGAAGGAAAAAAAATGCCTGCAATTCTTTTGAGAGTGGAGTCCGGTTACCCTGGTGATGTTGGTGGAGGGAAAATACGAATTGATTCTGAAACAATGCAGCTTCTTAACGTATCTCCGGGGGATATTGTTACAATCGAAGGAACACGCACGACAGTTGCACGAGTCTGGCGTTTGAAGGTTGAGGACTTTAACCGCCGCATGGCAAGACTTGATCACTTCACCTGCTCCAATGCCGGGGTAAGTACCGGGAGTACGGTGAAAGTATCGGGCATCACTGGTGTGATTGAGGCACAGCGTGTCGTGCTTGACCCGCCTGAAAACTTTCCGGAGATACCCCTCGCCAATATTGCGAACATAATTAACGGTCTTATCGCTTTTCCTGTCACAAAAAACGATGCAATCCCGGTCATGCCGGATCTTCCCCTTCTCCATCCGCAGATAGTCACCTTCAGGCTGGTGGAGATTGAGCCTGAAAATGCGATTTTGATAACTGAAACCACAAAAATTAAAATTTCAAATCAAACGTTGACTGCTGCTCCTGAAAATAACACACATCCCGAATATGATAAAATTCTCGAAGAGATTCGGGCAGGTCTTAACAGGAATCTGTAGTAACGATAATTGGGGCCCTTAAAGGCCCCTGCTGGGTTTGGAGAGATACATCACCTGTGGGGTGCCCGGTATCCGGAATGGATCCCGGCACCAGATTTTTCCGGAAATTTTTAGCTTATGCAATCTCACGTCCCAACCACCATCGGTTCTCATTGAATAAAACCGGTGATGAGATTTCCTACTCTTCCCGGTTGGGAGAATGCGTATCAGACAAATTTAGTCATCGCAGGATCATAACAAGATCCCCATCGCTTGCAATCGTGTACCGTTTCAGCAGCATCGTGTCATTCATCGGGCAGTCCCGGTCAAAGACCTGTTTTATCTTCTCCCTGATCTGCTGAATTTTCTGCACATCATATCCCATAGGCTGCTCCATTATTCCGGTCATTGTTGCCATGATCTGGTGGAGTAAACGCCCCTGTATTAAGGAACGGCGGGCGCGGTGTGAAAGTGAACGTGCGATTCTCCCGCACATTACCCGTCATTCACCCCCGTTGACTGAAAAGCTCCAGCAATGCTCATGCTGTCCCTTTGACACAGGCGCCCACTATTTGAAATAATAACAGAAAAATATCTAAAATAACCGGGGATCATCGCGATGGACTTTTCATTTATCAATATAATAAACAAACGTGCCTGGCACATCCCCGCCCTCGTTGCAGTCAGCGCCATCGCAACGATCGTCATCAACATCTTTGGATTACTCAACGGGATTACAAATATTCTCCCGCACCTCCTGTATATCCCGATTATTCTCGTCGCATACTATTATCCCCGGCGGGGAATCGCGACTGCCATTGGCATCTCCGCCTTCTACTGCACTGCCGTGTATTTCCTCAACAATTCAGATCCGATGGCATTACCCTTTGCAGTCGAGCTCGCGTGCACCTTTGTCATCGTTGGGGGTGTCGTCTCGTACTTAAGCGAGCAATTGCATCACGAAGCCGATATGTGCCGCAGGCTCGTATCTATCGTTTCCTGTTCCAACGATGCGATCATCGGTACGACGCTGGACGGCATCATCACTGACTGGAATGATGGCGCTGAAAAACTCTATGGATATCCCGCAGGTGAGATCACCGGACGATCCGTCACCGTCCTCGACCCACCCAGCCGGGCAGGTGAGAGCCGCCGCCTGATTGAAAAGATCCGGCGGGGAAAGTTAATCGAACGGTATGAGACCGAACGAGTCACAAAAGACGGGAAGGTCATTCAGGTATCACTATCGATTTCCCCGATCAAAGATAGTAACGACAAGATTATCGGCGTGTCCGCGATCACGCATGACATCACTGAACGCATACAGTTCCAGAATGAGATCCTTGTCGCAAAGAGCGAGTGGGAACGGACTTTTAATGCCGTGCCGGATATGATCGCCATCATTGATAACAACTATCGCATCCTTCGCGTGAATAAGACGATGGCAGACAGGCTCGGCATAACGCCGTATGATGCGACAGGACGCCTCTGTTACGAGTTGATTCATCACCTTGGATCACCGCTCGGCACCTGCCCCCATACCCAGATGATCAGTGACGAGGAATCGCACAAACAGATCATTCATGACACAACCCTGAATGCCGATTTTCTCGTAACTGTCTCCCCCATCCGCAACGCCTCAGGCAACCTCACCGCAAGCGTGCATGTGATGCACGACATAACCGACCAGATACGTGCTGACAAGGCGCTCGCGGACAGCGAGGCACGGTACCGGTCAATTGTGGAAACGACGCCGAACCTTATCTGGGAGATCAATCCCGAAGGAGTGTTCGTTTACATCAGCCCGCAGAGTGAAGCACTCCTCGGGTACCGTCCTGAAGATATGGTAAAACGGTCGATCTTTGACATGGTCCCGCGGGAAAAACACACAGGGATACGCGAGGTGCTGAGCAGGCACAGTAAAGAGCCGGGTATTTATACGCTCGAAGTCGAGACCCGAAACAAGACGACAAACGCCCGGATCAACCTTGAAATTGTTTCACAGCCTTCCTATGCAGAGGATGGCACACTCACCGGTTTCCGTGGTATCGCAGTCGATATCACCGGAAAGAAACAGGCGGAAAAAGAGATTGCGGAACGGGAGCGGTTCCTCCAGCGGCTCATCGGGACGATCTCAAACCCGATCTTCTACAAAGACCGGAACGGGGTATATACCGGATGCAACAGCGCGTTCGAACAGTTCATCGGTCTGCCAAAGGAGCAGTTCATCGGGAAATCGGTCTACGAGATCTCGCCAGAAGATCTCGCTGATATCTACCATGCAAGAGACAAAGAACTCCTTCTTTCACCGGGCACCCAGTCCTATGAGGCACAGGTACAACACGCTGACGGGACACGGCACGACGTGATCTTCAACACGGCAACGCTCTTTGATGCGGACGATCATGTGGATGGAATTGTCGGGGTGATCGTGGATATTACCGATCGAAAACAGATGGAGGATAAAATAAGGGTGGCAAACGATAAACTGAATATGCTCGCTTCGATCACCCGCCACGATATCCTCAACCAACTGAGTGGGCTCATCTCGTTCATCACGCTCTCAAAAGAGACCACGCAGGATCCGGAACTGCTCGGGTTTATCGCAAAAGAGGAGGAAGCGGCATCAGCGATCGCACTCCAGATCGACTTTACACGATACTACCAGGACATCGGCGTTCACGCACCTGCATGGCAAAACGTGGAGAAGACAATCCGGTCATCAGTGACAGAGCTCCCCCTTCGTGAAATCACGATCGATATCGCGCTTAATGGTCTGGAAGTCTTTGCCGATCCGCTTCTCGGGAAAGTTTTCTATAACCTGATCGAGAACTCCCTTCGCCACGGGGGGCACGTTACGACGATCGCGTTCACGGTCGAGGCTACAAAGGGCGGTACCGTGCTCGTATACCGTGACAACGGTGTGGGCATCTCCGCAAAAGAGAAAGAGCGGCTCTTTACCAAAGGGTTTGGCAGGCATACCGGGCTCGGGCTCTTCCTCTCCCACGAAATTCTTGCGATCACCGGGTTCTCCATCACCGAGACAGGAGAACCGGGAGACGGTGTGCGGTTCGAGATCCTGCTGCCTCCCGGTACCTACCGGTTCCCGCCCGGAAATCGATCTACATGATACAACCTACAAGCCTTGTGCACAGGTGACTCCGAAATCCTGATGGTCGCTGTTATTTCGATATAATACCGGTTTCGTGGATTTCTTCCCTCCAGAAAGGTCAGGTCCGATACCGGACCAGCAGGTACCGGATCCTGATGGGATGCTATTTTTACTCAATAACGACATTGATGAATGAGAAGCATCCTGCTGCCAGAGTCAGGGCATTCACATAACGGGTCCTTGCCGCAGGTAACAGCCGCGTGAAAGGAGCGCTGGAAGTAGATATGACCGCCGATACAATCCCCCGCATCAGGTTAAACCTCAGGGCAAAGATCCTCATCGTCCTTCTCGCTCTATCCGTCATATCCCTGCTCATCACCGGATTCTTCGCGTTTTCTTCCCTCACTGACATAGGCAGGTATGCGCAGGGGAGCAGCCGGACACTCGGGGAAAATGTCTTAAACGATAGTTCGGCTGCGCTGCAGACAAACGCTGAGGAGTATCTCGTCCGGGTTGCATCAGATCAGGCAGAGATCACAAATGTACTCTTTCTTGATTCAAACTCCGAGATGGATATCCTCGCTGCTCATGCCGCGATGCTTGGGAATAATCCTCCGATTGCCTCCCGGATTCCTGCGTATCCCCCGACCATACACCTGACAGATCCCCTCGCTGCCACGCTTGTCGAGTTCACTCCCGGTTCCAATCTGACACCAGCTTGTGAAGAAGTCCGGGTCCTTGCCGGAATGGATGACATGCTCAGGGCGGTCTACGTCACTGATGAGGATATGACCGCGGTCTATATTGCTTCGGATACTGGCGTGATGCGTGAATATCCCTGGAACGCGGGACACCCGGCAGGATATGATCCCCGGAACCGTGACTGGTACAAACAGGCAGTCCTCACCGGAAACCTCACGTGGTCTGATGCACCCTATGTCGACGCCAGCGGTCATGGTCTGGTGATGACCTGTTCAAAAGTGATCGTTTCGAAGTACGGGAACTGGGTGATCGGATCTGATGTGGCGGTCACTGCCATCAATGAAGATTTCCTGAGCCAGACGCTGGGCGGTAAAGGGTATTCGGTGCTTATTGACCGGAACGGGAATATCATCAGCCAGCCCGGGCTTTCCTCCGGCACGATGCAGTGGAACGAAGCATTCACACCAGTAAACGCCTTTTCCAGCGAGGAGCCCGGGCTTCGTGCGATTGTCGTAAATATGACTGCCGGGAAAACCGGGATCGGGCGGGTGTGGTTCAACGGAACTGAGACCTATGTTGCCTATGCCCCGGTACGTGCGATGAACTGGAGCCTTGCGGTCTCCCTGCCCGTGGCAGAAGTCACCGAACCCATGATGAAGACCGAGGGCAGGATCAAATCTGCAACCATCGCTTCCGGTCAACAGATCACCGATGAAACCGCCCGCCTTGTGACCATTTTTGCCGCACTGTTTGTGATCCTGCTTGTTGCGGTGTTTTTCATCTCTGTCTCGCTTGCCCGGTACATCACAAAACCCCTTGAAACACTCAAATCCGGGACTCGTGCAATCGGCAAAGGTGATCTCGATTACCGGGTTACGATCCGGTCAGGCGATGAGTTTGAAGAACTGGCAAACTCGTTTAACACGATGGCTGCAGACCTCAAAACGAATATCGAGAACCTTAAGATCACGACCGCCCAGAAAGAACGATACACCAAAGAACTCGAGATTGCACGGACGATCCAGGCAAGTTTCCTGCCCGAAGAGATGCCGGAGGTTAAGGGTTTCGAAATTGCCGCTACCGCAATTCCCGCGCTGGAAGTGGGCGGCGACTTCTATGACTTCATCCCGGTGAGCCGGCACCGCTGGGCTCTTATCATTGCCGATGTCTCCGGTAAAGGGGTCAGTGCAGCGCTCTTCATGGCACTCTCCCGGACCCTGATCCGTGCGTGCATTGAGGGAAAAACCGATACCACGGCTGCACTCCGGGAGGCAAACCGGTTCATCTGCCGGGATGCACAGTCCAGCATGTTCGTCACCGTGTTCTCTGCGATCCTCGACCCGGAGCGGCAGACACTGGCATGCGTGAACGCCGGGCACAACCCGCCGCTCGTGGTCCGGGGGGATTCCGGCGATGCAGCTTTCCTCCGGCAGGACGGAATTGCGATGGGCGTGATCCCGGAGATGGTGATCAATGAAGAAGTTGTCACGCTGAAACCGGGAGATCTCGTGGTCTTGTATACGGATGGCGTGACTGAGGCGTTCAACGACAAACTGGAAGAGTTTGGCGAAGAGCGCTTTAAAGAGATCGCGCGAACCTGCCGGTTCCTTCCTGCAGGAGAGGTCATTCGACGCATCCTCTCTGCGATCCACGCATTCACCGGTACAACGCCGCAATCAGATGATATCACGCTCGTTGTCCTGCGGGTGATTTCGGATTCCCGGTAGCGGCAAGAATGGTGAGGGGCAGACCAGTCCTTGCAAAAACTATCAGTAATTCTCCCGATCTGTGCGAATGAATCAATTCGCAACAAAAACAATATTTTGATAATGTTTAACGGTGAATGCGATAGCTGAGAGCCCGCCGTGATGTACTGTATGATAAAACAGGCGTATCCTCTGGTAAAGGTCGTATATTCGAGGCCCTGTAATGGAAATAAAACATGAGACCCCGCTCGGGATATCCATCATAAGGGTTTCCGGAAAGATCGATGCCACAACGGTTGTACCGTTTGAGAATGCAGTAAAATCTGTCAGTGCACAGGGAGTTAAAAAGATCTTACTCGATCTCTCCTCTCTCATCTACATCAACAGCGGTGGATTGCGTGTCATCCTTGCCACAGCTAAGATCCAGAAAAATTCCGGTGGAACGTTTGCACTCTGCGGTCTCAGACCTGAAGTGAGTAAGGTCATTTCCCTTGCCGGGCTCAACACCATCCTCACTATATTTCCCAAAGATGCGGATGCCATAGCTCATATGACGTGAGATGCAACCAGGATCCAGGATGCCGGACCATCACCGTTTTAAGACCCGGTAATGGAAACCCCCGGTTCTGATCACAATGACATCTGTTCCTGTTCACCCAATGGGGTTTTCAGGGCTCGGGGGGAAGTTCCGGTTGGGGTTCTGATGGGGGAGTCGTCCGGACCATCCAGCAGAAACCGGCGATGCAGGCAACATTTAAGACAACGAGCAGGATCAGGCTCCAGACGTTCTCTGCAAAATTTGTGCTCACTGCGAGGTGCATACCCGAGAGATCATTGAACAATCCAATAAAAAGTGCAATAACAAGAAACAGGATGGAACCCACGATGATACCGAGCAGCACCGCAGCAATAAACCTGAGCGGGCTGGAATTTTGCGATTCTTCTGTCATAAAAGTCATGTCTCGTACGCCGCTATAAATCTATTGGCATTGCCTTAGGGACCTTAAAAAAAGGTTTTTACACAGTCAGGCTCGTTTTAACGCCGGTGATCGGTAATCCCAGTCGCACGCGTTCAACTCTTCGAGCGCCGTAACTATCGCGTGGATGAGCACATCCCGCATCTGCTCCCCTTTCTCCCACGAGGCTTTGGTCGGATCTCCGGTTGCACCGCAGTCCGTGAGCTCGGAGAACTTCCACTTTACATCCAGACAGGAGGGGAGTTTCGGCACAACACCGCGAGCCAGATCCTGCCGGCAGAGCCCGGGAAAGAGCGCAAGCGCGATGGACAGTTCTCCCTCCCCTCCATGCCCCAGACCGTTCCAGACAACAAAAAAGTCCGGCGGCAGGAGGGGGATGAGCGTGTTCCACCACGCGTCGAGGCTGACGATCCTGAGATCCGGGTGCGCCACTTTGGCGAGCCGGCTCGCGATCTCGATCGAGGGAATGTTCCCGTCATGACCGTTCAGGATGAAGATCTTTTTTATGCCTTCCCGGTAGACAGATTCAATGATATCGCGGATGATGGCGGTCTCTGTTTCAGGCTGGAGAGAAACGGTAAAAGAAAAATCCCGGTAATGCTCGCTCATGCCGTAATTGAGCGGCGGCAGGACAGCAGTTTTTGGCACACGTTCGGCAACGGCAAGACTGATCAGGTAAGCAGTCAGCGCATCGGTGCCAAAAGGCAGGTGAGCCCCGTGCGATTCAAGGGAGCCGAGTGGTAAGATCACCGTATCGAACGGTGCATGTTTATAATCCGCAGCAGTCTGGTGTGCAATGAGAAGCGGGTTCTTGTCCATATATACTCCGGCCGGAGATTGTGCGTCTCGTTATATATACACGCCGGAAGTATTGTTTCTCCCGTGTCAAAAGTGATCTCGGGCTGACGATCTTTTGGGAAGAGTGCCGGTCGTCGTTTGAACTGAGGAATGCGCCGAAGACTGAGCTGTTTATTGTCGAAAATAGTCACTATTATAATACCAAATGTGCAATTAACTTAACAAAGGAACCCCATGAAGAAGAATATCTTTTATCTTTTAATCGGGTGTATCGCGCTTGCCCTGCTTGCAATCTTCTGGTACTCAGTCGAGATTAATAAGCCGTTATTGATCGAGATCTCGTTCATACTCGGAATTGTGATTATTTATGTGGCGCGGAAGAACGTGACGGATCTTATCGAAGACGAGCGGAGCGCAAAGATCACCGAGAAAGCGGCGCTAAGAACATTCCAGGTGTTCTGGGTGGTCTTTTGTGCATTCTCCATCAGTGCGGTCATGCAGATCCTCCATGTGCCGTCATTCCCCCGGAACCGCACGTTCGAGCACATACCAAACAGCCCGCCACCCGAGATAATGCCGCTGCGGATGATGGGATATGTCCAGCTAGGTCTGCTCTGCCTGATGATCTTTTTGTATGTCGGGTTCAGGTTATATTATGCCCGAAAATACGGGGATTGGGAGACAGATGAAGAATAAAATAAAAGTGTTCCGGGCAATGCATGATATGACCCAGGAAGATCTCGCGCAGAAGACTGGCGTTACACGCCAGACTATCCTTGCGATCGAGAAAGGAAAATATGTTCCCTCCCTTGATCTCGCTTTCAGAATTGCACGGTATTTCGACGTGAATATTGAAGAAGTATTCACGTACGAGGAAGAAGGCAGGACTATCGAGATCGACTGAATTTTTTATTACAATTTTTTGATTGTGTCCAAAAATCGGCTAAGATAATATCCTGAATGGGATGATCTCATTGTTGGACAAACAAAAAGGAGACCCCCCCAAATGGAGATCATAGTATCCCTGCAA
>Ga0315273_10014364_pt1 | contig 10202 bp, 10 predicted proteins | sample YL17G02_0_MG_FD_205753 | JGI IMG/M metagenome (GOLD analysis project Ga0315273, IMG submission 205753) | Sediment microbial communities from Yellowstone Lake, YNP, Wyoming, USA - YL17G02_0 | ecosystem: Environmental > Aquatic > Freshwater > Lake > Sediment | place: USA: Wyoming | collected... | reverse complement strand
GCGCGGTCAGTAGCGCCCCGCAAATGGTCGCACAAATGCCGATGCCAATGCATCGGCTTTTTGGCGTCCTCTACGCCGCAAAATGCGGCCAGGCAGCCCTACATTAGCCCCTACAAATCCAAATTGTAGGGGTACGTTTTTGGACTATCGTCCAGACGGCATTGATATGGCGTCACTATTTCCCCCGCGTGTTGTCGGGCTTTGCGCCCGACCCCGCTCTCACTCCTTCACTGAATATGCCTTATCAGGATGTCGGCTCCACCAGTGCGAGCGGGGTCGGCCGCTTCGCTTGGCACGACGCCGCAGCCACTCACTGTCACCCTGGCGGGATGCCGGTTCGCGGGCGGACGTCGGCCACCCGACAACACGAGGGGGGGCGGCGGTTCTCGCACCTGCGGGTGCTCGTACGGAGAGACGCGCTCGCGCGCGATTGGCAGGAGCGCACCGGCACTCCCGACCGAGACGTTTTTCTGGTTCCGGCTTCGCCGGAAATGTTTCCACCGGCAGGTGGAAGGTTTGTGCTGCGCAACCGGAATAACCGGTCACGCGGCAAGTTCTCGTTTTCACGAATTCGATGTGCGACCAGCATTCGGCTGTCGCAAATGCTGGCAGGAACAGTCCGCTGGCGCGAGCCAGAGGGAAGAGGAACGGCATAGCCGTTCATTTTAATTCCCGACGCCCCGCCGGTGTCCTCCCTGAATACCGGTGCTCGCTGCTCTCGCTTCTGGTCCATCGTAAGCTTAGAAGCTGAGATGAGAGAGAAATCCGGGGTCTCAATGACACACTTCGATCAACATTTGTCGGCGGCCAGGAGATGCTGACTTTTGGGGTCAACAGGCTGCCGCCAAACGCGTTGGCCGAGCTCTTGAGCAAGGTGCGGACATTCGAGTCGTTCGAAAATGACAGCGATCCGCACGGCGAGCATGACTTCGGAAGCATTGAAGCCAATGGCGAAAAGTACTTCTGGAAGATTGACTACTACGACAAGACGATGGAGTTTGGATCGCCTGATCCGAGCGACACGAAAGTCACAACGCGCGGGCTCACGATCACGCGCGCGGACGAATATTGAGCTCGCCAGTGCGAGCTCTTTTTTATATCAGGTGGCGGACTTCGATTGATCCGATTTCGATACCTTTTCTTTTGGACGGTCGCGGCGGACATTGATCGCCGCAGCGTCGAGGTTCGTCTTGATGTGAGAGGCGTAATAATTTTCGATCATTTCGACCGAGGTGCGGCAGTTCTTGGCGATCTGATAGATGTCGGCTCCTTCGAGGAGCCGCATGCAAATGTATGTGTGCCGGAGACTATATGTCGTGCGTCGATTGTCATCACGATCAAGCTTGAGTTTGAGATCATCAAGAACGCCGTTGAACTGCTTTTTATGGTTCACCGGAAAGACCAGATCAGTCGGTTGCGGCGCGCCTGTTGGCACGTCCTTAGCCGCATGGGCGGGATCGAGCTCTGCATCCACCGGTCGCAACCGTTTGGCGAGGCGTTCGAAGGGACGCACGGCATTGGCGGTGCTCATGCAATAGCCTACCCCACGTTTGCCGCGCACTTCGATTTCAAGAATACGTTCGTCGGTAGCGTCGTCGTCAACGATTTTGACGTCTCGAAACTGGAGCGTATTGGCCTCGTCGGGGCGCAGGCCTGTATTAGCGAGGAAGAGCACATAGTCATGCATTTGCTCTGCTGCCCACAGCCATGGCTTTTTCTTGCCATCGCGGACGTGTTGGCGCGTCGCTTCGTAGAGCGAGCGGTATTCGTCCGGCGAAAACCAAGCGCGATGTGTCACCTTGCCGGATGCCCGATAGGGGAGTGACAGATCGGGAAGCCGGTCGAGCCAGCCCTGCCGCACAGCCGCCTTGAGCACCTGCCTCAGAGTTACAATCTCGTGATGCATGGTGCTTCGCGACACCGAACGCTTGCCGTCTTCGATTTTCATCCGCGTAATGCGGTATTCCTGCACCTTACTCGTCGTCACCTCCGACAGGCCGAGTTCGCCGAAAAATGGCCGGAGATGGTTCTTCAGACGGCTCTGATGATCGGCGACATATTTTGCGTTGCGCTCACCCTTCCTCATCACCTCGTATTCGCGAGTGAATTGATCTGCGGCGATGCTGAATGTCTTCTCGCGTTTCAGTTCCCCACGCTTCAGCTTGCCACGCAGCTCCAGATACCAATCCTCGGCGAACTCTTTCGCACGGGACAGACCGGCTTCCTTGGTGCTGACTCGGTGGTTCTTGCCATCGAGGTAAGTTGAGCACTGCCATAGCCCGCTGTTCTCACGCCGGTAGACGTACACTTTGCCACCCATGATCATGTGCTTTTCCATGACGCAATCTCACGCCAGGAAAGAGTCAAAAATGTGTAAGGGATGTGTAAGCGGTTTTCGGCGTGTAGAGCGAAATGATTATTCGTCTAAATATTTGAATTTATGTAAGAAAGTGGTGCCCAAGACCGGAATCGAACCAGTGACACGCGGATTTTCAGTCCGCTGCTCTACCAACTGAGCTACTTGGGCACACAGACCGGCCTTATATGTGATTGAATTTAGGCTGGCAAGGAAGAAAACCTAACAGTTGCTACAGCACCACAAGCTCGGTGGCGAGCAGCCATCCTATGGTTGCCGCCATGCTGGGAATGGTGAGCGGAACGCCGGACCTTGCGAAATCCGTAAAGTTGAGGTTTGCTCCCTGCAGGCGGCCCGCTCGGCCACAATGATGTTGCAGATGGAGCCCGCCAGAAAAAGGTTGCCCCCCAGAAGTGGACAGCATGGCCAGCCCGAACAGAGGGCCAGACCCCAGGTCAGGTCGCAGTTTGATGAACAGGACGGCTAAGGGCAGGTTGCCGGTGGTATTGGAGGCCAGCAGCGTGACCGGCTTCATGAGGGGCAGGTGGCAGGAGGGTATGGACTGCCCCATTGAGTGGTCCAGGTTGAATGTTAGTGAATGACCGACCTCTGGTCTATTGGGATAATGCTTTCTGGTGCGGGTGGACGATAGCCCAGGGAGCTGCGTGGCCAAACCGTGTTGTAGTGGCGGCGCCGGTATTCGATGAGTATCTGGGCCGAGTGCAGCGACTAGAAGATCTTGCCATTGAGGAGTCCATTACAGAAGCCGCTCTCGTCTCGCTGATCTGCCATACCGCATTGGCAATCGACATTGCCTGACCCTGTAACACCTCTACTTGCCGAAGTTTCGATATCAACTCTCGGGGCTATTCTCGTTTTCCTGCCATTCTTCAGTCCTCCTAAAATGGGAAAATCCTATCCCGGTTGGTGGACCACTTCAGGGGGGTTACTCCAACACCGCGTCCTGTATGACCGGGGCGCCTCGGAGGCGTTGTCTCAGCCGTAACTATCGAAAGTGTACAACCATCTATCGCGATGAACTTCGCCCGTTACTCTTGGTGGTTTTCGCATGGCCCGTCGGCGCAGCGAGCACGATTGGCGGCTCGATAAGGCCTGGAGTGAAGGGTTCGTTCGGCAGCACGCGACTTACACCTTCCTCGCCTGGTTTTCGGTCGCGCCAGCGCCGCGGCGTGTGCCCGATTGCGATAGGGTAGATGGTAAGAGTCCCGTCGCCGGATATATGCAGTCGCAGGAAGTGTTTGTAGTCCTCGATCTTCATCGATGAGAAGGCCTCTTCGCTGTGGCGGCCAAAGATGTTGAGCGAGACGAGCAGATAGAGGCCCATGATGAGCGAGCCGAGCAGCCAGCCGCCTACAAAAACTATTATAGCCTGGACGAAGAAGTCCATAACCTCCCAACCATGCGGTACGACGGCTTGCGACATAACGCCGGAGACGAGACCGATTAAGAAGATAGCGTTCCAGTGAGCGAGGAAGTGAAGGAAGCCACCGATCCAGCGATAAATCCGCAAACGGGAATTAGTGAACACTACAAAGATCACAATTAACGCCAGCATCCAGATGGTTAAGCCGGGATTGAGGCGGAACGCCTCCAAAGTCATATGAAGTGCATCGAGTACGCCCGTTGGCCGTTGGCCAGAGAGTGCTGCGCCGACGAGCCAGACGGTGAGGAGATAGAGCACGGCCGGCACCATGCCGAACTTGGGATTTTTCCAGAAGAAAAATAGATTGCCCCAAGCGAGACGGTTGGAGGTGCGGGCATCGGGATACTCAGCCCTGAGCACGAAGGAGCGAGGTTTCCCGCCTGCTTCATTCTCACTTTCGGTAATAATGGAGACGTCGTCGTCATGGGTGGGATGCAAGAACGCGCCACCACCACCGGCGGTGATCTTTTGCATGGCATCAGCCGGCGCGGTGCCGGTTTCCTCGTGGCGGCGATAATGATGGAGATCTCCGGCGAGATAGGCCTGGATAGTTACTCCGCGCGGGGCGAACACCTGTTCGCGTAGGTAAAGTAGATCAGTCTCGTCGTAGTCACCGCCTGACTGCCGGTATTTGTGGGCAAAGGTCCAGAAGGGTTGCGAGAAGCATCCTATGACTCTGTCTCCCCGCTGCATGTGCTTTTCTGCGACCTCACGAAAATAGGTTATCTGCGCAGGGTCGATGTCGGACTGAAGCTGGCTGTCTGAGCCTATAAGCCACCATCCGTAGGGTAGCTTCAGTGCGAAGTAACTTCGGTTCTGGCGAGTGTACCAGCCGGCGAACCAACGCCCACCAACATCAGAACAAAATAGTCGGGAGAAGGCGCTGAGGCCGTCATACCAGTCATGGTTGCCGGGGATGGCGAAAACGTGTGGCGATTCCGTCGGATCCTGGTCACCGAAGGCGGCTGAATATGGCGCTATCAGACGGCGATTATATTCCTCGCGGCTGGGCGTGGGGTAGACCTCATCACCACCAAACACGAGCACGTCGCCACGCGGTAGTACGCTGCCGTCATTGAGAGTGAGCAAGGGCTGGGCGACCGCATGGGCGACAGCGTAGGTGGGATTCCAGCCATCACCAGTGTCGCAAACATAGTCTATCCACAATTCTTCACGGGCCGTCTTCGGGCGCGGCTTGGGGCCATGCTCTGTGTCAGCGTAATGGCACGTGTAGTCAAAGATGTCGATTTGTGGCTTGACCAAGGCCTGAATAGCGCGCTGGTCTGAGCGCGCGCTAACGAGAGTGGACACCAGCGTCTTCATGCCGGTTTCAATGAGCTGTACCGGATCGAACCACCCTACCATGGGCAGGCGCTGATCGCGCCGCTGGGGCCGGAAGAAGAAGGATAACTGGCCACGTTCGCGTGCGCGCTTGAAGCGCACTGACAGCGGCAGAGTGTTATCGGAGCGCGCAATCGGCCGCAATACCGAAGCGGGGTCATAGCCGCTGTTCACTTGTTCGTCCTGTTGCTCAGGCGCAAGCCGGGCCATGAAGTCTCCCTAGGGAATGGCGGGATCCAATACTACCCCGATGGAGATTGGATATTATCGACGCTTGCGTTCGAACGTCAAGGCGCAAGGGTGGCAAAAATAAAGTCGGAGAAAACCAATTCGAAATTGCACCGAACAATGACCCCACCACACATGTTGCGCAACGCATTGTAGTTATGTGGCAATAGTTGATTGAGGTGGGGTCACATTTCGCGTCCAATGATGACCCCATTTAAATGGCCGATAGTCAATCAAATACAATTAATTATAGCACTTTTATGAGGGGCACTATTGGGCACAATTTTACATCCGAACAAGTTCTGAAATTTTCAATCCAGCCAGCCCAGGAATACCCCGTCCAACATTTCTGCTAGGCGGGGCTTGATGGTGCCTTGTTCAAGTTTGGCGACTTAGCTCGCGATATCAACGTCCTTGGTGTCCTTCAGGAAGAAGAAGCCAATGACTGCGGTGATCAGTGCCACCACGACAGGATACCACAGGCCTGCGTAGATGTTGCCGTAGGAGGCCACGATCGCTGTTGCCAGCAAGGGCAGCATGCCGCCGAACCAGCCGTTGCCGATATGGTAGGGCAGCGACATGGAGGTGTAGCGGATGCGGGTGGGGAACAGCTCAACTAGGAAGGCTGCAATGGGTCCGTAAACCATGGTGACATAGATCATCATGATAAACAGTATGCCGATGGCCATCGGCCAGTTGATCTTGGCCTTGTCCGCATTGCCCTGGGCAATTTCCGTGACCGTAACGGTTGCCCCTCCGGATCCGTCCGCGGCCGGCACAATACCATCCACATTGGCAATTGGAGTCATCTTCTTGGCGGCAGGATCTGCCTTCATGCGGGCATCACTGAGCAGTTTCATCACGTCGGCTGTCTTTTTGTCAGCCTGAAGGGCTATGATCTGGTCGGCAGTTGCCTTATCGATGGTGATAGTGGATGCAATAGCCTTGAGCAGGGGATAGCCTGAATCCACCAGCGCCTTGGACCAGATGAAGGGATTGAAGCCCTCGATCACTTTCTTGTCTGCGCCGATGGTCAGTGTTGAGGCCGAGCCTGCTGCACCCGGTATCGTGGCGAAGGAAAGTCCCGACTTGGTCAGGAAGTCATTGGCCTTGTCGCAATCGCCGAACTTTGACCAGGGTCCGACAAAGATGTTAAAGTGGCAGTTGGCGGGATCACTTGACACGTTGATGGGTGTCGCCGCCTGGTAGGCGGCAAGGTCAGGATTGACTGCTTTGGCCAACATGCCAAACAGCGGGAAGTAGGTGAGTGCCGCAATCACACAGCCCGCCAGGATGATCTTCAAGCGGCCAATCCTGTCAGACAGCGAACCGAAGAACACGAAGAAAGGCGTGCCCAGCAGCAGGGCGAGACCCACCAGCCAGTAGGCCGTGAGGTAATCCACTTTCTGCGTGATGGTGAGGAAGAACAGGGCGTAGAACTGCCCAGTGTACCATACAACACCTTGACCTGCAGTGGCACCGAGGAGGGCCAGCAGCACGTATTTGTTGTTGGGTGCGCGCAGGAAGGAATCGGTGAGAGGCGACTTCGAAGCCTTGCCCTCCGATTTCATTTTCTGGAACACCGGCGATTCATTCAGCTTCAGGCGGATCCAAATGGAGAAGATTAGCAAGAAGGCCGATACGATGAACGGAATGCGCCATCCCCATTCAGCAAAATCAGGCGCTGAAAGCCACGACCTGCTGACGCCTATGACGAGCAGCGACAGGAAGAAGCCGATGGTTGCCGTTGTCTGGATCCAGCTGGTGGAATAGCCGCGCCGGTTGCTTGGAGCATGTTCGGCCACATAGGTCGCCGCACCGCCATATTCACCGCCGAGTGCGAGGCCCTGCAGCAGGCGAAGGCTAACGAGCAAAATGGGCGCGAGCCAGCCGATGCTTGCATATGTCGGCAGCAGCCCAACGAGAAAGGTGGAGATACCCATGACCATCATGGTGACGAGGAAGGTGTATTTGCGGCCGATCATGTCGCCCAGGCGTCCAAACACGAGAGCCCCGAAGGGGCGCACCAGGAAGCCTGCGGCATAGGTGGCAAAGGCTGAAAGCAGGGCCGCCGTATCATTTCCCTGTGGGAAGAACAGGGCCGCAAAGAAGGGGGCCAGCGTCGCATAGAGGTAAAAATCGTACCACTCAAAAACGGTCCCAGTGGATGAGGCGAAGACGACGAATTTTTCTTCCTTGCTCATCCCTTGCCCCCGCGTGGCAGGCGCATTCATGGCTAGATTTGACATTAGGTTCCCTCCCAATTTTCTGCTTCCACGGTCCCGGCACTTGTCGGCTTCGCTGCATTCCAACGCAACGTCGGGAGGTTTTTACCCCCCGAGGTTGCCAACAGGATAGTCATGATGAAAAGAGTCGTCCATGCCCTATTTCTACCCCGTGGGCATCAGTCTTGCCCGCCCGGTTCATCCGCCTCGACGCTGGGGATGGCATAGTTTTCACCCAGCCAGCGGTTGAGATCCACCTGGCTGCAATGCGAAGAACAGAAGGGATGGAACTTCTGAGTGGAGGGCTTGCCGCAGATGGGGCAGGGCCGGCGCGGCTTCAGGCGAATGGGATCGACCATCAAATACTTGGCTGGGGCGGCGACATCCACGACTGAAGCACCGGATAACCCGCACCTTCCAGCAAATGTACGGTTTCATAGAGCGGCAGGCCCATCACACTGGAATAGGATCCCGTGAGGTTGCGCACAAAGGCTTCGGCTCGGCCCTGGATGGCATAGCCACCGGCCTTGCCGCGCCACTCGTCGGATTTCAGGTAGGTTTCGATGTCTTCCCGGGAGAGACGCTTGAAGCGCACCTTGGTTTCGTTGCAGCGCGTGGTTTTGCGGCCATTGGGTGCAATCAGGCAGACGGTGGAATAAACCCAATGGGAACGCCCGGAGAGCAGACCCAGGCAGCCCGCCGCCTCTTCGCGGGTTTCAGCCTTAGGAAGAATGCGGCGGCCCAGTCCCACCACGGTATCAGCCCCAATGATATAGACCCCAGCCCCGAGGGATTGCACCTGGGGCGCGGAAGATGCAGCCTTGGCCTTGGCTTCAGCCAGCCTGATGGAAAGCCGGCGGGGGGTTTCACGCTTATGGGGCGTTTCGTCAATGTCGGTGGGGTTGAGCAGGTCAGGGGTGAGGCCCACCCGTTCCAGCAGGCTAAGGCGCCGTGGCGAGGCACTGGCCAGAACTAGCTTAACCCGCTGCTCATCCATGCGAACTACTTGAACCGGTAGTTGATGCGGCCCTTGGTCAGGTCATAGGGCGTCATTTCGACCATCACCCGGTCACCGGCAAGAACGCGGATGCGGTTCTTGCGCATTTTGCCCGCCGTATGGGCAATGATTTCATGATTGTTGTTGTCAAGCAGGACGCGAAATGTCGCGTTAGGCAGCAGTTCGGAAACCGTGCCTTCAAATTCCAATAGTTCTTCTTTCGCCATGAATCTTTCCGGTTGTTGATGTAAGCGCGCGATAGATGGACCTCTTGGCCAGCAATTGCAAGAGTTTGATGATTATACACCTTTGGCCCCCATGGCCCCAAATCTTTTCCTGATCCTCTCCACCAGCCCGTCGCGCACCGCCCGGTAGCTGTCCAGAATCTGTTCGCGGCTGCCCGAGGTGGCGGACGGGTCCTGGGTCGGCCAGTACTCAGTGGCAATGGCCATGGTGCGGGTCATTTCTAGGGCCCAGTGATGGGCTTCGGGCGACAGCGATATGGCCACGTCAAAGCTGGAATCCTCAAGTTCAGCAAAACTGTGGGGGCGGTGCCTGCCGAGCTCGATGCCGATTTCATCCAAGACGGTGGCAACGAAGGGATCGGCCTCGCCAGGCTTCAATCCGGCAGAGGCCACGTAAACCTTATGGCCGTAGAAGTGTTTCATAATGGCGGCCGCCATGGGCGAACGAATGACATTTTGTGTGCAGGCGAAAAGTACTGCATTCGGCAAATCACCTGACATGGCCAGAGCCTACCCGCGCCAGTGCAGCACACAGACCAGCGTGAACAGCCGCCGGGCCGTATCAAAATCAAGATCGACCTTGCCGCTGAGCCTTTCACGCAGGAGTTCGCTCGCCTCGTTGTGAAGGCCGCGTCGTGCCATGTCGATGGTTTCGATCTGCGAGGGCGTGGAGTGCCGGATCGCCTGATAGTAGCTCTCGCAGATCATGAAATAGTCCCTAACGATGGCCCGGAACGGCGACATGGATAGCCCGATGATGGAGACTTTCTCCTCATTAGTGTTGAAGATCTCGAACAGCAGCCGACCGTCCGCTGTAGAAAGCTGCAGGCGGTAGGGCCCTACTATGCCATTCGACAGGTTGAAGGAATTTTCCTCGATAAGGTCATAGATCGCCACCTTGCGCTCATGATCAGCCTCAGGCGAAGGCGCCTGACCGATGCTGGCATCGAGATCAACTGCAACAAGTTGGTTCTTTCGAGAGCTCGTCATGACATTTCGTTTTGCCGCAAGGTCCCTGAAAACGCTAGAGCCACACTCCATCAATTTGGCACGGCCATTGCATTTCACATCCTAACGGCAGGAATTCAACGGTATTGGAACAGTTAACCATGAACATTCACCAGATCCCTTCATACAATCAGCTCTTGGCAGGCAAAGCATGACGGCCGCTGCCCTGCTCGTCTGCGTGACCATTGTCACCAACGGCGCCCACAGCTCAGTTGCATCCAACACCTGCCATTATGAGCAGCCTGCAGCGGCCATTACCACTGTGATAGCGCCCGTTGCAGATGTTGAGGAGCCAACCGTTCCCGATGTGGTCACGACGCTAAAGCCAGTCCACAGGAAGCTGGCCCACCATCGCGGT
>Ga0315273_10014363_pt1 | contig 10203 bp, 11 predicted proteins | sample YL17G02_0_MG_FD_205753 | JGI IMG/M metagenome (GOLD analysis project Ga0315273, IMG submission 205753) | Sediment microbial communities from Yellowstone Lake, YNP, Wyoming, USA - YL17G02_0 | ecosystem: Environmental > Aquatic > Freshwater > Lake > Sediment | place: USA: Wyoming | collected... | reverse complement strand
CGGTGTTCTGTTCGGGCAATTTTCGGGGGGAACACATGGGGGGAACACCATGTGAGCTTTCGGGGTGTTTTCCGGCACGCTCGAGCACGTCGCCTAACGTGTCTCAATCGCCCTGTACAAGCCGAAAACCCGCCTTGTGAGCGGGTTTGCGGTTCTTCCAATATGTATAGCCCTAAGGCCCATACGGGATTCGAACCCGTGCCGCCGCCGTGAGAGGGCGGTGTCCTAGGCCACTAGACGAATGGGCCGTGCGGCGAGGGAGTGTACCGAACCGGGCAGCGACCGCACCGGGCACCGTGCGTTCTGACTGCGGCGCCTCCTCGCGCTGCCGGCAACCCGCTACTGCGGCGTCGCGACGGTGCCACCGTCGCCGTCACGACCGTCGATCCGGGCCTCGAGACTGCGGCGGATGTCCTCACCCGTCGCGAGGAGGGCGTCATAGTGCACGCGGCGAGGAGGCAGTTTCACGATGCGAACGGACTCGTCGCGCTCGCCGTGACAGCGCGCGTACGCGGCCGCCTCGTCGAGAGGCCTCAGTCGCTCACCTTTCCGACGAAGCCATGTCACACCCGGACACCTACCACGTTCGGAATGCCGTGGGAACCCGGCCGGGCGCCGGGTTCCGCACTTTGCAGACGAAACGTGGGAGATAGAAGCCTCTAGCTGTAGCTCCAGGGCTTGCATGACCAGGGGCTCCAGTTGCGGCCAGAAGCGATGAAGTACCGGTGGGCGGCCTGGGCCTGATCGGCTGCCGATGGGCCGTGCCCGAAGAGACGCCTCTCGCTCGAGCCCATCTGGAACAGACCGAGGTACTGGCCGTTCTGGGCGTCGGTGCGAAGGCCTGACTCGCAGCGCGAGACGGCGAGCGCCTGCCGGCAGTAGCCGCCGAAGACCCGACAGATCACGTCTTGTGGGGTGGCGGCTTCGACTGCGGCGAGCCGACGGGTTTGGGCGTGGCGCGCGAGCGCAACCCTCGCCGCTGCAACCCTCCGCTGCGTGCGGGTGAAGTTCAGCGTGTGGAGCCGCAATTGCCGCTTCGCCTCGACAGCGAACCGGGGGTCACTCAGTAACCAGTCGTGCGCTTCGAGGAAGCGGAGCACTTGCCGGTCTTTCTTCATCGCGCTCAGGTGGCGCGTCAGTTGCACGCCGAGGTTTGCGTCGGACTGCGACTGGGCCGTCGCCGGCAGGATCAAGAGAATCAGGGCGCACGCACCCATCACTAGGGCTCTCAGGTCTGACCTCCATCTCGGGGACAGGGCTCACGGCGCCGCGCGAAAGCGGGCCGCTCGTGTCTCTCGCTCGAACCACCGTAGCGATCGAGACACGGGCCTGCCGAGAAATCCTTACAAAATCTTTGAATTCGATGTCACAAGCGTTGTCGTGTCGCACAACAGAAAGCCCCCTTACGGGGGCAATGCGTGCGAGCTGCGGGACAGGGACTCGAACCCCAACTTCCGGAACCAGAATCCGGCGTCCTACCATTAGACGATCCCGCAGGGCTCGCGCGGGATGGTAGCAACCTCACTCTGCGCCGGCCTCGCGGGCCAGCCGCAGCCGGAAGCTGCGAAAGTCAGGCGTCGAGCCGGTACACCGACACGAGGCGCTTCTCATTCTCCGTGTCGATGTGAGCGATCACCTCGACATACGGCTCGAGGCCAGATCCCCTCAGCTTCGCCTTCAGAAGGCCGTCCACCTGGAACAAGCCCGACGAGTTGTTCATGAGGATTCCGATCTTCACGGGCTTGTTGTCGCCGTCCTCGATCGTGACCTCCTCGATTGCGGCAGCAGAGAGCGAGTGCATCGACACCGACCCTGCCTCGAAGGGGATGCGTGAGCGGCCCTTCGCCATATCGAGTGCATCGGCGACGCGGAGAATCCCCGCTTCGAGTGCGAGCGGCTCGCCGTCGGAGCGGTGGCTTGTGATCGCCTGCAGCACCTCCGAGATGACGACCGTTCGCTCGGGCTCGTCATAGATCCCCTCCAGGAGCTCGTGCATCTTGGGTTCCGAGAGGAAGAGGCTGAAGTCCTCATGACCTCGCCGGTGCACCGACATGCCGACACAGTGCATGAGCGCCGAGAGAACGACAATCACCTCTGCATCCTCGTTCGTCATTCCGTAGTCGCGCACCGCCGACGGTTCGATGCCGTGCTTCGTGAGCTGGCGCAGGAGCTTGAGCGCAATGTTGACGACGATCTGGATGTGCACCCATGAGTGGTCGTTGATCTGCAGTCGCGCGACAGCGTTGACGTTCGAGACGTGCCACCACGCTTTGAGTTGGGCATCATCGTTCGCGCGGTCGAGCACGCGCCGCAGCTTGTGGTTGCCACGTTCGGGGAGGCGGATGCGCATGCCGGCGATCGCCTCGGCAGGAGTGAGCCGGGTCTCGCGGACAGCTTCGGCCGACACGGGGCCGTCGATACGCTTCTCGATCTCGGGGTCGAGGGGGGTCATCCGGTTCCGCACGCCCGGTGGAGGATCATCACCACCCGAGCATCCTCGCATACAGGGTTCAAGGGCGGCACTCTGGAGGTCGAGTCAGCGAGGATCGTCGAGCCGCGCGATCTCGCGGCGGGCGTGGGTTAGGGCCTTGCCGAGACGGCGTCGGTTGACGGGATCGTTGAGCCAGGCGCTCGCGCCGGACGGGTGCGGGAGGGGAATCGCGATAGCCTCGTCGACCAGGTAGCTCTTGCCGACACAATCCGCGAGCGCTCGGGCGCCGATGAGCGCCCGGGCGGCGAGGGCACCGACGGTAATCACGAGGAGAGGGCGGAGCAGCCGCAGTTCCTCGGTGCGCCACGAGCCGCAGAGTCGCTGCTCGACTGGCGTCGGTGTCCGGTCGCCCCGTCCGTCAGTTCGCCCGGGGTAGCACCGGGTCACCGAGGCGCAAAAGAAGATGGAGTCGAACGTCTCCTCGTCGAGTTCGAGCCAGCGTCGCAGCGTCCGACCCGCCCGCCCACGCCACGGTGCGCCTTCGGCTCCCTCGACGATGCCGGGAGCCTGGCCACACAGATAGGCCCGTCGGCCTGCCGCTCCCTGGACGACGGGCGTGGACTCGATCGGGAAGCCGGCATCGCCACAGCGCCGGCAGCGAACGAGAGCAAGCTGCAGCGAGCTGATCGAGGCGTATCGCCTGATCGGATCGAGCGTCGTCTCGGTGGTTTCAGAGGTCATGGCTCCGGGATCACTGTTTCGGGATCACTGTTTCGGGAACCGTAGAGTAGAACCGTGGCTCTGCTCGAATCCGTGCCGAACGTCTCCGAGGGGCGCGATCCGATGGTCATCGCCGCGATTGGCCAGGCGTTTACAGAGCACGGGCGCGTCCTCGACGTCCACTCCGACTTCGACCATCACCGCTCCGTGTTTACGATCGCCGCCGACGAGGGTGATCTGGTCGACACGCTGCTCGCGGGGATCGCGCGCGCCGCGGAGCTCGTCGATCTGCGCTCGCATGACGGGATCCACCCGCGTGTGGGGGCCGCGGACGTTGTTCCGATCGTGCCGCTCCGGGTCGGAGAGATGGCGCTTGCGAACGACGTGGCGCTGGCACTCGCTCGGCGCGTCGGTGACGAGATCGGCCTGCCGGTGTTCCTCTACGGCGAGAGTGGTGACGGGCGCCGACCAGCGTTCTTCCGCCGAGGAGGCCCGGCCGAGCTGCAACGCCGCGTCGACGTCGGCGAGCTCCAGCAGGCGTTCGGCCCCTCACAGCTCGACCCTCGAGCCGGCGCTGTCCTGATCGGCGCCCGCCCGCTCTTGATCGCCTTCAACGTCGAGCTCCAGACAGGAGACCTCGCCGATGCGCAGGCGATAGCGGCAGCGATCCGCGAGTCGAGCGGCGGCATGAGTGGTGTCCAGGCGCTCGGCCTTGTGTTGCCGGCGAGCGGTCGCATCCAGGTGTCCGTCAACGTCATCGATGTCGAGGCAGCGCCACTCGTCGCCGTCGTCGAACGCGTGAGGGAGGTTGCTGCAGCTCGGGGTGTCAATGTAGGCCGCAGCGAGCTCGTCGGCCTGCTGCCGGAGAGTGCTGCCGCCGAACCGAGGTTGCTCGGGCTCGACGTATTGCCCGATGATCGAGTGCTCGAGCGCCGGCTCTTGCTGGACTAGTGCGGTGTCCCACAACGTTGCGCCCGAACCGCCTGCGCCCCCGGCCGCGTAGCGGCCCTCCGCGAAGCGGAGCCAGGCGCCCAACAAACAGCCGGACGCGAAGCGGCCGACCACATCCAGCTAGTGCGGCCTCCCGCGCCGGCAACGAGTTCCAGGTCAAACGTTTGGGGAGGCAGCAGTAGCTGCTAGCCCCGCGCCGCCGATCTCGCCCCCGCGAATGGATGGCGCAGATCTGGCACGGAGTCGACACAGACAAAGCACGGCTTTGGCGGTACTGTTCCAGAAGGGAGCTCCGCGCCCCCATTGGGGGCTCTCGCGGCGTCGCGGGGAGAGGTGCGCGGTCCGTCTTGGAGCCACTGCAGGCGACCCGACAGCTGCTGTCGGACTAGACTCGCGATCCGTGACCGACCGACTCCTGCTGACCGGCGACGACCTCACCGTCGAAGACGTCTGGAACATCGCTGTGGGTGGCCGCAAGGTCGCGCTCGCCGCGAGTGCGGTCGAGCGCATGCGGCGCTCACGGGCCCTCCTCGACGAGCTCCGCGGCGAGCACACCTACGGTGTCAACACGGGGTTCGGACGCTTCGTCTCGGAGACGATTCCGGACGACCAGGCCGAAGAGCTGCAACTGCGCCTGCTCCGCAGCCATGCCTGCGGTGTCGGTGAGTCATACCCCGACGAGGTCGTCCGCGCTGCAATGCTGCTCCGCGCGAACGCGATTGCGAAGGGGTATTCGGGAGCTCGGGTCGAGACCGTCGAACTGTTGCTCGCAGTTCTCAATGCCGGGATCGTGCCGTTCGTGCCGGCCCGCGGCTCTGTTGGCGCGAGCGGCGATCTCGCTCCGCTCGCCCACCTCGCGCTCCCGCTCGTGGGCGAGGGGGAGGCGTTTCTCGAGGGAGTCCGCATGCGGGGCGCAGAGGCGCTCGTGGCTGCAGGGCTCGCACCGGTTAGGCTCCAGGCCAAAGAAGGACTGTCTCTGATCAACGGGACGCAGTTCATGTGCGCCATGGCGTCACTCGGTCTTGTCCGCGCGCGCCGGCTCGTTCGGGTCTCCGACGTCGCGTGTGCGATGTCGCTCGAAGCTTTGCAGGGATCTCTGACGAGCTTCCACCCGGCGATCCACGCCGCTCGCCCACACGTCGGCCAGGTTGCGTCAGCTACGAACGTGCGGAAGCTGCTCGACGGCTCTGCGATCCTCGAGTCGCATCGCTGGTGCGACAAGGTGCAGGACGCCTACTCCCTCCGGTGCGCGGCCCAGGTGCATGGTGCGAGTCGCGACCTGCTCGACTACGTCGAGCGCACCGTGGCAATCGAGATCAACGCCGCCACCGACAATCCGCTGGTATTGCTCGAGGAGCGGGAGATCGTCTCGAACGGCAACTTCCACGGACAGCCGGTCGCATTTGCGCTCGACTGCCTTGCGATCGCTGTCGCCGAACTCGGAAGTATTTCGGAGCGCCGCGTCGAGCGGATGGTCAATCCGAGCCTGTCGGATGGTTTGCCCGCGTTCCTTACGCGCGAGGGCGGTATCAACTCAGGAATGATGATTCTCCAGTACGTCTCGGCGGCGCTCGTTTCCGAGAACAAGGTGCTGGCACATCCCGCGAGCGTCGACTCGATCCCGACGAGCGCCGGGCAGGAGGATCACGTCTCAATGGGGAACGCCGCGGGTCTCAAGGCGATGCAGGTTCTTGCAAATGCAGAGAGGTCGCTCGCGATCGAGTTGATGGCAGGAGCGCAGGCGGTCGAATTCCTGGCTCCGCTGGAACCGGGACGCGGAGTTGTGGCGGCTCGCGCCCACGTCCGCACCCTCTCTGAGCGGTTGCGCGAAGACCGCTCGCTGTCAGCCGACATCGAGCGTGTGGCAGCCTCGATCCGCGACGGCAGCGTGCTCGCGGCCGTCGAAAGCTCCTGCGGAGAGCTCCTCTGATGGCGCGCCAGAAGCGTCGTAACGACAGGCCGATCCCCGCCCACCCGTATCGCGACACCGCTCTCGTGTACGGGATCATGTCCTTGCTACTTGTCGTGATCGCGTGGTTGACAGGTGGCGACGCACTCCGCGCCATTCTGGTGGCTGCTGTGTTTTTCCTTGTCGCCACCACGTGGAGCTGGTGGAAGTTCCGTGGGCGGATCAAGGAACGGGCTGCAGCCAAGGTGTCGGCGCCTCCCGCTGGGAGCGGTGGCGGTCAGGCAAACGGCAACGGACGAGGGAGTACGAAGAGGTGAACGACACGGATGCGGCAGTCGAGGCTCTCTGCGGTGACCTCTCAGCGGTACGGGCGCCGCGAGGGGCCGTGCTGAACGCGCTCTCGTGGCAGGTCGAGGCGCCGTTGCGCATGCTGTTGAACAACCTCGACCCGGAGGTCGCGGAGCATCCCGAAGCGCTTGTCGTCTACGGCGGCTCCGGCCGGGCAGCCCGGTCGCACCAGGCGCTGAAAGACATAGTGAGGACACTGCTGCGGTTGCGAGACGACGAGACGCTCCTCGTGCAGTCGGGCAAACCGGTGGGCGTGTTCAGGACGCACGAAGGAGCTCCGCGCGTGTTGATCGCGAATTCGCTACTGGTACCGAAGTGGGCGACGTGGGACAACTTCCGCCGGCTCGAGGCCGAGGGGCTAACGATGTTCGGGCAGATGACGGCCGGGTCGTGGATCTACATCGGCAGCCAAGGGATCCTGCAGGGGACGTACCAGACGTTCTGCGCTGCAAGCGAGGTGCACTTCGGCGCCGCCGACCTTGCGGGCCGCACCGTTCTCACGGCCGGTCTCGGCGGCATGGGCGGCGCTCAGCCCCTCGCGGCGACGATGGCAGGGGCGGCGATCCTCTGCATCGAGGTCGATCAGCGGTCGATCGACCGGAGGCTTGCGACGCGATATGTCGACGAACAGGCCGACTCGCTCGACGATGCCGTCGCGCGCGTGCGCGCCGCCGCGGCCGAGGGTCGGCCTCTCTCGGTGGCGCTGCTCGGGAACGCGGCCGACGTCTTCCCCGAACTCGTCGCGCGCGGTGAGCACTTCGACCTCGTCACTGACCAGACCGCTGCGCACGATCCGCTCACCGGGTACATCCCGGCCGAGGTGCCGTTCGAGGAGGCCGCCGCGTTACGCGTCCGCGACCCGAAGCGCTACCTGGAGCTCGCCTCCCAATCGATCGTGACCCATGTTCGGGCGATGTGCGACTTCGTCCGGATGGGATGCTATGTTTTCGATTATGGCAACAATCTGCGAGGAGAGGCCTATGCAGGAGGCCTGACCGAAGCGTTCTCATACCCGGGCTTCGTCCCGGCCTATATTCGGCCGCTCTTCTGCCGCGGCATTGGCCCGTTCAGGTGGGCCGTGCTCTCAGGCGACGCCGCCGACATCGAGGTGATCGATCGCGAGTTGCAAGGGCTGTTCCCCGACGACAAGCTCCTGCAGCGGTGGCTCGCGATGGCACCCGAGAAGGTCGCGTTTCAGGGTCTTCCTGCTCGGATCTGCTGGCTCGGCTACGGCGATCGCGCGATGGCGGGTCTCGCGATCAACGAGCTCGTCCGCACCGGCCGCGTCTCGGCACCCGTGGCGATCGGCCGCGATCACCTCGACTCGGGGTCGGTTGCGTCGCCGTACCGCGAGACCGAGGCGATGCGCGATGGCTCCGACGCGATCGCCGACTGGCCGATCCTGAACGCGCTCCTCAACACCGCGGCGGGTGCAACCTGGGTCAGTGTCCACCATGGCGGCGGTGTTGGCATCGGCAACTCGATCCATAGCGGCATGGTCGCCCTTGCCGATGGGACAGCCGATGCAGCTGTTCGGCTCGAGCGGGTGCTCACAGCCGATCCGGGCACGGGCGTGATGCGTCATGCCGACGCGGGCTATCCGGAGGCGATCGACGCCGCTCGTAACGGCGGACTCGACCTACCGAGCGTTCCCAACGTGCCCGCCACACCGTCGACCGCGGCAAAGCCGACCGCAACGCCGTGACTGGCCTGCTGATTCGTGACCTCGCGCAGGTCGCCACGCCGGGGGGAAGCGGCGGGCCACTTCGAGGCGCCGCTCTCCGCGATGTGTGCGTTGTCGAGCACGCCTTCGTTCTCTGTCGCGGTGGTCGTGTCGCGGCCGTTGGCTCGATGGCGGACCTTCCGCCGGACACCGGCGGCCTCCGGGAGATCGACGGTCGCGGCCTCTCGGCGATCCCGGGTCTCATCGATTGCCACACGCATCCGTGCTTCGGTGGCGACCGGGTCAACGAGTTCTCGCTCCGCGCTGCCGGTGCCTCTTACGAGAGGCTCCACGCTGCGGGTGGCGGCATCCTCTCGACCGTGCGTGCAACCCGCGCTGCGGGGGAGGAGGAGCTCATCCAGACCACGATGCGCCACCGGGCCTGGATGCGGGCCCACGGGACGACGACGTTCGAGGGCAAGTCGGGCTACGGCCTCGATCGTGACACCGAGCTCGCGCAGTTGCGGGCAGTACGCTCAGCCGGCGGCATTCCCACGTGGCTCGGGGCGCACACCGTGCCACCCGAGTTCACGGACGCCGACGCGTACCTCGATTTTCTATTGGCTGACGTGCTCGAGGAGGCAGCAGGCCTGGCCGAGGCGGCCGACGTCTTCCTCGAGCGCGGCTCGTTCGACGCCCGGCAGGCACGGCGCTATCTGGAGGCCTGCCGCGACGCGGGTCTTGCCCTGCGCCTTCATGGCGACCAGTTCACCGAGTCCGGTGCGATCAGCCTCGCGATCGACCTCGGTGCACGCTCGGTCGACCACCTCGAAGCGACGGGCTCCGCAGGTGTGGCCCAGTTGGCAGCGAGCGATGTCACCGGTGTGCTGCTTCCGGCGAGCTCGCTCTTCCTCGCGCGGCCGATGCCCCCGGCCCGGGAGCTTGCCGACGCGGGTGCGCTGATCGCGCTGGCAACCGACTTCAACCCCGGTAGCGCCTTCTGTGACAGCCTGCCGCTCGTACTCTCGCTCGCGTGCACCCAGATGAAGCTGGCACCCGAGGAGGCCCTCGTCGCAGCGACAGCCAACGCCGCCCACGTGCTCGGCCGCGCCGACCGGATCGGCCGTCTCCAACCAGGCTTCGCGGCTGACATCGTGCTGCTCGACGCACTCGATTGGCGCCACGTCGCCTACCATCTCGCCGGCGACGTCGTTCACACGGTGATCGAGGGCGGAGCGGTCGTGTTCCGGCGAACGGCATAATCTCTCCATGGCCAACGAGAAGCAGCGCAGACGGCGCGCAAAGGAGAAGCGGCACGATTACGACCTCGTGTACCTCGACGAGGACGGGGTCGAGCAGCCGGTCGAGCGCGACGATGGCCCCCGAAAGCCGCCTGGGCGTCTAGGCAAGGGAACTGACACTTCGAAGAGTCAGAAGTCGCAACCTGCCGGCAAGGGTGGACGTCGTGGTCGAGAGGCCCAGCCGCCGTCGTGGCGCAGGGTGCTGAGGCGTGGCGCCATCTTCGCGCCGATCTTCTTCGTCACCGTGCTGCTACTGAGTGGAAAAGGGATGACCGCCGACAGTGCGAGGTACGCCGCCCCTCAGACGGTCCTGCTGATCGGCGTCTTCGTTCCGTTCAGCTACTTCATGGATCGGGTCGTGTGGCGCCAGCAGCAGAAGCGCCTCAACAAGCGGTAGACCGAGGACTGAACTGCATCTGCCGCCGGGCACCTGCGGTCGACGCGTAGACCAGCGGTCGGTCGAGAAGCTCAGCCCGTCTGTTGCGAGGCCTCGTCGGCGCCATAGTGCCCGGCCGCCGGCCAGGGAGCGAGAAGGAGCAGTACGCGCGCGCCGGCTGCGCTCTAGACCGAGTAGCGCTCGCCCGAATCGAACATGACGAGCGTGTCTGCGCCGGCAGTCGCGTGCACCTCATCGCACGTCAGTTCCACCTCACCCTCGATCGCGGTGATCCAGTCGCGTTCGCGCACCTCACGGTCGCCGAGTAGCTGCCCGGGCTCGGGGCGAAGCAGGATCGTCCGGGCATCACCGGAATGGAGCATCGCCGGCGTCCGACGTCCCTCCAGTGTAGCGTCTCGTAAATAAGTGTGGTTTGTGGTAGGGTTGGGGTATGCGGCCTGCTACTGCCTCCTTGGCGATCAGCGACAGCCAGCGGGAGGTGCT
>Ga0315273_10014362_pt1 | contig 10203 bp, 8 predicted proteins | sample YL17G02_0_MG_FD_205753 | JGI IMG/M metagenome (GOLD analysis project Ga0315273, IMG submission 205753) | Sediment microbial communities from Yellowstone Lake, YNP, Wyoming, USA - YL17G02_0 | ecosystem: Environmental > Aquatic > Freshwater > Lake > Sediment | place: USA: Wyoming | collected... | reverse complement strand
CACTGTTTTGAGGGGTGGCCTTCTGGCCAATCACATCGGCGCAGCCATTCCCGCAAGTCCCTCAGCCCCGTCCGGCCAAAAATCATCAGATCACTCAAGGGGGGATGATGTCCCTTCCGTGTTCCACCTAGATCTTCATGTGTTTGTCGAACCATTTCCCGATAATTGGGATGGTCCAGTCCTTGCCTTGGAGCGCGTAGTAGACCCCGGTGACAGTCGAGGCGAGCGAGGCGAACACGACGGTTACCCAGAAATATTCGGACAGGCGCGGGATCAAAAACAACCCGGCGAGCATTTCACAGAAAGTCAAGAACAGCCCCTGCTTGCCGTGGCGCACAGCGAAGGCGTTGTGCCGATAACGGACCAGGGCAACGAAACAACCGAAGGGGAGATAGGCCAGAATGGCCGGGGCACGCCCCTCCTCGATTTCCTCGGAAAGAGGAACCGGTTCGGAGAAACCAGGAAACAGACTTGGCCGTGATGGCTGGTCCGGTTCGGCGTGGGACGTGTCAGGCGCGGGATCGATCGTATTCTGTTCACCCATCACCAGGGAAAATACCTGAGCCCGCCGTGATGGGCAACATTTGTTTCGGGCCACGGGTAGGGTGCCCCCTCAAAGGCGACAGCCCCGCTTGTGTTTCAAAGGACCGAATGACGAGTCATTGAGCGGGTTGATTCATCAACTCTTGGCCAAAGGGGTCGGGAGGGCAAGGCTCCTGCCGAGCCTTTTTTCTGCCTTCCGCCGAAAAAGGCTCGGCAGGAGCCTCGCCCTCCCGCTGGGCACGTGGTCGATCATCTGTGGCGAAACCACAAGACCCGTGGCACCGCATCTCCGCGAGGCGAACAATCTCTAATTGACCTGCGGTTCGAGGAAACCGTGCTCGATCAAGGTCTGGCGGGCCATCTTGAGGTTCGGGTCGCTTGCCGGGAAGTCCTTCTGCATGCTCTTGTACATCCGCAATGCCAGCGATGAATCACGGGCGGCAATCGCACACCGCAACGCCGCGCGGAGATACTCCGAGGACTGGAAGGTCTTGGGGTTGATTCCGGCGGCCTTGAGGTATTTCTGGGCGGCTTCGCCGCTGACTGAGGCCTGTTCGTCAACAGCGCCGAGTCCGGCCCAGGCAGCGGCGGTCAGCATGTTGTCGTTCCCGTAATTGTCGAGATACTTCTGGAAGAATGTCTTGGCCTCATCAAAACTGCGCTGCCGGAAGTACGCGTCGGCCAGTTCGACACAGGCGATACCTGCAATGGTCGCACCCGAGTGCTCATCGACAAGCTTGCGCAGGCTGACGATGCCGGCAGCCAGATTCCCCCCGCGCAATTCGAGCCCGGCTTGGCCGAACAGCGATGCCGCGGCCGCAGCGCGGCTGTCGCGATAGTAGTTCACTCCCCAGATCATTGCGGCCGCCAATACGACCCCTCCCATAACCATCAGAGTGAGACGCAGATTCTGTTCCACCCACTCCCGGGCGCCGAAGATCGCGGTGGAAAAGGCGTCCTGTTTGAGCTGGTGCTTCGTCAGCCGCTGGCGGGTCTGAGTCGTTGCCATCACACCTTTCTAATCGACTGACCGCGCTGGTTTTCAATCAGAACACGAAGCCATGCGGGGCCGGTGATTTCCCTTTCACGTGTAGTCTCGCGTCGGGCTGTATCGCAACCCGCTCGCATTATCCGTACATACCGTCGGCTCCGGCACGGAGAACTTGACCCCGCCGTTGATACGACCTAGAAATACCCCGTGAAATTGAGCGAGAATCTCACTCTGTTGTCGTCGTACTTCCTGCTATAGGAGCCGAATTCATCGGTCGCGCGCCTTCCCCACTTGTCGGTTTCGACGTTCGGCAGGTTCTCGTTGCAAGTGGAGCACTGACGAACCATGCGCAAGCTGGCATTTTTCTCGTTGTAGGAGTAGCCGGTGAATTCCAGGGCGAGGTCCAGGTGGACTTGGGACCAATAGATCCCCGAGCCGAACGCCAGCGTCCAGCCCATGACCTGGTCACCGGTCGCTCCAGGCAGCGTGAGCGGCAGGAAATATGTCGAGCGCAACGCCTGCCCCTGGTTGGAGCGCTCATCGAAAAGGGCGACGGCATTCGTCGTGTTCCCGATCAGCATGGGCTCATTGCGCAAGCCCATTCTCAGCGGCACCATCCCGTACTTTGTCTCGCGCATGTACTCGACTCCCAGCCGTACCTGGTGCAGATTGTACCAGTCCGCCGGAAGTTTCTCGTATGATGAATCTGGCTGATGCGGATCTTCCTGGAACAGGAATGCGCCTTCCCTCTTGAAAGGCCGGAATTGGTAGTCGGCAGCCAGAAGAATGTTGTCCGTCAGATGATAGGACCCGCCAAGGCCGACGGTATAGGGAATGGTGATTTTGCGCTTCGTCCCCTGGGGACCGGGCAACATGACCCAGACCTCATCGGGGATCTGATTGTGAATGCGGATCACCTGGGCCTTGTAGTGCACCGTCTGCGTCAGGGTCCAGCTCGGCACGAAAACCAACCCGGCGGTCCACCGCTCTTTCTTGTAGAGGGCCCCCAACTTCACATTCAGACCGGAGTAGTCCAGGTTCGATTTGTCGGACCATTGAACCGTCTGGTAGTAGGCTCCAGCGTAGCGCTGTGGCAGTGTATCCACGGTCATGTCATGGCTTTCGGTCCCATCTCCAGTCGCAAGATTCAGCGTGATGCCAGCGGTGAGAGGGCCCTTGAGGACCGTGCCAAAACCGAATCCCACCATCGCCAGATTCCCGGACATATCGAAATTGGCATTGAAGGGGGTCCCCTGACCCCGCTTTAGCGGGTCCCCGTCCACACTGTCCAGGACGAACTCGCCTCTGGCGTAAACATCCTGAACCCGATCGTAATAGGCCGAGAGGACAAACTCGTGCTCTTGGAGGGTCAGAGGCGCTTGGAATGAAGCGGAGGATACATTGGACAAACTCGCGCTCGCTGAACGGCTGTCAAAGGGGCCGCCGGCACGGGTTCTGTCCAAGCCGAGCCCAACACGAGAGAGGCTGTAGTTGGCCGTGAGAGAAACACCTTCGTTGTAGATCAGACCGGCTGGATTCCATGCGGCCGCGGTGGCATCGTTGGATACCCCGAGGAAAGCCCCTCCCATGCCACGGGCACGGGCACCGCCTGGAAGCAGATTCCAGTTTTGAAACATGTTGCCGGATAAGCCCTGCGCATCGGCCGAAAGCGTCAAGAAACACAGAACGGTGGCGATTTCAGCCAGAATTGTCACCAGCATCCGCTTCTTCATAGATTTCTGTCCTCTCCCTGAGTTCACTCCGCCTTGATTTCGAATCGGGGACTCTGACTGCCGCCAGAGACATCCCGGCCACCTCCACCGTCGAAAACGGCAGAAGCGAAGCCGAAATCTTACCTACCCAGCCGCCGATTGTCAACAGATTCTTCCCGCCCATGTCGCAACCGGCAGGGGATCGTCATTTCGGCCCCCGGTGTATTACCCTCGACCACCGATTGTATTCCCGGCCCAGCCTTGTTTGGAAACGTCAAAAATAGGACCTCTCGCCCGGGACACTCTGCGAGCGGGAGGTTAGGGTTCTTGCCGACGGTCTATTGACAGATGACTTCACAAAGCTTGACGGGATGTGGGCCATTCTGGAAAAGGTAATCGATCAGGTAGACGATATCGAAGACGTCGATGGAACAGTCGCCGTTCATTTCTTGGTACGGCAACCGGCAGGGCGGATAGACCGGATAGGGATCATTGTTGAACACAACATCGATCTCATCAAGGATGTCAAAAACATCCGGAACACCATCGAGATTCGGATCCCCCTCATGGACGCACAGACATGTTCTCTCGTCGACATTGATGCGCACGGTCCCGGTGTTGGAGTTGGCCGCACCGTCATTTGCCTGGAATTTGATGGAATCACGTCCCAGGAAATCGAGATCCGGAGTATACGTGAAGACACCGGTGCTCGGATCGAATCCGGTGAAGCTCCCGTGGAACGGGCCGGCCAGCCTGGTATATGCCGGGGGCCCACCGTCGACATCGTACGAGTGAAACTGCCCGGTCACGGGCGCGTTCTTACCTGTGTTGAGGACCGTATCCCTTGCCACCGGGGGATCGTTGACCGGTGACACCGTGATCCGGACCGATGCATTGTTCGAGAAAAGCGCCGCATCCTTGACGCGGAACGTAATTGAGTCCGGCCCCGAATAATTGGCGGCTGGCGTGTACGTGAAAGCCCCAGTCGATGAACTGAATCCTGAGAAAGCGCCGTGGAATGGGCCGGTGAGCTTGGTGTAGGTCAGAGGATCACTGTCCACGTCGTACGCTTGAAACTGAGCGTTAACCGGAATATCTTCATTGGTCACAACAAGCGTATCCCGTGCGACCGGGGCATCATTAACCGGAGTGATCGTGATCCGGACGGTGCCGATGTTCGAGACAAACCCCCCATCGGTCGCCTGAAACTTCACAGAGTCCTTGCCATTGTAGTTCGCCTCAGGGGTGTAGACGAACGCTCCGGTGGCAGTGTTAAATCCGCTGATCACACCGTGTTGCGGCCCCGTGCTAATCAAGAACGTGAGGGGGTCGGCATCGGGATCGGAAGCCGGCAAACGAGTCACGTTGCGGGGTGTGTCTTCCGGCGTGGTCCAAGATGTGTCCCTGGCCACGGGCGGATGCCCAATGGTGATGACACCCTTCGTGAGGGCTGGCAGCATCCCCGTGTTGGTCACGTCCTGTACAAAGACAACATGGTTGGCCGGATTGGCACACGTCGTGTCGATTTCAAATATCCCCTGACTCAAAGTGACATCTACGATAAGTCCGAGGGAACCGGTGACATCCGCCCCTGGGGGCAGACTCGCCCCGAAGATCTTCCCGCGGACGAAGAGGACCCCCTCGGGCGCAGCCGCTACCGGGTGGCTGGCGCCGTCGCTGTATGTAATCGTGCCGAAACCGCCGGGTTGCCCCGCCTTGCACGTGCCATCCTCTTCCGCATACTGATTGAGAATGCTGATGTCAGAGATCGGAGCCCCCGAACCGGTCGGAAGACGCTCACCATACACTGGCTGCAAAGCTGTTACGAAGGCTCCCGGGGTTACGGACCGAAGCGCCAGCGGGACCACGATGTTGCGAATGGTGATGTCGTTGGTCAGTCTGATTGCGATCACAACTCCAGCCTGCCCCTTGTTGACAGTCTTCGATTCGATTTGGAGCGTGTTTGCCCCCCACGCGACAGCGCCGCACCAGGCCATCAGCACCAGCACGGTCCAGAGCACATACCGTCTCATGTTCATCCCCTCCCAAGTTAAGACGTTTCAAACTGACCGCGGTCCCCTGCTCCAGCAGGGAGGGCGCGGACGGTCGGTTCCGCAACCGGCACCACTCTTGTAAGATCGCGAATATCACCGGGTTGTCAAGTGCCTGGCGGAGATTAATTCGTCTTTTGGGGTCGCGCGAACACGCTCTTGTTCGTAAGCATCGAGGATGAAGTTGTCACTGTGACTTGAAAGAGCAGGTATTCGTGGGACGCGAAACCGGGTACATTTCGTCCGCTTTGTCCTGACACGCGGCCAAATCCGGCTATCATCAAGAATCTGATGGATCGAGCGCCGATACGGAAGCGGTCACGATCACGGTCAACGCTGTCCCGGCGGCCCGTTCCACGGCGGCATTACCGGACTCAACTCGGCCACCGGTACATTCAACTACTCGCCGGGACTCAACTATAACGGCCGCGACACACTGACCTTCAGGGTCAGCGACGGGAAGGCGAATTCGCTGATAGACACCGTGTTTCTCACCGGGACACCTGTCAACGACCCACCCGTGGCCCAGGACGCCGGCGCCGCGACGAATATCGATATTCCATTCACGTTTGGCCCGATGCCAGTCACGGACGTTGACAACATTGCCTGGACAGTGCCGCAGGCGAGCGGGTCGTTCCACGGGAGCGTCTCGTCGTTTGACCCCAACACGGGGAGTTTTGCCTACACGCCCAATCTTGGTTACCAGGGGAAAGACTCGGTGCGTTATGTGGCCAGCGACGGCCAGGCGAACTCCAACACGGCGACGATAAGGATCACCGTGACGAATGGGTGCAACTGTCCGAACCAGGGAGATATCAACGGCGACGCGGCGATTGACGTGTTCGATGTCATCGCTGTCATCGGAATCGCGTTCAGCGGCGAGCCTGACCCCCAGGATCCGTCTTGCCCGAAGACCCGGGGCGATGTGAACAACGATGGCGCCACCGACGTGTTCGACGTGATTTACCTCATTGCTACGGCGTTCAGCAGCAGTGCCAGCCCGGTCAATCCCTGCCTCTGATCTCAGGACGATCTCGCCATGTGGCCATCACCCTCCACGGTAGTGGCCATTTCTGTGCAACGCCGCCCCGTGCGGCGGGAAACCGGTTGCGCCGTCGCCAGCTTCCGCATATGTTGCACCAGATGATTTCAGGCCTCATCCCGAGGGGCAATCGCAGTTGCGCAACGGAAGAACCGCATAGCGATCGTACGCAGCGTGGCATGCGACAGAGAAGTCGGGTGGCATCGCCCCCTCGCCCGTTTCACTCTCCAACGCGGGGATGGCAGACAAGCAACCGCGTGAGACCGCTTCCTCAAACGTCACGCCCAGCCCGCCGTGGCGGGTTGACGCGAGCAACGGCACGATGAAGGATCCGGGGGACAAGCCGGCTTCAGGCGGGTACGCCGATCTCCGTCTGTGCCAGGTAGTCATATTCCTGGTGTCTGCCGGCGTCCTCATTCTGGAATTATCCATCACCCGCCTGTTCTCAGTCCTGATGTTTTACCATTTCGGATTCATGGCAATTTCCCTCGCCATGTTCGGCTTGGGGGCTTCCGGGCTTTTCCTGTTCGTCCTCAGAGAGCGCATGCCGGCAGCAAACCTGCTGCAAAACGTTGCCCTGTGCTGTGGGGCCGGGGCAGCCAGCATCATTCTGGCGCTGGCGGTCATCTTGCGCATTCCCATCACGCTTGAGTATTCCGGCGCGAACCTGGGACGTCTGTTCCTGATCTACGTCATGCTCCTGCTTCCCTTTTTTTGTGCTGGGCTGGCTGTCTCAATGATGCTATTCCACCGATCGGCCAGCGTGTCACGGCTGTATTCCTGGGATCTGACCGGCGCGGCGATCGGCGCGCTAACCACCGTACCCCTGTTGAACTGGCTGGGCGCTGTCGACTCATGCCTGGCGGCTTCCGTGCTGTTTGGCGGCGGCGCTGCGATTGCCACTGGTGATCTGAAGGCGCGAGGGCGATGGTTCGCCTGGCTCGTCCTCGGTGCCACCGTGCTGATATTGGCGGGAGATGCCAGCATCCATCTGTTCTCAGTGCGCTTTCTGAAGGGAAGGGCAAAGGGCGAGACCGTTTTCGAGAAGTGGAACGCCCTCTCCTGCGTGACAGTCCGGCAGATCCCCGGACAATCGGACATGGCCTTGATCGAGATCGATGGTGATGCGGGAACTTATATTCTGAGAGATCCGCTCAGAGTGATCGGCCAGCAACGAATCAAGGATGAGCTTGCGCCGGGCTGGGCTTCATCAATTCCCAACGAGCTCGCCGATTCGGGCAATGTTCTGGTCATCGGGCCGGGGGGCGGCATGGATGTCGCATTTGCCCTTGCTTGGGGGGCAAAGCACGTCGACGCGGTCGAGCTCAATCCGATCATCGCCGACGACATCATGCAAGGACAATTCAGGGAGTTCTCAGGTTCGCTGTACCAGCGTCCCGATGTCCGGCTGGTCGTGGCCGAAGGGCGATCGTTTATCCGCCGGTCACAATCACGGTACAATTTGATCCAACTGACACTCGTGGACACCTGGGCAGCCAGTTCGGCGGGTGCATTCAGTCTGACCGAGAACCACCTGTACACCACGGAGGCCTTCTGCGATTACATGCGGCATCTGACCGACGACGGCGTACTGGCTGTGACGCGCTGGATCTTCTCCAAACCACGCGAGACTCTGCGTCTGATGACCACTGCATTCGCGGCAGCCCAGCAACTCGGGATCGCAGATCCCGGGCGTCACATCGCCATCGCGGCGGTCCGGCTGCCCGGCACGCAACTCGAACTGGCCACATTCATCTTCAAGCGGTCACCGCTCTCTGTGCAAGACATGGACGCCATCAAACGCCGCATTGCTCTCTGCTCCGGCCGGCTGGTGTATTCACCTTACGAACGGACGGGGAGTCCCTTCGATGCCTTCGTGGAATCGGAGAGCAGGGACCAATTCATCGCGTCGTACGAATTCAACATCGAGCCGACAACTGACGACCATCCGTTTTTCTTCAATGTCATCAGGGGCACCCACCTCGGACACATCCTGAAACTGGAACCGGAATCCCGCAAGAACAATCTCGGGATCATCAACTTGGTTGCGGTCGCTATCATCTCCGTGATTCTCGCCGGGCTTTTCTTCATTGGGCCGCTGCTGATGACGAAACAAGGACGCGCGTTGCGCAGCGTGAAGGGCGGCATTCGCGATCTGTGCTATTTCATCGCCATCGGTCTGGGGTTCATCCTGATCGAGATTGCGCTTATGCAGAAGTTCGTGCTCTATCTCGGGCACCCGATCTATGCGCTGGCGGTGGTCCTCGTCTGCCTGCTGGTCAGCGCGGGGGCAGGGGCGCTCTTCACGAAGCGACTTGACGAAAAGTCCGCCGGGCCACATCGCCGCCGACTCTTTATCGGCATCCTCACCTGCATCGCGCTGCAGTTGCTGCTTCTGCCGGTCGTCTTTCGGTCGACGCTTGCCTCTCCCCTATTCATTCGGATCGCCATCAGCCTTCTTGCCCTGGCACCGCTGGGTTTTCTGCTCGGGCAGCCGTTTCCCATCGGGCTGAAGCACCTCGATGAACGGAACCACTCCGTCATTCCCTGGGCTTGGGGATTGAATGGCGCCGCATCAGTGCTCGGCTCCGTGGCGGCCATTTGTATCGCCATGGCGTACGGCTATAACGCGGTCGTCGTCACTGGAACAGCATGCTACTTTATAGCATGGGTGTGTTTGGGCTTCAAGAGAGGATAGGCTCGCAGGGGCGCCCCTGCGTGGGCGCCCATTCGGGAGGGCATGTTGAAAAAGGCCGTACCCGCCGCAGCGGGATGGTCAGCGTCCCAAGCACCGAACGGATCGTTTACAGAATCATCGCCTATGTCCTGAATCCACAGCCGGAGACGCCCGAAACCGAACTTACACAACTTGCTTGACAGAACCCTCGTTTACCAGGCGCAAGTCCTGCCTTGCCGCCCCGGCCATGGGCGACTACCTTTCCACCCGAGACACTTCCTGAATGAGGCGACCGCATGATTGGCCAGACGATCTCCCATTACAAGATCACTGCCAAGCTGGGATCGGGTGGGGTGGGGGGAATGTAGCGACCTGAGGGGCGATACCGCTTGCCATGACGCGATGAGGTTTCTGCTCACCGAAAGCAGTCACGAAGGAGGGAAGAATGAACACTCACACGAGGTGGCGCTATACCGCGAAGAGAATAAAGACCCACCTTGCTATTGTCCTCGTCACTCATGTGCTCTGCTGGGTGCCACCCGCTCTCGCGGCGGGAACCAAGCCCCTGACCGACACCCAGCGGGCCTGGCTAAGCAAGGCCAACCGGCATGAGAAAGCCGGCTGGGTGTATTTGCACATTGAAGGGTCTCCGCAGGAGCGCGGCTTCCAGCATGGCTATCTTCTGGCCAAGGAGATCGACGCAGGTATCCGGTCGACGCGCGTCGACTGGGAGTACAAGACGGCGACGGAGTGGACCTGGTTCTTGAAGAAAACAACAGCCATGTTCGAGAAGAAGATCGACAAGGAGAACTTGGCGGAGCTGGATGGCATCGTCGAGGGGATGCAGGCGGTGGGGATCGCCTCGTCACGATCCGAAATCATCGCATACAATGGCTATATCGAGCTGGCAGGCTACTGGTGGCCTGAAGAATTGAAGAAGATCAAGGATGGGAAGGAGAAATTCGACAAGCAATCCTGCAGTGCCTTCATTGCCACCGGTAGCATGACCGCAGATAGTGGAATCGTGCTCGGCCACAATACGATGGGGAGTTATCAGGATCCGCTCCCGAACGTGGTCATCGACATCCAGCCAGAACATGGTCACCGCCTACTGATGCAGACCTGGGCGGGATGGATTCACAGCGGAGCCGATTTCTTCGTCACCGATGCTGGTTTGGTTGGGACAG
>Ga0315273_10014361_pt1 | contig 10204 bp, 4 predicted proteins | sample YL17G02_0_MG_FD_205753 | JGI IMG/M metagenome (GOLD analysis project Ga0315273, IMG submission 205753) | Sediment microbial communities from Yellowstone Lake, YNP, Wyoming, USA - YL17G02_0 | ecosystem: Environmental > Aquatic > Freshwater > Lake > Sediment | place: USA: Wyoming | collected... | reverse complement strand
GCTTCTTAACTTCCTGAATCATTGCCGAATCTATTTCCTTTGTATCCTGCGCCCTAAACCCCATCTGCCTGCCTTGTTCATCTGCCGAAATGTTGGAAGTCATAATGAAGATAGCATTTCTTGCATCAGCTGTCCGGCCTTTTGAGTCGGTCAGGCGCCCCTCATCGAATAATTGGAGGAACAAATCAAAAACTCTCAGATGGGCTTTCTCAATCTCATCAAAGAGAACGACAGCATAAGGCTTTGTGCGCAGTTTGCAGGTCAATTGCCCTTCTTCTTCATAGCCGACATAACCCGGCGGCGAGCCGATAAGTTTAGCGACGCTATGTTCTTCCATGTATTCAGACATATCGAACCGGATCATCTGGGAATCACTTCCAAAAAGAAATTCTGCCAGAGATCTTGCTAATTCAGTCTTCCCTACCCCGGTGGGACCGAGGAATAGCAATACCGCGAGAGGCCGCCTCTTTTTGGTCAGACCCGCGTAATTCATGAGAAGTCGCCGGCATACACGGCCTATCGCTTCATCTTGCCCAATAATCCGTGTCTTTAGAGTCGACTCTAACTCAAGAAGGCGGGACTGAGCCATTCCATCCAGATGACCTGCTATAATCTCCAAGGGTACGCCGACTTTCTCCGAAAGAACCTGTGCGATCGTCAGCTCTGTAACTTCTGCCCGGCCCTCGGCTCCGTTAGCTCCCTCCACCGGCTTAACCTTATCCTTTTCGCTCTCTATTCTCATGCTCAAGAGGGGTATTTGTGTCCGCGCTCCGGCTTTGTCCACCAGGTCAAGCGCCTTGTCGGGCAACTGGTGGTCGATGTCGAACCGTATAGAAAGATTCACCGCTGCCTCCAGGGCTCGGTCGGTAATCCGGACTTGGTGATGCGCTTCCCATTTTGGCCGAATGCCCTTCAACATCCTCAGCGCCTCATCCGGGCTCGGTTCGTCAACGATTATTTTCTCAAAACGCCGCTCCAACGCTGGGTCTTGCTCAATATAACGTCGGTATTCTCCGATTGTTGTTGCTCCGATGCACCGCATATCTCCCCGAGCGAGGGCTGGTTTCAAAAGATTGGCTGCATCCATGCCCCCTTCAACCCGGCCAGCGCCTACCACATTATGTATCTCATCGATAAAGAGGATTATCTCAGGATTCGCACGTGCCTCTTCGATGATGCGGGAAAGCCTTTCTTCAAACTCTCCCCGGTATTTGGTCCCCCCAACTAAAGCACCAATATTCAATTCGATAATTCGTTTACCGGCCAGGACTCGCGGGTCCTTACCAGCTACAATCCTTATCGCCAAGGCTTCAACAATAGCAGTTTTTCCGACTCCTGCCTCACCCACAAGTACAGGATTATTCTTTGAGCGGCGGGCAAGGGTCTGAATTACCTGAAGAAGTTCCTTCCGCCGACCGATGAAAGGGCCGAGCTTCCCTTCCCGGGCTTCATGGGTCAGGTCCCGGCCATACCGATCAAGATAATGCGTAACGCCACCATCCACCTTATGTTCTCCATGGCGGACTTCGACTGCCTCACCGTTTATTCCTTGCTTTTTGGCCGCAAATGTTAGCGCAAGTTTTCCCAAATCCGCTGGGTTTACAGCCGCATCCCTTAAGAGGGCACTGATAATGTGCCCTGGTTCCTCCATTATAGCTGCAAGCAGGTGGAGACAGGTAATCTCTCCCATCGATTCTGCTAGAGTATCAGCCCTCCTGAATAATTTCTTACATTCTTCACTTCGGTGAATGACTTTTTCCGTATGATTATGGTTGCCTTTGCCAAGCTTTCCACGAATCTGGCGGCGCAATCGGGTTGCGTCGAGTTCAATACCACGCAGTACATCTTTTATCACGTCGTGTTCAACTTGCAATGCCTGACGAGCCTCCGGCGTAAGTCCTGATTTTTCTGCATCCAGCATAAGAATTTTTTCCAGGCTGAATATGCCTATCAATAGGTGCTCCTTATTGATATATTGATGTTGTGACCCAGCAGCCTCCAAGGCTCCCATCCGCCAGCCAATTGAAGAACTTATTGAAAGATTTGCCATGGCTTTTTATCACCCCTTAACTACAAGGCCTCGTTTTAGCACATGATCCGCCAAAATATGCAAATGCTTAACATTTTGATTATTTGATTTTTTCCTTGAGCATTTCTTGCATAATAGGTGATAGGTCCTTAAAAGAATAAACCCTTCCTTTTACAGATTTTATTCCAGGATAATATAATCCAGAACGCGGTAGACAACTTTCACAGAAAAGGTATACTTGGCCAGATATATTAATGGTGTCCCAACCAGCGGGATAGGCTGAATAAATGTTTACAGGCTCTATATTCCTTTCTTGACCACAAGCAAAACATTTAAACATATTCCCTCCGTGTTTAACACCTTATTATGCAGCGGAAAACTCCATTTCCAACTGGGGCAAGACAAAATATCTTGAGAATGACAATCAAAACGTCGGTATCGATAAAGATATTTTATTTCTTGTTCCTTCATACTATAGGGGCCTATATTCAACCCTTTTTAGTTCAATTTGCCCTCCAGTTCTTTAAGGCGTTTGGCGGCATATTCAATTTGCTTGGCATAATTCTCTTCAAAACCTAGGATTGACGCCTGTGAAATGAATTGCTCATAAGATCTAGCAGCATCCTGACTTTTCTTCTGCTTTTCTTGAACTAATGCTTTGGTATACCAGGCCATCACATAATTTGGATTAATTTCCAATGTCATTTCAAAACAATGCAGGGCCTCATCTAATTGATTCAAGCCATCATGGCTTAGGCCTTTGCCGCACCAGGTATTATCGTTTCTAGCGTTGATTTCAATGGCCTTATTAAAGCTGATGATCGCTTCTTCAAATCGACTCAACCCATGCAGGCTAAGTCCTTTGTTGTACCAGGCAATTGCATCCTTTGGATTTAGTCCGAGGACTTTCTCAAAACAACGGATGGCTTCTTCAAAACTCCCCTTCTTATAGAGGCTAAGTCCTTTGGCACTCCAGGCATTAGCATGCTGCGGATTGAGCTCAAATACTTTATCAAAGCAGTGAATCGCTTCTTCAAATCGACTCAGCCCATGCAGGCTAAGTCCTTTGTTGTACCAGGCAATTGCATCCTTTGGCTCTAGTGCGAGGACTTTCTCAAAACAGTAAATGGCCTTCTCAAAGTCAGCACCTTTGTAAAGCTCAAGTCCCTTGTTATGCCACGAAGGAGCATCTTGGGGGGAAAGGCCAGAACTCTGACGACTATTGCTGATAATGGTCTGCTGCAATAAATCCATACTTCGCAGGGTCAAGTCTTTACGGATTCGAGCCAAGGAATATGTCGAATCAAGTTCGAGAGCTTTATCATAACAGCAGTTAGCTTCTTTAAAACGATTTAGATGGAATAGGGCTGCTCCTTTGTTGGTCCAGAAAGCTGGCTTCTTAGAGTCAAGTTTGAGAGCTCGATCATAACAGCGCACCGCCTCCTCAAAACATCCCAGAGCTGTCAGGCTAGTCCCCTTGTTATTCCAAGCTGCTGCATTCGCTGGATCAAGTTTTAGGCTTTTATCCAAACAATTATCAGCCTCCTCATAATGACCTATGTCGTGGAGGCTAGCTCCTTTGTTATTCCAGAAGTGAGCTTCTTCCGGGTCAAGTTCAAGAGCTTTATCATAACAGTGAATGGCCTCTTTAAAACGACCTAGTCTGTCAAGAGTAATTCCTTTTCCGTTCCAAGCACCGGCACTGTACGGGTCAAGTTCGATTGCCTTATCATAACAACTAATGGCTTCATCCGAACGATCCAAACTTTCGAGGCAAAATCCTTTGATTTCCCATGGTATGGGGTTGATGGGGTCGTAAATTATCGTATTATTAGCACAAAAAATGGACTCCTGGAAGGAACCAAGGCTTTTAAGACAATCTGCTTTATTACTCCAAGCCTTTGCATTAATAGGGTCGAGTTCAAGAGCTTTATCAAAATATGGGATAGCTTCCTCATGACGATTAAGTTTTACATAGCTGGCTCCCTTGTTGCTCCATTCCCAGGCCTCCAATTCTTTGAATTCCGATGGATTAATAATTTCCCCGGCTATACTCTTGAGGAGAGGCTCCAAATCTTTCCGCAATTCCACAAAAGATGAGTACCTCTTTTTCTTTTCCTTTGAAAGGCATCCTTGAATTACGGGGTACAGGGCAGATTTTAATTTCGGAACGGGTGCTTGGCTGTGTAAGAGATACCAGCTCTGAAATACCTCTAGTTGAGGGATTTGCCTTGACAGATCTGGTAAGAATGGAAGGTTGCCTCCTGTTGCCATTTGATATAAAACAATCCCGAAACTATATATATCGCTACTTTCGTCACAGGCAGTGGCATTGAGAAATTGTTCCGGCGCCATATAAGGAGGAGTACCGAGGGCAATTCCTTCAACTGTTTGGTATACTCCCACCTCATTTTTCCGCGCACCCAATTTTACTCCAGATATTCGCTCCGATGTCGCTCCGATACCAGCGAGGCCAAAATCTGAGATTTTTACAGTCTTATCCTGCCCGATCAGAATGTTTGCCGGCTTGATGTCTCTATGGGCTCGCATCCCTCTTGAATAGGCATATTCCATACCATGGCAAAATTGGATAGCCCATCTAAGACTCTGCGCTAAATCAGGAGGTCGTCGACTCAGGTATGCTTCGAGTGAATTTAAACCACGTTCATCTGGGGCAATATATTCCATGGCAATATAGAGCCTGCCTGAGAATTCATCGACAAAGTAAGCTCTTACAAGATAGGGGTGCCGCTCCAAATCTATCCATACTTGTGCTTCTTTACGAAAGCGGTCTCTCGTCTGAGTATCCCCTAAATATTCATTTCGTAAAGTCTTTAAGGCATAGACATATTTGGTCTCATGGCAATAAACCAGATAAACAATACCAAAACCTCCCATCCCCAGAAAATCATGAACTTCATATTTCTCGCCTATAAAGTCTCCTCTTTTGTAGGTTATTCCACCCAGCTTTCCTTGGCCAGGCTCATCGTCTTTTTGCCTCGGTTTTTCCTTTATATCATTCTCTTCAATACCAACTTTTTTCTTTTGCTCCTCAATCAATCTTCGGTTCGCAGCCAATTTATCGCATTGAGTCGTTGGCCTATTAAATTTGGTTCTATCATTTACAAAAGATTCATATTTTAAAGCGAAAGCTTTTCCTTGATCCTTATCCTCACCGAATTGCATGATAATAAATTGTGAGAGACCAAATGGAAAAATATCATCATAATGATTAGTTCCAAAAGCAAAGGGAATTTTACTAAAAACAGGATGGAAATCAGAAAAAGAATATCCTTTTGGTATTAGAATTGACCTACGTGGATGATAAAAATGGAAAAATAAAATGTCCCAATCTTTTCCATTGAGGCAAACCGTTTCAAAAATATTTACAGGCCCTTCTATTCCATCAACCACTATCGAACCTAGGCGATGAAACAACAAACCAACATCGCAATTGCACCTTAATCTGTTCAAATATTTAATTTCTCCCCTCAATCCGTTGACTGGAATGGGATTAGTATGTTCGTGACCAAACTCAGCGGATGCATTTGATAGCTGATCACAGTCTTCTCCTAAAGGCATGTTTCCCATAAATTCACGGACCTCTTTCACCTGCTCTTCCAAGGTCTCATCTAAACGCTTCAACAGTATTTTCAAACATTTAATTGCAAACATATCAGTCATCATGTAAACTTCGGGGTCTTTTGGGTTTAATCCTTGTTTTTTAGTTATACTCAAAACCTTAAATTCAGCCTCCACTTCTTTTAAGTAAACTTTTGCCAAAGCTTCTTTTTTCAATGGTATTTCTTGCTTTTCTTGAACATTAGCATAAGCAAACCTATAGTCTTTATACATGACAATACAAGCATGAGGGGCATTAAACATTTCTGGTGTACAAGCATCTATTAGAGCTGCAATCCGTGATTCCAATGTGTAGTGGTCTGGCATACCCTTAGTTTCATGATTGACTTCTATATTCTCTTTGTGTTCTGCCGTTTGGGCCTTCCTGGCAAACTTTTCGAATTCAAGAGGGGCATTTTTTTGAAAAAAATTAAAAATATCTTGGAAGGTTTCTCTTTGGAAATGCGAGCTCATTGCTGCTGGATTTTCGAATGCTATAACAGCTAAAGTTAATTCTAGTAAAGTTTCACTTTGGGCAACCACCTTGTTAATGTCATCTGCGCTCATCGTTTTGAAGACTGTATATCGGTCCTGCAGTATTTTTTTAAAAAGGTCTTTAGGTTTTAAATGGGGATATTTTGTCACATCACTAAGATAATATTTTAATAAATGTTGAGCTACACTTTTAGGGCTTCCAGGCATATTTTTTCGTAAGTTATAAAAAAACCCCATTTTAAGCTCCGAAATATTAATTTATTATTGCATTAAAAGATCCCGCTCATTTTATCGGCAAGAAGTGTGTTTTGATTAAGTGCAAGCCATAACCTTCGTCCCAAGCAGAGGAATTGGAGAACTAAGATTTCTCAGGTGATAATAGCAAAATGGGAAATTATGTCCAGGAAAATTTATAAGTCTTGAATTTTACCTTTGAGGAGGCTAAGGAATGAAAAAGAAGCCATAACTAAAGCTCAGATCATTTCCCGTTTTGAAGGGAAATTCGAGGTTTCCAAGAGGACGGCTTCAGCGATTCTTAGTGAGTTGGCGGCCTTGGCGGTCTCCGAGACCAAAAAGAGCGGATCGTTCACCATTCCGGGCATCGGCAAGCTTGTGCTTTCCAAGCGTTAAGCCCGTATGGGTCGGAATCCGGCTACGGGCGAGAAGATCAAGATCCTGCCCAAGACTATTGTGAAAATGCGGATTGCCAAAGCGGCTAAGGAGGCTATTGTACCCAAGAAGAAGTAAAGAGTCAGGGTAGCTCTTTTTTCGCTGCTGAGGTATCCAGTTTGGCAGAGAGAGGGACATCCATTTTCCAAGAATGGCCACCTGGGATGCCGCATGCGGCTCACCTCCCCCAACTTGCAGGAAGACGCTCATCCAAACAAAGGGGGGCACGGGATTGTGATCTCCTTTCCCGTGCTCTGATCCCCCCAGAGGCGAGGGTTATGGGTTTCTCTGGCCCCCACTTTCCCATGAACTGCCTTGACAATTTCCTTCATTTTGGTATTCTTCATCAGAGACCCTACCCGCACCAATATCCATTAACGCAAGGGGGGCGTATGGCCCTGGAGATAAAGAAACCCCGTTATCTTCAGGAAAAGGAATGGTTACTTTGAAATGACTTCTTCCTCCACAATTGACAGGCTCTATAAAAAGTTGTAGAGTTCATCCCGTAATTTTCAGAAATTGGAAAGGTGTGCGGATGCTGCCAGATGCCTTTTATCGGCCGATGGAAGGGGGCTTAGGCTGAAACCACATAAGACCCCAGCATATTCGGGTTGAAGATAAATAATGATTTAATTTCAAAGGTTTTCATCATGATTCGCGGCGGTGTCTTATGCCGATAGTTGGCGAGAGTCGGGGATTATAAGGAAACCATATAATACAGAGTTGGGTGCGAAAAATATATGAAAAACCCCCGAAGTTTTTTGTACCGTTATTACGGAAAAAAAGAATACATTCTTGACGTACTCATTAATAAGCGCTTATACCATTGCCAGCCATCTGAGTTCAACGACCCCTTTGACTGTAGGCCACTTATTTCAATTAAGCGCAGCAAGGGTAGTGACGACTATATATGGCATAAGTTTCTGTACTACTACGCGAAAATGCATGACCAAGTCAACAAGTCCGCCAACCCTGAATCCGAACTGGTGAAAGAGGCAGATAAAGCTTTTGGAATTGGGCTGCACAGGGATCAGTCCTGGATCAATGAATTCGTATTCGAGCAATTGAAATCTTTAGGTACGTTAATCAGGGTTTGTTGCTTCGCAAAATCTCCAAGAAATACGATGATGTGGGCACATTACGCCAAAAACCATCGCGGCATTGCATTTATTTTTCGTTCCTCGCAGCTCCTTGACAAGTCCTCAGGTGAGTTCCGAGGGCAAGACGTCGAATATGACTCTGAACCGTTAGGCATAGGCCGTTTTGTTCACGCGCTTGAGAGATTTTTTAATCATGGTGACGTTTGGGCAATGGCAAATATCATCTACGCTAAGAAGACCAAGCACTGGGTAGGTGAAGATGAAATCAGGTTTTTCTCGATGCGGGATCGTCCATACCTGCAATTTAACGAACCAGCTCTCTATGGGATTATTTTCGGAGCGAAAAGTTCAGAATTCCTCATTCAGAAAGTGAGAGGTGCTCTGGATTACTGGCGAATTAAACCACGGCTATTTAAAGCCTCCATTGGGAAATCCACTCACAAGCTCTGGATTGAGAGATATAAAGACACCCAACAAAAAAATCCAGCCGACGCGGAGTAGTCGCGCTTTGTTTTCGGCAACGGTGGTGCCCGCGCGGCTGATTTATCTCGTTGAACTAAGCGAATGAGAGGCCGAGCAAACATCATCCTACCGGCGCTGACTATGGCGCCAATCTACCCGCCGCAGGGCTATTTGACGGCGGCTCACGGATTTTTCCCGGCCGTCCACTTACTCGCCGACAGCTCAGCGAGTGTCCAAAGGGCGTGCGCATTTCTTGCGGCCCAAACCCTTGAGTGCGCGCTTAAGGCCTACTTGTCACACGCAGGGTTCACTGAGGCCAAACTCAAGGACAAGAAGCGGCGGCACAATTTGGAATTTCTTTGGCGGGAAGCTTCGGATCACGGATTGTCAATTGATCAGCAACCTCCGCTCTGGTGCAGGATCCTCAATTCTGGGCACGACGATCCGTATCATTTTCGCTATCCGCTCAAAATTCATGGAATCGTAGTGCCACCGCTCCCTTCGATGGTGGCCGAGCTCAGGAAGCTCATTGTTGCCGTTGAGGAAGCGGTAAAGGCATAAGCGAGCTGACGAGCTGTGGCTAGATTACAGTCCTTCCTTGACCAGGTGTAACCAGGGACCGGTCGATTCTACGAGCTAAGCCGGGTTTTCGAAGGTCTGAACGTCGCCTGAGGGAGCTTTCGGGAGCTTCGCCTACCGCATCCCAGCTGTCTGGTATATGGCAAGACTTTTGGCGGGGATCCAATTCATAGTGTTTGGGCGTATAATAAAAAGACCCAATGGGCTGTTCTAATCACAGTCTATCGCCCCGATCCTAACCGATGGATCGAGTGGCGGAATAGGAGAAGGCAACCATGAAGCCCTTTGTTAAGTGCCCGATTTGTGGCGGCGAACTTGTAGAGAAGGAAGTGGAAAAAATCTTGCGCGGGGGAATTCATACGGCCATGCTGAAGGTAAATGCTGAGGTCTGCCTTCATTGCGGGGAGCGCCTATATTCACAGGAAACAGTCAGGCGGTTTGAGGAGATTCGAGACAAATTAGAGCGGCAGGAAACGGAAGATCTACAGCCCGTGGGATCATTCTTTCAGGTGGGGTGAGCAATTTTCAATGAAAGATCATGAAACTTCTTGACAAAACGCTCTTCCCTGAGTAGGCTTTAAATAATGATGAATATCGTCGACGGCGGCCTCTTCGGGAGGTTTTTTATTTTAATGTCTTCTCCCTTTCCGCAGTTGAAGACCCAGATTTTTAGGGAGCTTTGCTGAGGGTTCAATGGAAGAATTTCACCGGATCAAGCGCCTTCCCCCCTACATTTTCGCGATCGTTGATGACCTGAAGATGAAAGCCAGGCGTAGGGGGGATGATATCATCGACCTGGGAATGGGCAACCCGGACCTGGCGACCCCTCCCCATATCGTAGAAAAACTGATCGAGGCGGTCAAGAACCCCCGCAACCATCGCTACTCTGCTTCGCGAGGAATTTATAAGCTGCGGGTGGCGATTGCCTCGTGGTATAGCAAGAATTATGGAGTAGAGGTTGACCCGGATAGCGAAACCATCGTGACCCTAGGCGCCAAAGAGGGCATTGCTCATTTAGCCCTGGCCACCCTCGGTCCCGGAGATGTCGTTTTTGTTCCCACGCCGGCTTACCCCATCCATCCCTATTCCGTAATCATTGCGGGTGGGGACCTGCGCTCCATCCCCTTGATCAAAGGTCGTGACTTTTTTGAAGACTTGCAGAACGCCATGCGCCAGACCTGGCCGAAACCCAAGATGCTGATCATCTCTTTTCCCCACAACCCAACGACTCGGGTTGTGGAGCTCGATT
>Ga0315273_10014359_pt1 | contig 10204 bp, 8 predicted proteins | sample YL17G02_0_MG_FD_205753 | JGI IMG/M metagenome (GOLD analysis project Ga0315273, IMG submission 205753) | Sediment microbial communities from Yellowstone Lake, YNP, Wyoming, USA - YL17G02_0 | ecosystem: Environmental > Aquatic > Freshwater > Lake > Sediment | place: USA: Wyoming | collected... | reverse complement strand
GCGGATTCCCTTGTGATCATAGATGAAATACAACGGTTGCCTTCTCTTTTCCCTCTTTTACGGGCATTGGTTGATCAGAGGAGGGTCGGAGGCAGGTTTCTTATCCTCGGTTCAGCTTCGCCGGATTTGATTCGACATGCCTCTGAAAGCCTTGCAGGCCGAATCATATACCATGAATTAACGCCTCTTCGTCTTGAGGAAATAGGATATGATGAAGTCAACAGGCTCTGGCTCAGGGGTGGGTATCCGCTCAGTTATCTGGCGAAATCAAACGATGCCAGCTTTACATGGCGGGATTCTTTTATAAAGACCTATCTGGAGATGGATATCCCTCAGCTTGGAATACATGTCCCCTCCGCGCAGTTAAGGAGATTCTGGACAATGCTCGCGCACTCCCACGCGCAACTCTGGAATGCAAACCGGATAGCAGGCAGTATGGGATTGTCAGCCCCGACCATCAGGAGATATTTAGACATACTTGAAGACACTTTTATTGTGAGGCAATTGCAACCTTATCATGCCAATCTGAAGAAGAGGTTGATAAAGTCCCCAAAGATTTATATCCGTGATACAGGCATGCTTCATTCATTGCTGAGGATCAGGACATTGAAAGACCTGCAGGATCATCCATCGGCAGGAAGCTCATGGGAAGGCCTGGTCATAGAACAGGCGCTTGGAATTTTGCCTGAAGGCTGGCAGGCATTTTTCTACCGCACAAGTGCAGGGGCTGAAATAGATCTGCTGCTTCTGGATGATAAGAATAAACCGATAGCTATCGAGATCAAGTATTCAGCAGGAACCAGGGTCTCGAGGGGGTTCTGGAATGCCTTTAAGGATTTGTCGTGTACAAGGGGCTTTGTCATCTATGCCGGCGAAGAATTCTATCCCATAACGAAAAATGTCTATGCTGTGCCCCTGAAAGATATGGAAATGATTGTCCGACGGTAAGAGACGAAGGACGAGAGATGAGAGATGAGGGATGATAGACCCGCCTACACTGACCTGCCCGCAGCAAGAGGCTTCGGCAGGCGGGAGTTTTGGCGGGCAAGGCATCATCTCCGAAGAGAAGGCGATGATCTGCGCCGACAGCCCCAGCGACCTCCGCCTCAAACTCCGCGGTTTTGTATAATCTGCTTAACTGTCATAGGGGGCCAGGCTGATGCCCCCCTTTTTTCCTCATCATAGAATCCTGACTTTTCTCCCATTACAAGCAGAATGAGTGAGAGGATTATTCCGAAGCCTTGCCCTCCCTCATGATCTCTTGCAAGTTTGGAGATAAAGCATTAAACTCGTTTTAAATGAAGACGAAAACAGTTCTCTGCCTCACATTTCTCATTCTTCTTATTTTCCATCTCTCCCCGCCAGTCTGTTTTGCGCTGACGGATGAGGAGATCCAAAAATTTCAGTCTCTCTTGAAGGCCCAACCGGTCGGGGAGAGGATCGCTTTCTGGGCGGAGAGGTTTGTTGGGACTCCCTACGATCCGGACCCGATGGGCGAATATGTCACGGGGGCAACGATTGTGGCGGATGAGAGAGTGGATTGCATGTATCTGACCTTCAGGGCTGTGGAGCTTGCCTTAAGCAATACTCCGGAAGAGGCCATTGAAATTTCCCTGGATAGACGCTTCCATACGAAAGGCATTCTCAAAGAGGGTAGGGTGGTCAATTACCATGACCGTTTTGAATATGGTGAGGATATGATTTTCAGTGGAAGGTGGGGGAGGGAGATTACATCAGAAGCTGGAAAGACGATGAGAATCAAGGGGTCGAGGGGAAGGGATTTTGTAGAGATTCTTCCGTCCGAACATCTCCTCAAGGGTCTAAGGAAATTAAAAGGCGGGGACATCCTATTTTTCGTTAAAAAGCCTGAAGACAGAAAAGTGGAGGAGATCGTCGGGCACATCGGGATCGTCAAGGTAGCGCAGGAAGTCTATCTCATCCATGCCAGCGGGACGAAAGGAAAGGGCGGAGAGGTGAAGAAGGTTTTATTGAAAGACTATATTTTAAAGATGCCCTTTATCGGCGCCAAGATCACCAGATTCGATTGAAAGGGTCCCCCCCCGAAAAAGGGAGGCTAAAGCCTCCCCCACCCAATGTCCCCCGGATAAGTGATGGGTTACTTACAACCCCAATTTTTTGAAACTGTTTAGCCAAAGTGAGCACAAAATTGTATCACGGAGCTGGGCAAGCCGTTCGGTGGAGCCATGAGGGCGACATCCCGACCGAGACGAAAACACTTCTTTATCGGGGAAAGGCTTCGAGGCGCACCTTTCCGATCATTGGCAAATGCCTTTATCCTGATTTAGCAGGCTCGCTCAGACGTGATCGTTCGTTTCCCATTCAGTCCAAAGACCGCCATTCGAAGCCTTGGAGAGCGGCTTGCCCGGCTCCGACTCCGTGGAGACTTCTATTTGGCTAAACAGTTACAATTTTTTGTTGTTGACAATAAGAAATGGAAGTATAATGTTTTGCAGAATGTCATCCGCAGGTTCATTCATTTTTGCGTAGGAGGGAAGACGGTTTATGATCCGCGTATTCAATAAGCATTACCGCAAGGCCATTGACCTGATCGAGGATTGCAATGGAAGCGAGAAGTTGGAGATGGCGGAGAAGGTCATGGATTGGTTACGAGAAATACCCGAGGAATACCTGGTCTCTCTGGCGCTCTTCTTTAACGAGGTAATCGATGATCTGGGAGATGAGAGTCTGGATAAGATCGACCTGAAGACCAAATCCAAAAGGAAAGATGAAGAGGAGGAAGAGGAAGGGTCTGACGAGCACGAAGAGGACGAAGAAGATGAAGAAGATTATGATCAGGATGAAGATGAGGAGGAGAATTATTAATTCTTGGAGGCGAGAATAGCGCGATTATAAGCCCAGCGTTCCATCCTGCCGATCTCCTCTTTCATCGTTGTCGAAAGGGGGATGATATTTCCGACGGCGATGATGATATCGTGCTCGGTCAGCGGCCGGCCATCATTGAAAGCATCGATCATGGCACCATAGACCGCCTGCTCAATCTCAGCGCCGTTAAACCCTTCCGTCACCTTGATCAGCATATTTAAGTTAATGCTTGAGAGGTCTGCGCCATTCCTTTTCAGATGAATGGAAAGGATGGACTTTCTCTCCTGGGCATTGGGAAGGGTGACGAAGAAGATCTGGTCGAAGCGGCCCTTTCTTAAGACCTCGGGAGGAAGGAGTTCGATCACATTGGCTGTGGCGGCGATGAAGACGAAATTCTTTTTTTCCTGCATCCAGGTGAGGAAAGAGGCGAAGACCCTCGATTGCGCGCCACCTCCGGCCTTTTGACTTTGAACACTGATTCCCGCCTCGATCTCATCGATCCAGAGCACAGAAGGGGCAACGGTCTCCGCGGTTTGTAGTGCGATCTGGAGGGCCTTTTCAGGTTCTCCCATGGTTCCGTCGTAAAGCCGCGCCATATCGAGGTGAAGCAAAGGGACTTGCCAGAAAGAGGCAAAAACCTTCGCACAGAGGCTTTTGCCGCATCCCGAGATACCGGTGATCAAAACCCCTTTCGGAAGTTGAAGACCAAAGGTCTTTCCTTCTTTACTTAAGACACCGCTTCTTTTCCTTAACCAATCTTTAAGGTTTTCGAGGCCACCGATCTCATCGAGGGTAGGCCGGTTGGTGATCAATGTCAGGATTCCCGACTTTCTGACCAGTTGACCCTTCTCTTCGATGACCCCATCGATGACAGAGGCATCGAGGGTCGTTCTCCCGATCAGAGCGCTCCGGAAGGCCCGGGCCACCTGGTCAAGGGAGAGGCCAAGGGCGGCCTTGACCATATATTCTTTCAAATCGGGTGTCAGGGATTCAGTCAGTTTAGCGGCATGGGGGGTTCCACTGATCACGCTGTTTAAAATACGCTCCACTTCAGAGGCGTCCGGCATGGGAAGTTCGTAGATGACCATATCGCGACGGAGTTCCTCTGGAACAACCAGAACAGGTGCGACGATGAAGAGGGTGGCATAACGATTCCGAAGAGCCCGGTGGACATCCTTCATCTTTCTTGTCAGAAGAGGATCTCCATCTATCAAGGAGTGAATTCCCTCGAAGAGATAGAAAGCCTGTTCCGTTCGCTGGATCACTCTATCCAGGGCATCCAAAGGAGCCTTGGAATTTTCTATGGTCTCCCCCTCCCCGGTCAGACCATAAAAGGGGTTCCAGATGAAGAGTTTTGGCCCGGGTTGAAAGGTGGCGGAGAGCTCTTTGAGAAGGGCTTCCACACGGTCCTCTTCATCCGAGAGGATATAGACGATGGAGGCCTTCGAGAGGACAAATTTCTTCAGGTCCTGAAGGGTCTGCTGTTTTCTGGAGGGTTCTTCCATAAACCAAATTATATAGAAATTAACATTAAAGGTCAACTATTTCTCAAAATGGGGCAAGCATCTCCAATTTCGCGATGGCAGAATGGGCTCCAGAGGGGCAGGCAGGCCAGACTCCGAAATCTTTAGGATTGCGGATTATTAGAAGTTTAAGGGAAACTTTCGTAGTCAATGAAAATGAGGTGTTTATTAGTCTTGGAGCGTCTGGGATCAATCCTTAAGTGGTGCCGCCCTAAATCTTTCCCGCCTGCCCCTCTGGATTTGGCATTCCGATGGATAACTATCACGGGAAAAGAGATGCTTACCAAAATGGGTTGAATTTTTATCCGCCATTGAATAAAATGATGTCAGGTGAGATGATATGAAAGTGGACATGAATCCCATCATGATCGATCTGGGGCTGATCCGGGTGAGCTGGTACGGCGTGATGTATGTCTTAGGGTTTATGGGTTCCTACCTTCTCGTCCGTTACCAGATGAAGAGAAAAGATTTCGGGGTTTCAAGGGTGGAGGTGGAAAACCTCTATTTCTATCTCATCATTGGACTGATGGTGGGCGCCCGTTTGGGGTATGTCCTCTTTTACGATCTCAAGATGTATCTGGCTGATCCCCTTGAGATCTTTGCCATCTGGCGCGGGGGAATGTCCTTTCACGGAGGGTTGATCGGTGTCCTGATCGTGGGGGTCTCCTTCTCCTGGAGGAATAAGAAATCCTTCTGGAAGATTGCCGACCTCATCATTGTCACCGCGCCCATTGGATTGGGATTGGGGAGGATCGGAAATTTCATCAATGGAGAGCTCTATGGCCGGGTGACACAGGTTCCCTGGGGGATGATCTTTCCCAGAGGAGGGCCAATGCCAAGACATCCCTCTCAGCTCTATGAGAGCGCACTGGAGGGAGGGGTTCTTTTTATAATTCTCTGGTTTCTCAAGGATAAAAAGCTTCCTACGGGAGGGCTTTTAGCGGCCTTCCTCTTTTTCTATGGATGTTTCAGGTTCTTTGTCGAATTTTTTAGAGAACCGGATGGACACATCGGATTCATCATAGGCTCCTTCACCCTGGGCCAAATCCTCTCCTCTTTTATGATTGCCGGAGGGGTAACTTTGTTCTACTACTTAAAGAGAAAGAGCCAGATAGAAAAATAGAACGGATTAGCCTATTTGGGGAGCAAGGGGGTATTTACCTGATATTTTAATATCCACCGACCGTCCTCTCATTAGGCGCCCGTCCAAAGCATACCTTTCTTCATACGATCTTCCCGGCGTGCCTTCCGAAAATCCTTACCTCCCTGAGGGTCAGCATTGGGACTTCGATTGCCGTCCTCTTTTTTGTGGAGTCTTTTGCCACAGAGAATGGCCTGGGGTTTTTCATCTTAGACGCCTGGGGCACGCTCGATTATCTCTCCATGTACACAGGGATTATGGGAATGGGAGTCCTGGGAGTGATCCTCTATGAAGGTGTGGACCGGATTGAGAGAAGGTATTGTCGCTGGATGTTCAGTGCGTAAACCCCGTTAGAAATTCCAGCGGGGCATTATTTCTAACGGGGTAAAATGAAAGAAAAAAAAGGGCGACCCATATGGATTATGGATTCGCCCCACGATATTCTTTCTGCTTCAAAATTTTAGAGACCGGTCATCGCGAGGTTTACGACCAACAGGTCATTAACAACCCGCTTAATGCCCTTGGCTTTCTTCACAAGGGTTTCGACCTTTTCCTTCTCCTCCTGAGAGTTCACCATACCGAAAACCCTGACCAGGTCGCCATTCTCGATCGTGAAGAAGAGGTGCGAGGTCATCAGGCCGGACTCCAGAAGGGCAGACTCAATCTGACGTTGGAGTGAGAGTTTTTTAAGGTTGGTGACGGAGTCAATGCCACAGGATTTGATCTCTTCCGATCGGGCTCCATCAACGATCATTTTTACCACTGAATCGACGCTTAATTTGTCGGTATTGGAAATGAGATCATAGAGATTGGGGTTTAACCAGTCTTCGTCAAAGGCAAACCGGATGAATCCCTTCTTGTCATGGTCAGACCGGTGGATCACCCTTTCAGCCACCTCTCTGTTGACCTGCTTCTCCTCCATCACCCTCTTAACCCTCTTCTCCATGGAGCCTGTCACGAGAACATGGAAGGCACAGTCAAAAGAGTGAAGCAGAAGCTGGCTTCCCCGACCGAAGAACACGGCATCGCCCTTTCTTGCCACCTCGTAGATGACGGACTGGAGGCGGTCGAGGTAGATCTTTGGCTTTTCGCCGAAGAACCTTTCTAATAACGCCGGGCTCTTTTCGCCCAATTTTTTAATATCGGAGAGAAAACCCATCTCATCGGCCGCCTTGAAGAGTTCCTCCTCTCCATAGAAGGTGTAATTCAGTTCTTTGGCCACCTGACGGGCAATCTTCTCGCCACCCGTCCCAAGCATTTCCGAAATAGTTGTGAAGTACATATCAGTTACCCTCCTTTCTCGATTTGATCCCTCGTTTAAAGATGATCACCCAATATTATATTGTCAAGCTTACCCCCGTTTTCAAGGCAATCCTTCATGCCGGATGCGACACCCACGCCTGCGTGCCGAAACGCCCGTCCGAAACGTTTTAGCCAAGAAAGGCACTCTGGCGTGCAGGCACGAACCATGAAAATCCCCCTCAGTCCCCCTTTGGAAAAGGGGGATAATTACACCTCCCTTTGGAAAAGGGAGGCAGGGAGGGATTTAAAGAAGCTATTTTTTGAGCGACGTTAAGATTACCTCATCGCCCTTTCATTTTTTTTGTTGGAGCGATCATTGAACGGGGGTTTAATAAACGCTTTAACTCCTCCTTTGAAAAAAGCCCCTCCTCCTCCAGCGCCTTCCGGATCGTCTTATTCTCCCGGTAGGCCTTTCTGGCAATACGTGCGGCCTCGTCATATCCAATTTTGGGAACCAGGGCTGTGACCAGGGCCAGACTTTTTTCAATCATCTCTTCACATCGCTCTTGATCTGCCTTCAATCCCTTGACGCACCTCAGGTTGAAATTGTCGACCCCATTGGCAAGGAGCCGGATCGATTCCAGTAGATTGTGGGCGATCAAGGGCATCATCGCATTGAGCTCAAAATAGCCACTGAGGCCACCCAGAGTGATTGCCGAATCATTTCCAATTACCTGGGCGCACACCTGGATCATGGATTCGGGAATGACCGGGTTGACTTTTCCGGGCATCATGGAGGAGCCAGGTTGAGTCTCCGGGAGATGAATTTCTCCAATCCCGCAACGGGGGCCTGAACCCAGCCACCGGATGTCATTGGCGATTTTAATGAGGCTGACCGCCACGGTCTTCAAAGCCCCGCTCATCTCTACTGAAGCATCCCGTGCGCCCTGGGCTTCAAAATGGCAGGTCGCCTTACGGAACTGTCCTCCGATCGTTTTGTTGATCATGGAGATGGTTTTTCTTGCAAACCGCGGGTGGGTATTGGCTCCTGTTCCGACAGCCGTTCCACCGAGAGGAAGTTCATAAAGGGATCCCATGGCGGTTAGAATTCTAAAGATGCCGAATCTCACCTGCTGCGCATATCCCTCAAATTCCTGACCCAATCGAATGGGCAGGGCGTCCTGGAGATGGGTTCTGCCAATTTTAAGAACGGGATGAAACTCCTTCGCCTTGGCCTTGAGCGCCTGATGGAGGTCTCTTAAGGCGGGCAGAAGTTTTTCCAGCAGAAGGGTGACCGAGGCGATATGGATAGCAGAAGGGAAGATGTCGTTGCTCGATTGACATAGATTGACATGGTCATTGGGATGGACCGGCTTGTAGATTCCTTTTTTACCCCCCAAGATTTCATTCGCCCGGTTGGCGATCACCTCATTGGCATTCATGTGGGTCGAAGTCCCGGAACCGGTCTGAAAGATATCGACCAAAAATTGTTCGTCCCATCTTCTCTGCATGACTTCATAAGAGGCCTGCTCAATAGCCCTGGCCATCCTCTTTTCAAGGAGGCCCAGCACTGAGTTGGCCCTGGCCGAGGCATACTTGATGAGGCCGAGGGCATGGATCATTTCCCTTCCGAACCGGTATCCGCTCACAGGAAAATTTTCAACTGCCCTCTGCGTCTGGGCGCCATAATAAGCCTCTTTCGGGACCCTGACTGGGCCCATGGAGTCTTTTTCTATTCTATATTTTTGATTTGAGCTAACCATATTCGACTCCCTTCTTGTAGCTAATTCTGACTAGTTCACCTGACGGAGAAGAGGGGAATTCCTTTACCCCGTTAGAAATAATGCCCCGCTGCTCCCTCCGGGCCAGAGGCCCTCGTGGGCCGGCGGCTGCAGCAGGGTTAGGTTTTAAAATAATTCCGGTGGGGTTTAATGCCCCGCTGGAATTTCTAACGGGGTTTATTTTCGAATCAAGCGTCTATCAAACATATAGCTTTCGACACTGGAAATAACCACTCTGTTCAGGTCCGGATGTTTTGGATTGATCAGTATGTTGAATTCATCCAGTACAACCACCGAAGGGACACGAAGCAAAAGTGAACGCATGGCCATGGCCCATTCGGATCCCAAATCAGCTAATTCTGGAGGGGTGGGGTAGTCCCGCCAATTCTTTGGTAGATCAGCTATCGAGATTTGTTCAACAACGATGTCGTCCGATATATCAAGACAGGCAATACTTAGATTGCTTGGTAGTATGGATAAAGGTACATGAACCCAAAATTCCAATGTTGCAAGCGATCTATTTTCTGATGCATATACGACAGGGATGTCCTTTCGATTCCATCTTCCCCCATGCAACATGGCTCCGGTTCCTGATAGATCGCGAATGGATCGAGTCTTAGCAATCCGAAAAACTGGCACTAAGAGAGCACCCCGTGCTCGATTCGCCCAAGTTCATCGAGGACCATTTGCGTCCCGAACCTTGAGTTCAGTAGGTTGAGCGGCGTTTTATTCCCAAGTGCAACATTGGGTTGTTTCATCCAGATGAGAAAATGGTTTTTGTCTTCAAAGACTTCAACCCCTTTCGCAACCACTTCGGCAATTTGTAAAATCTGTTCTGATACGGCGCGATTGAAATGTTGGCGAGGGGTGTATCTTTGTATGGTCCGCCCGCTGATCGGTAGAAGCTCTGCAATTTGATCTATTGGAAAGGACAAATATCTCGCGAGATTCAACAGAGCACCTTTTGTAACTCCGTGATCGCTCAACGCGATCAAGTCTTGCCGCTTCTGTATTCTCATATGAAGCACCTTTTGTCCGCCTAATATTCTTTCAATGGCAGATAATTGCATGTTGCCTCCTCCATTCAATATGACATTTGTCATAATTATAATGACATATGTCGCAACTCTTTGTCAAGAAAATAATGAACAGAGGACGGAAGACATCCATCTCGGATGTCGGCTGCATATTCCACCCTCACCGCAAGCGCCATCGAGCATCGTTGGATTTATACATTGACTCCATATTATCCCACGCCTCCAATACCAAGCGCCTTGTTCGGTATTGGCCGTATTCGCTTTCCTCCTGCTCTTTCAGAACGCGGAAGGCTTCGCCATCTCCTCACCTTCCAATCATCTTTTTTGTCTCCCTATCCCCCCATCTCCGGTTCTCCCCATCTTCATTTCTAATGAGGCAGGGCCAACTTTTTTATGAATGATACCAAATATTATGACGTCCAGCATTATTATTTTGGAAATGTGTGATTGCAAGACCTGACCCCAGGACTGCCCGGGACTGCAGGACTGCCCGCCTTTCTGGAGTGTTTTCCCCTTCACCGGGCTTGGACGACAGAGTCCATTGTTCCGGCACGCAGGCGTGTTCCTGCCTGCGGTATCGTCTCACCATCGGCGGATGAACATAGATCCATACATCACATCGTTGGTGGCTAATCT
>Ga0315273_10014358_pt1 | contig 10205 bp, 9 predicted proteins | sample YL17G02_0_MG_FD_205753 | JGI IMG/M metagenome (GOLD analysis project Ga0315273, IMG submission 205753) | Sediment microbial communities from Yellowstone Lake, YNP, Wyoming, USA - YL17G02_0 | ecosystem: Environmental > Aquatic > Freshwater > Lake > Sediment | place: USA: Wyoming | collected... | reverse complement strand
CCGGGCCCCCGCCCCCCCCCGCCCCGCGCCCGGGGGGGGTCTGCGGGGGGGGGGGCCACGCCCGACTACACACCGCCGCCCTCCCCCGCCCACTGCCAGACGAGAAGGGCGAGGGGCGCCGCGGTACCGGCGAGCGCGATCCAGCGGGCGAGCGCCGGACGCGTTCGCCCGCCCAGCCACGCGAGCGGCGCGGCGAGCGCCGGCAGCACGATGTACCAGACGACGATCACAGCTTCCTCATCTCACTGCCATCCCCACATCACGAAGGCGACGGCCGCCACGAACCCGACGCCGGCGACAGCCAGGTAGGTCCGCAGACGGCCGTTCTGAGACGAGCTCAGAGTCTGCCAGCCCCGCACGTTGAGCCAGGCGATGCCGGTCACGACCGGTTCGACAAGGTCGTCGCGGGCCACGCGCGCAAACCACTTCACGGGCACGACGAAGGCGCGTTCGTAGAGCCAGTCGAAGCCCCAGCCGTTGAGCAGGAATCGCTGCGTGCGCGCGACGACGGGCCGCGCCGCCCAGGCGGCCGTGGCCTCGCGGCGCCGCATCCAGAAGAGCCAGGCGAGCGCGATGCCGGCCAGCGACAGGACCATGCCGGTGAGGGCTTCGGCGGCGCTGCCGCCCGTGCCTTCGCCGGTCATTGCGGTTGTCGGCAGCGCCGTCTCCAGGAAGCGGGCCAGCGGATCGAAGCCGCCCATCCACTCGGGCATCCAGACGAACCCGCCGACCAGCGAAAGCACGCCGAGTATGACGAGCGGGACCGTCATGCGGCGGCCGGGGCGGCTCGTCACTTCGGTGTGCGTCTCGCCGAAGAACACGATGAAGACCAGCCGGAAGGCGTAGACCGAGGTGATGAAGGCGCCGGCCAGCGCCCCGGCCCAGAGCCAGACGCCGCCGTCGACCGAGCCCAGGCTCGTGGCGATGATCTCATCCTTGCTGTAGAAGCCGGCGGTCACCAGCGGCAGCGCCGAGAGCGAGGCGGCGCCGGCGAGGAAGGTCCAGAAGACCAGGGACAGCCGGCGCCGCAGACCGCCCATGCGGAAGATGTCGTGCTCGCCGCCGAGCGATTCGATCACGACGCCCGCCGACAGGAACAGGAGGGCCTTGAAGAAGGCGTGCGTCATGAAGTGGAAGATGGCGACCGACCAGCCGGCGACCCCGAGAGCAAGGAACATGTAGCCGATCTGGCTGATCGTGGAGTAGGCCAGCACGCGCTTGATGTCGTGCTGGGCGAGGGCGCTCAGGCCGGCGTAGAGCAGAGTGAGCGTGCCGATCACGGCCACCGTGAAGCGCACGTCGGGCGCCAGCGAGAAGAGCACGTTGGTTCTCGCGATCAGGTACACGCCGGCGGTCACCATGGTGGCGGCGTGGATCAGGGCGCTGACCGGCGAGGGGCCGGCCATTGCGTCGGGCAGCCAGGTCTGCAGCGGGAGCTGCGCCGACTTGCCCAGGGCGCCGACCAGGAGCAGGGCGGCCGCGGCCGCGGCTACGCCGGAGCCGGCCGCCCAGTGCTGCTGCGCCGCCGCCATCAGCGGCTGGATCTGGAGCGTGTGCAGGTCGGTGAACAGCAGGAAGAGCCCGACGACCAGGGCCGTGTCGCCGACGCGTGTGACGATGAACGCCTTGCGCCCCGCGTACACGTTCTTCGGGTCGGTGTGCCAGAACGAGATCAGCAGGTAGCTGCACAGCCCGACGCCCTCCCAGCCGAGATAGAGCAGCAGGAGGTCGTCGGCGAGCACCAGCACCAGCATCGCGGCGACGAACAGGTTCATGTACATGAAGAACCGGGTGAAGCCGGCATCGTCGCGCATGAACTCGGCCGAGTAGAGGTGGATCAGCAGGCCCACGCCGGTGATCACGAGCATGAAGACCACCGTCATCGCGTCGAGGTAGAAGGCGATCTGCGGCCGCAGGCCGGCCACGTCGAACCACGTCCAGAGCACCTGCCGGTACGCGTGCCCGGCCGGCGGGTTGACCATGAAGTCCAGCCCGGCGCTGAGCGCGAAATAGGCGGACAGGGCGATCGACCCTACACCGATGACCGCGGCGGCCCGCCGGCTGAGATGGCGGTTGAACAGCGTCAGGATGACGAAGCCGGCGGCGGGCAGGGCGGGGACGAGCCACAGCAGGGAGAGCATCGCTCTAGCCCTTCATCCGCTCAGCTCGGTCTACGTCGAGCCGGCGGAGATAGCGACGGAACGAGATCGCCAGGGCGAGACCGAGCGACACCTCGGCCGCTGCCACGGTGAGGATGAAGAAGAACATGACCTGACCGTCGGCCTGACCCCAACGGGCGCCGGCGGCCACGAACGCCAGGCCGGCGGCGTTGAGCATGATCTCGATCGAGGCGAGGACGACGATCAGGTTGCGGCGCGCCAACAGCCCGGCGAAGCCGATCGCGAACAGGATCGCCGCCAGGGCAAGGCCGTGACCGGCTGAGACCACAGCGATCACGACGCCGCCTCGTCGGGTGGGCCGTTGCCCGGTGCGTCCGGTTCTTCGGGCTCGTCGCGCCGGTCGGCGACATGGCGGGCGCCGACGAGCGCCGCGAGCAGGAGCATCGACGCCAGCTCGACGCCGATCACATAGGGACCGAACAGGGTCTCGCCGACCCGCTGCGCCGGGACCGAAGTGCCCGGACCGCCGCTGTGCGAGGACGCGACTGCGACGGTGAGCTCGACCAGCAGGATGACGCCGAGGATGGCCGGACCGATCCAGGCGCGCGCCGGCACCCGCTCGGCTTCGTCAGACCGCAGGTCTAGCAGGATCACGGCGAAGACGAACAGCATCATGATGGCGCCGGCGTAGATGATCACCTCGAGCGCCGCCACGAACGGCGCTCCCAGCGTGTAGAAGACCACGGCCACGGCCGTCAGCGAGACGATCAGGTAGAGCAGCGCGTGCACGAGATTGGAGCGCGTGACGACGAGCAGCGTCGCGACGACCGCCACTATCGCGGCCACGTAGAAGAGGAACGTCACCTCGTCCTCCGGCCTCTGTGCGGGTTCGTGTCCAGGGCGCTCACCTAGGGCAGGAGGCCGAAGCGGTCGCGCGGCGACGCGTCGGCCTCCCCCTCCCCCTTGCCTTTGCCGCCGATGGAGACTCCGGCGACCTTGTAGAAGTCGTAGTCGTGGTACTTGCCGGGCCCCGAGATGAGCAGGTCCTCCTTCTCGTAGACCATGTTGCGGCGGTCGTACTCGCACATCTCGACGTCGGGCGTGAGCTGGATCGCGTAGGTCGGGCACGCCTCCTCGCAGTAGCCGCAGAAGATGCAGCGCGAGAAGTCGATGCGGAACCACTCGGGATAGCGGCGGCCCTGCTCGTCTTCGGTGGCCTGCAGGGTGATGCAGTCGACCGGGCAGGCCACGGCGCACAGGTAGCAGGCGACGCAGCGTTCTTCGCCCTTTGGGTCGCGCGAGAGCACGATCCGCCCCCGGTAGCGCGGCGGCAGGTAGACCATCTCATCGGGATACTGGATCGTGTCGCGCTTGCGGAACGCGTGCCAGATCACGATACCGATGGCCCTCAAGCTGGTGCGTACGGTCGTGTAGGCGCGCGCGCCAGCGTTCTGACCGCGGCGCGCGCGCTGCCCCACCGGCACGACGTCGGTGGTCAGGGGAGGATGGGTCTGTGGCTCACGACTCACGTGTCGCACTCCTCATTGGCTGCGCGCTACGACGATGGCGCCGGTCACGACGATGTTGACGAGGGCGAGCGGCAGCATGACTCGCCACCCGAGGTCCATGAGCTGATCGTAGCGAGGCCGCGGGAACGTCGCCCGCATCAGGATGAAGAACGTGATCGCGACGAAGGTCTTGAGACTGAACCAGACGACCCCGGGCAGCCACGGACCCAGCCACCCGCCGAAGAAGAGAGTGACGATCAGCGCGGAGATCAGCGTCACTCCGACGTACTCTCCCACGAAGAAGAGACCGAACTTCATGCCCGAGTACTCCGTGTGGAAGCCGGCGACCAGTTCGCTGTCGGCCTCGACCAGGTCGAACGGCAGGCGCCGGGTCTCGGCGAGGCCGGACACCAGGAAGATGACGAAGCCGATGAACTGCGGCACCACGTTCCAGAGCCCGCGCTGGCTCTCGACGATGTCAACGAGGCTGAACGACCCGGCGATCAGCACCACGCCGACCAGAGAGAGCCCCATGAAGACCTCGTAGCTGATCATCTGCGCCGCGGCGCGCAGTCCGCCGATCAGCGAGTACTTGCTGCGCGACGCCCAGCCGGCGAGGACCACACCATAGACGGCGAGCGACGACGTGGCGAGGAAGAAGAGCAGGCCGACGTTGAGGTCGGCGACGACGATCGTCTCCGTGACCGGGACGACGATGAAGGCGAGCACGGCGGCCATGAAGACGATCGCCGGGGCGATCACGAACACGCCCCTGTCGGCGAACGGCGGGACCCAGTCCTCCTTGAACATGATCTTGAGCGTGTCGGCCAGCACCTGCAGGAGGCCCCAGGGACCGACGCGGTTGGGGCCGCGCCGGTCCTGGAGCAGGCCGAGGAGGCGCCGCTCGTACCAGATCAGACCGGCGGCGATGCTCAGCACGACGATCAGCATGACGAAGACGACCGCGAGTTGCCGGGCGTCCTCGGGCACCACCGCGCCGACCGTGCCGGCGATCGTGCCGGGGTTCACGCTTCACCCCCGTCGCTCGCGACGTTCGCATCATCCGCTTCGGCCGGGTCGCTCGCGACTCGCCGCCGCGGACGCCAGCGCCAGCTCGCCGGGGCGCCCTCGAGGCGCTGCAGGCGGGCGCTGTGGGGAAGCGCGACGTACGGCGACTCCGCCAGACCGACCGGCATCGCGGCGATGCCGTCGGGAAGCGACGGCAGGCGGCGGAACGGCGCCCTGATGTCGAGCCAGGGCAGCCACGCCAGCAGCCAGTCACCCTCGCTCACCTCGAGCCGGGCGGCGTCAGCGTCGTTGAGGGCCAGATAGAGCTCGGGAGCCCTCTGCGCGACTCCGGGGGCGTGCATACTGAGGTCGTCGGAGCCGAAGATATGGCTTGCCGGAACGATCTGCCAACGGTCGTCCGCCGCCGCCGCCGCCGCTCGCTTCGGGACGACGATCGCGCGCCACGTCGGCGATTCGCTGCTCGCCGCGATGAGCCGTACTCCGGGCGGCGCGTCGCGCAGCTGCCCGCCGACCTCCTCCTGAAGCCTGTGCAGCCCGCTCGCCGAGTTCCATCCCGGCGATCTTGTCTTCGGCGCCATCGCTGTCGCGGGCGCGGCGTCGGAGACGCCGCGCAGCCCGGGGACCTCGCGCTCGAGCGCCTCGACCACGTCGTCGACCGTCTCCCACGCCGGCCCCTCGGGCCGCTCGAGCCATGCCAGCATCTCGCGCAGCCAGCGCCACGCCGCGCGCGTTTCCCCCTGCCCTTGGAACACGCGCGAGAACCGCTGCGCCCGGCCTTCGTTGTTCACGAAGGTGCCCGTCGATTCGGCGTACGTCGCGCTGGGCAGCACCAGGTCGGCTTGTCCCGACGTGTCGTTGAGGAGGTAGTCGACCGACACGACATGCGCGGCGCGCGCCAGGAAGTCGTCGACCTGCAGCGCCGGCGCACGCCGGTAGAGGTCGTTCTCGAGCACCACGACCGTGTCGGCGTCCCCGCGGGCGACGGCGGCGAACGCCTCGCTGAGGCGTTCGCCGCCGATCATGCGCAGCCCCATGCTGTTGGGCTCCGGGACCGTGAGGAGGATCCTCGCGCCCGGCAGCGCCCAGGCGAGCTCGGCCGCGGCCCGCAGCAGGTCGCGACTGCCGCTCGACGTGCCGCAGACGATCAGCGGGGAGCGCGCCGTGGCGAGCGCTTCCGCCCAGCGAGCCACGCGGGTCTGCTCGTCGTCGAGCAGGTCGACCGGCTTGCCGGATGCCGGCTCGACAGCCCGGACAAGTGCCATCGTGAGGCGCACGAGGTCGTCGGGGGTGGCCCGCCAGGCGTCGGCGGCGACCTCATCGAGTCTGGTCGCGAAGGACGTGGCGATCCACAGCGCGCTGGGTTCGACTTGCTTGAAGCGTCCTATCGCAGCGTCGCTCCAGCGGGAGATATGCACCCGTTCCTCGGCCGCGGTCGGGCGCAGGTGCAGCCAGGTCCGCAGGGTCAGGTCGAGCATCGGAGCGCTGTTCGTGACGTCTTCGCCCAGGATGAACGCCGCGTCTGCTTCCTGCACGCCGGCAAGCGCCGCGGCGTGAGTCCGCGGGTCGCGGGCGATGTCGAGCGCCAGCCCGACAAGGTCGTGGTCCGCATCGGACATGCCGAGGAAGAAGCGGTCGGCTCCGACGAGGGTGCGCAGCGCGTGATTCGCCTCGAGGGAGGCGCGCGGTGAGCCGATACCGATCGGCCGCCCCATCCGCAGCCACGAAACGGCGTACCCGAGCGCCTGCCCGTCGGTCAGCCTGCGCACCGCGGGGACGGCGAAGATCTCCGGATGCTGCCCGCCGCTTGCTCCCGCCGGCCGCCGCACGATCTCGCTGAGCACCGGCTCGCGGATGCGGTCGGCAGCGTTGACGAACTCGTAGCCGAAACGCCCCCGGTCGCAGAGAAACATGCGGTTGATCTGCGGGTTGAAGCGGCTGAGCACGCGGCGCAGGACGCCGTCGCGTTCACCGGGCTGCACGGTGCAGCCCAGGCCGCAGTGCGGGCACACGGAAGGCGCCGTCTGCAGGTCCCATTTGCGGGAGTAGCGGGGTCTGAACGTCTTGTCGGTGAAGACCCCGGTGGGGCAGACTTCGACCAGATTGCCGCTGAACTCGCTCTCGAGCGCCCCGTCGGCGTGGCGGCCGAAGAAGACTTGGTCGCGCAGGCCGAAGACGCCGAAGTCGTGTCCGCCGGCGTAGTCGTTGTAGAAGCGCGTGCAGCGATAGCAGGTGATGCAGCGGTTCGGCTCGTGGGTGACGAACGGGCCGAGGTCCTGGTTCTCGAAAGTGCGCTTGGGACCCCGGTACCGCCGCTGCGCATGACCGGTCATGACGGTCATGTCCTGAAGGTGGCATTCACCCCCCTCGTCGCAGACCGGACAATCGTGAGGATGGCTCATCATCATCAGCTCGATCACCGCGGCGCGAAAGCGGATCGCCTCGGCGTCGTCGATCGCGATGCGCGTGCCTTCCTGAGCTTCGGTCATGCATGCCATCGCGATCTCGGTCTTCTCGTTGCCCTCGCGGTCCGTCCAGGACAGGCGGACCGCACACTGCCGGCAGGCGCCGATCGACCCCATGAGGGGATGCCAGCAGAAGAACGGCAGATCGAAGCCGTTCGAGAGGGCCACGTCGAGCATGTTGCGGCCGGCCTCGACCTGCAGCTTGTGCCCGTCGATCTCGACCGTCACGAGCGGCACGGGGTTCTCGTCGCGGCCCCGGAGGCCGTCTTGTCCGCCGGCCGTCACGGCGAGCCTCCCGTGTCGACGCCGGCTGTCGTGCCCGTCGCTTCGGGCGCTGTGCCGGCCCCGTCGTTGGCGACAACGCCGGCGGCGTTGTCGCCGTACGGGCAGGCGCGCCCGGCGATGTGCTCGTCGAAGTCGTCCGCGAACAGCCTAAGCGCCGACCGCAGGGGCTGCATCGCCCCGGGCGCCAGGTCGCAGAACGTCTTGTCCGATCCCATGAGCCAGGCGTGCTCCACGAGCTGTTCGAGATCGCCGGGAAGGCCCTCTCCCTCCTCGATGCGCCCCAGGATGGCGGCGGTCCACTGGAGTCCCTCGCGGCAGGGGGTGCACCAGCCGCACGACTCCTGGGCGAAGAAGCGCACCAGGTTCAGCACCATCCCCACGGGGCAGGTCGCGTCGTCGAGGGTCACCACGGTGCCGGTCCCCAGCCGGGAGCCGACTTCTCGCAAGGTGTCGAAGTCGAGGGGAACGTCGATGTCGGCGGCGTTCACGAACGACGTCGAGGCGCCACCGGGGATCAGCGCGCGCAGCCGGTAGCCCGGCAGCATGCCGCCGCCGTGCACCTCGATGAGGTCGCGCAGCAGCGTGCCCATCGGCAGCTCGTAGCAGCCCGGCCGCGCGACGCGCCCGGCGATGCCGAACAACTTGCTGCCGCCCCCGTGGGCGGGCGCCAGGGCCTGCCACCACTCGATGCCGTTGCGGGCGATCGCGGGGACCGCCGCGAGCGTCTCGACGCTGTTGACGACCGTCGGCCGGGCGAACAGGCCGGCGCCGGTCATGTGGGGCGGGCGCGAGCGCGGGTTCGGGCGCCGACCCTCGAGCACGTTGAGCATCGCCGACGCTTCGCCGCAGATGTAGCGGCCGACGCTGCGGTGGAGATCGATGCGGAAGTCGAAGCCCGAGCCCAGGATGTCGTGTCCGAGCAGCCCCTCGGCCTCAGCCTCCCCGATCGCGGCCTCAAGGCTCGCCCAGGGGGCGTCGTACTGGTCGCGGATGAAGATGTAGCCCGCGTCGGCCTCGCAGGCGTATCCGGCCAGAAGCATGCCTTCGAGCAACAGGTGTGGGTTGCGTTCCATCAGGTAGCGGTCTTTGAAGCTGCCCGGCTCCATCTCGTCGGCGTTGCAGACCACGTACTTGGGCCGCGGCGCGTCGGGTCCGAGCGGCATGGTGCTCCACTTGCGACCGGTGGGGTAGCCTCCTCCGCCGCGGCCGCGCAGACCCGACGTCGTGATCAGCGACATCACCTCCGAGGGCCGCATCGTGCGCAGAGCACGTTCGAGGCCCTCATAGCCGCCACCGACGCGGAAGTCCTCGAGCAGGGCCGGCCGGCCGTCGGAAAGCATGGCCCGCGTGAGCGGCCTCTCCCAGCCTGTCGAGTTGAGGTTGCTCACCGGATGTCTCCAGGGCCGGCTGTCCGCGAGCTCACGAGTACGCCTCGAAGATCGCGCCGAGATCGTCGGCGGCGACGGGACCGAAGAGATCGGCATCGATCATCATCGCCGGCCCGCGGTCGCAGGCGCCCAGACAGACGATGGGCAGGAGCGTGAAGCGGCCATCGGGTGTGGTCTCGCCCATCCCGATGCCGAGCGCGGCTTCGACCGCCTGCCGCAACTCGGCGTAGCCGAGAGACCAGCAGGCGAAGGTGTCGCAGAGCAGCACGATGTGACGTCCCACAGGCCGGCGGAAGAGCATGTTGGCGAACGTCGCCAGGCTGTCGAGCTCGGCGATGGTCATGCCGAGGCGCTCGCCGACGTCGGCGAGCGCCTGGTCGGACAGCCAGCCCCGGTGGCGCTGCACGATCTGCATGGCGCTCGCCGCCGCGGCACGCGTGTCGGGGTAGTGGCCGAGGATGGCCTCGATCTCTCGCAGTTCGACGTCGCGGAGGCTCATCGGTCCACGTCTCCCATGACGAAGTCGATGCTGCCGAGGATCGTCACCAGGTCGGCGATCTCGTGGTCGCGAGCGAGCAGCGGCAAGGCCTGCAGGTGCGCGAACGACGGCGTGCGGATCTTCGTGCGATAGGACGACGTCGCCCCGTCGCTGATCGCGTAGTAGCTGTACTGGCCCTTGGCGCCCTCGGTGTGGACGCAGGCCTCGCCGGGGGGCACCACCGGCCCCCAGCTCACCCCCAGGAAGTGGGTGATCAGCGTCTCGATGTCGTGCATCGTGCCGGGGTCCTTGACCGGCGGCGTCGTGAGGGGATCGTCGGACTTGTAGGGTCCCGACGGCATGCCGTCGAGGCACTGTCGCATGATGCGCAGGCTCTGGCGCATCTCCTCGACGCGCACCGCGACGCGGTCGTAGCAATCGCCTGTCGAGCCCACGGGGACCGAGAAATCGAACTGTTCGTAGCCTGAGTAGGGTCGCTGCTTGCGCCAGTCCCAGGGGAGTCCGGCGGCGCGCAGGTTGGGACCGGTCATGCCCCACTCGATCGCGTCGGCCAGGCCGATGCCGCCGACGCCGACGGTGCGCGCCTTCATGATGCGGTTGTCCATGACCAGACGGTCGTACTCGTCGAGCCGTGCCGGAAGGTAGTCGAGGAAGTCGCGTACCGGCTGTTCCCACCCGGCGGGAAGGTCGTCGGCGAGGCCGCCGATGCGGAACCAGTTGGGGTGCATGCGGGCGCCGCAGATGGGGGAGACGATCGCGTCGAAGAGCCGTTCGCGGTCCTCGAACATGTAGAAGACGGGCGAGAGGGCGCCGATGTCCTGGGCGAAGGTGCCGTAGAAGACGAGGTGGCTGGCGATGCGGAACGCCTCGCACAGCATGACCCTCGCCACCTGCGCCCGGGCGGGCACCTCGAT
>Ga0315273_10014356_pt1 | contig 10206 bp, 12 predicted proteins | sample YL17G02_0_MG_FD_205753 | JGI IMG/M metagenome (GOLD analysis project Ga0315273, IMG submission 205753) | Sediment microbial communities from Yellowstone Lake, YNP, Wyoming, USA - YL17G02_0 | ecosystem: Environmental > Aquatic > Freshwater > Lake > Sediment | place: USA: Wyoming | collected... | reverse complement strand
CGGCGACGCGATTCAGGCCTCCGGCCCGGTCACGGTAAAGAGCTGTCCGGGATCGCTGTTGTATAGCCAAAGGACCTTGTAGTCCCGATAATCGTCGGCCAGATGCCGCACATGATTCTCTAGAGAAACACCGCCGCAGCGGTCGGGATGAAAGCATAACGGATCCCATGAAACCTCTTATGGTGAACACGATCCATGATCAACTCCGTTCATTTATACGCCGAGAAGTCCACACCCCGCTCCTTCCCTCGCTCGTCGAACCAGACCTCTTCCGTGATGGGAGGCGGCACGCGTTTTTCCGGGTCTTTATGAATCAACCGGACGGCTTCTGCAGGACAGGTGCTGATGCAAAGGCCGCAACCGATGCATCGATCCCGGATGATACGATAGGCGTCTTCTCCCTCTTCGATGGCGCCCACCTGACACCGTTCGTCCGAACACAGCCCGCAACGGAGACATTGATCCGGATCGATCTCGGCGTAATAATGAGAATTGACGACATCCGCAGCCGGTATGCCCAGATCGTTGATTGCACTCAGAACCCCGCAGCAGCATTTGCAGCAATTGCAGATGTAAAAAGAACCGTACTGCACATTGCTGGTCATGTGTACGAGTGCTTCCTTTTCCGTTTTTTTCAGCAACTCATAAGCCTCACTCCTGGAAATTACACGACCCTCGGGGGCGTTGTCGAAAACCCCGGGGATTGGAGCGACGGCGAGACAAACCTGTACGGGCCTGTCGCACGGTCTTCCCAAAAGACCCTTCTCTTTCTTGCAGATGCAGTCGTTGACGAGAAAAGACTGGCCATTCTCGATCAGCGAGGAAACCATTTCATAAGGCAGGGCCTCTTCCTTGTCGGAGATCTTTTCTTCGATGGGAAGGACTTGCATCAGTTGTGGCATTTTCGAAAAGAACTGCTTGCCATAGACCGGCGCATACTCCTCCATCCATTCCGCAAACTCCCTGTCGAGACGTCCTAACTGAAACTCATAGATCCCAAGAACCCAGGGCAGCATCTTGAAGTATAGTGTCTTCCCCAGCTTGATCATGAAGAGCTGGCCCGATTTCGACATGCCGACGAGCCTCTCTTCCAATCCTTCCAGAGGGCGTCCGGTTCGCCCCGCGATTTCTTCCGCCGTCTCGAAGGTCAACCGCATTTCGCAAAAAAAGTCGGCCTGCTCCGGCGTAAAAATCTTCTTCAGCAGTTTGATCTCCACGCCGCTTTCGGTGGAAGGGAACCCATTGGGCAGCGTATCCAGCACCCTGGCCAATCTCTTATAAACGTCATCCGTCATGCTCATCCCCCCGCAGGAAGTCTTGATTTACACCCCATCCGGTTATGTTGACCATTCCATGCCCGCTTCAGGCGATATGCTCCGACAACTCGACGAGGACGCCGAGGGTGTCTCTGGGATGAAGAAAGGCGATCTTTTTCCCTCCGGCCCCAATGCGTGGTTTGCGGTCGATGAGAGTGACGCCTTTTGCCTCCAGTTCCGCCAAGGCCTCCTCGATGTTCTCGACGCGGAAGGCAATGTGATGCACACCCTCACCCCGTTTTTCCAGGAATCTGGCGATGGGACTGTCCGGCGCCGTCGCCTCGAGGAGTTCCACCTCCGTCTCCCCTACGGGCAGGAAGACGGTCCGGACCTTCTGTTCCGGGACCGTTTCGGATCCATGGACCTTCAGGCCGAGAAGTCCTTCAAACAACTTCAAGGCCGCATCCGCATCCTTCACGGCCACACCGACATGATCGATCTTCAGAATTTTCATGGCGTCACTTCCCTCCGCGTCAGGTTCTCGTGCACAAAGGCAATGATCGCACGCGTGTCCGTCCCCGGTCCGAAGATCTCCCGGATGCCCGAGGCCTTGAGGGCGGGGATATCGTCCAGGGGAATAATTCCCCCGCCGAGGACGAGGATGTCGTCCATGTTGCGTTTGCGCAACTCTTCCATGATCCTGGGGAAAAGGTGGTTGTGGGCGCCGGACAGGCTGCTCAGCATGAGGACATCCACATCCTCCTGCTCCGCGGCGCCGATGATCTGCTCCGGCGTCTGGCGGAGTCCCGTGTAGATGACCTCCATGCCGGCGTCCCGGAGGGCCCGGGCGATGACCTTCACCCCCCGGTCATGGCCGTCCAGCCCCGGCTTGGCGATCAGTACCCGGATTGTCTTTTCCTTTGTCATAAGGCACTCCTTTCCGTATCGAATGGTGCGCGGCTAAAAGTCTGTTGAAAAACGCCCATCTGCGGAGTTTCCCTCATCCTTCGCCGGAGGCGTCGGGGACATGTTCCGGAAGCCCAAAGGGATCGGAACATGTCCCCGGAACAACGCCTCACGGCTCAGGATTTCGGGGGCCTTGCATCTGGACATTTTCGAACAGCCTGTAAAAGAGCCTTTTACAACAGGCGGTTAAAAGGACTTGTTGCCGCGATATTCCCCGAACACCTCGCGGAGAGCATCGCAGATCTCCCCGATGGTGGCCTCCGCCTTGACCGCTTCAATGATGGCCGGCATCAGATTGTCCTGTGAGCCGGCCACGCGACGGATCTCGTCCAGGGAGGAGCGGACGGCCCCGCCGCTCCTCTCGTTGCGGAGGATCCGGAGTTTTTCAGTCTGGAGTTCTCCCACGGTCTGCCGCACCTTGAGCAGCCCCTCCGGCGGGGGCTCATCGATCTGAAACTGATTGACGCCGACAACGATCCGGTCTTTTGTCTCGACCTTTTTCTGGTACTCGTAGGCGCTGTTTGCAATCTCTCCCTGGATGTACCCCGTTTCGATGGCAGGGATCACACCGCCCATCTGCTCGATCCGTTTCAGATATTCTTCGGCTTCGGTCTCGATTCGGTCCGTCATGTGTTCCACGTAATAGGAACCGGCGAGGGGGTCAACCGTCTCGGTGACGCCCGTCTCGTAGGCGATGATCTGCTGGGTCCGGAGGGCGATCTGAACCGCCTCTTCCGAGGGGAGGGCCAGGGCCTCATCGTAGGAGTTGGTGTGGAGGGACTGGCACCCTCCCAGGACCGCGGACAGCGCCTCATAACCGGTGCGGAGGATGTTCAGGAATGGCTGCTGGGCCGTAAGGGAGCACCCCGCCGTCTGCACGTGATAGCGGAGCATCCAGGAACGGGGGTTCTTTGCCTGAAAACGCTCTTTCATGATCCGGGACCAGATCCGCCGCGCCGCACGGAACTTGGCGACTTCCTCGAAGAAATCCTGGTGGGCGGCGAAGAAAAATGAAAGACGCGGGGCAATTTCATCCACGCCGAGCCCCGCATTCTGCGCCGTTTCCACGTACGTGATGCCGTCCGCGATGGTAAAGGCCACCTCCTGCACGGCCGTGCATCCCGCCTCCCGCATGTGGTAGCCGCTGATGCTGATGCTGTTCCACTGGGGCATGTTCTTCGCGCAGTAACCGATGATGTCGGCGACGATCCGCATGGCCGGGCGGATGGGAAAGATGTAGGTTCCGCGGGCGATGTACTCTTTGAGGATATCGTTCTGCACGGTTCCCCGGAGCTGCTCCGGACCGATGCCGTTCCGTCCCCCGATCGCAAGGTACATGGCCGTGAGGATGGACGCCGGGGAGTTGATGGTCATGGATGTGCTTACCTGGTCCAGGGGTATCCGTTCGAACAGGACGCCGAGGTCGCGTACGGAATCAATGGCCACGCCGACCTTGCCCACCTCGCCCAGGGCCAGGGGGTGGTCTGAATCATACCCGATCTGGGTGGGGAGATCGAAGGCCACGCTCAGCCCCGTCTGCCCCTGTTCCAGGAGATACCGGAAACGCTGGTTCGTGTCCTCGGCGGAGCCGAACCCGGCATACTGGCGCATGGTCCAGAAGCGGCCCCGGTACATGTCGGGCTGGATCCCCCTGGTAAAGGGATACTGGCCGGGGAAGCCCAGATCCTTCAAGTAATCGAGACCGGAGACATCCGCCGGCGTATAGAGCGGGTTCACCGGAAGCCCGGAGATGGTTTCAAACCGCGCCTTCGCTTCCGGCGCCTTGGCGAGCTGTTTCTGAAGACTGCCGTTCCACTTCTGGAATCCACTCGCGATCGCCGCTACCTTGTCCCTGTCAAACATGACTCACCTCGCTATGAATAATATCCGTGATGCCCGTTCCCCCGCCACCCGCTCCACGAAACAGGTCTGGGGAAGGACGCTGACTGAGATCGGGATGTCCCGGTCGGCCGCAAATGCCGCAGCGCCGATTCCCGGGAGGATCAGGAGGCCGAAGACCATTTCGAGAAACACCTTCCTCATGGTTGCACTTTCCCTTCAGGCAGAAACGTTTCGCGATCCTCTTCCCGGCGCGGTTTCAGATCCCGGTGATGCGGACGGCGATGTTCTCTATGGCAGGTCCCTTATCATGAATGCCGACGAAGTGCAAATACCGCAGCCCGGTCCGGTGTGGACGCCTGATCTCTTTAAGCCGCGGAAATTCCCGGCAGCGCCCGATCGTCAGGTCAGGTGAAGCAGGGTAATCTCCGGCGGCGCGTTCAGCCGGACCGGCGTGAATGTGGTGCCGATCCCGCGGCTGACGTACAGCCGCGCGGCCCCGATCCGGAACAACCCCTCGACGTACGGGGTGCGGAGGTGGGCCAGGCTGATTCCTCCCCCCGGCAGGCCCAGTTTGATCTGACCCCCGTGATAGTGGCCCGAGAGGGTCAGTGGAATGCCGAGCGCGGCGGCCCGGGGGAAGATCTCCGGTCGATGCGACAGCAGAAGCCCCGGGACGGCGGGATCGAGCCCGTACAAGGCGGCCTCCAGGTTGCCTTCGCCGGTGCGGAGGTCGTCGATTCCGATGACCGCGAACCGGCCCATGTCGGTCCGGATGATCCGGTGTTCGTTGTTCAAAAGCGGCACCCCGTACCGCCGGAAGATCGCCCGGAGCTCGAGCAGAGACCCGTACCAGTGTTCATGGTTCCCGAGCGTGGCGAAGGTTCCGTACCGGGCGCGGACCCGGGCCATCTCTTCCATGCAGCCCGGGAGAAAAGAGAGCGAGTTCGAGACGTAGTCCCCGGTCAGGACGAACAGGTCCGGCTGCAGCGGGATCACCTTGTCGACATAGTAACGCATCTGCCGCCGGTTCATGAAGATGCCGGCATGGATGTCGGTTAGCTGAACCACCCTGAGGGGGCAGCCGAAGGGCAGGGTGAGCTCTTGGATGTCGTTCCTCCGGCCGGCATGGGATGCGCCGTATCCGGCGAGCAGCAGCGGAACGGCAAACAGACCGCCCGCCCCGGCCTGGAGCAGGAGGCGACGGCCCGGATCGACAGGAACGGGTGAAGAACGACCGGCCAGGCGGCGAGCGAGATGGATGGTCTGTCTTGCCAGGAAACCGGCGATCTGCCCGAGAAAGAGGAGCAGGGCGGAGAAGAGCGATCCCAGGCTCCACACGACCGGGGGGTAGAAGAGGATGATCTGCGCCGCCGCCGGCGGGTCCGCCCAGGGGATAGGCCGGAACAGGATGTAGAGGTTCGCCGCGAAGAGCAGGCAGATCGTCGCCCCCGCGGCGCCGACCGCCCGGGATTTGAAGCGGTCGGAACGGCGCGAGGAGCGGATGGCCCGCCGGGCGCGCAGGAAGAGGTAAATCTGGGCGAGCAGCACAAGCGTGAGGATCGTCACGCGGAACGTGGCAAACGGCAATCCGAACATCATGGGGCGGACTCCGCCGTAAACGAGGCCGGGCGACGGATGCGTCCGACCCCGCGTGCACCGATTGAAGTACCGGTTGTTGAATTACCGGTTTCGGGGGCGATCCCCGTCATCGGGCGTCTGCCTGACGGGCCCCCTGCACAAAGACAATGAGCGCCAGGAGCAGGGCGACAAACATCGCCATACCTCCTGCGATCTTGATCGGATAAATCACCGATGAGGGCGTGCTGACCGCAAACCAGCGGCACCAGAACGAAACCAGGTCCCGGATGGGGTAGAGGATTACGCCGGCCACCGCAAGCCACGACGCCCAGGCGCGGAGCCTCCGGTCGGCCCGGGTCTGGATTCCCACGATGACGCCGATTGCGATATTGAACAACGCGAAAATCCAGGCGTAGAGCCGCATGTTGTAGCCGGCCTCCCGGGAGGAGTTCGGCACGCGGACGTACGAGGCGGGATAGTAGTTCTGGAAGTAAAGCCCGCCTGTCCGGTATACGGGTCCCCGTTTGATGTCGACGACCTGATGATCCAGCGGGTTCGACGAACCCTTGGTGTCCACCACGACGGCCGCCGCCTTTTCATGGAACTGGGGCATGGACGTCGTCCTCTCGATGAATAGGGTCATCGAGAAATAGACCATGATCACCAGAAGCCCCACGACAACATTCTTGTTTCCCACCGATAGGTTCATGGCATCCTCCTTTTTGGTTTTCGGATCAGAGCTTCCCTTTGGACGATGACAGTATAAGGGAAGGATTCCGGTGTGTCAAAGAGAAATATAATTATCCATTCCATCATAGAATAAAGAGACATCTTTTTCAAATTTTTTGAAATTTTTGTTGTGGTTCTGGATAGGCAGCCACGCTGATTACGATAAAGTCATCGAATGACATCTTAAGAGCCGAAACCTATCGGCGTGATTATTTGAATCGGAAAGGGAAACCGAATCAGAGGCGGACAATGCACTTCGTGGGGCACTTCTCGATGGCGGCATCGCAGGAGACGCCGGTCTTGGTGTAATCGACAACGGCAAGATTGTCGGAAACGGCAAAGACCTCCGGGACCTGCTTGACGCAGATCTTGCAGCCGATGCAGCCGACCGGACAGATCTTCCGGACGACGGCGCCGGCGTCCCGCGACGAGCAGGCGACAACGACCGGACAATCCTGGGGACGCAGGGAGATGATATTTCTCGGGCAGGCGGTGACGCAGTTTCCGCACGCGGTGCACTTCTCCGGATCGATCACCGGCAGGCCGTCCTCCATCCGGATGGCGTCGAACGGGCAGGCCTCCTGGCAGTCTTCATATCCGAGGCAGCCGTAGGCGCATGCCAGTCCACCGCCGTCGACCATGTTCACCGCAAAACAGGTCTCGATCCCGGTGTAACGGGCCTTGGGTTTGCGCTGGTCCAGCTTCGCGCCGCAGTGGACGGTCGCGACCTTCCGGTCAAAGGCGGCGGCCTGGACGCCCATGATCGCGGCGATCGCCTCCCCGACCTTCGCGCCTCCGGCGGTGCAGCCGCCGACGCCCGCCTGGCCCAGGGTCAGTTTTTCCGAAAAGTCCCGGCATCCGGCGAAGCCGCAGGCGCCGCAGTTCCCGCCTGGGAGAACCGCCATCAGCTCACCGATCCGCGGATCCTCCTCCACGCGGAAGTAATCCGCCGCAAAGCCGAGAAGCCCGGCAAACACCAGACCCATGACGCCCAGAACCAGAATCGCAATCAGTATCAGCATGATCCGTCACACCTAAAACCCGCAACTCACGTTGCCGGGACCCATCTTTTTTGCAACCGCTCAGGTCTTTAGGTTGAAGGCTGAAGTTTCCTGACAGTCCATCTACCTGCGCAGTTTCTTTTTTACAGACCGAACATTCCCGTAAACCCGAGGAACGCCAGCGACATCAGGGCCGCCGTAATGAAGGCGATCGGGTACCCCTGGAACCACCGCGGGATCGGCGCCGCGGCCATCCGCTCCCGGACGTAGGCGAACAGGACGATGGCCAGCGCGTAGCCCGCCGAAACCCCGATCGAATAGATCATCGATTCCAGGAAATTGTACTTGTAGTCGATCGCCAGGAACGCCACCGCGAGGATGGCGCAGTTCGTCGTGATCAGTGGAAGGTAGATCCCCATCGCCCGGTAGAGGGTGGGGATCATCTTCTTCAGATAGAGCTCCTCCAACTGCACAAGGGAGGCGATCGTCAGGATGAAGACCGCCGTCCGCAGAAATTCCATGTGAAAGGGAGTCAGGATGAAATAGTAGATCAGCCAGGAGACCGCCGAGGAGATCGTCATGACGAAGATAACGGCAAAGCTCATCCCGACGGAGGTGCCGATCTTCGTCGAGACCCCGAAGAAGGAGCACAGGGCGATGAAACGGATCAACAGGATGTTGTTGATCAGAAACGCCGCAAAGAAGATTCCGAATAATTTCATAGGATCATCCCTTTACAAGCCTCAGAGGACCTTGTTCTCCATCTTGTTCAGAAAGGCCATGATGCAGCCGATCGTGATGAAGGCGCCGGGCGGCAGGATCATGATCGTCGCCGCGATCCGCTCGTCGAACAGCGGAAAACCGAAAATCGATCCGGCGCCGAGGACCTCGCGGATCACGCCGATGCTGACCAGGGCCAGCGTAAATCCCAGGCTCATCCCCACCCCGTCCAGGATGGAGTTGAGAACCGGATTCTTGTAGGCAAAAGCCTCGGCCCGCCCGAGGATGATGCAGTTCACGACGATCAGCGGCACGAAGACCCCGAGCGCCTGGTAGAGGGCCGGGGTGTAGGCCTGCATCACGTAGTCGCAGATCGTCACGAAGGTCGAGATGATGATGATGAAGATCGGGATGCGGATTTCGTCCGGCGTCACCTTCCGGATCAGGGCCACAACCAGATTGGAGCCGATCAGCACGAACGCCACGGCGATGCTCATCCCGAGCGCGTTGATCGCATTGTTAGATACCGCCAGCACCGGGCAGAGGCCGATCATCAGGCGCAGGACGGGGTTTTCACGGACGATCCCCTGATTGAAATCCTTCCAGAGATTCATGGCTTCGCCTTCCTGTATTGCTCGGAATCCTTGAGCACGGTCTTCACCCCTTCGCAGACCCCCCGGCTGGAGATCGTCGCCCCGGTGATCGCATCGATGTCCTTCTTGGGCTCGATAGTGTCCTTCACGCCCTTGCCGATGAACTGTTTCTGAAATTTCGGCTTCTCCACATTGGTCCCGAGGCCCGGCGTCTCCCGCTGGCTCAGGATCTTCATCCCTTTGACGCGGAGCTCCGGATCGACACCCACGAGCATCACGATCTCGCCGCTGTAGCCACGGGGGGCGATCTTCACCGCAAGCCCCACGGCATTGCCCCCCGCATATCCCTCATAGATCTCGCTCTTCGCGCCGGGCGCGGCGACGCTCTTGAAGCTCTCCGCCCCCGGAAGGACCTCGCGCAGGGAGCCTTCGAAGGAAGCCTTGGCGTTCGCCTCGATCCGGGGACCGGTCATCATGAAGACATAGGCCAGCATCCCTGCGGAAATCACACAGAAGACCCCGAGCGTCACCCCCAATTTGATGATCTTACCCATGTTTCTTCACCCCGCCGAAGAGCCTGGGCCGCACGTAGGTATCAATCACCGGCGTCAGCATGTTCATGATCAGGATCGAATAGTTGACCCCTTCCGGGAATCCGCCGTACAGGCGGATCAGGACGGTCATGACGCCGCACCCGAGGCCGAAGATGAATCTCCCCTTCGTCGTCACCGGCGCGGTCACGTAGTCCGTCGCCATGAAGAAGGCGCCCAGCAGAAGCCCGCCGCTCAGCACATGGAAGAGCGGGTCCTGCCCGAGAATCGCCGTGAGCAGCGCCACGGAACCGATGAAGGCCGCCGGCGCCGGCCAGTCGATGATCTTTTTCCAGTAGAGGATCCCCGCCCCGAGGAGGATTGCCAGGACCGAAGTCTCCCCCAGGGAACCGGCCCGGCTTCCCATGAAGAGGCTGAGATAATCCGGCACCGCCTGGTGCATCTTCGCCAGGAAGAGGGGCGAGGCGGTGGTCACGGAATCGAGAGCGTGGGGCGCCACCCAGGTGGTCATGGCGACCGGCCAGGAGGCGAGGAGAATGGCGCGGGCCGCAAGCGCCGGGTTGAAAATGTTGAACCCCAGGCCTCCGAAGAGTCCCTTGACGAGAACGACGGCCGCGATGGCGCCGATCCCCGCCATCCAGAGCGGCAGCGTCGGTGGAAGAACCAGCGCGAGCAGGATCCCCGTCACCGCCGCGCTTCCGTCCCGGATCGTGATCGGTTTCCCGACGATTCGTTGAAAAGCGGCTTCCGCGAGGACCGCCACGACCGTCGTGAAGACGACGAGGAGCAGGGCCTTGAAACCGAAGAAATAGGTTGCCGCCACGACGGGGAAAAGGAGCGAAAATACCACCCACCACATGATGCGCTGCGCATCGTCGTACGCCCGGATATGGGGGGAAACGGAGGTTTCGAAGTTCATTGGCATACGGCCTTCCTGAGCTGCAATTCCCTCTTGGCCACCTTGAAGTAC
>Ga0315273_10014355_pt1 | contig 10206 bp, 7 predicted proteins | sample YL17G02_0_MG_FD_205753 | JGI IMG/M metagenome (GOLD analysis project Ga0315273, IMG submission 205753) | Sediment microbial communities from Yellowstone Lake, YNP, Wyoming, USA - YL17G02_0 | ecosystem: Environmental > Aquatic > Freshwater > Lake > Sediment | place: USA: Wyoming | collected... | reverse complement strand
ACCGCTAGTGAATTGAATCGAGGCATATTGCAGGTTCCCGCCGCTACCGAGGACCGCCGGTGACGACCATACCCTGATTACCATGCCTTCGGCATCGAACTTCTTATCGTCGACGTCGATCGTTAGCTTAACTATGTCACCGGTATGAAGAGAAAATTCACGTTTCGAACTGATGCGAATACCGTCTATGGAGATATCAACAATGTTTACAGGCACTCCCTGTAAAGAAGCAGTAAGACCGCTGTCCAGCGAGGGATTGATCCGGTAACACGTTCTCAGGTTAAGCGATTCCGGACGGCTCTCCCTTTCCAGAAGCAATGCAGGAACAAATTGGGAAGAGGCAATCTCGTAATTAGTTAATATCCTTGCCAATTTTGCCCAAAAACCAAACCGGGGATTTATCCTTTCGCTTTTTTCCAGAAAAGTGACCAGGAATCGTTTCCCCAACTGGGCGTTTGTTATTGTCGGCGTCGTCTGGGAAAGGATAAGCTGGCGATCCTGTATATCATAGACCACGGTTTGCATTTGGGAAATCTGACTTTTTGTTCTATCTTCTTCCAAAATAATGTACGCCGTCATTCCCGGTTTTATGGCGATCATGAATCAATGCCCCTCAAAAAGTAATTAAAGCAGAAGCTCCATAGACACAGGAAACACGCTCACACTCACCTTAGCCAAAAGTTTTACCTGGGTATAGGGCCCCCCAATGAAGAGTGTTGAAATGATTCTTACATTATTTAGACATAAATACATTTTTGTGTCAAGCGAACCCATAATAAATTGTCATACCGAGACTAAGGGCAGTTATTGCACAATCTATTTGTAATCATGAATGAAACGTTTTTTTCCTTAAGTTCTTAGACATGGGTGACGATAAGCACAGAAGAAGGGCAGTTAATTTCATGCAGTACTGACATCCCGTAAGAGTATGCACATTTATGCCGAATGACCATACAATCCAGAACCACTTCTCTCGCATTCTTGTGGTGGACGATGTGGAGCCCAACCGGGAACTCCTGGAGGCCCACCTGATCAGTGAAGGGTACCAGGTGGAAACCGCAGGAAGCGGTCATGAGGCCCTGGCAAAGGTACAGGAAAAGGCGCCGGACATCATCCTGCTTGACATACAGATGCCGGGAATAGATGGATACCAGGTTTGCAAGACTCTCAAGGAGTCAGGGAACACACGCTTGATCCCTATCATCATGATTACCGCACTCAAGGATGTTGAGAACAAAATCAAGGCCATCGAAGTGGGGGCCGATGATTTCATCTCGAAGCCGTTCAACAAGCATGAGGTGCTAGCCCGGGTCCGCTCCCTGCTCAAGGTAAAATACCTGAACGATCAACTCGACACGGCAGAAAACGTTATCTTCGCCATGGCGTCGGCTATCGAATCGAAAGACAAATACACGGAGGGGCATATTGAACGGGTTTCTCAGTATTCGATGGAGCTGTCAGACATGCTGGACCTCTCAGGAATGGAACGGGAGGCCATCCACAAAGGTGGGCAACTTCACGATATTGGCAAGCTTGTTCTGGACGACGCCATCATCAACAAGCCCGGGAAGCTCACCCCGGACGAGTTTGAGATGGTCAAGCAACACCCGCTGGTGGGCTACAAGATTTGTCACCCCCTCAAGTCGGTGCGTTATGCCTTGCCGGTCATCCGCTGGCACCACGAGAAGCTCGACGGCAGCGGTTATCCCGATGGTCTCAGGGGAGATGAAATCCCCATTACGGTACGGATAATGACCATCGTGGACGTCTATGACGCCCTGACAACCATACGTTCCTACAAGGACGCTTTTTCCTCTCTGCAGGCATTAACTATTCTGGAGGAGGAGGTCGCCAAGGGTTGGTGGGACGGCAATCTGGTGAAAATATTCAAAGATATTAAAATGAAAGGGCTGTGAGGGAGTCAATGAGTATCGGATTTTCCACGATAGGTCTGGGAATCTTCGGCATCATTGCAGGGATCGCATTTTATGGGCCTGGCTTTCCCCCCGGATATACCGACAAGCTGATCCTGCTCGGCTTTTGTATCCTGCTTATTGGCTTCGGGTTGAGCTACAGCCAGCTTGCTCTGATGTACCGCAAGGTAAGAGAAGCTGAGGAAGATACAAAGAAGGCCCTCTTGGAAAGAAATGTGGCCCTGGAAAAGGCGAACCGGAATCTCGATGAAGCAAACCGCGCTAAATCCGCCTTTCTGGCCAACATGTCTCATGAGCTTCGTACGCCGCTGAATGCCATCATCGGCTTCAGTGAAATCCTGGAAGATCAGAACTTCGGCCCGCTCAATGACAAGCAGCTCAAGTATACGCGCAATGTGATGAGCAGCGGCAAACACCTTCTGACCATGATCAACGACATCCTGGATCTGTCGAAGATCGAGGCCGGTAAGCTGGAACTGCGACGGGAGACATTCCCCCTTGAGTCGACTATTGACGGCATTATCGGAATTGTAAAAGTTCTGGCAAACAAGAAAAACATCCAGCTGAATTATGATATTGATCCGGCCTTGACAGAGATCGGGGCGGATCCCAGGTACTTCAAGCAGGTGCTCTACAATCTCCTGTCCAATGCCGTTAAGTTTACCCAGGATGGGGGAAGAGTGGATCTGAGTGCCCTGTTGATGGAAGACACTGAACCAGCCGGCCGGGGCCTTGCACAGATCTCCGTTTCCGATACCGGTATCGGCATCGCGCCCGAAGACTATGGCAAGGTGTTTGACGAGTTTCAGCAAATCGATGACTCCTATTCCCGGATGCAGGAGGGGACGGGACTCGGCCTTGCTCTGTGTAAAAAGCTCGTGGAGCTTCATGGAGGTGAGATCTCGTTCAGCAGTGAGAAAGGGACAGGAAGTACCTTCACCTTCACCATCCCGATTGCGTACTCCCCGGACACCCCAGCGGAAAAGGACGTGGCCGGCGTGAGTACGATCGACAGCGGAAAGAACGGGGAGAAGGAAAAGGACTTGATCCTCGTGATCGAGGACGAGCCGCGCTCGGCCGAACTCATCTCGATTTATCTTTCCCAGGCGGGATACAGGGTAGTCCATGCTTCCGATGGAGAAGAAGGCCTGCGTCTTGCCAGTGAGCTGAAACCCAGTGCCATCACGCTGGACATCATGCTCCCCAAGATGGACGGATGGCAGGTTCTCAGTGCACTCAAGGGAAACCCGGCCACCTTTGATATTCCGGTAATTGTATCATCAATGGTTGATGAAAAGTTCATGGCCTATGACCTGGGGGCCGTGGACTACGTTTTGAAACCTCTGAGCCGTCAGGAACTGCTCATCAAGCTCGAATTTTTGAAGTCATCGGGAAAGCTGCGAAGCGCTGCCTCCAAGGTTCTTGTCATCGACGATCATGAGAAGACGCTGGATCTTCTTTATGCATTTCTTGAACATCATGGTTACCAGGTTGAAGGAACTTCTTCCGGGGCAAAAGGGCTGGAATTGATGAAAGCCAACCAGTATGATGCCGTCGTCCTGGACCTGATGATGCCGGAGATGAGCGGATTTGAAGTGCTCGATGAGATGAAGCGCCACCCCTGGGGGGAAAATGTTCCTGTGATCGTTTACACGGCAAAGGATGTGGGCCGCGAAGAACAGGCCCGTCTTGAGGAGTCGATTACGGCGCTGGTTTCAAAGGGTTCATCGAGCAGCGATCTCCTTGAGGCCTTGCGCAGGCTGCCCCATCGACAGGAGAGAAAGGAGATAGCCAGTGGATGCCACTAAAGTTTTGGTTGTAGAAGACAGCCCGCTCAACATGGAACTGGTGACGGACATCCTGGAGGTAAACGGGTATGAGGTACTGCACGCGAATGAGGCACGGACGGGGATAGAAATGGCCGTCCTGAACCATCCGGATTTGATCTTTATGGATATCCAACTGGCCGGCATGGATGGACTGACTGCCATAAAGCTCCTGAAGGGTGACAACCGCACGTGGACGATTCCCGTTACCGCCTTAACGGCCCATGCCATGGTTGGTGATAGGGGAAAAGCCGAATCGGTCGGCTGTAGTGATTATGCGGTCAAGCCCATGGATACACGCCAGTTCCCCAAGATGGTCGCTTCTTTCCTGAATTTCCAGAAGTCCGCTTAGTCACTCCAGGAGGGATCTGCCTGAATTCCGCCCAAAAAGGCTTTCGTAACGGGTGAATTGACCAATATTAATATCGATTTCTCAAAACCAGGGCCGCCTCGACACATCCCTTCCGCAATCATCGACACAGCATCCCGTATTTCGTGATCATGAAAAAAGCTTGAAAAGTTTAATGTCCTGTGAGAATAATCGTTATCTTTTTTACAGGATAGTCATGAGGAGCTGAGACTTATGGGAAAAGAGCTAAGCATAAAAGATAAGTCACAGATTAGGGTTCTGGTCGTTGACGATATGATCAATATGCGTCGAACTGTAAGGAATATGCTCCGTGCACTGGGATATGCATATATCATTGAAGCTGAGAACGGCGTTGCCGCGTGGGAAAAGCTGTCCACGACAACAATTGATCTGGCGATCGTGGACTGGAATATGCCGGAGATGAGCGGAATTGAATTGTTGAGAAAGGCGCGGGCAGATGACAAGTTTTCAAAAATCCCCTTTATCATGATAACTGCAGAGATTGATGAGGGAACAATCGCTGAAGCTGCGGAAACCGAGGTTGATGCATATATAATCAAACCTTTCGTGGCAAAAACACTTGAAGAGAAGATAGATGCCGTCCTGGAAAAGAGAGAAAATCCTTCCCCTATGGATACCCATTTGCGCCTTGCGCAAGTCTTTGCCGGCGCCGGTCAGTTTAACAAAGCGATCGATGAGCTGCGGGCAGCGTTGACCATTAATCCCAATAGCCCGAGAGTGCTGGTTGCCCTGGGTGATCTGCACAAGCAGCGAGGTATGCTTGATGATGCCGAAAAGGCCTATAAAAAGGCGATCTCGCTGGAACCAAAATATGCAAGGGCTTATGATGGACTTGCCGATCTTTACATAAAAAGGGGCGATACGAAAAAGAGCATCGAAGCGCTGAAGGAGGCGATCCTCAAGAGTCCCAAGAATGCCTTAAGACAGACCAATCTGGGCAAGGTTCTGCTTGAGAGGGGAATGGTGGAAGAAGCGAAGGCTGCTTTTGAAAGCGCCGTCAAGAATGAGCCGAAAAATACGACCATTCAGGCAGAGATCGGCGAAGCCTTCCTTGAAAAAGGTCTGGGTCATGAGGCTGCCGAACAATTCCAATCCGTATTGAGGGCCAATCCCTTAGACGTGCATACCTATAACAGGCTGGGCATTGCTTACCGCAAGCAGGGCAAATTCAAGGAGGCGATCTTAGAATATAAGAAAGCATTGGCCATAGATCCGGGTGACGAAAATTTGTATTACAACCTCGGCAGGGCATACCTGGAAGCAGCGCTCGAATATGAGGCTATTGTCCAATTTAAAAAAGCGCTGGAAATTTACCCGGATTTCAAGGAAGCCCGGGAAATATTGGATGAACTCGGGAAGCATGCATAATGGATGGTAAAAAGAAAGAAGACTTGCTGGCCATAATTAAAGAGAAGGATGGCAGGATAGAAGAGCTGACCAGGCAGATGGAATCAAGGACTGAATTGACGCGGATGATTGTCCATGATCTGAAGGGGCCTCTGGCAAGCATTTTTGCAAATCTGGATTTGCTGATGTCCGGCAAATTAGATCGCGAGAAACGAGATATACTGGAAACAGCCATCCAGGGCAGCAGCGATCTTCTGAACATCATCAATAACCTTTTGGAAATAGGCAGGATGGAAAAGGGAAAGCTGGAACTAAATCTGAGCGTAATCAATCTGGAGGGGATGCTTAAGGCAAGCGTGGAACAATTGAAATCCCTGTCTTCACAGAAAAATATTGCTTTGGAAATAGACTGTCGCAGTAAAATTGCTTCTGTTGCCGCCGATGCAACACTTATTGAGAGAATGATGTATAATCTGATTATGAATGCAATCAAATACACCCGGGAGGGAGGCAAAATAACCTTGATAACGGAGGATGGGAGATCCAAAAACACCGTCCTCATAAAGGTTTCAGACACGGGTATTGGCATTCCCAAGGAGTTCCATGAAACCGTATTTAATCTTTATACGCAAGTTCGTCTTCCTGGGGAGAGAGGGCATGACAGGCAGGGTCGTGATTCGGGCGCGACGAACAAAAGTGCAAGCGGCATTGGCCGGGACAAAAGAAAGATGACTACTGTGGGGATTGGTCTGGCTTTCTGCAAACTTGCCGCCGAACAACATGGGGGTCGCATTGGTGTGGTGAGCAAGGTGGGAAAGGGGAGCACTTTTTTTATTTCCTTGCCTACAAATCTGATTCCCTCGGGTAGTGACCTCTTTTAACGGTACTGCCTGTAAACCTCATGACATCACCAGGTGTCAGTGCCTCTTTAATTTCCCGGTACCACTACTTTGGGTTGCTATTCGTACATGGCCCTTGTTTCATCGTCCATGTCGGCAAGGTGTCGTTTGGCTTCTTCAGGAGAGACGCCCCTTATTTTCCCGTCTTTTTCCTGAATTGCCACGCCGCTTTTTATTAGCATCTTGTGGCGTCTGGCGCGTACGGTTTTATCCGGGTAGCATACGAACTGGCAGTGGCCGCAGGTAAAATCCAGCCTGTTTCCGGGTACAAGCGGATGATAAATGTTACACCCGAAATCCTGGCGGGGTCGTTTTCTATACGGATCCACCGCTTTCATCAAGGCGGACATGAACTCCTCGTCATCTTTTGGAATGGGAAATCTGGCCGGCGACCAGGTGGACCATTTGCCGGAGGGATGCAGCCCGGTAAACCCGCCGCAAACATAATCGCAACGGCTGTATGTCCGGCGCTTGGCATAGGAGAACTCCACACCGCCGATGTTGACGGTAGTTTTATTCTTGTCATCCATCAGCCCGGAGGCACAGCTTGCCATGCACAGTTTGCAGTTGTCGCAGTAATTATCTTCCGGCAATAAAGGCTCGGTGGGATTAAGAACTGCGGCGGTGACCACCGAACCCAAAATTATGGCTGCGCCGTGTTCTTTGGTTATGACATTGCCGGACAACCCAAAGTGCCCCACCCCGGAGCGTACTGCCAGATACCGGTGAGAGAGGGGCGGCATTTCGGTATAGGGGCCGCCGGGGACATCCTTGCGGTAAACGCCATTCGGAAATACCGGAACGGACTTAAACCCCTTCATGTTCAAATATTCAGCCAACTCCGAAGCAACACCGCCCGCCATGGTGTTTACCTTGTGGTTGTCCCTGTTTGCGGCAGCCATGTCCTCTTTTTTCAAAAATGATTCTATGGCTCCCTGATCGAGAGGCAGGGCAAAAACCACAGCTGACCTTGCCTCTGGCAAAAGATAAGTTAAATCTGTGGATTCAGGCCCTCCTTCCAGGGTTTCAGCAGTGGCAATGCCTGCCTTAAATGCACCGGCACCCCTAACCAAGTCGATTGACGTTTGGCTTAAACGAACGATTTTGTCCATATTCTCTCCTTTGTTTTTATTCAAATTTTTTTATGTTATAAAAAACTTAAAACTCTTCGGTCAAGGCAAAGGGGGGGCCAAGCCTCACTTGATTGCCGCAAGGACACTTTTAATGAACGGCTCCATCCCCCAGTTATCGTCGTATGTCACGCCAAGCCGGACTATGACCAGTTTGTGGGAGGGGATAATCGCTATCGTCTGTCCCTGATAGCCCATGGCAAAGAACGAGTCTTGCGGCAACTGTGGATACTTACGGCTGGCAGGATCAGAAGTCTTTCCCCTATTCAGCCAAAAATGGGCGCCATACTGGCCTTTGGGGGCTGCAGGCGCCGGGGTGGTTGTGTAAGTTACCCAACCTTCCGGAAGGATGCGTTCACCCTGCCAGACGCCATCGTTCAGGAAAAGCAGGCCGAAACGAGCGTAGTCGCGGGCAGTTGCATAAAGGTAGGAAGATCCGATAAATGATCCCGTCGCATCGGTTCCCCAAACGGCGCTGCGCATGCCGAGCTTGTTGAACAGTTCGCGCCGTGGGAAGGCCCAGTATTCCTCCCGGCTTCCCAGGACATCACGGATGATCCGGCAGATGATGTTCGTCGTTCCCGACGAGTAGCTCCAGACCGTATCCGGCTGCACCGATAGGGGCTTGGATGCCGCGTAGGCCCCCATGTTGGGCTTCAAGAACAGCATGATGTTGACATCCGATACGGGTCGCTCGGCATAAGCCTCGAACCACTCAAGTCCCGAACTCATCCGTAAAAGCTGGTCGATGGTGATTGCATGGCGTGAGTCGTCTGCCCTTTGCCATTCCGGAACAGGGGCCGGTTCCCTGATTGAAATCTTGTCCTTCCGAACGAGGATCCCGATGAGGGCATTGGTGACGCTTTTGGCCATTGACCAGCTCAAAAGCGCAGTGTCCTTCGTGATCCCCGAGCCATAGCGTTCAACGATGAGACGTCCATCATGGACGATGAGCAGTGCGCGAGTGTATAGTTTTTTCTTCGGATCTGATTCGATGAAAAGCTTATCCGCCGTTGATTTGAGCTTCGCCATATCGATGTTCACAGATGACGGACCGTCGGGCATGCGGTCTCCCGTGGGCCACGGCGTTGCTTTGAAATCGGCAGGTTCCGGGGCAGGCATCACAGGCCTCCACCCCCTGAGTGATTCCTCGGGGACGCCGGAGAGGAGCACTGTATCCAGTTTATCGACATGAATTGCCTTCTTCTCGAACAGACCGACCCCGAGAAGGGAGCACGTGACGCTTTTTTCGTTCCTGTCGATGTTCGCCTTGAACAGCTTGAAGAGAGGGTTAAAGCCCATGTCTTCTCGCTCGACAACCCCCGGGTCACGCCCCGAAACGAACACCGCCGCGCACAGGGTCTTGGCCTTGAAGGCGCAGCCGATGGGAAGCTGCTGGATGTATTCCCTTTTCGTATAGCCGGCGTAGAGAGCTGCGGCAAACAAAATGAAGATGAAACCGAGGATGATTCTTTTGCCGGTGAATACCTTCATCTCGTATTCTCCCCTCAGGAGGTTAATCACGTGCGCTGATAGTACGGGAGAACAGCAATGATGTCAATCTGATTATCTGTGATATTAACTTGACATCAGGATCATAGAATGCTCAATATGTCGGTAATCGTTAACCTATCTTTTATTTTGAAGGAACAGGCGTAATGTCCAACCTGTCCATCATCCGGTCGATTGTCACGGGATGTTATTAGGAAGTCCGAAAGAGTTCCCATCATTTTCATCCATCATCACGTCATTGATCCATCAGGAGGATAAAATGACAACCAGAACACAAGCACTCATGGTCAACACACCGATCAAGGCCCAGCAGATCGCCCTCGTCGAGTTGAGCGAAGAAGCGAGATCGCGGCGGCCCGGGTTGAAATGGTCCCTCGAACTGGAGAGGGCGAGGCTGCTGACCCAGTCCTACAGGCAGACCGAGGGCGAACCCATGGCGATCAGGAGGGCCAGGGCGCTGGCTCATATCCTGGAAAACATGACCCTTTATATCCGTCCGGTTGAATTGATCGTCGGCAACTATGCCTCCGATCCGGATTCCGTACCCTTCTACCCGGAGCTGGCCTGGAAGTGGATCGCCCGGGAAACGGCGCCGGGGCAGATATACAGTAACCTGTTGACGGACGAAGGCAGGGCAGAGCTCAAGGAAATCTCCGATTACTGGGGAGACCGCTCCATCCATCACCGCATGAAGAAATATCTTCCCCAGGAACTTACGGAAGTCTTCTGGATCTTCAACTGGGAGTCGTCTACTCCGAATTACGATAAGATCCTCAGGGTGGGCCTGAAGGGCATCCTCGACCAGGCCCGGGAAAGAAGGCAAAAGCTGGACGGGGAGTACATGGCGGAAACCATCAACGGCATCGATTTTCTGAGTAAGAAGGATTTCCTGAACAGCACGATCCTGGCCACGGAAGCCGTGATCCGGTGGTCGAAAAGATATGCCCAACTGGCCCGGCAGCTTGCCGAAACCGAGCAGGACGCGGCCAGAAAGCAGGAGCTGGAAAGGATAGCCGCTACCTGCGATTGGGTCCCGGAAAACCCGGCCCGAACATTACTGGAAGCGCTCCAGAGCTACTGGTTCATCCATCTCATCGTCAATTTTATCGACATGCCCCAGGTGGGCTCCGGCGTCCGGTTTGACCAGTGCTTTAATCGCTTCTCTGT
>Ga0315273_10014354_pt1 | contig 10206 bp, 12 predicted proteins | sample YL17G02_0_MG_FD_205753 | JGI IMG/M metagenome (GOLD analysis project Ga0315273, IMG submission 205753) | Sediment microbial communities from Yellowstone Lake, YNP, Wyoming, USA - YL17G02_0 | ecosystem: Environmental > Aquatic > Freshwater > Lake > Sediment | place: USA: Wyoming | collected... | reverse complement strand
AGCGACCACTCGCTGTACGAACGGCTGTGGGACAACGTGGCGTTCTTCAAGGCGGGCGTCGAGAAACTCGGGTATCAGACGCTCGGCAGCACGACGCCGATCGTCCCGCTCTTTGTCGGCTCCGAGACGCTGGCGCTCCGCATCTGTCAGGACGCCTTCGAACTCGGGCTCTTCGCGACACCCGCCATCTACCCGGCGGTTCCGCCGGGCCGCGCGTTGATTCGTACCAGCGTGACGCCGGTTCACACGCGCCAGCACCTGCAGGCGGCGCTGGACGTGCTGGCCACGATCGCCAAGCGGTATCCGATTCCAAACGTGGATCCGACCACGCTGCCGTTGGCTCAGGCCATGGATTTCGACGAAGCGCTGGGCGAGCACGTTGTGGCGGCCTCGAGTACGGCCAGATCCAGAACCTGACAGTTATTCCTCCAGCACACACCAAAGGCGGGCGTCTGTCGCCCGCCTGAATTTCAAGCCTCCGTTGGCGCGCGGAAGCGGTCGGACGGCGCGTATGAGGCGGTGCAGGGGCAACCCCCTGCGGTTGCCCCTACGTGTCGCGTTCCTTCGCGGCCCGCAGGCGGCGCTGCTCCCGGCGGTCGGGACGTCGTGGGGCGACACGAGGCTGGGCGGCCCAGAAGTGGCGCTCCAATTCCCTGGCCGCCAGTTCCTCCGGCGTCGGCGGCGGCGTGCGGTCCTCGTAGAGGAGGCGCGCCTCGGATTTCGGGAGATGCTTCTCGGCCAGGCTCTTCACGAGAACCAGTTGTCGTCGTCCGGCCGGGCGCGTGATGCGCAACTGGTCGCCGGGGTGGACGAGCCTGTGACACGTCGCGTTCTGGCCGTTGACCTCGACCTTGCCGCCGTTGACGGCGCGCTGCGCCTCGGACCGCGTCTTGAACAGGCAGGCGACGTCGAGCCAGACATCCATGCGGACCCCCGCGGCGGCCGCGTCGTGTGGTGACACTAGCAATCTCCCAGCTGCCACGCGCGCGCCGCGAGGAACTCGCGCCACTGACGAAATGCGTTGCCCCGGTGGCTGACCAGGGCCTTCTCGGCCTCTGTCAACTCGGCCAGCGTTCGCCCAAGGGGTGGGTAGAAGAAGATCGGGTCGTAGCCGAATCCGCCGGCACCACTCGGGGCGTCGGCGACCCGACCCTCGATTGTGCCGCGGGCCTCGAACAGGATGCGCGATCCGTTTGCGACCGCCAGTGCGCACACGAACCGGGCGGGGCAGCCGAGGGCGCGGCGCTCGCGGAGCTGCCGATAGATCAACGCGAACTTCTGCGGGTACGTCTCCGCGGCGGCGCCGCCGTACCTCGCCGAGTAGACGCCCGGATCGCCGTCGAGGCCGTCGATCTCGAGCCCCGAGTCCTCCGCCACCGCGATCACGCCAAGGCGCGTCGAGTAGTAGATCGCTTTCTGCCGGCCGTTGTCGGCAAACGTGCGGCCTGTCTCTTCGGGCTCGTCAAGGGACTGAAACGCGTCGAGACCATCGAGCGCGATCGGCAGGCCTTCGAAGATGCCGCGGATTTCCCGCAGCTTGTTCCGATTGGTGGTGGCAACCAGCAGACGCACGCGCTCCCCTGCACCGGAATTCACGTGTCTCGCCGGGTCTGCCTGCCCTGAGCGCGGTCGAAGTAAAGACCCGGCCTCCAGTTCACAACGCCCGGCCAAAGAGAACCCGGGGCTCCTTCAGAAACGCCGCACTGCGGCCGCCAACTCAAGCGGCCTCCGGGCCCAGCCGGCCCACGATGTCGCGCTGGATCTCGACGAGGCGCGCGATGCCGGCATCGGCGAGATCGAGTAACTCGGTGAGACGTTCGCGGCCAAATGGCGTTGTTTCGGCCGTGCCCTGGATCTCGATGTAGCGGCCGTCGGACGTTTTGACGACGTTCATGTCGACATCCGCGCGCGAGTCCTCGTCGTACGCCAGATCGAGGAGGGCCTCGCCTCCGACGATGCCGACGCTGGTCGCGGCCACGTGATGCTGCACCGGCACGCGCGGCAGCACGCCCTGGGCGACCAGTTTCTGCAGCGCCAGCGTCAGCGCAACGAAACTCCCGCTGATCGCGGCCGTTCGGGTGCCGCCGTCCGCCTGGATGACGTCACAGTCAATCCAGATCGTGCGTTCTCCGAGGCCCTCGAGCCGCATCACCGACCGCAGCGACCTGCCGATCAGCCGCTGAATCTCCTGCGTGCGGCCGCCGACCTTCCCCGATGCCGCTTCGCGTGTGGACCTGGTCGTTGTCGACCGCGGCAGCATCCCGTACTCGGCGGTCACCCAGCCCTTGCCGGAATTGCGCAGGAATGGGGGCACGCGGTCTTCGACGCTCGCCGTGCAGATGACGCGGGTTCGACCCGTTTCGATGAGTACGGATCCCTCGGGATGGATGATGTAGTTCGGCGTCATCGTGACCGGGCGAAGCTGGTTGGCCGCGCGTCCGTCTGTTCTGGTCATGGCTGTCCTTTGCCTGGAATCCGTGTGATGCCCCGGTCACCGCGCCGCGGCGATGGCCGGCGGTTCGAGCCATAGAGCCGATCGCGGCAGCGGCCGCCGCAGATCGACGTGCCCCGCCAGCGTGTCGACTTCGTGGCCGTCGACCAGGATCTGGACCGACGTGATGGCCGGCAGATTCACCGTCAGCACTGACACGATCGAGTAGACCGTGAACAGTTCGTGAAGCGATCCGCCCGGGTGGGCCGAGCGGACCGCGCCGCCGAAATCGACGTAGGCCTCGCCCTTGTCGGCGACATAGATGCCGCGAAGCGTCGTGCCGTTCGGGATCGCGGCCAGCAAGGGCGACGGGGGCGGCATCAGCTGCGCCTCGATGATGCGCCTGGCCTGCTCGCCCGGTCCTTCGGCAAAGGGGACGTCGCGCTCGACTGGCGCCAGGCGTAGCCCATCTTCAGCCACGTAGAACAGGGTGACCTTGATGCGGCGTTCGCCGGGGGCCGCCTCGCTGGCGGTGACGCCAGGGTTGGTGTTCCCGGTGGGCGTGGGACCGACGATGTAGCGCACCAGCATCCACGAGCCGATACCCGCCAGCGCCGCCGCCAGTCCGAACCCCGCGAGCCAGCGTCCCGGCGTGGCCATCAGTTACCGCCGCTCCTGGCGGGCGCCAGCCAACCGGGCGCGATATCGGCTGATGGCGTCGTAGATCGCCTGCACCACCTGATTCTTGTAGCCGTCCGTGATCAGCTGCGCTTCCTGGTCCGGGTTTGAGACGAAGCCGATCTCCACCAGGACCGCGGGCATGTTGGCGCCGACCAGGACGCGGAACGAGGCCTGCTGCAGCGAGCGCAGACTCATCTCGATCGACTTCCGCAACTCCTCCTCGATGAAGCCGGCCAGCACGGCCGACTCCGCCAGGTGCCGCGCCTGGGCCGTTTCCCAGAGAATCAGTTCGATGTCGCGGGAGCCGCCCCCGAGCGTCGGCAACGTCTTCCCAGGAGGATTCTCGGCCATCCGGCGCGTTTCGGCGCTCAAGCCGTCCAGGCTCAGGTAGAAGACTTCGGCGCCTCGCGCATCGCGGTGCGGCGACGCATTCACGTGAAGGCTGATGAGCAGGTCGGCCTTGTTGTTGTTGGCAATCGAGGCCCGGTCGTCGAGCGGCACCAGGCGATCGTCTTCCCGGGTCAGCAGCACGCGGATACCCAGTCTGGCTTCGATGGCAGCCTTGAGCCTGCGCGCGACATCGAGCGTGATGTCCTTTTCCATCGCGCCGTTGACGCCGCGCGCGCCAATCTCCTCCCCGCCGTGACCGGGATCGAGCACGATCGTGCGGATCGAAGGCGATGCCTGGGAAAAGGCAGGCAGCGGCTCGGGATGAGCCGCACCGGGCAGGGATACCAGGCCCGGCGGCGCGGGCACCTGCGCGGGCGCACCGGCGGGCAGCACGTCGATCACCACGCGCGACGATCCGGCGTCAAGCGGCACCGCTGACGCCCGGAACGACCCGACACCCGGGGCGAGCGAGACGACGATGGTGGCCGGATCAGCGGCCGTGACCGACTCGACCAGCCCCTGGCCGGCGACCGACGGAACGGCCGGGTCGAGGGCATCGGCCTCGAACTTGACGAGGAGCCGACGCGCCTCCTGCGACACCGTGTGCGGCGCGCCCGGGCTCAGGTCCAGCGTCACGCGCGTGGCGGCTCCAGTCTGATCCAATCGCGCGCTGACTCTGGGGACGTGAACCTCTCCGACCACGATCAGCCGGGACGAGCGGCGCAGCTCCATTCTCGTATCGGAGATGAGCGACAGCGCGCGCGACACGAAATCAACCGGCACGACCCAGCGTCCGCCATCGCGGGCCGGGGGCGCGGCGAGCGACACCAGCCGGCCGCCGATCGACGCGAGGCCCTGATCGAGCGACAACACGGCCGTGCGGCCGCCACGGGTCACCGTCAGGGCGTTATTGCTGCGATCTTCGCGGACGCTCAACTGGAAGACCGCCGCCAGATCTTCGGCGCGCAGCATATCCTGGTCGCCCGAGACGACGGCCTGGACGATCCGGCGTCCCTCACGGCTGACGACGGTGTACGGCGACGCGGGCTTGAGGTTCTGGGCCTGCAGCGCTGATGCGAGAAGGAGCAGCGCGAGGGCGCACGAGGCGAGACCGGAGACGCGAATGTTCACGACAGGGTCATCATATCCCGGCCGCCGCCGCTTTGATGACTTGCGCCGGCGTACTTCGGAATCGGGGCGCTGCCAACGCACCGCCTCCAGCCCGTCATTCCGGCGAAAGCCGGAATCCATGACTGACGAAACATCTGCTGCATTCGGCAGGATGAGGCACGGAGAAGATGTCTACGCGCGGGGCGGACGAAGAAGCCCGAGACTGCGGTTGTCCAGGGCCACCGTCTTGATGAGCGCCCAGACGCGCTGGCCGACGGTCAACGCCAGGCGGTCCCGCGATTCGCGGGAGATCAGCGCCCGGATCGTCGTCGTGCCGACACTGATCGTGACATCCACGAACACGCCGTCGCGCACGGCGAAGGCGGTGATGGTGCCCGCCAGCCGGTTGCTGATGCTGAGATCGCGGGGCTCGGATACCGCCATACTGACGTCGCGCGCCCGCAACCGGACGCGGACGCGCTCTCCCACGGGCCGGTCGATCAGCGGCACTCGCAACTCGCCGTCGTCGAAGCGCAGCGTCGTCAATACGTAGTGATCGTCGTGGGCCGCCACCGTGCAGTCGATCACGGCGCCGGCTTCGAATCGACCGAGCAGCGGCTGCAGATCGAGCCGCGAGACGACATCGGCGAGCGGGCCGCTGGCGGCAATGCGTCCGTCGGACACGACCAGCAGGTGATCGGCCAGGCGGATGACTTCGTCGAGCGAGTGACTGACATAGATCATCGGCAGGCGGAACTCATCACGAAGCCGTTCGATGTACGAGAGGATCTCCGCCTTGCGAGGCGCATCAAGCGAGGCCAGCGGCTCGTCCATCAACAACAGCCGAGGCTGCGCGAGCAGCGCGCGGCCAAGGGCGACCCGCTGGCGTTCGCCTCCCGACAGCGTCTGCGGCCGGCGGGGCAGCAGGTGACTGATCCCGAGCACGCCCACCACGGTCTCGAACGCGACCGGCGCGTCTGCCGCCCGTGCCCGCCGCAGCCCGTAGCGCAGATTGGCCTCCACGCTCAGATGGGGAAACAAACGGCTGTCCTGGAAGACGAAGCCCACGCGCCGCTGCTCGGGCGGCAGCGCGATGCGGAGGTCTGCGTCGTAGAACACCTGGTCGTCGAGCGTGATCCGTCCCGCGTCCGGAGCGAGGATGCCCGCGATGAGATCAATGATGGTCGTCTTGCCGGCACCGCTTCGGCCGAACAGGGCCGTGATGCCGCGGGCAGGCGCCGTGAATACCGCGTCGAGCAGAAACGAGCCGAACTGCTTGCGAACGGTGACGGCGATCATGGGCGCCCCAGCATCCGGCGGACCCGGCGGTCCGCGACCTCGGCGAGCGCCAGCGCGCCCACCGCCAGCGTGAGTGACAACATCACCAGGCGCAGCGCCATGCGATCGCCGTCAGGGGTTTGGATGGCTGTGTAGATGGCCAGCGGCAGCGTGCGTGTCTCGCCCTCGATGTTCGAGGCAAACGTGATCGTGGCGCCGAATTCGCCCAGGCTCGAGGCGAACGCGACAATGCAGCCCGACACAATGCCGGGCAGCATCAGCGGCAGCGTGACCGAGAAGAAGACATCGAGCCTGGTGGCCCCGAGCGTGCGCGCCGCCCACTCCAGGCCGCTGTCGACGGCCTCGAGCGAGAGGCGGATGGCTCGCACCATCAGCGGGAACGACATCACCGCCGCGGCCACAACGGCGCCGCCGGTGGTGAAGACCAGCCGGATGCCGAACGTCTGATCGAGCCACAGGCCAAGTGAACCGCGCGTGCCCAGACCGATGAGCAGCAGATAGCCGACGACGACTGGTGGGAGCACCAGTGGCGCGTGGACCACGGCGTCGAGCGCAGTCCGGCCCCAGAACGACGTGCGCGCCAGCAGCCACGCGGCGAGCATCGCGAGCGGAAGGCTGAAGACCGTGGCGGTGGTCGCGACCTTCAGACTCAGCCAGAGCGCATCGTATTCGACGGACGTTGGCATGGCAGGTTATCGAACGATGAAATGGTGCCGGGCGAACACCGCGCCAGCAGCCGGAGATGTCAGGAACTCAAGAAACTGGCGGGCCACCGGCCGCTCACGGCCGGCCACGATCGCCGCGGCGTACACGATTGGCTCGTGACTGGCAGCCGGAAAGACCCCGGCGACATGGACGCGCGCCGACAGGATGGCATCACTCTCGTACACGATGCCGGCCGGCACCTCGCCGCGCTCGACAAGCGCCAGCGCCGCTCTGGCGGATTCGGCCGGCACCAGTTTCGGTTGCGCCACACTCCACACACCGAGCGCCGTCAGCGCCTGGCGCGCGTATCGGCCGGCAGGCACATGGGCGGGGTCACCGGTCGCCAGCCGTCCCCGACCAAGCAGTCCAGCCAGATCGAATCCGGGTGTCAGCGCGACCGTCACCGGTCGGTCTGACGGCACGACCAGCACCAGCCTGTTGCCCAGGATATTGCTGCGCGTCGCCGTCACGATCCGCGAGCGGCCCGCCAGGTAGTCCATCCAGATCTGGTCGGCCGAGATAAACACGTCGGCCTCGGCACCAGATTCAATCTGTCGCGCGAGCGTCGAGGTCGCCGCATACGACGTCCTCACGCGCACACCCGACTGAGCCGTAAAGACCGGCGCGAGCTCATCGAGCGCCCTCGTCAAGCTCGAGGCCGCGTAGACGGTGAGGATGGTCGGAGGGGCGGTCGCGCAAGACTCGCCTGCCACCGTGATCGCGATCAGGCAGCCGCCCACGAGCGATCCGCGTCTCACCTGGCTGTCTTCGCCGCCGGCTTCTCCGTGAGCACGGCTTCGAGCAGGGTGGTCAAGGCCGCCATGATCACCGGTCCGATCACCAGGCCGATAAACCCGAATGCGGCAATACCGCCAATCAGACTGATGAACACGACCAATCCGTGCATCGACGTCCGGCCGCTCAGCAGCAGCGGCCGCAGCACGTTGTCGATCATGCTGACCACGCCCACGCCCACCACGAGCAGGATGACGCCGCGCACGATGTCGCCGGTCAGGAAGAGCCAGATCGCGGCCGGGCCCCAGACCAGACCGGCCCCGACCAACGGCACCAGCGACGCAAACATCGTCATGACGCCCCAGAACACCGGGGCCGAGAAGCCCAGCAGTCCGAGCGCGAGCCCCGTCACGGCGCCCTGAGCCACCGCAACGGCAAACGTCGCGCCGACGGTGGCCACCACCAGTTCGTAGGTCTCGTCGACGATCCGGTTGCGCAGCTCCCCTTCGAATGGCAGCAGCCGGCGAATCACGGCGACGATCGGCGTGCTGTCGCGCAGGAAGAAGAAGAGTCCGAACAGCATGATAAAGAGCTGAGCAATGAAACTGGCGATATTGGTCACGATCGACGCGGCCCGCCCGGCGGCGAACGTGCCGATCGACGTGATGGCCTCCCGAACGTCAGCGGTGGGATCGGCCGGCAAGTGCAGGTAGGGCATCTGGGTGCGGACGACTTCCCATGCCTGCTGCAGCCTGGCCGGTGTTGATACGGCTACCCCTGACGCGTTCGCGCTTTGGATCTGGCCAGTCACCTCGTGGACGAGCAGGCTGCCGACGATGATCGCCGGGATGACGATCGCCAGGAACGTCGCGATGGTCGTGGCAATTGCCGCCCAGGTCACGCCGATGCGCGAAGCCATGCGCTTGTTGACCGGACTGAGCACCATCGCGAAGATCGCCGCCCAGGCGAGGGGAATGAGGAATGGCGAGATGACCTGGAACGCCAGGTAGCCGACAAGCAGCACGACGCCGTAGAAGATGACGACGGCAAAACGTTCGCGTTCGAGGTCGGTGTTGGGCATGATGGGGCTGAGTGTACACCACCGGCGCCACGCACGCGCACCCTCCTGGACCTCAGCGCCTCCCACAGAAAACATGACGGGAGCATGACGGTGCAGCCCAGCTGGCCACCCTGCGGGCGACATCCGACCGTGACCGGACCGGGCCGAAGAGCGGGCGTTTCCGGTTGATCGCCAGGGCAAAGCAACTGTTCGTCGTCGCAGCACGAACGCCGCAGATCAACGGCGCCGTGTGGCGCGTACGCCAGGCTTGCCTTGTTGGGGGGTCTTCAGGGATTCGAGAGCCTCGGCGTCTGCCAGATCCTTGGTTCGTCCTGACGCTCGCTTGTTCCGGATCAGATCGTCAACCGATGGGATGTGAACCTCAATGCCCTCGATCTCAACCGGGGCGGAACGCGCAAACGTTTCCTCGAACTGGAGCCCGGACACCCCGGTGACAATGTCGATTCGCCTGGGGGCGACTCCAATCTGGAAAATCGTATCGTCCTTCTGGAGATCGCCAACAGAGAGGCTGTGTAACGCAGCCCCAAATCGACGCAACGCCTTCAGCGTGGCGGCTGCGTTGCCAGACGATGGCATGACCCAGATATCAATGTCCATCGTCGCGCGGGGATAACCGTGGGCAGCCAGAGCATAGGCGCCAACAAGGAGGAACTTAACGTCCTCGTCGGCCAAGCACTGCAACATCTCTTTGTAGTCTTCGTTCAACATCGTGAATCTTGCTCAGAGATGCGACTTCCCTGGTGAGGGGCCAGACCATACGAATGCGACTGCCGGGCGATCCCGGGACAAAATCGTCGTTCCTGTTGTCCGCGATGCGGCCCACCCTGGTCAGTGATCGTTTCACACGAGCATACTACCATCGTGCAGGCAGTCCGGCGCACCGCGCCAGCTCCTGCAGCATCCACACCGTGACGATGTCTGGATGATTGAGCGCGGCCACGGAACGGGCCTCGCGTGCGAACCCTTCGCGCCGGTCCGGATCGGCCGCGACCGGCAGCACCTTCAGCGCCACCTTGCGGTCGAGCTTCGTGTCGTGGGCGACGAACACTTCGCCCATGCCCCCCGCACCCAGCGCTTCGAGAATCCGGCAGTGACCGGCGATCGTACCAATTATGGAGCCAGCCCCTGTGCGGAAAGTGCTCGATCGGGCGCATGCATTGTCAGTCAGCAGCCACCCATCAAGCTGTCTATGGCACGCAGGCGACGGCGTCGATCTCGACGCGCAGCCATGGGTGGGGAAGCGCCGCCACTTGCACAGTGGTGCGTGCCGGCCGGTGGTTACCGAACACCTTTGCGTAGACGGCGTTCATCGCATCGAAGTCGCGCATGTCGACCAGGAAGACGCCGCACCGAAGCACGTGGGACAGGTCGGTGCCAGCCGCTTCGAGAATCGTGCGGATGTTCCGGAAGACCTGCTCGGTCTGTGTCTCGATGTCGAGGCCAGCCGGTTTCCCGGTGGCCGGATCGGTTGCGCCCTGTCCCGAGACGAAGACGAGGCCGTCGAAGACCATGCCCGGGGAATAGGGGCCGATGGGTTTGGGCAGACCCGCAGCCTGCACAGGATGATGAGAAGACGCGTTTGCTGGCATGGCGGTTTCCTTCAGCAAGAAGGCCCGGCGCCAGATGTCCGGCGCCAGGCCTCATGATAGTTCCGAACCCCGAATCGCCTGCAACTAAGCCGCACCCGAATGCCGGGCTGGAGCCCGGCGATCCCAGGCTCGTCCCTCTGCCGACTCCCGAATCCCGAGTCCCGACTGCCGAATCCCGAATCGCA
>Ga0315273_10014353_pt1 | contig 10206 bp, 6 predicted proteins | sample YL17G02_0_MG_FD_205753 | JGI IMG/M metagenome (GOLD analysis project Ga0315273, IMG submission 205753) | Sediment microbial communities from Yellowstone Lake, YNP, Wyoming, USA - YL17G02_0 | ecosystem: Environmental > Aquatic > Freshwater > Lake > Sediment | place: USA: Wyoming | collected... | reverse complement strand
AGTTTGAACAGTTCATTAGCCTTATAAACAGACATCAAAGAGGGGAGCCCATTTCATATATAACCGGGAAAAAAGAGTTTTTTGGGCTTGAATTTTTTGTGAATAAAGACGTTTTAATACCCCGCCCTGAAACTGAACATCTTGTAGAGAAAATTATAGATTTGGTTAATCAGGAATTTAAGAATAAACAGGTGAAAATTTTAGATGTTGGCACCGGAAGCGGCAATATTGCAGTAAGTTTGGCATTGAATATTAAAAATTATCAAATTACAGCAGCAGATATTAGTGAAAAAGCCTTGGAAGTTGCACAAATAAATATAAGAAATCATTTTCTTACAGATAAAATTAAACTAATTCAGTCGGATCTTTTAGGAAATGTAACTGGGCAATTTGATATTATTGTTGCTAATCTGCCTTATATCGGTAAGGTTGAAAATAATTATATTGCTTTTGAAGTTGAGAATTTTGAACCTCAGATTGCTTTATTTGGCGGGAATCATGGTTTGGAATTGTATGAGAAATTATTTATGCAGATAAAAGAAAAAAATTGTATAAACAGCTATTTGTTAGGAGAGATTGGGTTTTCACAAAAAGAAAAACTGGAGCAATTGATAAAAAAATATTTTTCAAATTCTGAATATCAAATATTTCAGGATTTGGCTGGCTTTGACCGATATTTCGTAGTAAATTTACAATATGCTGGATAAAATTATAAAAATTATAAACGAATATAAAGAACTGCAGGGTAAGTTGTCAGAGCCTGATGTTGTCAGTAATATGGGCCGTTACAAGCTTCTTTCAAAGCAGTTGAAGTCGTTGGAAAATGCATATGCTTTAGGTGTTGAATATGAAAAAGCAACGAATGAAATCAAGGAAGCTGAAGAAATTTTAAATAAAGAGAATGATAAGGATTTTCTTGATTTAGCAAAAGAACAGCTTGAATCGGGTAAAAGAAAGAAAGTTGAGATTGAGGAAAAATTAAAGATAGAGCTTTTACCAAAAGATCCCAATGACTCTAAGGATTGTTTGGTCGAAATAAGGGCTGGAGCAGGCGGAGACGAGGCTTCTTTGTTTGCCGGCGAACTCGCAAGAATGTATTTAAAGTGGGGTGAAAATCATAAATATAAATCTGAAATTATCGAACAACATGAAGGAACAACCGGTGGCTATAAAGAAATTATTTTTAAATTGGAAGGGGATGGGGCATATGGGAAGATGAAGTATGAAAGCGGTGTTCATAGAGTACAGAGAGTTCCGGTTACAGAAGGGTCTGGAAGAATTCACACATCAACGGTTACTTGTGCGGTTCTGCCTTCTATAGAGGATGTGGAGCTTGAAATAAATCCATCAGATTTGAGAATTGATGTGTTTAGAGCGGGCGGTCATGGAGGGCAAAATGTAAACAAAGTTGAATCAGCTGTTAGAATTACTCATATACCCTCCGGATTGGTTGTTACATGCCGCGATGAAAGATCTCAGTTAAAGAATAAGGATAAGGCAATGGGGGTTCTTAGATCGCGTTTATTTCAGCTCGACCAGGAAAAAAAACAGAAAGAGCATAGTGATGCAAGGCTATCACAAATCGGAACAGGGGATAGATCTGAGAAAATTCGTACATATAATTTTCCTCAGGATAGGGTTACAGATCACAGAATAAAAGCCTCCTGGAGCAATCTTCCTTCGTTTATGGAAGGCAATATTGATGATATGCTTGATAAACTAATTCTTGAAGATCAAGCACAGAAGCTTATACAAATTACAAAAACATAATCCTTTTATTTAAATAATGCCGGAGGAAAAGGATTTGAATCAAATAACCAGCTCTTAGCAGGTGGGAAAGGATTTGCATCCTTAATTACATTTCCAAATATTGTTGTATTTAAATCCTGAAGCATTAAATACATTTGTGTCTGTAATACAAGCACAATTGCAACCAATGCAATCAAAATGAATAATACAATCCATAGTTTTTTGTTGTTTTCCTTTTCTAGCATTTTGTTTTTGTTTATTAATAAATCAAATACTTATATATTATAAGATAGATTATTCAATATGTCAACTTGTATAAAGCACACTATCAAAGTAAATTATTAAGAAAATACGATTAGCACACAAGAAATGCTAGAAAATCTATCAAGCGGGCCAAACGAACAGACAGAAATTCGTGAAAAGTTCAGGACAGCGGAATATGACAAGTGCAGACCCTTTTTGTATAAATTAAGCTTATTAAGCAAAGATGAATTAGAAACAACATGGAATAAAATCTATTTAGACGAATATATAAAAAATGATGACTATAGAAGAAACGGAGAGCATGATTTAGCCCTGCAGGGCTACAGAAAGCTTCAGGCCCTTTTGGACGTAGTAAAAAAATCAGGGATTGAATCAGAAGATGTTTTGGGAAGGGAAGCTGTCTGTCATTATCAGGTAATACAATGTTATTGTAATCTTCAGAGTGAAACCGATTCTATAAAACGTGAATTATATCTTTATACAGAAGTTCTTGTTGAAATGCTTAAGAATGCGCTAAAAGGGCATCCTGATTCCGCCGATTTTTTATTAAAAATCGATGAGATTTTAAATGCTAAGAAACAGATGACATATGAAGAAGTTTTTAAAATTCTTACAGATTTTTGGGATAAGAGCAAAGGTAAGATGAATACAGAAAACCTAGGATGGATATGGAAGCTGGCCTATTTTATAAACAGGTACTGCACAATATCCCACGATTTTTATATGCTTTGCACTCCTCATGTTAAAGAGGCGGATAAATTGATAGGAAATTCAAAAGATTCAGGCCGCTTTGCACAGAAAATTCTTACACTTCTGCCTGATGAATATATTAAAAGAAGTAATTCACACAGAGTTTTTGCCCAGCAGACGCGAAAGTGGCTATCTTTTTATCCTGATATTCTTTCTGCTTACAGGAATGTATTAATCGGCGGAAGCATTGATACAACAATAGATTTTAGCCAGGATATCAGAGATTATCTTGAAAATTCTGTTGATAATTATGTTAATAAAAAAGGTTCTTGTGAGCAAGAATATGTACAGGATTTTGAACACAATGTTGAACTTTTAGCATTATGCTATTTTGCTGAAGCCTATACTTACCCTGAAAAATATAAACAGGAAGTTAATAATTTAGGTAAACTTTCTTCAATTGCAGAAAAATATAAATTACATAGAATTCTACAGATTATTGAAGTTTATAAAGCACGTTTGGCTTTACGAAATGGGGATCAAAAAGATATCAATGATGCTATAAAAAGGGGAAAAGATTTAAGAAAAAGAAACAAAAGAGTAAATACAAGTGCTGAACACATCACAGATAAATGGTTAAATGTTTTAGAAGCGGAAAATTTGTTAATAGAACATAAAGTTCAGCAGCAAGCTAAAAATAGGCAGAAGCATACACATGATAAGGTTGCTGAAAAAGTTAAAATAGCCGGGGTTAAAAAATCAGAATGTAACCCCAGAAATCATCTGGAAAGCATTGAGAAAATAGAAGAATTATTTAAGGGTTATACGGATCCGAAATTGAAAATCAGGCTAAAAAGAGGAGTTTTTCTTCCTCTTGAAGCCCAGACTTATTATCTTTTAGGCATGGCAAATGTTGAAAAGGCAAGGGTTATTGGTGAAAATTTGCCAAATGATAAAGATTCTGATTTAGGAAAGGATTTACTTGATGCTTTTGAGAAAGCCAGGAATTTTCTTTGTGAAGCATACAGCATATTAAAACAGATGGATTACGGTGATGAACTACTGGATAAGATTGCTGATGAATATATACAGATGGTCAGATTGAATTATAAGCTGTCAGGACTTACAGAGGAACAAATCCAGGAGAGGATCCCTCAAAGAAAAGATATGGATAAAATTGTTAAAAATTTCGAGATGCAGAAATGGGTTGAAATAGTATTTGAAGCAATAAAAACGAATAAGATAGACCCGCAATCAAATTATACAAAACAGATCGCAGAATCAGTGAAAAATGGCATTCAACATATTATACCTGAGGTTCGAAATCTCTTTATTGTTAATAAAAAAGGAGAGGAATGGGATTTGTCTCAATTTAAAGATGATGAACAAAGAGACATGGCTAGACATGTTCTTGTTAACTCCTCAGAAAACCCTTCAGCAGAATTTGATTTTTATTATCTAAAACACGGTCATATTATGCTGTGTATTGAGCTTGATAATAATGAAAACAGAAAAATGATTTTTGAGTTAGACATTTCTTTAAATACACATGCTAAAGAAATTGTTAAAGATATAAAAAATATTATTCGTAAATTTCTAGAACATTTTGACCTTAGAAAAGCTCTAAATAATTCACAAAATAATGATTATAAAGAGAAAAAAATCGAAGTGTTAAAATCCGCTTCAGAAATATTTAAAATCCTTTTTTCAATTCATCCTCCTACTATTACGCATTCATCAGATCTCGCTGATATGCTGTTAATTTCCGCGCAGGAAATGAAATCAAAAGATCCATCTTCAAATCTTGATGAAGTTGAAATATATTATGCTGGTCTTTTACATGATATCGGCAAACTTGGCCTGGATCCTTTTTTAATACTGGATAAAGCAACAAAACTGCTTCCCTATGAAAGGGATCGCGTAGAAAAACATGCTTTAGATACTGTAAAAGTGTTACGAGGGCTTCTTGGATTTAAAGATTTTAAAAACATAATTGCACTTTGTCTTGCACATCATATTCTATACGGGGTAGAGCGCGGCTATCCATTCGATGCGATAGGAGATGAAATTAAGAATATTTTAAGTAAGCTCTGCCAATATTTAATGCAAGAGGATGATCAAATAGATGAACAAACCGGCGAAGCAAAGAATTCTCTGACTCAAGAGGAACAAAGATTTTTATTATCTGAAGAAGCATTGTTAACTCAACCGTACTGTAATTTAGCCCGTGATATTGTAATGTTAGACCAGCTTCAGGCAATTCGTGCATTAGATAGGAATTATAGAAATCCAATACCTCTCGATCAGTTTGAGGGATACATATTGTCCAGAATCGGCCGTGATTATGATCCAAAAAGAGCCTTAAGAATTATAGATTTAATAAAGAGCGGAAAATATAGTACCTTTATTGCACGTCATCCAGGAGATGTAAAAATTTTAAGCAATTTGAAGACGACTTTTTTGCTTGAATGGGACGATCTTTTTAAATTCCTTCTCGAGTATCAGAATTCTCTCGAAGAAACCTGCGGGATTCCTTATGATGCTATGATTGTATATTTTAAAAAGGGCGTAGAGAGAAATTTGCAAATTGGGTATTCAGCTTTGCGTGCGGGGTTTTGTCAGATTTTTATAGATAATGAAAGACAGAATGGTCTTCAAGAAGATGACGCCAGAGAAGCAGGTAAGAAAAAGTTTTTTCCGCTCGAAAATAGAATTTTTGAATTTGTTCACGAATATCTTGAGGTAGCAGCTTAATAAATTAAGCCATAAAATGGCATCCGATGGACTTTTTTCTTTTTAAGGCGGATTTTGTGATTTCAATAGCGCAATCGAGCATATTTCTTGTTTCTAACTGCTTAATTGTAAATTTAGTTAAATAAAATCTGCATTTTAATTCTTGTAAGCTTTTTAGTGCCTTTTGCAGGTCTTTTTTAGTACGAATTATGCCTACATTTTCCCACATTATACTTTTTATTTTTTTAAGAATATTAGTATTTAATTTTTTGTTAATAATTTTAATTTGTTCTGATTTCAGAGCAAATAAGTGAGTATTAGATTTAATTTTTGGGATCAAGGAACTTAAAACTATTGCTTCCAGCAGAGAGTTGCTGGCGAGTCTGTTGGCACCATGTACACCTGTACATGCGGTTTCGCCAAATGAATATAGATTTTTTATACTTGTTTCTCCTTTTAAATTAACCTTAATACCTCCGCAGGAATAATGCGCTGCCGGCGAGATCGGGATTTTTTGTTTTGTTATATCAAGTCCTCTTTTTTTGAGTTCTTTATAAATTTGAGGGAATCTTTTTTTGGTGTATCCTGGATCTTTATGGCTTATGTCCAAGTAAATTTGCCCATGTTTTAATTCGTTATAGATTGCTCGTGCAACTATATCTCTGGGTGCAAGTTCACCTCTTTTATCATATTTATTCATAAATCTTTTGCCATCAGCATTAACTAATAACGCGCCCTCTCCGCGTAATGCCTCCGAGAGTAGGAATCTTTTCATTCCTTTTATTGCAAGTGCTGTGGGATGAAATTGTATAAACTCAAGATCCTTTAGCTCTGCGCCTGCACGTGCTGCCATTGCAATTCCGTCTCCGGTGGAAATTTTTGGATTTGTTGTGTACCTGTAAATTTGGCCAAGTCCACCCGAAGCCAGAATAACAGCCCCTGCGTATGTTTTAAGGATTTTATTGTTTTTTAAAACTAAAAGACCATAACATGTTTTATTTTTAACAAGTAAATCAATCGCAAAACTATTTTCCCAGATATCGATATTCTTATTATTTTTAGCGTTTTGAATAAGCGTTTTTTCAATTGCGTTTCCGGTATGATCGCCAACATAAGCTATTCTTCTTTCGCTGTGTCCGCCTTCTTTTGCAAGTAATAACTTGTTGCCCTTTTTTGCGAATGGAACGCCGAATGAAAGCAGCTGGTTAATCTGCTCGGGTGCGTGTTTTACCATATATTCAACTGCTTTTTTATTGTTATGATAAGCCCCTGCATTAAGTGTGTCTTTTATATGTTTATCAAAATTATCCAACTGGTCCATAACCCCTGCAATACCGCCCTGTGCGTAATTGGTGGTTGATTCAATTATTTTTTTCTTTGTCACAATTAAAACTTTACCCTTTTTTGCGGCATTAATTGCAAAGTTTAACCCTGCGATTCCGGAACCTACAACTATGTAATCGTAATATTTCATGCACGTTAACTTTATAGAAACGTTTTAAGGATTGCAATTCTTTCGTGTTTTTGTTAATTTAAAAATCTATGAAAAACATTTTAAAACAACCAGAGCTAATTCTTCCGGCCGGATCTCCGGAAAAGATGGAATTTGCTTATATGTATGGTGCTGATACTGTTTATATGGGGATTACGGGATTTAGTTTAAGATCGCGTGTTAATGATTTTTCACCGGATTTGTTAAAGGAGAACATTGAAAAAGCTCATAAAATGGGCAAAAAGGTTTATGTGACTATCAATGTATACCCGCATAACGTAAAAATTGATTCATTTAGGGAACATATAAAATTATTATCTAAAATCAAACCGGATGCTGTGATTGTGGCTGACCCAGGGGTTTTTAGTTTAGTTAAAGAGGAATATCCGGACGCAAAAATTCATATTTCAGTTCAGGCGAATTGTCTGAATTATAAAGATGTTGAGTTTTGGCATAAACTAGGTGCTAAAAGAGTCGTTCTTCCGCGTGAATTAAGTTTGTCTGAAATTAAGGAAATTCATGAAAAAGCGCCTCAAATGGAACTGGAAGCTTTTATTCATGGTGCTATTTGCGTTGCTTATTCCGGAAGGTGTCTGATGTCGAGTTATTTTACTCAGCGTGAGGCTAATCAGGGGATTTGTGCTCAGCCATGCAGGTGGAAATATAAAGTTTACCTGGAGGAAGAAAAAAGACCGGGTCAGTTTATGCCGATTGAAGAGGATGATAACGGTACTTATTTGTTTAATGCCAAGGATATTTGCGCGCTCCCTTACTTAAAGGAAATGGTTGAAGCCGGAGTTCAGGCGTTTAAAGTTGAGGGACGCTCTAAATCAATTTATTATCTTTCAACAGTTGCCTCTGTTTATAGAAGAGCAATTAACAATATGATGTCAGGAAAAAAGTATGATCCAAAATTAATGACTGAACTTGAGAAAATCGCAAACCGCGGCTATTCACCCGGCTTTTTAAAAGGCACATTAAATGAAAATGATATTCATTATGATGAGAATGAACCTGTTCAGACCCATAAATTTGTCGGGGTTATTCGCGATATTAGAGAACATAAGTCATTAAAAAAGGATTTATATGAAGTTGAAATTAGGAATCGCGTTGAGAAAGGGGACAGTATTGAAATTATGACCCCCGAGGGTGTAAAAAAATCTAAAATTTTGGGAATTTATGATCTAAAAAAACCGGAAGAAATAGAAGTTGCACACGGCGGAGCAGGAAATAAATTTATTGAACTAAAAGATACACTTCAAAAAGGAGCATTCTTAAGGAAGATTTGTTAAGAGAAGAATGCGGCCTCTACGGCCGCAGGTAGCCCCTTCCGGGCTATTTCCAGAACTGTACATCCTGCCATGTATTGTTTAATGCTTCCCCGACACCTGAGAAATCAGGTACAAGTTTAACTATAAAGTCTTTTAGAGCATCAACGTTTCCTTTTAAGGCCATAATATTATTATTTACCAGCATAAAAAGGTAATAAGTTATTCCGATTGCTAAAAGAAGAGGGAGGAGAGTAAGAAAAATATGGATAACAGTGCCCCATATATGAGCTCTGTGCTCTTTTTTCTGCAGTTTCAACATCTGATCAAGAAGTTCGTTATTTTTCTTTAAAAGCTGAATAATTTCCATATTCGGATCTGTGATTATTGCTTCATCTTTCATAAAATTTGGTCAAATTAATTGTTTATTACACTTTCATGATAATCTTTTCACACTTTTCTTCAATGCTAATATTTTTATCAAATTTAATTACAATGTCGGCGCTTTCAAAGTAGCGTTTTTGTCTTTGCGTCCGAAGTTCTTTAAGTTCTTCTTTTAATGTCTTTTTATTAGTGATAAAAGGGCGGAGAAATTTATCTTTTTTAATATTTTTTTCGAGTTTATTAAGATCTTCATTAATAAAAACTATTTTTCCGAGTTTTTTTAGTAATTTTTCATTATTTTTATCTAAAATCGTACCTCCACCAGTTGCTATAATTACATCTTTTAACCTGTAAATTTTCTTGACGGCTTGTTTCTCTTTTGCTCTAAAATAAGCCCATCCATGCTTGTTAACAATATCAAAAATTTTCATTTTTTCATTTTTTTCTATCTCATTATCAAGATCGATAAATTTATATCCTAATTTCTCTGCAATAAACTTTCCAATAGTTGTTTTTCCGCTTCCGCGCATGCCTGTTAAGACAATATTCGGTATTTTTTTAAGTGAAAATTGTGCTCCGGTCTTTTTTAAATCATTAAAAAATTTGGGATAACTCTTTGAAACACAATCAGGGTTAAGAATTTGCAGTCCGTCAAGTTTTGTCCCAAGGACTGCGAAACTCATGACTATTCTGTGGTCATAATAACTTTCAATCAGAGCGGATTTTTTTATTTCTTTTGAGTCTCCGGTAATTTCAAAACCGGCTTTTAACTCTTTGCTGGTAATATTTATTTTTTTTAGATCATTAACCGTAGCTTTTATACGATCGCACTCTTTAAATCGTAAATTATTAACATTTGTTATTGTCGTTTTTCCTTTATTTAAAGCGGCTAGCACTGCAATTGTCATTGCCGAGTCAGGGGTGTTATTTAAATCGTTTTTTTGTCCAAATTTTATCTTTTTTATATCAATTTCAGGTTTTATTGTCGTAATTTTTTTCTTATGAAGCTTAGAGAGGGCAGAAAAATATACTGCATTTGTGGCATCTCCTTCAACTTTATATGTTGTTGGGTGATAATGTTGTCCGGATTTGATTAAAAAATTTTTATAATTAATATTTTCAACTTTTACGCCAAAATCTTTCATGATTTTGATTGTCATCTCAATATATGGCTTTGATACAATCTTTCCTATAACCTGAATTTCAATATTTTTTTGGAGTAAAGGTGAGATTATTAAAAGTGATGATAAAAATTGACTGCTTTTTTCTGCTGATATTTTAAATTTCCCAATTTTAAATCCTTCTATACTACTTTCAAGTTCTTTTATCGGACGTTCGGCAATTCTTTTAACCCCTACAAGTTCGATTTTAGGATTTATTAGCATCGACAAAGTTGTGAAAAACCTTAGCGCTAAGCCTGAATTACCAATGAATAATTTTTTCTTAGGTTTTTTAAACTTTCCGCCTTTTCCAAATACCAGTATATTATTTTTTTTATTAATTATTTTAATTCCAAGATCTTTTAAACCCTGAATTACATAATTTACATCATCACAAAATCCAATATTATTTAATTTAGTAGTTCCATCCGCTAAACTCGCAATGAATAAAGCTCTCATGCTTAAG
>Ga0315273_10014352_pt1 | contig 10207 bp, 3 predicted proteins | sample YL17G02_0_MG_FD_205753 | JGI IMG/M metagenome (GOLD analysis project Ga0315273, IMG submission 205753) | Sediment microbial communities from Yellowstone Lake, YNP, Wyoming, USA - YL17G02_0 | ecosystem: Environmental > Aquatic > Freshwater > Lake > Sediment | place: USA: Wyoming | collected... | reverse complement strand
GCCATCTATAACAGGATCAATAGTGATCTGAACTAAATTTATTTCTGTCACTAAAAATATCTGATAATTACATACTTTTGTCTTTAATCTTTAAATCATTATATAAATATCTTTCCATGCAAATCAAAAACAGGCTTAAACCGGTGATTCCTCATGCATTGGCAGTTGTAATTTTTATAGCTATTTCAGTAATATATTTCTATCCGGTTCTGGAAGGAAAGGTACTTCAAACTAATGATGGAACTGTTGCACAGAATTCTGCAAAAGAGATCAGTGATTATCGGGCAAAATACGATGAAGAGCCACTCTGGACAAACTCAATGTTTAGCGGAATGCCTTCTTATCTGATATCAACATTGTACAAAGGCAACCTGGTGAAGTATGCTGACTCCTTGCTGAAATTCCTTAAGAATCAGGCATCTGCTATTTTTCTGACCATGCTGGGCTTTTATGTCCTGCTGCTCTTTTTTAAGGTAGATGTCTGGCTTGCAATTGCCGGCGCAATAGCTTATGGATTATCAACATATTTCTTTTTTAGCCTGGGAGCCGGCCATAATACAAAGGCGTTAGCTATTGCCTACATGGCTCCCATGATAGGTGGCATATATTACTCATACAGGCATAATGCCATTAAGGGAGCATTATTTACAACATTTTTCCTGACTCTCGAAATTTTGGCTAATCATCCGCAGATTACATATTATTCATTTCTCTGTATCCTGACTTTCATAATAGCAGAATTTGTTTTCGCAGTAAGGAAAAAAGAGATTTCCTCATTTATTAAAAGTTCAGCTATTCTTATAATTCCTCTGCTACTTTCCGTTGGCATGAATTTTAATTCATTATATACAACATATGAATATGGCAAATATTCGACAAGGAGCAAGTCAGATCTGGTAACTAAGGATTTGAACAAGACCAGCGGGCTGGATAAGGATTATATTACTTATTGGAGTTATGGAGTTGATGAGACTCTTACCCTGCTGATTCCAAATTTTAAGGGAGGTGGAAGTATCCCATTTAAACGTAATTCTGAGACTGTTGCAGCGCTGAGAAAAAATAATGCCAGCCAGTATGCAAATCAGTTTCAGATGTACTGGGGTACGCAACCAGGAACCGGTGGTCCTGTTTATGTAGGAGCTATTATTGTATTTCTTTTTGTCCTTGGGCTTATAATTATTAAGGGACCTGAAAAATGGTGGCTTCTTGGTGCAACATTACTATCTGTAATACTCGCGTGGGGGAAAAACTTTATGCCATTTACCAACTTCTTTATCGATTATTTTCCCGGATATAATAAATTCAGGGCAGTTACAATGACACTTGTTATAGCTGAGTTCTGCATTCCTCTGCTGGGAATACTTGCATTACGTGATATATTCAATGGAACTACAGCAAAAAAAGACATTCTGAGAGGGATCAAAATTGCTTTTGGGATAACCGGTGGTCTGACGCTGATGTTTGTTATATTCCCTGGAATTGCAGGTTCATTTTTATCGCCTTCTGAGCAGCAGGCCAAGGTACCTGAATGGCTTTCATCTGCTCTGATGTCGGACAGAAGAATGATTTTACAAGGGGATGCTTTTAGATCATTCGTTCTGATCCTTCTGGCGACATCAGCAGTTCTTGGCTTCTATTTTAATAAGATAAAGAAAGAGCACACAATTGCTTTGCTTGCATTACTATTCCTTACCGATATGTGGTTTGTAGATAAGCGTTACCTCAATTCTGATGACTTTGTGAAAAAGGAGGCAAAAGCAAAATTATCTGCACCCTCTCTGGCTGATAATATTATTTTAAAGGATAATTCATATTACAGGGTTCTGAATATCAGTGTTTCTCCTTTTAATGATGCATCAACATCATACTATCATAAATCAATAGGAGGTTATCATGGCGCTAAACTAAAGAGATACCAGGAACTCATTGATACATCATTGACCCATGACATAAACCTGATTCAGTCAGTTGGAAGCACTGCTAAATCCATTGAAGAAATTCAGACTGTTTTTAATAGTACTTCTGCTCTTAATATGTTAAATGCCAAATATGTTATATATAATCCGGCTGAATCTCCGCTGGTCAATCAGAATGCACTTGGAAATGCCTGGTTTGTTGAAACACCTGTCATCGTCAATAATGCAAATGAAGAGCTTTCCAGTGTAAACAGGATTAATGCTTCCAAAACAGCAGTTATTGACAAACTTTTCAAAGATCAGATAATAAACAGTTCTTATCCGATAAGTGAAGGAGATAAGATCGAACTGAAATCATATAAACCGAATGAACTTATCTATCGCAGCAAATCTCAGGGTGAAAAGCTTGCTGTATTCTCAGAAATATATTATCCCGCTGGCTGGAAAAGTTATATTGACGGGAAAGAAAGCAATTATTTTCGTACAGATTATGTCCTCAGGGGAATGGCAATTCCGGCCGGGGAACATGAAATAAAATTCAGATTTGAACCCGCCTCATATATAGTTGGAAATAAAATTTCACTGGTAAGTTCACTATTATTTGTTCTTCTGTCGGCTGGCTATTTTCTTGTAAAAACGAGGATGAAATCAAAGGCTGAATAGTATGGTTCATCATAATGGATGTCCTCTCTGCTCATCTGAAAAGATAGCTTTTCATTTTTCCTGTATCGATCATTTTATCAGCAAAGAGACATTTGCACTAAACAGATGTAATGTATGCGGTTTCGTGTTTACTCAGGATTATCCGGCTGAAACTGAAATTTATAAATATTACGAATCGGACGATTACATTTCGCACACTGACACCTCAAAAGGTATTATAAATAAGATATACCGCCTTGTCAGGCAGGCAATGCTGATAAATAAGAGAGGTCTCATCAAAAAGCTTACCGGCCTGAAAGAAGGCAGTCTTTTGGACATTGGCAGTGGCACCGGTCATTTTGCAGCGACTATGGAAAAAGCCGGGTGGCTGGCTAAGGGAGTTGAAATAAATGAAAAAGCCCGTGATTTCTCTTCATCAGCTTTTGGATTGGAAATAATTGGTCCTGAGAAGATTTCAACACTGAATGCAAATAGCTTTGACTGTGTAACTATGTGGCATGTTCTTGAACATTTTCATGATCCTTTCAAATGCCTCTCTGAAGTTAACCGCTTACTGAAACCGGGAGGTTTTTGCCTGATAGCATTGCCAAATTGCGGCTCCTATGATGCAGAACATTACAGACAGTTCTGGGCTGCTTATGATGTTCCAAGGCATTTATGGCATTATAATCCGCTTACATTCAGGGTTTTTTCGGAAAAAGCCGGGATGTCTATGGAAAAATCTATGATTCTTCCTCTTGATGTGTTTTACATTTCCCTTTTAAGCGAAGGGTATAAAGGATCCCGATGGCCATTCATAACGGGAATTTCAAAGGCTCTCTGTTTTTCTTTTTTGTCGGTTTTCAATAATAAGAGGGGCAGCTCAGTTATTTATATTCTTCGTAAATCAACTGGTTAATAACGGTCAAGCCAGCGATATTTTCTTGTATTATCCCCAAACTTAAGTGCAAAAGTTATTTCATGTGTCCCGTATGTAATACGCTGGATTTTCTGAAGAGTAAAATCAAATGCATAGCCAATAAACATATTCTGGTATTTTACTCCGACATTGGCTATCAAAGCGCCGCTGGTACGGAAAGCCAATCCGGTCCAGAATTCCTGGTGGTAGATGTAGGTAACACCAACGTCGGCCAGCGGTTTAAGTTGTTCTGACATGCTCAAAAGGAAGGAGGGCTGGAATATACTGGAACTTCCATAACTAAAGTCATATGAACCGAACAGATAATATTGTCTTTCGATCCTGAAATTTTTATATGCCTTGTTTCCGATCTTAGCTGAAGCTTCGAATAACTGCTCAGCAGAGAACCCAAGGCTGTATTTTGCATTAAGAAGATACATTCCAAAAGTAACATCGGGGACAAACATTCCCCGTCGAAGATCATTGGTCAGCCAGGGTTCATTTGGATCTTCAAAATTTATCGCGTTCTCATCTATTTTATATTGGTATCCCGTAAAGGCAAGACCAAGTGATAGTTGAGTGCCATTTTGGACCCACATATGATATGCATAGCTGAATTGAAATCCGGTCCTTTGAATTAATCCGTTCCTGTCACTGAAGACATATCCTCCCAGGCCGACCTTCCCATCGGTTTTTGGCCTGAAAGCCTGCTTGTTTCGGATGGTTGACTTCAGCTGGTATCCTTTTTTAAGCAGTCTTGTCTGCATGCTGAAGGAAAAGGTACGGGGTGCACCGTCGTAACCTACCCATTGCTCCCTGGCTGTTAGGCTTAAGCTTGTATACCCGTCACTTCCAGCCACAGCAGGATTAATAAGAAATTTGTTGTAAAGATACTGGCTGTAAATTGGCAACTGCTGTCCTGAAACCCAGGTTCCGGCCAGATATAGAAGTAATATGAAAGCCAGTTTTCTCACTGATAGTTTAAATATTTGTTATCACCTCACTATCGTCACGTTACCAATCAGTAGTCTCGTCCCGTTATGCAAATCAATAATATAATGATAAGAGTCAACGGGAAGATCTTTTCCATTACTTCTCCCATCCCATGGCTTAGGATAACCCTTGCCCGAGTTCCATAAAGTTTCACCCCACCTGTTAAATATCATTATTTCTACTTCGGGATATACCTCAATCATACCAATATTCCAGACATCATTAATCAAATCGCCATTCGGGGAAATCGCATTTGGAATTATCAGACAGGTTTCCTGCACCGGCTCAACCGTAACAGATTCCTCTACTGAACACCCGTTAAGGTCTGTCACGGAAACAGTGTAGATCCCTGACGAAATATTTGACAGACCATTGCCGGTTGAATTATCCGACCATAAATAAAAATAATCTATTCCCGGGACCCCTCCGGTTACATTTAATATTATCTGGCCTTCCGGAATATCAGTACAAAAGGGCGGGGTTATCTGGAAGGCAAGTTTGATAGAATCAGGCTCAGCAAGAGTAACTGTTGTATCAGCATGGCAATTATTGGCATCTGTAATAATTACACTGTAGTCTCCGGCAAAAAGGCTTGTCCGGGTTTTGCCAAAAATACCATCAGACCAAAGGAAATTTACTGTTTCAACATAATTTACTGGTTCAATATCAATGGATCCGGTATTTGTCCCGGCACAGTTAATATTAAATCCGCCCGCGGTACTTGCTGATAAACTGATTGCCATTCCCAGGCTTCCGGGTTCATTTATATCAAATATCTCTGTTGCAGAACAGAAACTCTGGTCTGTAATCGTCAATGTGTACATACCGGTTTTAAGTGCAGTAATATCTTTTGTTGTTGCAATGAAACCATCGGGGCCTGTCCATATATAGTCGTATGGAGGGGTTCCGGTTGTTGGATATATCCTGATGAACCCGGTTGACAATCCATAACAGCTGATTCCATATCCATTATAATCTGACACGTTTTTGGTGTAGCTCAAAGGAGGAGGCAGATTAACCCGCACTGAATCACTTTTGGGGCATCCGTTAAAATCGGTAACATTAACTCTGTAATACCCTTCCGTCAACCCGGAAATATCTTCAGTTACCATTCCGTTCGACCACAAATATGTATATGGAGCAACTCCACCTGAGATAGTAAGATCAATAAAGCCATCATTAAATCCAGCTGATATACAGGTTATATTTGTGACAGAAAATTGAGTACGTAAAGAAGGTGGCTGGCTGATGGTAACATCTATTGTATTTTCACAGTTATTCAAGTCGGTCACTTTCAGATGATATGAGCCGGCAGTCAGAGCAAATTGATCCTCCTGCCAGGCAATTATCCCTGAACCGTCTACTGTACTCCATGCGTATTGATAGGTTCCCGGGATTCCGCCTGAAACTGTGACATTGATTGATCCGGCACCTCCATAGCAGTTAATATTATAGGCCCCATCCGCAGAAATGGAGGCTAAAGGAGTTATTACAAGAGCAGGTGGCTCGGTAAGGGTAAATGATGGGAAAGGAGTCAGAATACATCTGTTAACATCAAGTACAGTGCAAACATAATCGCCAGCTTTCAATCCCGAGATATCTTTTGTTGTTGCAGCAAATCCATTAGGACCGCTCCATAAATAGGTATAGTTACCGGATCCTCCTGAGATTGTCATCATAATCGACCCATCATTTCCTCCGCTGCATGATATATTATATGTACCATCAGGTTTAACAGACACCTCGCTATCTGTCAGTTGCATTCCTTCAGGATCATTAAGAGCCACACTATCAATTTTTACACAACCCTTCCTGTCGGTTGACCGCAGATAATAGGTTCCGGCAGTAATATTATCCAGCCTGTCCAGAGTATCAATTCCGGTAATCGTTCCATTAAAAGTATACCATTGATATCTGTAACCTCCATTTCCTCCTGTTATAGTTTCTATCCAGACTGAACCATCATTATAACCTCTGCATGACGCATTGGCGCCACCCGGATATTGAACAGCATCAAACGTAACAGTAATGATATCAGGCTCAGTAATGGTAGCTTCCGGGAAATAAGTATTATAGCAGAAATTTGCATCCCTGATGTGCACTGTATAGTTGCCTGGCAACTGATTATACCACTTCTGCCATACATTTACTGCAGGGAGGGTGCCATGAATTACCGTATCCTGGGAATTTCTGACAACCCAGTATTCAAATGGCGCGATACCACTATTCCCCTTGATCCAAAACTCTCCGTCATTTGATCCGTGGCATGTTGTGCCATAACCAGTAGTATCAACAATATACATGTAATACTCAGGATTAGCCCCTTCAACATCAATGGAACTTGAATTTGAGCAACCAAGGTTATCTGTCACCTTTACATCCCATATCCCTCCTTTTCTGTTTACCAGATCAGGAATACTATACCCGTGTACCTGGTCAGTTGAATTCCTGATCCAGTCAAAATAATAGAGGGCGGCACCCTTTGACGTTATAGCACTAAGGGAAGCATCTGATCCTCCATCACAGGTCAATGGTTGTGTAATAATCAAGTTCTGCAAAGGTTTTGCATGAATTTTTACTTCACTTCTGACAATTTTCCCCGGCACACATATAGCATTATTTTTTGGTGTAATATAATAATAGACAGACTGTAAAGTATCTGAATTATTCTGATAAGGGAAACTAATTGCATAACCGGGAATACGGTCAACTTCCGGTAAAGTATTTCCGGTTACTACACCTGGTGCGCCTGAAACACTTACGGTATAATCGAACCTTATCGCACCTGATGTCATAATAGTTGGAGTTGTCAGAACAATCCGGTTAGTTTCTCCATAACAAATAGAGGAATCAGGCTTAAGATTACCATTAACCGGTATTACTCTGGGAGAAGGATTAACGGTTACCAAAATATCCTTTGCAGGTCCATCAGAACATCCAATAGGGCTTACAGGAACGACTCTGTAAGTAACTTCCTGGTAGTGGTCTGTCTGATTAACAAGTATGTCGGTTATCTCATGATTGTTGGGTAACCCAGCCGTTGGAAAATATCCTGTAACAGAGCCCGTTGTTGAAACGGTGTACTTGAAGGATATAAATCCGCTGGTAAATGTAGTGGGGCTTGTCAATTTTATTTTGGTCGCTGTACTATCACACTGAGTGGAGGTTACAGGTAAAGGAAAGACTATTGGTGTCGGATCGATCCATACATCGATATCTATAAAGTTATACGGACATGCATTTTTGTCATTGTTGCCTATTGTATACGGAGTGATACGGTAGGTTACCTTCTGTGCCGTGTTACTCGTATTGTTAAGAGTCTGTATTATCACTGTTCCCAGTAACTGACCATTACCTACACTGCTGCTCTCCCCTGTGATATCCAGGTTGTCTATTACTGTCCATGTGTACCTTATGCCATTGGTCGTAGTCTGGACGCTTACCGGCAGGATACTAGCAGCTGTATTGTTACATATAGTGTCATTGACTGCCGTGATTACTACCGTCGGCTCTACCCATATGGCTACTGCTATCGAAGCGCCGGAACACTTATTATTATTATTGTTGTCTATACTCCATGGCGTGATATTATACGTGATCTTCCTCGCTATTACCGTGTGGTTTATTAATCCCTGTACCAGCGGATTAGCTATCGGATTACCTGCCAGATTATTACTGTAACCTGTTATATCCCCTGCTCCATTAAGATCGGTAACTGTCCATGTATATCGCATCCCACGTGTGGTCGTATTCCCACTGCTGACAGGGATACTCGTAGAGGTATTGTTACACAAGGTGTCTCCCGGTGCTGTGATAACTACCGTCGGCTCTACCCATATGGCTACTGCTATCGGAGCGCCGGAACACTTATTATTATTGTTGTTGTCTATACTCCATGGCGTGATATTATATGTGATCTCCCTCGCTATTACTGTGTGGTTTATTAATCCCTGTACCAGCGGATTAGCTATCGGAGTACCCACCAGATTATTACTGTATCCTGTTATATCCCCTGCGCCATTAAGATCGGTAACTGTCCATGTATAGCGTATACCACGTGTGGTCGTATTACCACTGCTGACAGGGATACTCGTAGAGGTGTTGTTGCACAAGGTGTCTCCCGGTGCTGTGATAACTACCGTTGGCTCTACCCATACATCGATGTTGATGGTGGCATACGGACAGTTGTTGTTATCATTGTTACCTATTGTATACGGAGTGATACTGTAGGTTACCTTCTGTGCTGTATTACTCGTATTGTTAAGAGTCTGTATTATCGCTGTTCCAAGCAACTGACCATTACCTTCACTGCCGCTCTCTTCCGTGATGTTCGGATTATCTGTTACTGTCCAGGTGTACCTTATGCCACTGGGTGTAGTCTGGTAGCTAACCGGCAGGATACTTGTTTCTGTATTGTTACATATCGTGTCATTGACTGCCGTGATAACTACTGTTGGCTCTACCCATACATTAATATCTATAAAGTTATAGGGACATGCATTGTTGTCATTGTTATCTATCGCATGCGGAGTGATACGATAGGTTACCATCTGTGCCGTGTTACTCGTATTCAGAAGTGTCTGCGTTATCGCTGTTCCAAGCAACTGACCATTATCTGCACTGCTGCTCTCTCCCATGATGTATGGATTATCTGCTACTGTCCAGGTGTATCTTATGCCATTGGTCGTAGTCTGGCTGCTTACCGGCAGGATACTCGTAACTGTGTTGTTACATATCGTGTCATTGACTGCCGTGATTACTACCGTCGGCTCTACCCATATGGCTACTGCTATCGGAGCGCCGGAACACTTATTATTATTATTGTTGTCTATACTCCATGGCGTGATATTATACGTGATCTTCCTCGCTATTACCGTGTGGTTTATTAATTCCTGTACCAGCGGATTTGCTATCGGATTACCTGCCAGATTATTGCTGTAACCTGTTATATCCCCTGCTCCATTAAGATCGGTAACTGTCCATGTATAACGAATACCACTTGTGGTCGTATTACCACTGCTGACAGGGATGCTCGTAGAGGTATTGTTACACAAGGTGTCTCCCGGTGCTGTGATAACTACCTTCGGCTCTACCCATACATGTATGTCAATCGGGTTACCGGAGCAATGAAGGTTACTATCTGCAAAAATAGTATAGGGTGTAATTGTATAAATAATTTCATTTGCCGTTATTCCATTATTGTTTAAAGACTGATTAATAGCCCTTCCTATTCTATTGCCATTCCCAACAGAGGGCAATTCACCAATAATTTGTCCGCTAGGGTCAGAAACAGTCCATATATATCTTACCCCGTATCGGGCAGATGTTGGTGTTGTGGGCAAGATGTTAGTAAATGTGTTATTACAAATTGTATCATTTGAAGCACTTATAACCGGAGTCGGTTCAAACCATATCTCAACTTCATCACTTCTTGAACAGGTTCCGTTAGTCTCTGTCCATCGGAGAACGTATGATCCATAAAAATCTGCTGTTATGCTTGTTGTAGGCGATGTAGCATCAGTAAAAATTATTGTGCCCACACCGCTGACCTTTGTCCATAGCATTGCACTGCCTGTATGATCACTACCTGCTTCGAAAACATGGGACGTTCCCGTAAGTGCAGTGGTAAGAAGCCCGCAAAGAGCCTGGTCTATTCCTGCTGTTGCCCCTGAGGGATCTTCATTAAAGTCTATCGTGACATCGTATGTCCTTGGTACACAACTGCCATTGACCTCGG
>Ga0315273_10014351_pt1 | contig 10208 bp, 9 predicted proteins | sample YL17G02_0_MG_FD_205753 | JGI IMG/M metagenome (GOLD analysis project Ga0315273, IMG submission 205753) | Sediment microbial communities from Yellowstone Lake, YNP, Wyoming, USA - YL17G02_0 | ecosystem: Environmental > Aquatic > Freshwater > Lake > Sediment | place: USA: Wyoming | collected... | reverse complement strand
GGAAATAGCCCTGCTGGTGGCTGTCAAGCTGCCAGGGGAAGGCATGGCAGAGGTAGAAGAGTCCCTGGTAGAATTGCGGAGGCTTGCCGAATCTGCGGGTGCCCACGTCATCGCTCAAGTGGTTCAAGAGAGAGGAGGAAGGAATCCCCGGTCTTTTATCGGAGAGGGGAAAGCCGTGGAACTGAAGGCCTCCTACGGGGGGCAAATCAATGTAATCATCTTCGATGGCGATCTCTCGGGTACCCAGCAAAGGAACTTGGAGGAAATATTAGAGGTTAAGGTGATCGATCGTACGGGCCTTATCCTCGATATATTCGCCCAGCGAGCCCATACTCGAGAGGGCATGATGCAGGTGGAACTGGCTCAGACGGAATACCTGCTTTCCCGCCTGGTGGGTCGTAACACTTTTCTCTCTCGGCTGGGGGGTGGAATCGGAACTCGAGGGCCGGGGGAGACAAAGTTGGAAAGCGATCGCCGGCGCCTCCGCAAAAGGGTGTCCCGTATTCGAGGGAGATTAGAGAAGGTGCGGCAATCGCGGCAGATTATGAGGCGCAACCGCGAAAAGAGGCGCCTGCCTATCGTCTCGTTAGTCGGCTATACCAATGCGGGCAAGTCGAGCCTCTTCAATGCCCTCACCCGGGCCAACGCGGTGGTAGAAGATCGCCTTTTTGCTACCCTCGACCCCACAGTGAGGCGCGTGTGTCTCCCCGGGGGCCAAGTCGTGTTGCTTTTTGACACAGTTGGCTTCATTCGCAAGCTTCCCCACCAGCTCATTCATGCTTTTCGGGCCACGCTGGAGGAACTCTTGAGCGCTGACCTTCTCCTGCATGTGGTAGATGCCTCTCACCCGAGCCGGGAGGAACAGATCAAGGCAGTCGACGAAGTATTGGGGGAGATAGGCGTGGCCGACAAGTCTATCCTGCAGGTCTACAATAAGATCGACCGGTTGAACGGCGAAGAGAAATTCTCCCTTCCAACCAACGGGGAAAGGATCGCTGTCTCCGCCCGGACTGGCGAGGGAATAGAAGATTTGCGTTGGCGCATGCGCTCCTATTTGACAGCGGATCTGTGTGTCCTGAGCGGGTCAAGATCATCTTGACAATGCCTGGAACATTGTGCTAACACAGCGTAACATTTCTTCCGACAGGAAGAACTTGCCAGATCCGGAGTTCTCCAAGTCAAAGGCCTTCTGACCTCTCGAAATGCCGGTTCAAACAGCCTCTACAGCCAACCGGGGGAGTCGGACCAGAAAGACCGCCCGGCTTTTCCGGAGGAGGATTTCTGTCTCTGCAAGAAGGCATCTTTTTTGCACATGACATATAGAAATTCAAGAGATCTGTTCTATCTACATAGCTCCTAACTGGAGGGTTCACCGAAAAAGAAAGCAAATGGCAATGGAAAAAGGCAGGTGGTCAAAGAGATAGGAGGGGAGGGGAGGGGAGAACAATTCAATGACTCATTATGCGGGTCCGTAAAGAATGTGGCTTCCGGAAAGGGTCCGAAAGGCCTCACCAGGTCTAAACGAATAAGACGAAAGGAGGGCCTGTTTTATGAAAGGAAAAATCATCCAGCTGTTCTGTTTTTCTCTGATCGTTCTGGGTCTTTTGTTCTGCGGCCAGGTTTCTTCTTATGCGCAACTGATCGGTTCGGTCTCCGATGTGGTGGAGAATATCGGAGACAGTGGAAAGGTCGACTGGACCAATGGGGTGGTAATGGTCTTGGGAATTGGGGCACCTCCGGCCAATGCCGCGAACGCAGCCCAAGCTCGTGCCATGGCCAAGAGGGCAGCGATAGTAGTAGCTCAACGTAACCTCTTGGAGACTCTGAAGGGAGTGCGGGTCGATTCGGAAACGCTCGTAGAGAACTTCATTACCACGAGTGATAAGATTCGGACGGCGGTTCAGGGGATCATCCGCGGTGCGTCGGAGATGAAGACCCAGTATATGTCCGATGGGTCGGTGGAGGTGACGATTGGGGTGAAGTTGGCTGGGCCATTAGCCGAAGAACTCCTGCCTAAACCTGCCGGTCCGCCTCAGCCAGTGGTACCACCCGCCCCTCCCGCCGCTCCCTCGACCTCTGCCGCACCCACAACACCGAGTGCAGCAGCTGTTCCCTTGGGTCCATCTGGACCCATATTGACGGGATTGGTCGTGGATTCCCGAGGACTCAATGTGAGACCCGCCATGGCTCCGAAGATCCTGAATGAGGAGGGAAGGGAGGTTTACGGCTCGGCTTTCGTTAAGCGAGAATATGCCATTCAACAGGGAATGGCTGGCTACTCAAAAGACCTGGCCGCAGCCCAGATCAACCCTCGGGTTACCAATAATCCCCTCACGGTGAAGGGGCTGAGGGCGTCGGGGTCGGGCAAAGCGGATGTAGTCATCAGCAATGCCGACGCAGCCACAATCCATTCGGCGTCTTCCAACTTGAGCTTTCTGTCGAATTGCCGCGTGATGATCGTTGTGGATTGAGGGGCTTTTGGTATAGGGCTTCCCAAAAGGGGGTGTCGCGATCATGAAGGAGATGAGAAGTAGGGTTCCGCTACTGATACTTCTTTTAGCCGTGGCAGTCTTCGGCCTTGTCGGGTGCGCTGCTAAAGAGAAGGAGCCCGTCAAGCCCGTATCGGTGATGGACAATCCTGAACATCACTACAATAACGGGATCAAGTTCCTGGATAAGGGTGAATATGATAATGCCCTGGCAGAATTCGAGAGGGCGAAGGCTTTGGATCCCAAATATGGCAAGGCCTATATGGGCATCGGATTGGTGAAGGCCTTTAAGGGCGATTTTGATCCGGCCTTTGACGCCATGAAGAAGGCCAAGGAACTGGATGGGGTTTACGCCCATGTGGGCATGATCCGGCTTTATTCCATGCAGCGAGGAGAAGGGTGGCTGGGGAAGGCAGATGAGGAGTTCGAGGTCGGGAAGAAGAAGGATGCCGAAAGCCCCGATCTTTATTTCTACATGGGAAAGGCTTACAAAGTCGGCTTTGAGTTCGATAAGGCGGCCGCTTCCTTCAAGAAGGTGCTGGATTTGAACAAAGACTTCATGGGTGAGGCGAATCAGGAGTGGGCGCTGGTGCAAAAGATCCAGCGTGCGGCACCTGGAACCAAGATTGGCAAACAGATCGCCCTTATTGACAAGATCACTCGGGGAGATGCAGCGGCTCTCTTCATCGAAGAGCTGAACCTGGAGAAGCTCTTCAAGGAGAGGAAAACCAAGGAATATGATGCCTCATTCAAGTCGCCCGAGGCGACTTTTCCGGCTGACAGTGCCACCAAGGCCCCGCCAGCCATGGACATCGCGAATCATCCCTTAAAAGCGGACATCGATGCGGTGATCGCCCTTGGGATCAGGGGATTGGAGCCCTTTCCCGATCATACCTTCGCACCCGGAATGGTCATCTCCAAGGCAAATTACGCCATGATGATCGAGGATATCCTCATCCGGGTGACCGGCGAGGAGAAGCTGGCCACCAAGTTCATCGGGGAAGTATCGCCTTTCCCGGACGTGAGACCAGATCATTTTGCCTTCAATGCAATCATGGTTTGCACCACGCGAGGTCTTATGGAGGCCAAGCTGGACGGCTACTTCGGCTTGGAGGAGCCCGTCTCCGGTGCTGATGCGCTCCTGGTGATCAGGCGAATGAAGGATGAATTGAAGTACTGATTTCGGAGACAAGCGAGGAGGAGGAGAGGGCTCTTTTCCCCCTCTTCTTCTCCTCCTCTGTGCCCGCCCGCTCTTGTCAGGAGATGATATGGCCTCATCGAAGTATACCCTTCCTGCTCTCTTTTCTGTCCTGCTAATGGCTTTCTTCCTTTCCTTCTCCTCTGCCGAGGAGGTACAACAGATCCAGGCAGAGGGGGTAGCTGTCATTTTACAAGGAAATCTGGCAATGGCGAGGGATGCAGCCATAGAGGACGCCCTGCGCAAGAGCGTGGAACAGGCAGTGGGAACCATGATCGACTCGCAGACCCTGGTAGAGAACTTTCAACTGGTCAGCGACCGCATATATTCGCAGTCCCGTGGTTATATCAAAGGGTACCGTATTACCGAAGAGGAGAAGGCAGACCCATTGTTCAGGGTGCGCGTGGAGGCATCAGTGGCTACCGGCTACTTGAAAGATGACCTGTCTGCCCTTCGAATCCTGCTCATGCGGGTTCATAAACCTCGGATGATGATCCTTATCGAGGAAAGGAATTTGGGGGCCCATGATCAGGTCCAACCCTGGTCCGATCTTTCCCAGGTGGAGAGCGTGGTCATCCAAAAATTCCTGGAGAAAGGTTTCCATTTTGTGGATGAGGGACAGGTCAAGCGAAATATCAGCCGGGATCAAGCGCAGCTCCTGATTGAAGGGGATGAAAAGGGGGCCAAGGCGCTCGCGACTGAATACGGGGCCGAGGTGATCATCTTGGGCAAAGCGGCCGCGAGACCCACGTCCTTGAAAGAACTGAAGGCCCTGAATCTTTCCGGAATGAAGTCCTGCCAGGCTCAGGTCATGATCAAAGCCTTCCGTGCCGATACAGGAGAGACCTTAGCGAGCGCAACTGAGTCGGCGGCGGCGGTCCACATCGATGAGATGACGGCCGGAAACGAGGCCCTGAAAAAGGCGGGGGAAAAGTTGGCCCCGCTCTTGATCGATCAGATAACGCAGCATTGGGGAAAAGAGGTGGGAGGGACTACCCTCGTCCAATTATTAATTTCCGGTTTAACATTTCGGGAGCTCACGAAATTCAAGGAAATCATCAAGGGAGAAATCAGGGGGATTAAGGACCTTCACCAGCGGAGTTTTGAGGCCAATGTGGCCCGAATCGACGTTGATCTCGCGGGAGATGTCCAGAATCTGGCAGACGAGCTGTCCCTCAGGGATTTCGGAACATTCCGAGTAGAGGTCATCGGTTTCGCCCCGCACAAGATCGACCTGAGAGTGGTTCAAAGGTGATATAAGTATGGGAGATTGGCGGGCAGAACTTTCTGTCGAGCATGGGAAGGAAGCCATGGAGAAGAGGAAAGGATTCCTATTCTCGATCCTGACGATGATAGGCCTGGTCTTCTTAATGGGGTGCGCCGGAGGCGCAAAGGAAACCAGATCGGGGGAGGAGGGAAAACCGCCCCCCCAGACGACCGCGCGCGCAAAGGTAGAAGAGCGATCGCCCAATTTTATGACGGGTGGGGTGAAGAAGCGCATTGCAGTGATGGATTTTGTAAATAGGACCGACTATGGTGTCGGTAAATTGGGCCACGCCGCTTCGGAGATGTTGGTCACGGCGTTGATGAAGACGGATCGATTCATCGTGGTGGAGCGGGAGTCTCTCGATAAGGTATTGAAGGAACAAGGCCTCAGCATGTCCGGGATCGTCAATCCTCAGACTGCGATTAACGCCGGAGGTATATTGGGCCTGAACGCCATCGTCACTGGAGCCGTCTCCGAGTTTGGGGCGCAGAAGGGGGGATTCAAGGTGGGGGAAGCCGTGGGGTCCTCCTCCCATACTGTTCGGGCGGTGGTGGACGTTCGTCTCATCGATACCACAACGGCCCAGGTCCTCCTGGCGGAGAGTGGAGAGAGCCATTATACCGCGAGAAAACTCCAAGTGGCGGGAGTAGGAGGGGGCTCGGGCTACGATGAGACCCTGGTGGGCAAGGCGCTCCGAGGGGCCATCGATGACCTGGCAAATAGGATCGTCCTGCAGATGGAGAGGGTGCCCTGGTCAGGAAGGATCGCCAAGGTTTCCGGAGACAAGGTCTACATTAATGCAGGTTCTGATTTGGGATTGACCGAAGGACTCAAGCTGGCGGCTTATAGTGTGGGAGAGCCCATCATAGATCCGGCAACCGGCCTGACCCTGGGCTACGATGAGAATCTCATTGGTCAGTTGCTCATCACCCAGGTAAGGGAAAAGTATGCAGTAGCAGTTCCTCAAACGGGACAGGGCTTTAAGGAAAAGGACGTGGTAAGGCTGGGGGGAAAGTAGGTACCCTGAGCATTCTCCTAAGGAACCAGGCGATGAAAGGGACGTTGTTCTCGAGGCGAAAAGGTTATTGGGTTCTGGTGTCGCCATCTCTCTTGTTTGTCCTTTTGGCAAGCGCAGTTGCTTCAGGTCAGGAGAATCAAGTCCAGGGGCGCTCTGCCACGGTCACTTATTTGAAGGGAAAAGGAGAGGTGCAACGTGGGCAATCTGCCCTCTGGGAGATCATCCGCGTAGGTAGTGTGTTGCGGGAAGGCGATCGGGGCCGGACTTTCGATGCAACTCGCCTGGAGCTTACCCTGGAGGATCGTAGCGTGATCCGTTTTGGGGAACGAACGAATTTCGTCCTGGTTCAGGTGAAAGGAAATTCGCGCACCGGGCAGTCGAATTCTCGCGTCTTTCTGTTGCTGGGAAAGATCTGGGCCAATGTGAATAAGACGGTCGGACTCTCCTCTACCTTCGAAATCCAGACACAGACAGCCATCGCTGGCACCCGAGCCACCATCTACCGCCTCAGTCTCCTGGATGATAAATCGACCGTGGTTAAGGTGTATGAAGGCTCCATCAAGATCGCCTCGGCCCCCAAAGAGGTACCACCGCCCGCCGTCGAATCTGGGCCACAGGAGGTTCCGGGACCCGCGGAAATTCCTCTCCCCTTTCATGAGGTCTCGATGGAGGAATGGACGGAAATCGTCGGGGCCATGGAGCAGATCACCATTTCCCCCCAGGGAATTCCCGGCAAAAGGGAGAAGATCCTGACGGAAGTGGGCGAGGAGGAGTGGGTCGCTTGGAACAAGGAGAAGGATAAAGGGGTTCCTTTTTGAAGCTCCTCGCGGCTTGCTGCGAGGAGCTTCAATGCAAGGAATTCCTTCTCCTTCTATCTAATTCGCTCGCTTTCCCCGCAGTCCCCGCAGCAAAGCTGCGGGGATTCCGCTCGCTGTGCATTTTCGAAGCAGAAAAGGAAGGGCTGGGTGCTCAATCTTTCCAATCGGCTAACCATCTTACGCATACTGATGATTCCCCTCATCGTGATTTTCCTCTGGTATGATCTCGATAAGGCTGCCCTGGGGCTCTTTTTTCTGGCCGGAATCACGGATGGACTCGACGGATTCTTTGCCCGCATCCGCAGGGAGAAGACCCAGCTGGGGACCATCCTCGATCCATTGGCGGATAAGCTCTTATTGGTCTCCACCTTTATCGCCCTCTCTTCAAAGGGCATGCTCCCCTTTTGGCTGGTCATCTTGGTCATATCCCGGGACCTTATACTGGTCTTGGGATCGGCGGTCATTTATATGATGACGGGACATCTGAAGGTCTCCCCCACCTTCCTCGGAAAAGCTACGACCGTCTTCCAATTATTTGCCGTGGTGGAGGCACTGGTGCGTAATATCTTTGGGCACTTTCCTATCCCCCGCCTGCTTTCTCCCCTTCTGGTCGCTTTCTTGACCGTTACCTCCGGTCTACACTACGTCTGGATCGGGACGAAATCGCTCAACACCCACTCGTCCCAGTAGATGGAAAAGGGTCCCGGCCTGATTGTGAGAAGAGTCTTTCCCGGGAGTATCGGCTCGAAATTAGGGGTCAAGCCGGGGGATAGGATTCTCTCGATCAACGGCTCCAACCTTCGAGATGAAATCGACTATCGATTTCTCCTGGCAGACAAGGTGGTGCGGATTCGCATCTTCGATGAGTCCCAGGGGAGGGGCCGGGAGGTAAGGTTAAGAAAGAATTGGGATGATGGCATGGGGCTGGAATTTGAGCCCCCGCACATTCGATCCTGCAATAATCGTTGCCTGTTCTGCTTTGTGGATCAACTGCCCTCCGGTCTGCGACGTTCCCTCTACCTCAAGGACGAGGACTATCGTCTATCCTTTCTCCACGGCAGCTATCTGACCCTCACTAATCTTGTGCCCAAGGATTGGGATCGAATCACGAAACAGCGCTTGAGTCCCCTCTTTATCTCGGTTCATTCTACGGAGCCGTCCCTTCGGCGCTTTCTCCTCGGAAATCCCAACGCCCCTGATGTAATGTCACAATTGAGAAAGCTTGCAAAGGCTCGCATCGAAATGCATTTACAGGTGGTCATTTGTCCCGGCCTCAACGACGGCCCTTCCTTGGAGAAGACCATTCGGGATCTGACGACTCTTTACCCCCAGGCCCGATCCTTGTCCTTAGTCCCCGTGGGGCTCACCGCTTATCGTCATGACCTGTTCCCCCTTCGCCTAATGAACCCTGCGCAGGCAGGAGGAATCGTGGAGCTATCCGATCGAATGCGAAGGGAATTCCGAAGGGAGCAAGACACTTATTTTCTACATCTGGCTGATGAAATCTACCTCCTTGCTGAGAGGCCTTTCCCAGCTCCGCGGACCTACGAAGGCTATCCCCAATTGGAAAATGGGGTGGGCTTGACTCGGCGCTTCCTGACTGAATTCAAGAGAAGAGAGAGATTTTTGCCTTCCTCTCTGGAAAAGGAGCGGTCCTTTCTCCTGCTGACCGGAAAGTCGGCCTTGGGCATCATTCGCCCCGCCGTGGAGAGGCTAAATGAAATCAATAACTTGCGGATTGAAGCGATCTCCCTCCCGAATTGCCTATTCGGTCCGACCGTGACCGTGGCTGGCCTCTTAGGGGGAAGGGACTTCGGAGATTTCCTGAAACGGACGGGAGGGAAGGAGGATGTCCTCCTTCCCGAAAGCGCTCTCGGGGATCAGGAGGAAACCTTTCTCGACGATGTGACGATTCCCCAGTTGCGCCAGGAAACGGGAAGGAACATCTTTCCGATCCAGGAAAGTGCCTCGGCGCTCTTGCGATTTCTCCTTCAGTCGCCCAGGGGAAAACGGGTTCCATGATCGTTCTCGGGATCAATACTTCGACGCCGGAAGGAAGCGTAGCCCTGATGGGCGATAAGTCCGTGATCTCTGAGTATATCCTGAATGTGCAGGCAACCCACTCCGAAAGGTTGTTGCCTTCCATTGATCGACTCCTGAAAGAGACTGGGATTGTTTTTTCGGAACTATCGGGCATCGCGGTAACGGTCGGACCAGGCTCTTTCACCGGACTCCGCATCGGGCTGGCCTCTGCCAAAGGATTGGCAATGGCTTCCTCTCTACCCCTGCTGGGAGTTTCCACCTTGGAGGCGATGGCCCGAAATCTTCCCTTCTGCTGTTATCCCATTTGTCCTCTCCTTAATGCCCGGAAGGGGGAGGTCTATTGGGGTCTGTATCAATTCGAGGGAGAGAAATTGATTCAGATGGAGCGGGAGGCAGTTGCGCCTCCGGAAGCGATTGCGGATTGGATCCGAGAAAAGACCGTCTTCCTCGGAGGCGGCGCGGTCGATTATGCCCGACGTATCAAGGGAATGCTGAACGAGAGGGCCCTTTTCGCCCCGGTGGCTGCAGGGACCGTGAGGGCATCCGTGGTGGCAGAAATGGGGATGGAGAGATTGCAGAGGGGTGAGAAGGATGATCCGGCGGCCTTAGTGCCGCGGTATGTAAGGCGTTTGGAGGCGGAGATTAAGTGGGAGATAAGGATCGGAGGCTGAAGGAGAAAGGAATAAGGAACCTGGGTGAATCCAACGGGGATGAAGAATTCGAAATCATCCCGATGAAGGAGTCTGACCTCGAAGAGGTCCTGATGATCGAGGCATCCTCTTTCTCTTTCCCCTGGACGAAAGACATGTTTCTCAATGAGTTCTTGAAGTCCCCGATCTCCTGGTGCCTTGTAGGCAAGTCCCAAGCGGGAAAGAGCAATACCGCCGGCCATGAAGAAAAGGTCCTGGGGTATATCTGCTTGTGGATCATCGGGGATGAGATGCAGATCGCCAACGTAGCCGTGCATCCCTCTTGGCGACGGAGGGGCATTGGCAGGGGTCTCTTGAGTTATGCCCTGAAGTTTGGGCACTCACGCAGGGTAAGAGTGGTCGTACTGGAAGTTAGGTTCTCCAATGTGGGAGCTCAGCGCCTGTATCGGAGTTTGGGTTTCCAGGCTGCCGGAACGAGGAGGGGTTATTACCAATCGCCTCCGGAGGATGCGTTAGTCATGGCTCGCGATCTCGCGAGGGGAGGTTCTTGGCCCAAAATCTCTTGACAAGAAGGCTCTCATGGGGTAGAAAAAAAAGGCTTATCGCTTCTCATGGGCTTTGACCGCAGCGAAGAGGAGCAATCCGCAGGTCTTTTCCGGCTACGGACCTTGAGTGCTAAAGGGTTTCCAGTCTTGATCTTCGCGCCGCAGAACCGTCGTCAAATG
>Ga0315273_10014350_pt1 | contig 10208 bp, 9 predicted proteins | sample YL17G02_0_MG_FD_205753 | JGI IMG/M metagenome (GOLD analysis project Ga0315273, IMG submission 205753) | Sediment microbial communities from Yellowstone Lake, YNP, Wyoming, USA - YL17G02_0 | ecosystem: Environmental > Aquatic > Freshwater > Lake > Sediment | place: USA: Wyoming | collected... | reverse complement strand
TCACGTCCTCGCCGCACGTGAGCGTCACCAAGACGCCTGATGCGACGACCGTGCTCGCGGGCAACCCGGTCGGCTTCACGATCACCGTCCGCTCCGACGGCAACGGGACCGCCACCGCGGTCACCCTCACCGACAGCCTGCCGACGCTCGCGAACGCGGGCATCAGCTGGACCATCAGCCCCGCCTACGCGGGACCGGGCTCCTGCGCCATCACGGGTGCGGCACCCTCCCAGACCCTCGCCTGCTCCTTCGGCGACATGGCCGCCGGCACCAGCGCGTCGGTCCACGTGACGAGCCCCACGACCGCTCCCGCGGCGGCCATCACCATCACCCCGTGCACGATCAGCGTGGCCACGTGGGCGACCAACCTCAACAACTCCGTCCAGGTCGTGAGCCAGAGTGGCGGCAGCTCCACTGCCATCACCGGCACCTGCGTCACGAAGAACCCGCAGCCCGCCATCCACATCGTGAAGGTGGCCAACCCCACCCTCCTGCCGGTCGGTGGCGGCCAGGTCATCTACACGTACGCGGTCACCAACGTCGGCAACGTGCCGCTCGCCAACGTCACGGTGGTCGATGACAAGTGCAGCCCGCTGGTGTTCCTCTCGGGTGACACCAACGGCGACGCGAAGCTCGACCTCACCGAGACCTGGCAGTACAGCTGCACGGCCACCATCAGGGTCACCACCACCAACACGGCCATCGCCACCGGCCACTACGTGGATCCGGCCGTGGGCGACCGGACCGTGACCGACCAGGACCAGGCCACGGTCGTGGTGCCCCTCCCGACCCCGAGCCCGTCGGGCTCCGTCAAGGGCGCCACCAGCCCGCCCAAGCCCAACGTCACCCTGCCGCCGACCGATGGCTCGACACCGCTGGGCGGCGCTGGCCAGAGCGGGATCCTGATGATCATCGTGCTCCTCGCGGGCATCGTGGCATCGGTCCCGGTCCTCGTCTTCGGCAAGCGCCGGTCACGCGCCGGTCGCTGACCTCCCTCTCGCAGCAACTGAACGGCCGGGGTGCACCGCACCCCGGCCGTTCTGATTCCCCGCGGGGCCACCGCCAGTCGGCGCGGGAATTGTCACGGAACCGGAACGGCGCCTCGCGCGTCCAGGCGACAATGCGGCCGACAGATCCGATCCGGTCGCCACTCCAGGAGGTTCGATCCGTGCGCGTCTCCATGGCTCTTCTCGCCCTCCTTACCGGCCTGTCCGCCCTCCCCGCCACAACGCTGGCCGCCGGCACATGCGCGCTCGCGACAGCCGTGAGCCCGGGCCACGTGATCACCGTCACGGGAACCGGCTTCGACGCCAGCATGGACGTTGCGATCACGCAGACCTGGAGCGGCAGCAATGCGACTGCCGGCGGCAGCACGGGCCCGCAGACGACGACCACGAAGGTGCCGTCCAATGCGTCGGGCGCCTTCACGTTCACCATCGACGCAGGTCCCGGGCACGGCGGCACCTACGACATCGAGGCGACGGCGGGCGCCTGCACCGCAACCTTGCAGGTGGCGGCCGTCGAGACGGCCGGCGGAATCAACCACGGGACGTCAGGTGGGACCACGGGCGGGACGGCCGCAACGCCGCCGGCTACGGACACCGCGCCGATCGCCGAGCGCGGCCCGTCGGTGCCGTTCGCTCCGATCGTCGCCGTCCCGGTCGGGAGCGCGCTCCTCGCCCTCGCGTTCGTCCTGCGCCGCCGTCGCGAGGCGCACCGGCCGCGATGATCCGCGCGGATCGGCGCCGATCCGCGACTCATCTGCGCAGAGTCCGCGCCGCGCGCTCGCAACGAGGGCGCCCCACGAGTTGATGGCGCGGTTCAGGCGGAGACCTGGGCCTCTGCGTCGAGTCCGGCGAGGTACTGGCGGCGCCACGCCTCGGTCGCGTCCACCTGGTTGAACGTGTACAGGTGGATTGCCGCCACACGGAGTGCCGGATCCGCTGCGGCAGCGGCCAGTCCTGCGAGGAGCCCGTCCGGCCGGTAGAAGCCGCCAGAGCGGACCACGCGGCTCACCAGGGCGAGGTTCTTGGCAAGGAACCGACGCGTATCCCGCACGCCGATCCGCGCGCTGATCGCCAGCAGCCGGCCGGGCTCGGTCACGCCCGCGATCCCGATCATCGCCGGGGTCCCGATCCCCTCGTCGCGCCGCGCCGCGAGCCAGGACGTGATCCGGCGGGCGTCGAAGCAGAGCTGCGTCGTCATCCAGGCCGCGAACGGCGCCTTGGCGCGCAATGCCGCCAGCAGCACATCGGCCGCGATGAACGGATGGCCGTCCGGGTAGCACGGGATGCCGATGGCCGCCGGGACGGGGCCGATGTCGCCGATCGCCCGCAGGAGCGACAGGCCGTCGGGGTACGCGCCAGGCTCCGCGGCGTCACCACCCACCACGAAGGCACGCGTGAGCCCGCCGGCCGCCATGCGCGCGAGCAGGTCCGCGAGGTGCGCGCGGTCCCTGACCATGCGCGCCGCCAGGTGGGGCACGCCCGCGAAGCCCGCCGCCTGGAGCTCGGCTGCGAGGTCGACGGTCGCCTCGAGGCCCTTGCCGGGCGATGCCGTCACCGAGACGCGCGCCCCGGCCGGCAGGAACGGCACCTGCGTTCGCACGTTCTTCAGCGGAAGCAGCTCGAACGTGGGCTGCGTGAGGATGCGCGCCAGCGCCGCGCGGCCAGGCGCGTCGGCGCGCGGAGTTCGCCCAGGCCCGCGTCGGAGTCCGCCCGCCATGCGCCCGGACCTCAGACGTTCGAGTCGGGAAAGGACGCCTTCCGTGCGGCCATGTAGTCACGAAGCGCCTCGTCCACGCCGGGGTCGATCGGGGGCGCCTCGTACTCGGCGAGCGTCCGCTTCCAGATGGCGTTCGCGCGTTGCGCGGCGTTCAGCGAGCCGCTCTCCGTCCACTGCTCATACGAGTTGTTGTCAGCGATCTCGGAGCGGTAGAACGCCGTCTCGAAGTTCGCGAGCGTGTGCGGATGGCCAAGGAAGTGCTGGCCCGGGCCGTTGGAGAGGATGGCGTCGATCGCCTGGTCGTTCTCCGTCAGGCCGATGCCCTTCACGAAGGTCGCGGCCATCCCGCACTGGTCCGCGTCCATGACGAACTTCTCGTACCCGATCGTGAGACCGCCCTCCATCCAGCCCGCCGCATGAAGCACGAAGTTGATCCCGGCGAGGATCGTGGGCTGGAACGTGTTGGCAGACTCGTATGCGGCCTGCGCATCCGGCGCCTTGGACGCGCACAGGTTTCCGCCGCTGCGGAACGGCACCCCGAGGCGGCGCGCGAGCTGGGCGACGGCGAACAGGAGCAGCGCGGGCTCCGGCGTCCCGAACGTCGGCGCGCCGGACTGCATCGAGAGCGACGACGCAAACGAGCCGAACACCATCGGGCAGCCGGGCCGGACCAGCTGGACGAAGGCCATCCCGGCCATCGCCTCCGCGAGGGTCTGCGCGCAGGCGGCGGCCGTCGTGACCGGGGCCATTGCGCCCGCGAGCATGAACGGCGTGACCAGCACGCCCTGGTTCGCCTCCGCGTACGTGCGGGCCGCGCCGATCATCGCCGCGTCCCACACCAGCGGCGAGTTCGCGTTCACGAGGCTCAGCATCACGGGGTGGTCGTCGAGGTAGTCCGGCCCGTAGCCGCTGAAGGCGATCCGCGCCATGTCAACGCTGTCCTGCGCCCGGCTCGGGTGCGTGACGGAGCCCATGAACGGCTTGTCGGACCACCGGATGTGGCTGTAGACCATGTCGAAGTGGCGCTTGTTGACCGGCAGGTCCACCGGTTCGCAGATCGTGCCCCCGGAATGGTGCAGCCAGGGCGAGGCGTACGTCAGCTTCACGAAGTTCCGGAAGTCCTCGATCGTGCCGTAGCGGCGGCCCCGGTCCAGGTCCGTCACGAACGGCGATCCGTAGTTCGGCGCGAACACCATGTGCGGGTCGCCGATGATGACGTTCCGCGCCGGGTTCCGCGCGTACTGCGTCCAGACGCGCGGGGCTGATGCCTGGATGACCGTGCGACACATGCCGCGCGGGAACCGGACCCGCTCGCCGTCGATATCCGCGCCACCCAGCCGGAGCGTCTCGAGGGACGCGGGGTCGCCCCGGAAGTCGATGCCGACCTCCTGGAGGATCGTGTCTGCATTCCACTCGAGGAGTGCGAGACCCTCCTCGCCCAGGACCTCGTACGGGGCGAGGATGCGTGTCAGGAACGGCTCCGACGCCATCACGGCCTGGGCACGGGCCAGCCGGCGCCCCTCGCTGCCCCCCGAGCGGCGGTGCGGCGTCTGGATCGTCATCGCGGCTCCTCCGTGGTGGCAGCTGTCAGCGGGCTCCGACCGCGAGCGTCGCGGGCGTCGCGGCGGGAGCGGGACCTGGGCTCCGGGGCTCGGGGCGCCGGAAGGGTGACGACCTGCGCGAGGCTGGGAAACGGGGCGGTCGCGTGCGGGAACGCCATCGCATCCACGAAGTGCTCCTGGAAGCGCGGCTCCACGGCGGTCTCCACCTTCTGGACGCGCCGCACCACGGCCTCGATCTCCCGCCGCGCGTCGGCAGAGAGGAGCGCGATCAGTGCGCCGGTTCCCGCCGCGTTCCCGGCGGAGGACACGTTGCGCAGGTCGCAGTCCGGGATGAGCCCCAGGACCATCGCATGGAACACGTCGATCTGGCTGCCGAAGGCGCCCGCCAGCCGGATGGAGTCCACGTGCTCGATCGCAAGCTCGTCCATGAGGAGCCGGACGCCCGCGTAGAGCGCGGCCTTGGCAAGCTGGATCGCCCGCACGTCGTTCTGCGTCACGAGGATGCGCTGGCCCGGGGTGCCGGGCGGTGGCTCGTACAGGACGTAGGAGAACGTTCGCCGGTCCGGGACGATCCGCGGGCTCCGGGCGGCGGCGGCACCGTCGACCGTCCCGTCCGATGCGATGCCGCCGGCAAGAAACAGCTCCGCGATGACCTCCACGATCCCGGAGCCGCAGATGCCGGTCACGCCCGTTCCGGCCGCGGCGACCGCGGCCGCGAACCCCGGGTCGGTGGACCACGCGTCCACGCCGATGACGCGGAACCGCGGCTCCAGGGTGCCCCGGTCGATGCGGACGCGCTCGATGGCGCCCGGGGCGGCGCGCTGGCCGGCGCTGATCTGCGCGCCTTCGAACGCGGGACCCGTGGGGCTGGATGCCGCGAGGAGCCGCTCGCGGTTGCCCAGGACGATCTCGGCGTTCGTGCCGACATCCACGATCAGGTGCGCGCCGGTGGCCCGCTCGTGCGGCTCCTCCGCGAGGATCACCCCGGCCGTGTCCGCACCGACATGGCCGGCGATGCACGGCAGCACGTAGACGCGCGCGCCCGGGTGCGCCCGGATGCCGATCTCGGCGGCCGCCGTCCGCACGGCTCGGTCCGTCGCGAGTGCGAAGGGCGCGGACCCCAGCGGAATGGGATCAATGCCCAGGACGAGGTGGTGCATGATCGGGTTGCCGACGAGCGTGACCTCCAGGATGTCCCGCGGCGCGATCCCTGCCTTCGCCGCCAGCCCGGCGACCAGCTTCGCCAGCGCCGCCCGAACCGCCCGTGTCATCTCGCGGGCCCCGTCGGCGTGCAGCATCGCATAGGACACCCGGCTCATCAGGTCCTCGCCGAACCGGATCTGCGGGTTCATCACGCCATCCGACGCGAGGACGGCGCCGTCCTGCAGGGAGGCCAGGTGGCCGGCGATCGTGGTGGACCCCACGTCGATCGCGACGCCGTAGGCGCGGTCGTGCAGACCGGGCCACACGCCCGTGATGCGCCGCCCGTCGTGGACGGCCACGGTGACGCGGTACCCGCCCGCTTCGAGCGCCGGCTGCAGGGCGCGGATCGCGTCGAGGTCAGTCTCGAGGTCGTGGAGATGCCACTCGCGCGCAAGCGCGTCCTCGAGGCGCGCGAGGTCGCCGGACGGCGACGCGAGGACGGGCGGCTCCACCTCGACGTAGTGGAGCCGAACCACGGGATCGATCACGAAATCCCGGAGCGGGATGCCCTTGCGGACCACCTGCCGGTGGACCTGGCTCTCCGGTGGAACGTCGATGAGCACATCGTCGCCGACGTGGGCGAGGCACGACAGGCGGCGATCGGCGGCGAGCCCGTTGCGGGCACGGTAGTCCGCCTCGGCCTCGCCGACTGGCGTGAGATGCGCCGGTGACGAGGTGATCCCGTGCTTCGGAAACGAGCCCGCGGCCGGCGTCACCTGGCAGCGGCCGCAGATGCCCCGCCCGCCGCACACGGAGTCGATGTCCACGCCGAGGGCGCGTGCGGCGTCCAGCACGGTCGTGCCCGCGGCCGCGCGGCCCCGCCGGCCGGACGGTGTGAAGATGACGAGCGGCTCGGCCGCCGGCGGCGGCATCGGCGTCACCGGTCCGGCGAGGGTCCCGCGCCGGCGTCCGCGAGCGCCGCGCGCCGGCGGTTCACCCGGCGGCCTCCCGCCTCGCCCTCGGCGACGAGTTCGCGGCTGGCGCGGATCCAGCGCTCGCAGTCGGGGTCGTTCCCCATGAGGACGTCCGCCGCCATGATCGCCCGCTTCACGTCCGCCAGCAGCGGGTTCGTGATCGCGGAGGTCAGGCCGCTCGCGATCGCCATGGCGAGGAACGGCCCGTTGATGCCTTCGCGGTTCGGGAGGCCGAAGCTGACGTTGGACGCGCCGCACGTGGTGTTGACCTTCAGCTCCTCGCGCAGGCGGCGGACGATCGCGAAGACCTGGCGGCCGGCCGTCCCCATCGCCCCGATCGGCATGACGAGCGGGTCCACGATGACGTCCTCGCTCGGGATGCCGTGATCCGCGGCGCGCTCCACGATCTTCTTCGCGACGGCGAACCGTACATCCGGGTCCTCGGAGATCCCCGCGTCGTCGTTGCTGATCGCGACGACGGCCGCCCCGTACTTCTTCACGAGAGGAAGGACGCGCTCCAGGCGGTCGTCCTCGCCCGTCACGGAGTTGACGAGCGCCTTTCCGCGGTACACCGCGAGCCCGGCGGCGAGCGCCTCCACGATGGACGAGTCGATCGAGAGCGGCACGTCCACCAGCGACTGGACCAGCTGGATGGTGCGTGCAAGGATGGCCGGCTCGTCCGCCATCGGGATGCCAGCATTCACGTCGAGGACGTGTGCGCCGGCCGCCACCTGCGCAAGTGCGTCCCGCTCCACGCGCGAGAAGTCGCCGTCCCGCATCTCCTCGGCCAGCAGCTTCCGTCCGGTGGGGTTGATCCGCTCGCCGATCACGGTAAACGGCAGGTCGAACCCGATGACGACCTCGCGCGTCGCGGACGAGATCACGGTGGTGGTCATGATCCGGGTCCCCCTCGGGCGTCTGCGCCCGCTGTCACGCCCGTCGGCTCGCTCGGCACCTCGCCGCTCGCGGGCGGCTCCGGCAGGTGGCCCGGCCGCGACCCGGGGCCGTTCGCGTCAAGCACGCCGCCGGCCTCAACGAGGCGGTCGAGCACCTTCCTGGGATGGGCGGCCTCGAGGCGCTGTGCCTCCGCCCCGGCCTCGGCCGTCAGGTCGTCGCCGCAGGCGCGCTGCTCCTTGCGCCACTGCTCCAGGTAGACGCTCCACTCGTCCATGCCGGCGATCTTCGCGGCGCGGTCGATGGCCACCTGGAAGCGCGGGTGCAGGACGATCTTGTGCGCCTGCCGCCGGTCCTTCGCGACGACCTGCGCGGGGATGTCGCGCCACCAGATCACGGTCAGGACCGCGGCCATCAGGCGGCACCGGCGAACGCGGCGATGGACGTGCCGAGCAGCCCGAGCCCGGTCCTGCGGTGCTCGAACGCCAGGCCGAGCCGGGCCGCAGCGGCGCGCGCGGCCATCAGCAGATCCGCGTCATCCGTCTGCGCGAGGTAGACCACGCGCCGGTAGTTCGCGAAGTAGACCGCCTGGAGCTCCGGGTGCCGGTCGATGCCGAGCCCGCGGATCACCAGGCGGTCGAAGTTCCGGGCGAGGAAATCCGTCAGGTAGAACGTCCCGGGCTCCTCGTCGTGGAGCCGCGCAAACGCATCCGACCCGGCGAAGAACTCGTAGCAATGCGCGCCCGGCAGGCGCTCCACGCGCTCGTCCGCGAGGACGCGGTCCAGCATCCCGCCGGTCCCGCCGTCTGCGTACGCCACGAAGATGTGGTCGAACCCTTCGGCGCGCGCGTCCGCGATCCGGCCCCGGACGGCGCCCGGGATCCCGCCGGGACGGTTGTGGAGGTCCGGCGGCAGGCACGTGATCTCGACGTTGGGGAGCTGCCCGGTCACCGAGACCAGCTCGCGCGCGAGCGCGCCGCAGGCGATGACGAGAGAACGCTTCACCGCACCGGCACCCGCGGCGACGTCACGCGACGCGCCCGCCGAGCGCTGCCCGGCGCTTCTGGACGAGTTCGCGGGCGGTCTCGGCCGCAACGGCCGCGTCACGGCAGTATGCGTCCGCACCCACGAATGCCCCGAACTCCTCGTTGAGGGGCGCACCACCGACCATCACGATGAGGTCGTCCCGGATGCCCTTCTCCTTGAGCGTGTCGATGACGACCTTCATGTACGGCATCGTGGTGGTCAGGAGCGCGGACATCCCGATGATGTCCGGCTTGTGCTCCGCAATGGCGTTGAGGAACTTGTCAACGTCGGTGTTGACGCCGAGGTTCACGACCTCGAAGCCGGCTCCCTCCAGCATCATCGCGACGAGGTTCTTCCCGATGTCGTGGATGTCGCCCTTGACCGTGCCGATCACGACTTTGCCGATGCGGGGCGTGCCGGTCTCCGCGAGCAGCGGCCGCAGGATCGCCATGCCGGCCTTCATCGCGTTCGCCGCGAGCAGGACCTCCGGGACGAACAGGATGCCGTCGCGGAAGTCGATGCCCACGATCCGCATCCCCTCCACGAGCGCCTCGTTGAGGACACGGTCAGGCGACCATCCGCGTCCAAGGAGGATGTTGGTGCCCTGGGTGATCTCGCTCGCGAGGCCGTCGTAGAGATCGTTGTGCATCTGCTCGGCCAACTCTTCGTCCGGCAGAGCCGCGAGGTCGATCTCCTGGTTGTCCTGCGCCACGGCCCGAGGGACCTCCGGTGAGCGGTTCCGGTCTGATGTTCCACATGGTGGAACAGTGCCGTATAGTGGCACGGCCAAAGCGTACAAGAGGATTGTCGGCGATGTCGAGGGCTCCCGCGCCCCGTGTGCAGTCGATCGAGCGCGCGTTCGCGGTGCTGGCTGCGCTGCGCGACGGCCCGATCGGCGTGACGGACGTCGCGGACCGCGTCGCGCTTCCGAAGAGCACGGCCGCCCGGTTGCTGGGCTCCCTCGCCCGCGAGGGGGTCGTGGAGCAGGTCCCGGGTGAGACCCGCTACCGGCTGGGACCGAAGATCGTGACCCTTGCCGCCGGCGTGCGGCCCACGCGGAGCCTCATCGCCCTCGCACGCCCGGACCTGATCGAGCTCGCCGCGACCGTGGGCGAGGTGGCCGGATTGTCGGTCCCGGACGGGTCCCTCGCCCATTACGTGGACCAGGTGGACAGCCCGCATCCCGTCGGCATCCGCGATTGGACCGGGACACGGATCCCGATGCACGCCGTCTCGTCCGGCCTCGTGCTCTTGGCGCATGTCCTTCCGACGGACCTGGACCGCTTCCTCGCGGAGCCGCTCCAGCGCTTCACACCGCAGACCCTGACCGATCCCGTGCTGGTGCGCCGGCGGATCCGCAGGACGCAGCAGGACGGTTTCGCCTGGACGCGGGACGAGTACGCAGACGGCATCAGCTCTGTCGCGGCGGCCATCGCGAACGAGGACGGCGAGGTGGTCGCTGCCGTCCACGTCCACGGGCCGTCCTACCGGTTCCCGAAGCGCGGGAGCGATGACGTGATCTCGGCCGGGGTGGTCGCGACGGCGGCCCGGATCACGGAGCGACTCCGGCAGACGCGCGGCGCAGCCGGCTGACGGCCGGGATCGGGAGGAACCGGGTCCCGCCGGGTCCCGCCGCGACGGCCGCCGTCCGCCAACCCGGACGTGGCGCGTCTGGGCGCCGGCCGGCTGCGCGTTGACGCGATGCGCCGCCACGTGCGCCGCAGTGATGACAGGCGCGCGGAATCCGGTATGCTGCACCGACGATGCGAGCATGCCTCTTCACGGACCAGCGCTGTACCTGTCGCCGGCGAGTGCCGGTGACTTCGCGCTGAGCGGCTCCATCTGAAGTCGCGGCGCAGGCGAAGCCCGGACTCGCGAAGCCAGC
>Ga0315273_10014348_pt1 | contig 10208 bp, 12 predicted proteins | sample YL17G02_0_MG_FD_205753 | JGI IMG/M metagenome (GOLD analysis project Ga0315273, IMG submission 205753) | Sediment microbial communities from Yellowstone Lake, YNP, Wyoming, USA - YL17G02_0 | ecosystem: Environmental > Aquatic > Freshwater > Lake > Sediment | place: USA: Wyoming | collected... | reverse complement strand
GTGCTGCTCGAAGGTGATCGCGGCATTTCTTTCATCAGCTCGCACGCCGAGTTGGACGCGCAGCACATGGCCGAGCTTCGGGTGGTGCTGAATGGGGTGACCGATGAAGACGCCAAGAGTGCCGTCATCGAGTCAAGCTGCGTCAACTTCGATCAATTTGCGCGGATTCTCGAGGCGATATGAACGACGCCCTGCGCCGAACCATGCCCGCCGAGCTGGACCGCGCGTACCGCTACATCCGGCTCGAATGGAACCCCGAGTTCGCGATGCTGACGGCGCGCATGGGCGTCAGACCGATTCAGTGCTACAGCCTGGGCGCGTTGGCCGAGTTGCAGCAGGTCTTCAACGACATCAGCGCCACTCCCGGGTTGGTGCGCCACTTTGTGACCGCCTCCGATGTTCCCGGAGTGTTCAACTTCGGCGGTGACCTGTCGCTGTTTGTATTGCTTGTGCGCGCGCGCGACCTCGACTCGCTTCGGCTCTACGCGCGGCGCTGCCTCGAGCTCGTGTGGTGGTGGGAGAACGCAGCGAATCTGGGAGTGCACACGACGGCGCTGGTGCAGGGCGACACCTTGGGTGGTGGCCTCGAATCGGCGTTGTTGCATCACACCGTCATCATGGAGCGTGGAGCTCAGGCCGGGTTTCCAGAGGTCTTGTTCAACCTGTTCCCGGGCATGGGTGGCTGGAACCTGACGATCCGAAAGGGCGGTTTCGCGGTCGCGAACGACATGATCCTGTCCGGTAAGATTTATAGCGCCGAGCAGTTGCAGCGACGCGGCCTGGTGGACCAGGTGGCCGATGACGGCGCGGGTGAATTGCTGCTTGATCAGTTCATTCGCGGCATGGAGACACGGTTCCGCGGCACCATGACTGCACTTCAGGCACGCCGGCTTGCGGCGCCGATTCCCTACGAGTCGTTGCAAACCATCGTCGAGCACTGGGCCGTCACGGCGATGGGTTTGTCGAACCGCGACATGCGCCTCATGGAGCGCCTGGCGAGGGCGCAAATCCGCAAAATCGGTGGCGCCAGTGACGGTGCCGTTGAAGAGATCAAGCGCATGGAACTGAATAGCGCATGGGACTTCGAGCGAACCGGCATCAGCGAATGGGACACGCTGTCCTGACGCTCGAGCGTCAGGCTCTCGTCCGCGGCATGCCGGGTCGCGACTCAAAGCCAGTTATTGAGCGTTCTCATGAGGTAGGCGCGCGTGTAGGGCTTGGCGATGTGTGCGTCCATTCCGGATTCGCGCGCGCGCACCGTGTCTTCGTCGAAAGCGTTCGCCGTGAGTGCCAGGATCGGAATCCGCGGGCGTCCTTGCTGTTGTTCACGCCGGCGAATCTCACGCGCCGCGGCATAGCCGTCCATTACAGGCATCTGGCAGTCCATCAGGATCAGGTCGATGCCGTGGGTGGCGAGTTGCTCGAGTGCATTTGCGCCATCGACGGCCTCGACCACGGCCAGCCCCATCGAGCTCAGCATTTCACGCGCAATCAATCGATTCACTTCGTTGTCTTCGACGACGAGCACGGTTCCCTGAAGCTGGGCTTCGACGTCCAGGCCGATCATTCCCGAATCGTTGGCAGGCAGGTGGGTCGGAGACTCGTCGCATTCGAGCATCAAGTCGAACCGGAAGCATGAACCGGCACCTTGCCGGCTTTCGACTTCGATCTGGCCGCCCATCGCCTGGACGATGCTCTGACTGATGACAAGGCCCAAACCGGTGCCACCACGGCGTCGATTGTGCGAGCTGTCGATCTGGTGGAACGGTTGAAACAAGTCTTTCTGTGCGTCAGGCGACATGCCGATGCCGGAGTCCTGAACCTCGAATCTCAACCCGGCCCAACCCACCGGCGCAGGTTGTGCCGAGACGCGAACGGCGACTTCGCCTCGCTCGGTGAACTTGATAGCGTTGCCCAACAGGTTGAGCATGACTTGCTTGAGTCGTTGCGCGTCGCACAGCACCCACTCAGCAACATCGTCGGCCACGTCCATCGTCAGGCTCAGGCCTTTGTTTTCGGCGTTGGCGCGAAACAATGTGGTCACCGAGGTCACGAGCGCCCTGGGAGACATCGGCGTGTTCACGAGCTTCAGCTTGCCTGCTTCGATCTTCGAATGGTCCAGCACATCATTGAGAATCTCCATCAACGAGATTCCGGAGGAAGCCGCGGTTCGCACCAGGCGCCGTTGCGTCGGGTTCAAGGTCGAGTGGCGCAGCAGGTCGAGCGCACCCAATACGCCATTCATGGGCGTGCGAATCTCGTGGCTCATGGTTGCCAGGAACTGCGACTTGGCCAGTGTCGCGGCTTCCGCGGTTTCTTTCGCCAAGGACAGCGATGCGTTCGCCAAGTCCTTTTCCAAACTGTGGCGAATCGCCTTTGTGGTCGTGTCGCGAATGGCCTGTCCGGCACCAATCATCGTCCAGCCGAGCAATCCGACCAATGCCGCGACCGGAAACGAGCGCACCGGTTCAAGCAACAGACTCACTGCGACGAATGCGCCGAAGCTCAAGAACACGAGCAGTTGAAAAGAGCGGCCGACGAGCGACATGAAAAATGCCCCGGTCGCGACCGAACCGATCGCGATCACGACATAGACGATCGCCGATGAGCCCTGCAACTTCGGAAAGATGCCGAACGAGCATAGCGCCCACAACAGCCCGGCGAGACTTGCATTGCACTCCAGCCCGAGCGTTGCCGCTCGGATCTGCCGCTCATCGAGACTTTGCTGCTTGCCATAATGCTGCGACAGCCTATACCGCCACACGGCAACCACGAGGCCGATGGCCGCCGCGAGAATGGCAGTGCCGTGCAGCTGGGCGCCAACCCCCAAGGCCACCATGATGACGACCGCAAGCAACTGCAGCGAGATGCTGCGTTCGGCGTTGCGCAACGCCAGGCGCAGCAGTTCAAGCCGCACCGCGGCTTCGATCGTCGCGTCCGGTGTCGGTTCGGGGTTCATCGCGGCGGGAAGCATAGCGCTAGTCTGATCCAGCCGGTCACGAGCTTGGCACCCGCCCTCCGGGGAACGCCTCGGTCAGACATTGCAACTGAACCGGAAGGCGAACTGCTTCACGAAACTGTCGGGCGCGTGTCAGCCTGTGCGCCGCAGTGCTCGGGGCATTCGCGACGCGTCGCACCGTCATCTGTTGCGGCCATGGCGCTCACGCGGCGCCCGCCGATTGCACCCGCCCATGCGCACCGAGGCAGGGCGGGCACGGCGCTTGCATAGGCCATGAGGCAGACTCCATCGCACGATTCCGTGCACCAGCATCGCCATGAGCTTCGACCTGGACATCGGCTACGCAAGCGAAAGCCCTGGGCGCGCCGTCAATGAAGACTTCGTCGCGACGCGCCGGCCTGCGCCGCAGGAAGAAGACATGGGGTTCATCTGCGCAGTCGCCGACGGCGTAGCGGCCGGCGGCGACGCTCGCATGGCCGCACAAACCAGTGCGAAGACGCTGGTCGAAGACTATTTCGGTGCGCCGCCGACCTGGGATACGAGCCTGGCGCTCGATCGAATCATTGTTGCCCAGAACCGCTGGCTCGCGGCCCACAACCGGCGCCAGCGCAGCGCGGCCCGACGTTCGGCAATCACCTCGCTCACGGCCCTCGTGTTGCGGGGCCATGGCTGGGTACTCGCGCATGTAGGCGACACCCGAGCCTACTTGTTGCGCGAGGGTGAATGCCGGTTGTTGACCCGAGACCACTGCGTGGAACAGGCCCACTTTCCCAGCCAATTGACGCGGGCGCTGGGGCAGGACGACACGATCCACGTCGACCACCAACAGGGCGAGTTGTTGCGCGACGATGCATTCGTTCTCGTCTCCGGCGGCGTGCACGGCAATCTGGCCGAGCCTCGAATCGCATGGCTCGCGGCCCAAGGCAGCGCTGGTTTGGCGAGCAGCGGCCTGGTTGCCGCGGCCGTGGCCGCAGGCGGCACCGACGATGCCAGCGCCCTCGTGGTGCGCGTGCACAGCCTGGCGCCCTCGCGGCTCGACGATGCGCTTCGCAACAGCGGTCAAGGCGCGCCACCCAGCCGCAAGAACTTGGGCGGCATTCCCGGCGGCCGCGTTGTCACGGCGCGCATTGCCGAACCTGGCGTGCATCAAGTCCATCCGACACGTGACCCCGCGACGGGCAACTTCTAAAACGTCATGCCCCTCACGAGCATATATCCAGCAAGTGTGAGCAGCAGGCAGGCGAAGGCGCGCTTGAGCTGCCGCACATTCATGCGGTGCGCCACCCGTGCACCCCAGGGCGCGGCCAGCATGCTCCCGGCGGCGAGCGTGAACAACGCGGGCAGGTAGAGATAACCGATGGCACCGCTGGGCATGTCTTGCAGCGACCAGCCGGCGATGATGTAGCCAAGGGTTCCGGCCACCGCGATCGGAAATCCGAGTGCCGCCGACGTTGCCACCGCATTGATGATCGACACGTTGCACGCGATCATGAACGGCACCGTGATGAAGGCGCCGCCGGCACCGACCAGGGTCGAGATGACACCGATTGCGGCACCGGCCGCGAACAGCGCGCTGCCCTGCGGCATGGTTCGCCCCGGCTTGGGCCTGCGCTCGAAGAACATCTGCATCGCCGAGAACGTGAGAAACACGGCGAACAAAGACGCGAGAACGGCCGAGGGCAGGGCTTTGGCGATCTGCGCCCCCAGCAGCGATCCGAACACGATGCCGGGAGCGAGCAGCTTCACGACATCCCAACGCACGGCGCCGCGCCGGTGGTGGGCGCGCAGCGACGACATCGACGTGAAGCAGATCGTCGCCAGCGAGGTTGCGACCGCCATTTTCACGATGTGCTGGGGCGGCATGTTCTTGAACGACAGCACGAGTGTCACGAAAGGAACGAGCAGCGCGCCGCCGCCAATGCCCAGCAGGCCGGCGAGAAAACCCGCCACACCCCCCAGCAGCAGCAGCTCGATGACGAGCTGCCATTCGTTGGGCGAGCTCAGACCCTGCCCAGCAGCTTGTTCACGGCCAACCACTCTGGTGCGGTGACGGGCGTGATCGAGAGCCGGTTGCCGCGGCGCAAGACCAGCATCGTGGCCAGCGTCGGCTCTTCGCGCATTCGGTGCAGGCCGAGCAAGGGCGTCTTGCGCACCAGCTTCACGTCGACATGCACCCAGCGTGGTGCGGCGCGCGTGGCACTGCTGTCGAAGTAGTCGCTCGTCTTGTCGAACTGTGTCTCGTCCGGGTAGGCGCTGCTGGCGACGACAGCCAGGCCGGCGATGCCTGGTTCAGGGCACGACGAGTGATAGAACAGCACGCCATCGCCGACTTGCATTTGATCGCGCATGTAGTTGCGCGACTGGTAGTTGCGCACGCCGATCCACGGCACCGTCTGCCGCGCGGCTTTGGCGAGATCGTCGATCGAGCACTCGCCGGGCTCGCTTTTCATCAACCAGTAATTCATCGGGGGCAACCTGCAACGAGCCGCGGGCGAAGAGCCTGGGCGAGAAAGTGTCCGCCGCGAACCGTAGGCCGCATTCCTGAACCCAGGCAGTTCAGGTGGGCGAGGTCAGCCGGGCTTCGGGTTCATCTGACGCGAGACGATCACACCAACCCGGCGATGTTCCAAGCCCCAGCTCATACGAGCATCGGTTCAAGGAAATTAAAGACCTACGCGAATGCGACGGACGAATTTATTCTACGCCGCGCATTGCCCGTCCACTCGCTGAGGATTCACGCCGTCACAACAGTCGACCATCTTCGCTGAGTGCCTGGTCGAGTTTGCGGATTAGTGCATCGATGTGCGATTGGTCGTCGCCGGAAGTGCGCGCTTTCGCTGCCGGCGCGCTACCCTGGGCCGACGCCTCGTACGCGAGGTTCAGCGCGGCGAGCACGGCGATGCGTTCGCGGGACTTGACCTTGCCCTTGGCGCGGATCGTCGACATTTCGCGGTCGACCTGAGCCACGGCGTCGCGCAAGCCCGACTCGCCGCCTTCAGGGCAGGCGAGCACATAACTCTGGCCCATGATCGTGACGTCGACTTGCTTCACGCGGCGCGCTCGGTCGGATCGCTGTCGCCCGGTCGCGCGGGTGCACCGCCGACGCTCACTTCTCTCGGCAAGCGCTCGAGCAGGGCATCGATCCGGCCGCGCGCCGCGCTCAAGCGCGAACGCAGGCTGTCGCGTTCGCGGCCGATCGCCTCGAGTTGCTCACACAACAAGACGTTGGTCCTCTTCAACTCGTCGTGACGCAGCAGCAGGCGCTCGACGCGATCGGTGAGGTCTTCAAGCTTGGGCATGGCTGCTGTGATTGTAGGGTCCGGCGCCGTCGCGCGAGCCCAAACTGACGCGTACCGTGCTCTACGGCGACGCCAATCTGGATGTCGACAAAATCAAGAACCCGCTGGCCAGCGCCGACCGGACAGATCCAGCTGCGCTTCCTTGATCCGGTTCTCGGTCTCGCCGCGCGGAGTACTCGTGCTCGATATCGTGCACAGGCCTAACGACTAGCCTGTCATCGGCTGCCCCCGCGCTTGAAGCAGCGCCAGAACACCAAAGCCGGAGCGTTGTCCGGTGGCGAACTGTGGTGCTGACGCTGTCCCTCACGCTCATGGGCCGCCCCGAGCTTCTCATGGTGGACCAGCCTACCGACGGCCTGCCGCAGAAGATCGTGGCCCTCGTGGCTGACTTCATGCCTGATTTCGACCATCGTGGTATGGGGGTGCTGCTGGTGGAACAGAAACTAACCTTCGCCCTGGACGTGGCCGACCGCGGCCTGCTCATGGGCCACAGCCAAGTCGTCTTCCAAGCGACGCCGGCCGATCTGCGCGCCGATTCCGAGATCCGCAAGGTTTGGTTGGCGGTCTGAGGGTGTTGGCGCAGTTGAGAATCCACTCGCCATGCCGGCCGCTTCGTGGCACTATTCGGTTGCGCGCCGCCAGCGATGCGACGCGCCCAAGAAGGTCAGCTCATCGGGGGTGCCACATGTCGCAGCAGCTCGCCGCGCCACTCGAGGCGTGGGAAGGGACGCAGGTTAGCGGCCGGCGATTGCCGGTGTCGGGCTTTGCGCGCGCAGACCTGGTGCGGGCCCTGTTGCGTTTTCGCCGGCCCGATTCGGCCATCGGCGTGCGCTTGCTGGTGATCGATGTGCTCATCGTTGCCGGCGCCTGGGCGCTGGTGCTCTGGGCCGACCACCTTGCGCTACGCTTGGCCGCCGGCGTGCTGGTGGGTTTCAAGTTGGCAGCCGTGTACACGCTGGCGCACGACGCGGTGCACGGCAATCTGGTGGGCTCAGCGCGGTGGAACCGTGTGCTGGGCACGTTCGGCTACTGGCTCACCTTCCACAACTACCGCATCCGTCACTACGACCATCTGCTGCTGGGCCACCACCCGCACCTGTGCGGCCCGCAGCACGATGCCTATCGGCCGATGAGCCCACAGCAGTACGCTGCGGCTTCGCCATTGCGGCGCGCCTGGGAGCGCTTCCAGCGCGCGCCCATCGTCATCTCGTTCTTCGCCTACGGCGTGGCCCAGCGCTGGTGGTGCGCGGAGTTCTTCCCGCCCGCCGCCATGCCGCCGCAGCACAAGGCCGAGGCGCGCTGGCTGCAGGCAGCGGTGATCGGCTGGATCGCTGCGCTGGTGGCGCTGGCGTGGGCCAGCGCCCGATGGCGCGGCGGCGGCTTTGGGATGGAACTGGCCGTGGTCTTCGGCTTGCCGGTCTTCGTCTTCCAGACCACGCAGGCGATGGTGTTGTACGTGCAGCACACGCACCCCGACATCCCCTGGTTCGGCCCGGGTGACGATTTGATCGACCGCTTCGGCCCGGAGTCGCTCACCGTGCACATCGAGGCGCCGCGTTTCATCGGCGCGGCCTCGCACGACATCATGGAACACCCGGCGCACCACGTGATCCCGGCCATTCCCTGCTACCGCCTGCACGAAGCGCAGACCGAGCTCAACCGCATCCTGGGCACGAAGGCGCTGCGCACGCACGTGTTCGCGCTGCGCCGCCTCGGGTTCATCATGCGCAACTGCAAGCTTTACGACTATGAGCGCCATTGCTGGACCGACTTCGAAGGAAGGGTCACCTCGTACACCCAGGCCGCGGCTTTGCTGAACGAGGACGCGGGCCACGATGGGGCCGCCGCACCGCGCGAGCTGGCGGCCGCTTAGGCAGGAGCGCTGCGCGCGGGATCGCCGCGCCTTCAGAGCGCCGCGCTGCCGGTCAGCTGCCGCGTGAGCAGGGCCTGAAGCGACGTCAGCTGCCTTCGCCAGCCTCAGCATGGCGCCGCGCACCCACCACACCGGGATACGCTGCGTCGTTGAACAGTTGCACCAGCGCATTGGCGCCCAGGCAGGTGGACAGCGTGGTGCGCCGATGGTCGAGCAATCTCGCGTGCAGGCCCAGGTCCTCGAGGATGCGGCGCGTACGGTGCGTGAACGCAACGTCGAGCCCGTCCTCGCCCGGATCTGCAACCAACGCTTCGCCGTGCTGTTCCAGCACCGGGCGAGCATAGATTCTGTCAACGTCAGTTCTTTGTCCTGCGCCAAGACGATCAGTGCACGACGCCCGAGTAGACATTGGGGAGGTGGTGCTCGCGCAGGGACAGAGAGGTGCACATGAAGTTTCGGCCGAAGTTGGTAACGCGCCAGCGACGCGTGCGCGGGATCTTCGCCGTCAGGCTCTGGGGAAATATGCGGCGGAAGCGGCGCCTTACCTTTGCACTTGCCGTCTTCGGATCGAGTGCGCACGAGCGCAGCAGGCGTCTCGATGTCAACCGCGCGCCGATGTCCCGGTTGGTGAAACCATGCAGGCAATGCTCTTCTGCCATGATGCTCTTGACCAGTGCGCCGCTACGGCGGCGCCAATCTGGATGCCGGCAACGTCAAGAACCCGCTGGCCAGCGCGGTGCCGAGCAGTATCGTCGCGCAGCCGAACAGCATCGCGCCCGTGACCATCTCATCGAGGAACAACACGCCCCAGGTGATGCCGAACACAGGAATCAGAAATGTCACCGTGATCGCCCTCGACGCGCCGAGGTGGGCGATGAGGCGAAAGAACAGGATGTAGGCCACGCCCGTGCACACGACCGCCAGCGCCGCGAGCGCGCTCCACGCACGCAGAGAAGGTGGCTCGGCCGGCCACCAGACGAGCGCCGGGACAAGCAGGAAGAGTGCCGCAAAGCCCTGGCTGCCGCTGGCCACCGCGAGCGGCGCCACACCGTGAAGGCGCCGCTTCGTGTAGTTCGCCGAGAAGCCGTAAAGCAGCGTCGCGAACAGGCACGCGACGATGGCCCAGCCGCTGCCCCCGGGCTTGAATCCGGCTTCAACGTTCACGTTGCTCCATGCCAGACCGAGCACGCCCAGCAGGCCGATCCCCAAACCGAGAATCCGCGAACGGTTCAACTGCTCGTTCAGCCAGGCCCAGGCGACCGCGGCACCGAAGAGTGGCGCCGCGGCGTTGAAGATCGACGCCAGGCCGCCGGTGATCGACAGCGTGGCGAAGGCGAAGCAGACGAAGGGCAGGGCGGAATTCGTGAGGCCGACCCACGCAATCGGCCGCCAGTTCGCGCGCAGCGCGCCGAACTGGCCGCGCAGCACAAGCAGCGGCAACAAGAACAGGGCAGCACCCAACACGCGCAATCCGGCCAGCGCGAACGGCCCGAACTCGGAAGCGCCCATGCGCATGAACAGGAACGACCCGCCCCACAGCGCAGCGAGGGACAGCAACTCGACAGCGTTTCCAGCGTTCACGCGGCGGCCTCAAGCGGCAACGCACTTTGCGCCGGGCGCCGGCGGCGCAGCTCGAGCTCGAGCAGCGCCACTTTTCGCCCCAAGCCACCGGCATAACCCGTGAGCGCACCGCCAACGCCGAGCACGCGGTGGCACGGCACGATGATCGACAGCGGATTGCGCCCGACGGCCGCGCCGACCGCGCGCGCCGCGGCGGGCGCGCAGATCATCGCCGCGACCTCGCCATAAGTGCGCGTGGCGCCGCGCTCGATGCGCAGCAGTGCCTGCCACACCCGGCGCTGAAACACCGTGCCGTGCAGATCGAGCGGGACATCGAAGCGCACGGGCTCGCCGTCGAAATAGCGCGACAGTTGTTGCGCGGTGCGCCGCAGCAGCGGATCAGCCGGCGCATGGCGGGCAGTCCACGCCGCCGGATGGTGTTGCTGGTCGTCGAACCACACGCCGGCCAGGCCTGCCACGGTACGCGCGAGCAGCAGCGGCCCGAGCGGTGAATCGA
>Ga0315273_10014346_pt1 | contig 10209 bp, 6 predicted proteins | sample YL17G02_0_MG_FD_205753 | JGI IMG/M metagenome (GOLD analysis project Ga0315273, IMG submission 205753) | Sediment microbial communities from Yellowstone Lake, YNP, Wyoming, USA - YL17G02_0 | ecosystem: Environmental > Aquatic > Freshwater > Lake > Sediment | place: USA: Wyoming | collected... | reverse complement strand
AAACTGAACATTATACCTGACTATGCCTGATCCTTCTGCAGGACTTTTAATCTTCTGGTAAAAAAGTTCAACAAGTTCATGAACATAAATAAGCTGAAGATCAGCATCTATTACTATTTTAGGTTGTTCATTATGTGTTAGCTGATGGCAAAAGGTTGCTATTACAGAATTGTAAAACGGATTACCAAAAGGACCGAAAACATTCGGGATAACAAATCCGGTGAACCGGCCGTTGGTTTGTTCTGCCCATTGTTCAAAAAGTAAACGGCCGTCATGTTTTGATTTCCCGTAAAGATTGTCCCTTTCCTCCTGAGTAGAGGAAGAGAATAAGACATGAATCTGCTTTGACGTCTCTTCCAGCACCTTTATCAATTGCTTTACCAGTTTTATATTTGTATCATAAATTACCAGGGGATCACTGTGACGGTTCAACGCAGCAAGATGTATTATTACATCACAATCTTTTACAAAATTTCTTAACTGATTATCAATTTCAAAATAGCTATCCTTAAAAGGGATTGTAACAATTTCATCCTTTTTAAGATTAAGAAAATTATAAAGATGTGTCCCGATAAAGCCGGATTGACCGGTTATACCAACTTTCAACATTTATTTTTTGTGTTTAATGTTTAGCGTTTTGTTTTAAGTAAGAAAGCATGTTCAGTTACCTCAGTTCAAGGAATAATCTTTTTAGAATCTTTGATTTCCCGAAGACTAATTCAATAATAACAGGAATTCCTATTCCAAAAATAAGCCCTATTATAAATACTGCCGCCGGCATTTAACCTTTCTTGCCTACTTCCTCTTTTATCGATTCTAGTCTAAGAAGCAATTGTTTTGTTTCTTCAATATTCAAACGGGCGGTATTATGAGAATTATATTCTTCCATTTGAGAGATTTGTGCTTCTCCTTCAATGAAAAAACGATTGTAGTTCAGATCACGGGTATCAGCAGGAATACGATAAAAATTACCTAAATCTTCAGCTTTTACCATTTCTTCACGGTTTACCAGTGTTTCATAAAGCTTTTCCCCATGACGTGTTCCGATAATTTTAATTGGATTACTTGCGTTGTATAACTCCAGTAAAGCTTTTGCGAGTACTTCTATTGTGGCAGCAGGCGATTTCTGAACAAATATATCACCAGGGTTACCGTTTTTGAAGGCAAAAATAACCAGATCGACAGCATCATCAAGCGTCATCATATACCTGGTCATATTAGGATCGGTAATTGTTAGTGGATTCCCTTTCTTGATTTGATCCACAAAAAGGGGTATTACTGAACCTCGTGAAGCCATAACATTTCCGTATCTTGTACCACAGAATACCATACCAGTTCCTGTTAAATTCCGCGATTTGGCAACCATTACCTTCTCGCTCAATGCTTTAGACATTCCCATTGCATTAATAGGATAAACAGCTTTATCTGTACTGAGAACTATTGCCCTGCTTACTTTGTTTTCCATAGCAGCATTCAGAACATTCTCACATCCCAAAACATTTGTACGAACAGCTTCAACCGGGAAAAACTCGCAGGAAGGAACCTGTTTCAGAGCAGCTGCCTGGAAAACATAGTCAACTCCTTTCATTGCACTGTTTATGCTTTCATAGTTCCTGACATCACCAATGTAATACTTGATTTTTGCATTGTTATAATACTGTCGCATATCATCCTGCTTTTTCTCATCGCGACTGAAAATCCGGATTTCTTTTATATCGGTCTGTAAAATCCGTTTTAAAACAGCATTTCCAAACGAACCCGTACCACCTGTGATCAGGAGTGATTTTTCAGTAAATAAATTTTCCATAATCAGTTTAGATTTAATTCAATAATAATTTTTTCCGGAAGTTTTCCCTGACTACTTTTGCATCTTCGTTCTGAATTGCAACTAATCTGGCTTTGTGTGCAAGTTCCTTCCTGAGAGAAAGATTAGAGTGTAATTCCTCCAGAGCCTGGGTCAAAAGCATTTCATTATTATCAGAGACCAGGTAAGCCCAACCATCTCTGATCGCATATTTTGCCAAAGCAGTTCGTTTATCAGCATAAACAAGTATCGGAGTACCCGAAATCATATATTCAGGCACTTTGGTTTGAATGGAATATTTCAAAAATTCTATGCTTGCTGAATCGAAGTCTTCAGGAAGAATTAATAAGTCGACATTTGAGAATTTTTTTGGAAGCTCAGTGTATTCTATTGGTTTTAACCATTTTACATGATTATTTAATTCTACCAATTTTTCTATTTCAGAGAAGTTATTAGTTAATATTTCAAAAACTATTTTATCATTCTTCCTGCTGAAATTATTAACTGCCCGGGACAAATCAAAAATTGAACTTTTTATTCCCCTGCCAATACGGCCAGCATACAAGATGGTAAATCTATCCCTTAATTTCCAGTCATTTTTTGAGTATGGTAACCAATCCCCGATTTCTATAGGATTATGAAAAGGGATAAATTCTTTATTATACCTTATTTTATACTCTTCACTCATTGATTCGCATATACTCATTAGTACCGAAGACTTATCCAGCAATTTTCTAAATTCTCCCTCAATAACTTTTTTCCAATACGAAAAGAACAGTTCAGGTTTATGTATAGCATTTGGCCAATCGTCCATTATGTGCAAGGCTAATGGTTTATTAAAATGTTCATGCAACTCAGCAACAAACCTTATAAGCTCTAAAGTCGAAAGTTGAGAATAAATAACATCAGGATTGTAGGCAGCAACCCATTCTTTAAATTCCGGAGTAATTTTCAATTTATATAAGATATTATAAATCCCAAAATATCTTAAGAACGCAGATAAATATTTATACATTTTTTTATACTTACCCGTTATAACATTTCCACCGTGCTCAGCTTCTATATCGCCATTGTCTTTAAGAACGAAACTGCCGCATTTAATTTTAGGCAGAAATAAATTCAAAGGGAAGGGATGTAACTTTCCATTATAGCCTAATTGATAATACTGCTCGCAAACGGAATTATCTAAATCACCGTACAAATTAACATTAGATGCAACCGCAAGTCTATCTTTCGGCCACCCATAAAACAAATTCGAAATTGTTATTCCTCCTCCACTGTTTTTATTGAATGTCTGACCAATTATTAATACTTTAGGATAGCCACTTTCTTCAATCGCTGCAACATTCTTTAAAATAAAGGCTTTCCGGAATCTTTCCCTCACAATTTCTGCATCCTCATTTTGAATAGCAATTTTCATGGCTCTTTCTGCCAGCCCTTTTCTTAGTGAATCATTAGAATAGAGTTCATTCAGAGCAAGCATTAAAACTCTTTCATTATTTTCAGTAACTACGTATGCCCAACTATCTTTAATAGCATATTTTGCCAGGGCTGTTCGATTATCGGCATATACCAAAATTGGAGTTCCTGAAATCATGTATTCGGATGCTTTGGTGGGCATAGAAAACTGAGCAAAGCGAATTCCGATTTTATCGAAATCGAGTGGTAAAAAAAGCAAATCGTGACTTGCTAAAAGAGCAGGCATTTTTTCATGGGGAACTGTGTTTTTAACCTGGACTCCCCTCAGGATATTAATTGAAGCAGCATTTTTTGAATTATAATCCGGCGTAAATATGTCAAGTTTAATTTTGATCTCCTCGGAATTCATTGTATCAATAATTTTTGCCATAAATAATATTGCTTTCCCGTTCGCTTTCCCTATTCTGCCTGTGTATAGTATTTTGAATACCCCATTGATTTCCCAATGAGTTTTGGAACATGGGGTCCAATCTTTAATTGCTATAGGATTATGAAAAGGTATAAAATGTTTTTTATAACGTTTCTCATATTCATCACTCATAGCCTGACAAATACTCATTAAAATTGGTGATCTATTCAATAATTCTCGAAACTCCCGATCAATTATGTGTTTCTGATAGTTATATAATCTTGACGGTTTATTTATTGAAATGGGCCAATCGTCCATAATATGAAGGGCTATTGGTTTATCAAATTGTTTCTGCATATCTGTGACAAATCTGATAAGCTCCAGAGTCGAGAGTTGAGAATATATAATATCAGGATTGTAGCCAGTTACCCATTTTTTAAAATCAGGAGTAATTCTTAATTTGTATAAGAGATTATAAATCCCTAAAAATTTTAAGAGTACAGACAGAAGTATATAAATTTTCTTATACTTACCTGTTATTAAATTTTCCCGTTGCTCTGATCCGACAATTTTTTTATTCTTAATAATCAGACTACCACATTTTATTTTAGGTAAAAAGAGATTGAGAGGGAATGGATGTAATTTGCCATTATAGCCTAACTGGTAGTATTGTTCGCAAACTGAAATATCTAAATCACTAAATAAATTAACATTAGATGCAACAGCTATTTTGTCCTTTGGCCAACCATGAAACAAATTGGATATAGTTATTCCTCCTCCACTATTTTTGTTGAAGGTCTGACCTATTATTAATATCTTAGGATAAATCTTTTCTTCCATCTTCATAAATTATATTTTCGTAGATTCTCAACAGGCTTTTCACCAGTTCATTTGGTTCATGTCTCTTAAAAGCTTTTATTCTCGCATTTGAACCTAGTTGCTTTGCCTTTTCATAGTTATTTGTCAGTTCGACAATTGCTCCAGCCAATGAATATGGCTCCCCTTCCTGAATCAGGATGCCCTCTTTTTTATTATCTATCAGAGTAGAAACACCTCCAACCTTGGTAGCAATTATTGGCATACCTAAAGCCATCGCTTCACATATACTGTTTGGGCTATTTTCGATATAAGAAGGATGGATATAAAAATTTGAATTGCATAATTGACTAACTAGTTGGTCAGCAGACAATTTGCCTAAGAACTCGATGTCACTGAAGTCGGTTTCTTTTTTATATTTCTTTTTGATTATTTTAATAATTTCTTCATTTCCTGAAACACCGCAAATCTTAAATTTAAACGACAAAGTTGAATACTTTTTCAGGATCAACATGCATTCAACCAATAAATCAATTCCCTTATAAGAGGTTCCCTTTAAGATAGAGACACATTCTATTTCATTCTGTAGAGGAAAGTTCCATTGTTTTTCAAAAAAATCTTTCCTGATAAATTCTTCACAATGAAAATATTTTGAACCGGGTGAAATTAGGGATGTTATTCTTTTATCAAAATTGGTACGACCCATAAAATACCTGCAGTTTTTTACAATTGTTGCTTCAGTTACTGCTTTTTTTCTGAAAGTAAAAATATCATGGTAACTTCCCCTCATAAGTAATAAATCTTTCAATCTCGCGTATCTGAATTGCTCCCATTTTGAGATCCCCGAAAACCATTTCCCTTGCCAGACAAATAAGTACCCCTGAATGTGTATTACTATTGGCTTGCTTTGCTGAGTGATGATTAAACCAAAAGGATTTTCCGAACCAAAAATATGGATGATGTCTGGTTCAAAATCATTTATTATCTCGGTAATGTAAGAGTTGACCTTAATATTCTCAGAAGCGCGAGTTAATCTTTTAAAGGCCTTTCTGTACATACTTTTCTCTGCAGGATTTGGTAAACCAAAGACTGTAATTCCTTTTTTTTGACTTTTTTGAATACTGTTATCATTAATCGGTACTGCTAAGGCAATCTTAATTCCTTCACATTTTACCAGTTCGTCCAACAATGCATCTACCCAGGATAAACTTATTTTTGGATTATTGCTAAATTCTATTACAGAATCTTGTTGATTATATAATAAAAAAAGAATTCTCATAATAATTTAACTTTTTTAAATTCACTACTGATCTCATCATTTGTCATCCTCCTGATACTCGTTTTATAGCAAACGCCAACACATATCCAAACTAATATATAAGACAGGGTAAGGGCAGGCAAACCATAAAAAAACATATCTGTTAATCGCAGAATAATAACAATACCACACGCTTTTGAAAACTGATTTGAAGACATGAAGATACCTTTAAGAGCAGCAGGTAATAAGACAAGTACAAAAAGAAAAATATGTGCAATACCTCCGTAGAGAATAAGCTGCAAATAGCCGTTTTCTATAAGATTTCTATATTGAACCGCTCCGAAAAATTCACCATCAACCTCTGCATCCCACAGAGGACAATAATATGTCCCATTCATTCCATTTCCAAAGACCAAATGATCTTTCAAATAACTAAAAAACATCTGAAAAACACCAGACCTTGTATCTTCAGAAAGCCGTAATATCATTTTATTGAAAAATACCTCCTTGGAATTTTCAAAAAATCGACTCAATAGCAAAAAAACGACAACAATAATTAGCAAAGGGAAATATCGAAATAATTTTGCTTTTGATTTATTAATTAAATTGAGAAAATAGGAAGCTACTAAGAAACCTAAAAGAGTACCAAGTGCACTTCTTCTTGCAAGATATGTTAAAGAAATAATTGAGATAAAAATTAAGAAAAAAGAAAGATTAGTTTTTTTGTTGCTTATATAAGAGGCATTCAGCAATAAAAATCCAAGAGGAACAATTAAAGTTATAAATGTTTCGGCAGTTAACCTCTTTAAAAATAAGAATGGAAAGATCAATGTAATTACAAGAAAAAATACGCCCGAATAGTAAATCCATTTAAATAATAAACCAAAAGTGACTATTTTCTTATCAAAGAAAACGAATAAAGGAATCATGAAAGGCCAAAATACATACCCTGTTTGTATAAAGACCTTTAAATCACTGTAGGAGAAAGACCAGCCACGAATAACTATTACTATTTGATAAAATAGAAACAAAGTAAAAATAAATTTAAAATAACTGTTTTCAAACTTATATTCATTCAGAAGTTTGAAAGAAGAATATACAAATGGAATTAAAGAAAGAACTATCAGAATTGTCTGCTCTTTACCTCTAATAAGATTCATTTTGGCCAGCAGGTCCCAAATTAATATTGAAGATATTGAAATAATAAACAGTGCTATTCTCTTTTCAGTCATTTAATATTCGCATTCATGAGGAAACTACAATAAATGAAATACTTGAATTTGAAAAATAAAATTTATCAACCATCAATTAGATACTAACCAAAGAATTAAATATACTTAAGTTATACAATATTTTTTGATATGCCAAGTATTTTTTTAATTCTCAAATAAGTGTAAAATGGATTTGAAATATTGAATGCAAAATAGACAAACCTGGTGAATGGGTTTTTCTTGTTATTCCCGAGAAAGAAGCATGTCTTGATACATAAGATTTCATGTTTTAATCCGTATCTTTCAATAAACGGCAATCTGGGAATTAATTCCTTTTCCTTAAAGCTGATATTAATCTTATTAACAGGATGGCAAAGATAGTTTTGGTTAGTTGTCATGCTGATGTTGTTATCATGAAGACGATAGTAAACCAAAGGTTTATCCAGATAGTAAATTTTATATCCTGCATAAGTAATCTTTATCCATAATGGCCAATCCTCTAAAAACCTGTATCTTTCATCAAATCCATGGAATGAGTCTAAAAGATCCTTTCTCATAATAACTGCTACAGCATAAACCCTGTTTGATCTAAGCAGAATTTCGTACTGATCTTTAGCAGAGGATTCTACTGACCAGAACCTGGCATTCTCAAATTTCTTATGTTCAACATTATTAATTGAGTTCCCAAAGAATCTTACAACATCTGAGTATAATATGTGAATATCGTCTTTTTGTGATATTATATAGTTAATTAAGTCAGAAATACAATTTTCGGCGAGCAAATCATCGCCTGCAATACACTTGATCCAACGACCTGCAGATACATTTACTCCTCTGTTGAGATTAGATGGAATGCCGGTATTCTTCTCAGATGTGACCAGCACCCCTCTTACAAAATGTTTATCGTTCCCAACGATCCATTTTTTAACAACAGCAACAGTTTCATCCTTTGAATTATCATCTGTAACTATGAGTTCAATATTGGGATATGTCTGTGCTTTGATACTTTCAAGAGTCTCTAATACAAATTCAGATGAATTATAAGTAATTACTATAATTGAAACAAGCGGTTGATCAATATTTTCCATTATAAGAACTATGACTTAATAAATCTCTCTTTCAAATTTAAAAGAACAGTCCGTAGTCCAATTCTCTTATCCAACTCTCTGAATGAATACCAGCTGGAAATAATTATTAAACCACCACCAACTAAATAAGTGAATGGACTGGTTAAATATCTGACAGTAATAAAACTTCCTATTGCAAGCAGAAATTGAATAAGGAAAATCCTGATAAGTGCACTTCCGAATGAAAACTCAAATTTTCTTTTACTTAAAAGAAAAACCTGCGTTAAATATAGCACATAGCCAATCATATATGAGATCCCCAGCCCAGTTAAACCCAGGAAGTAATACCCTAATACATTTAAACCTAAGAAGTAAATTTTAGCAACTAATTCATTCCGGAAATAGAGCCTGGCAGTTCCTTTAGCAAGGAGGATAAAGGCAATCGCCCAGCCTGGGGCTTTAAAAAATACACCTATAGAGGCCCAGTATATCATCTTATTTATGGCAATAAACTTTGTGGAGTAAAGTAGAATAACAACCCAGTTTATAAAAACCAGAAAAATTACCAGTATTGGAGCTAGAATCAGTACTGCTATTTCTATTTGCTGATTAATTGCAGATTTGGAAAGCTGATTACTATGTGCTACAGCAGTCAGTCTTGGGTAAAAATCCGTGCTCATGGCAGTAAATATCAAACCGACATAGGTGTCGAGAAGCATAAATCCTGCATTATAGAATCCCACTTGTTCAATACCTCCATGATTTCTGATGAAGATACGTACGATATAGGAAGAGGCAATGGCCATTGTTCCGCTGAGGCTAATCATTAAGCCCATGTTAAGCATTTCTTTTCCATTAACAAGGGTTGTGGCATAGGAAACCTTAACCGGTTCAATTTTTATCTTATGTGAAAAGTACCAGGAAAGTGTCAATGAAATTACTGAAGTAACTATTATTCCTGGGACAATTCCATTAATACCCCAGATATAATAGAGAGGAATTGTAGCAATTAAGCCAAGTGTACTGCCTGCAAGGTTGGCTTTTGCAAGGTTTTGCAATTTCCGCATTCCCCTTAATATCACTAATTGGCCGGTACTGAGCTGATTAAGTAAAAGGGTAATGGATATCCAAACAAAAGCAAAGGTATAATTATGATTTCCAAACGTGAGTTGGCTTAACCACGATGAAAGTACGAGTGTAACAAGTGCACCAAGAGTTCCTGTTATCCAGACTAATCGTCTGATTACAGTTACGGTGGTTGCAATCCTGATCTGATTACCGGTACCATGTGCAGCTGCAATGTCTTTCACTGCACTGGTACCAAGTCCAAAATCAGTAAATCCTCTTATTAAACTTATAGTGGAATAGAGAAGTCCGGATATTCCCATTCCTTGAGGTCCAAGTAAAATAGCAACGAACTTGGAGCGGATAACCTGTATTAAAATATTAAATATCTGGACGCCACCAAAAAGTGAAGTGGCTTTCAAAATTTGACGATAAGACGATTGTTGTTCGGTCATTTAAAAATTCAAAGTTTTAAAATAATTGCTATATCTTTTTTCACATGTTTTTAAATCATAAATTTGTCATTATACCATGTTTGCAAATCAGATAAATCTTCAATTTCTTCTTCACTCAGATAGTCTTTAAATATTCCAATACTATTTTTTAGAGCTACATCCGGATTAAAATACTTATTCTTGTATTTATGCCTGTCTTTACTGAGACCTAAGAAAATTTCTATTTGAGATTTATAGACATCATAGTTGGAGATCAGACCCTCAAAGTTTATTACTAGCATCTTATCAGGTCCTAATGCTTTCATCCATTGATCAATGACTTCAACTCTTTTTTTAAGAGCATCAGTAACGAACTTCATCCTGCCTTTTCTGTCGTTACCATAAATTGATACAATATTGAATTGCGCATAATTTATTTGTGAATTTCTAAAAGGAGAGAATACAATATCGCGTCTCACCATTTCTGCTAATTGGTCTTTGGGATCTCTAAGGACGCAAATGAGCTTGAACGGTTTGAATACCATAGGCCAGATATTTATATCACACCATGGAAAAAGCGCTTGATTATATAACGTGAAATCGTATTTCCATGAATAGATGTCCCCAATTTGGTTTATCCATTCATTGGAAAGTTGAATCTTCTCTTCAAATGATTTTTCAGATTTTAAATTTTTACTCAGTTCCTTTAATAGAAAAATTTGCCTG
>Ga0315273_10014345_pt1 | contig 10209 bp, 8 predicted proteins | sample YL17G02_0_MG_FD_205753 | JGI IMG/M metagenome (GOLD analysis project Ga0315273, IMG submission 205753) | Sediment microbial communities from Yellowstone Lake, YNP, Wyoming, USA - YL17G02_0 | ecosystem: Environmental > Aquatic > Freshwater > Lake > Sediment | place: USA: Wyoming | collected... | reverse complement strand
ATTCTTGGTCCGCTGAAGCCCTGAAAGGGCGCGACGGTCAGTCCTGCACGTATCGCTCGTCGAACGGCACACCGTGGCGGCGGAGGAACTCCCCGAACCCATCCTGGAACGCCACCCGCCGATGGTGCGTCTCCTGGTCCCTTATGTACGCCCGGACGCGGGCCTCGCTCGACGGGCTGTCCTTCCGCCCCGCCAGGGGCGACTGTTCTCTAGCCACGGGTTTTGAACCCGTGGACCGCCCCCCGCGCCGTATCCTCTTCTTCTTTTGTCCAAGCCCCAGCGGGGCGCCTGAACGCCGTTCAATCGCCCCTCAAAGGGGCTGGGGGATAAGGAAACAAGGGTGGTGCGACGCTCGCCTTCCACGGTTGAAACCCGTGGCTACAGAACACCCGTGCCTTGCGGCACGAACGGAATGGCAAGAAGAACGGCGGGAACGGGGACCAGGGACCAGGACGGCGACAGACAGCGGCGGGAACCGGCAACCGGGAACCGGGGGTGGAATAGGCGAAGTTTTCTCTTGACATGATGGCCTTTGTTGGTACGATTCACACATAGAGGTCCGATCGAGTTCCGGCTAGATGTCGGGACGAAATCGAAACGGGCGTCATCCCTTCGAGTTGATCGACCTCCCAACGGTAACTGAGGCGGTGCTTCTCTGCGTCACACTGGCCATAGGCGGCGGTATTGTTTGCCCCGACTTTGGTGGAACGCGCCTTTAGGCAAGGCGCCACAAGAGAAAGGAGGCTACTAATAATGAACGCAATTCGCGATCCTCCGCTACTATGCTAAGAATCGCCGGACTCATCCTGCCGTACGGGGTACGCAAACAGGGAAACCAATTTGCCTGGAACAGGTGCTTTCGGCCCGGCTTGATGTCGGGCCAACAGAAAGGGACTACACATGATAGACGAACGCTACACAATCGTGCAGGAAGAACGTTTCATCGAGGCCACGCGCGACAGCGGTTATAAGTCAACTGCAAGCGCCATTTCAGAACTGGCAGACAACGCGTTTCAGGCTGGTGCCAACAAGTTTGTCGTTCGGTTCAAGAGCGAGGAGCAGCCCTACCAAGGGCGAGGGCGCCCCCCCGCCCCCGTGGTGCAAGAGGTCGCCTGCCTTGACGATGGGGCCGGAATGAATCCCGAAGTATTGAGGACAGCCCTCCGATTTGGCGGAACCACGCGGTTCGGCGACCGCACAGGCATGGGCCGCTTCGGGATGGGGCTCCCCAACTCATCCGTGAGCCAGTCTCGTCGGCTTGAAGTCTATACTTGGCAAAGAGGCGGGCACGCCTACTACTCCTATCTGGACATTGACGAGATTGTGGCGGGGAAGATGCTGGTGGTGCCCAAGCCCATAGAGAAAGCACTGCCCCGCGAGTACGAGGCCTTGGGCATTTCCTTGAGTGGCACGGTCGTCATCTGGCGGAAGTGTGATAGACTTGACTTCGGCGCGCGCGAGGACACGCTAACCCGTGAACTACCCATAGCTCTGGGCCAGACCTATCGGTACTACCTCGCAAGCGGCAAGAGCATCAAAGTGAATGGGCGTGAGGTCAAGCCCTTTGACCCGCTCTTCCTTATGCCAGAGGCCGAATTCCACGGGGCAACCGCTCACGGCGCTCCCATTGAATTCAGGATACCGATTCCCAGTTCTAAGGACAGGACCTCGGAGGTGAAGGTCCGATTCTCACTTCTTCCCGAGGAGTGGCAGGCGAACATCGGCAAGAGCACCAAGGAGACGCGGGCCAGGGTCTTTGACCGCGCAAAAGGTTTCTCCGTCGTGCGGGCCGGAAGAGAGATTGACTTCGGGTACTTCAGGCTGCGCAAGCCTCATTGGACTGACTCTTGGTGGAGCTGCGAGATCGCCTTCGAACCGGACTTGGATGAACTATTTGGTGTGACTCATACCAAGCAGCAGATCGAACTTAGTGATCGCGTGCGCAACACCATCGAGACAGACATCAATGCCAATATTGCGACGCTTGCAGACATCATTGTCTCGAGGGGGAAGAAGCGCCATGCTGCGGACACGAAGAAGGCGGAAGAAATCGCCAGGGAGCGAGACAAGTTTCTGCGCACATCACCGGAGATTCGCGACAAAGAGTCGGATGTCGCAGAAAAAGAACTGCGCGAGTATGCTGAAGGGACGGCAACAGAGGGTAAGACTGTCGAGCAGGTCATTGAAGATATTCGCGACAGGCCGTTCCTTATGGACTTCGAGAACCTGCCGGGCGCGCCGTTCTACCGCGTGCGAACCTTTGGCAAGTCAACCGTCGTAACGCTCAATCGGGAGCACCCCTTCTTCGACAGAGTTTACGAGCCACTGTGCGCGGCAGCGCCCCCCAGCAAGACGGCGATTGAATTGCTCCTGTTCTCCCTTGCAAAGGCAGAAACCTTGATTGAGGATGACGCCGGCCTCTGGCGCAAGTCCGCCACCGGCGAGGCGCGTCACCAGGGAAAGCTCTGGTACGACACACAGCGGGGCGAATGGAGCCGGATACTTGCTGTGTACCTGGACGGCATGGACCCGCTCGACGCCGCGAGCGAGTCTTAGTGGCGCTCTGGGGTCTGGTGTGAATGGCGGGCGGCTCTGACGCGTTAAGGGCGTCAGAGCCGCCATATAATATACGTCTTTGTATTAGTCGAGTTTGGAAGCATGTGGCCTCACGAGCCGCAGGTTGGTATTGGCAATGCAGGCCCGTCCATGGGGCCACATGGACGCCCGGTTCCGCAAGGTCGAGCGGGGCCAGTTCGAGGCGGCGGCGGGCCGCCTTTGCAGGCCTCGACCCACTCGCGATGGCGGCCGGCGGCGCAGGCCGGGAAACGGATGTTGGCGGCGTGGAGGGCGGCGGCTATAATGGCGGGCGAGGCGGTTTCGAGAGTCGGTCATGGTGAGCATGAAGGACATCCGGGCGGCGGCCGAGCGGATCGGGCGGCACTTCCGGCCGCACAAGGTCATTCTCTTCGGCTCCTACGCCCACGGCACGCCGACGGCGGATTCCGACGTGGACCTGCTGGTGATCCTGCCGTTCGAGGGCAAGCCGGCGTACAAGGCCACGGAGATCGCGCTGAAGGCGAATCCGCATTTCCCGATGGACCTGCTGGCGCGAACCCCCCGGCAAGTGCGTGAGCGTCTGGCGATGGGCGACTTCTTCATGCGAGACATTCTGCGGAAGGGCAAGGTACTCTATGCGAGCAACAACCGCCGAGTGGGTGGCCAAGGCGGAAGAAGACTTCGCCGTCCTGGAACGCGAGTTGCGCGCCAGAAAGCACCCCGGCTATAACTACAGCGCCACTTGACCACGTGCGCGGTGGGTCGGGAGACCCGCCGCGCACAGACCAGGAGCCGGGCTATGCGACTATCTGGTGCACATATCACCGTTGCGGCTACGTTATTGGCGGCCCTCGCGGCTGCTCTGAGCATCGCCGACGGGGCGGCGGGGGCGACGGCGCTCGAGCTGCTCCAGGCGGCGCCGAAGCCGGTGTTCAAGGCGGGGCACGGGCTGCCGCGCTTGACCCGGTGGGGCTGGGCGATGGCGCCGGCGGCCCGCATCGAACTGGCCGAGCGGTGGGGGTATGCCCTGGAGATGGGCGAGGCGAACGCGGGGCTGGCGGCCCGCCTGGCGGACCCGGCCAGCGAGGAGTCGAAGCTGGCGGCCCTGGCGGCGGCAGATCCGAAGCGGTATCCGCTGGGGGTCCTGGTGTACCGGGCGTGCCTGAATCGCGAATTCCGGGCATCGCTCCCGCCGGAGACGTGGTCTCCGCCGCCGGAAGGGGCGCCGGCGGGCGCGAAGGCCGACCGGGTGTGGAGCCCGGAGGCGCCCGACGCAGCCCTCGAGAAGGCGGCCGCGGCGGCGGTCGAGCCGCTGAGGCGGGTCCTGGCGAAGGCGCCCGGGGCGATCATCCTGAACGGCGGCGAGTACGGCCTAGGCGTCCTCGGCTTCTGCCGCAAGACCTGGGAGAAGGACCCGAAGGCGCTGGCGGCCAAGGGCGGCCGAGACTGGTTCGACTACATCTCCGAGCGCAAGGCCCGGCAGGAGCGGATCGTGACCGAGGCCGTCCGCCGGGCCTGCCCCGACCGCTCGCTCTACATATTCTACTACGTGGATGGCAACACCTACAAGGGCGAGAACGGCGGCTGGAAGGACTGGGCGTTCGACTACCCGCCGCTGAAGGACGCGAGCGACCTTCCGAGCGCGTCGATCTACTACCGCGAGTTCAACTCGGGGTGGACCGGCAAGCGAGACCTCCTGTCGCTGACGCTGAGCGCCGTGGCCCAGCACCTGGCGGAGGGGCGGCCGCTCTCGTACAACTGGGTCTGCGGCGGATGGACGCAGAAGAACCAGCGCGACGAGGAGGCGTTCTCGGAGCCCGAGCGGTACCTCGGGTTCCTCAAGTGCTACTACACGGCCGGGATGATCGGCGGCGTGGCGGGATACTTCGCCTACCCGAAAGGCGGGTTCACCGGCGACGTGGGGGCGGAGCCGCCCAGTTGGCTGCGGCAGATGATGACCCTGGCGGAGGTGCACGCCCTGTTCTCGCACGTCGAGGAATTCCTGCGCGAGGGCGACCTCGTGGCCGGCCCCGACAAGCACCGGTGGCTGAAGGACCTGCCGGCGTACGAGTTTCCGACCGGCGACGCGGGCGTGAGGGTGCTGGCGAGAAAACATCGGAAGCGCCCGGAGTGGCTCGTCACGGCGTGGGCGGCCGACGGGGCCGACCGGGCCGTGTCGGTCGCGATGCCCGAGCTTGGCGCCGTGCGGGTGGAGGCGAGCCCCTGCGGCAGCGTGTATCGCGTGGCCCTTGAGGGCGGCAAGCCCGCGGCGGCGCCTGTCGGCGCGAAGGGCCTGGCGCCGACGCAGGGGATGCGGCCGTAAGGGCTTCGCGGCATCGGGCGGCGGCGGCGCGAGCCACACGCGCCCAGGTCCCACGGCGATTCTGCGACAAGCTGGGCGGCTGAATGTAGCCCCTGCCGTTGCTTTTCGCCGTTGCAGTCGGCCGTTGCCTACGTGCCTATGTCCCTATGTCCCTACGTGCCTCCGTCCCTATGTTCCTCCGTCCCTCCGTGCCTCGCCTTACGGCTGTCCGCGCTTGAGGGCGTCCAGTTGGCGCTGGATGGGCCAGGTGGCGAAAGCGAAGTACACTACCATGATGATATTGACGAAGGGAACGAGCATCACGAGGCTCAGCGCGCCCGGCCAGCCGGCCTTCGAGAAGATTTTCCACCAGATGATGAGCATGAGGACAATCGACATGAGGGCCATGAATCCCACGAACACGAACATGCCGATGCCCATGGCCGTGGCCGCCGCAAAGTCGCCGCCGCCGGGTCCGCCGATCTGAGTTTCCATAGTCCATTCCTTTCAAGGTTCGAGGTAAGCCGGGAGCGCTGTTGCTCCGAGCCCCTATGTCATCGTATCGCGCGTCGACAGGAGCCGCAATCACAAACGCGGGGCGAATTGGGAGGGCGGCAATTGCTCAATTGACTCCAAGGGCCGCGTCGATAAACTCGTGGCCGAGGCAGCGACTCGTGGTAGGATGCGGCACTTCGGCGGCGGCGCGGCGGCGACGGGTCGCGCGGCGGGTCGGGTCGAAGACTCGCCGTGGCGAGAGACCGGCCGCGCACCTCCCAGGCAAAGATGCCCAGACAGGAGATGCGGATGGCCGACACGTGGCTGGTGACGGGCGGCGCGGGGTTCATCGGGTCGAACCTGGTGCGGGCGATCCTGGCGACGGGGCGGCGCGTCCGCGTGCTCGACAACTATCTGACGGGGTTCCGGGAGAACCTGGAAGAGGTCGCGCGCCAGATCGAGTTGATCGAGGGCGACATCCGCGACCCGGCCGTCTGCCGGCGCGCGTGCGACGGGGCCGAGGTGGTCTTTCACGAGGCGGCGGTGCCGAGCGTGCCGCGGAGCATGGCCGACCCGCAGACCAGCTTCGACGTGAACCTCGTGGGGATGCATCACATGCTGATGGCATCCCGCGCGGCCGGGGTCCGGCGGTTCGTTTTCGCCGCCAGCTCGAGCGCCTACGGGGCGAGCGAGGAACTGCCGAAGCGCGAGACGATGCCGCTGACGCCGATCAGCCCGTACGCGGCGGCCAAGGCGGCCGACGAGCTCTTCGCGGCCACGTTCTACCGGGCGTTCGGCCTGCCGACGGTCAGTCTGAGATATTTCAACGTGTTTGGTCCGCGGCAGGACCCGACGAACCAGTACGCGGGGGTGATCGCGGCGTTCGCGTCGCGGATGCTGCGCGGGGAGCGGCCGGTCATCTACGGCGACGGCACGCAGTCGCGCGATTTCACGTTCATCGAGAACGTGGTGCACGCGAACCTGCTGGCGGCCGAGGCGCCCGAGGTGCACGGCGAGGTCGTGAACATCGGGTGCGGCGAGGCCATCGACCTGAACCAGATGGTCGCCGTGTTCAACCAAGTGCTCGGCACGGCGCTGGAGCCGGTCTACGAGCCGCCGCGGGCGGGCGACGTGATGCACTCGCTGGCGGACATCACGGCCGCCGGGAAGCTCCTGGGCTATGCGCCCAAGGTCCGCTTCGCCGAGGGGCTGCGCCAGACGATCGCGTGGTACCGCCGGGCGATGGAGACGGGGTACGGCGGGTGGGCGAGGAAGTAGTACTACAAGGCGAGATAGCGCGGCGGGTCTCCTGACCCGCCGCGCGAGTGCGTTCCCCGGCCCGTGCGCGACACTTATTGCGGGCGGGTCAGGAGACCCACCGCGCACGGGCTCAGGTGGCCAGGTCAGAAGATTACGGTCGTCACGGGTTGGCAAGCAACCCGTGGCACGTGAACAGCGGTCAAGCGCCGCCTGGAAGCATCCCATGGCCGACGCCGTCCGACAATTCGAGGAAGCGTTCGCGCGGTGGAGCGGCCTGGCGCACGCCTTCGCGTTCTGGAAGGGGCGCGTGGCCCTGTACGCCATTCTGCGCGGGCTGGGCGTGGGCCGGGGCGACGAGGTGCTGCTGCCCGGCTACACCTGCGTGATGAACGTGAACCCGATCAAGTACGTCGGCGCGAGGCCGGTCTACGTCGACATCGAGCCGGCGACCTTCAACATCGACCCGCGCCTCGTCGAGGCGAAGATCACGCCGCGCACCCGGGCGATCATCGCGCAGCATACGTATGGATATTCCTGTGATATGGATGCGATCCTGGCGCTCGCCCGGCGGCGAGGCGTGGCGGTCATCGAGGACTGCTGCCTGGCCCTCGGGTCGCGGCACGGGGGCCGGCTCTGCGGCACGTTCGGCGCGGCGGGGTACTGGTCGTTCCAGTGGAACAAGCCGTTCACGACGGGCATCGGCGGCATGGCGGCAGCGGCCGACGATGCGCTGGCGGCGAGAATCCGCGCGCTCGTGGCGAAGGATCTGAAGCCGCCCGCCGCGAAGGCGGCGCTTATGCTCGCGCTCGAGCGGATGATCTACCGTCTCTTCATCTTCCCGCGGACGACCGCCGCCGCCACGTCGCTGTTCCGCCGGCTGACCGAGAAGCGGATCGTGGTCGGCTCGTCGGACGCCGGCGAGTTCGACCCGACGATGGCCGAGGGTTTCTTCAGCGCGATGAGCGCCGGCCAGGCGCGGGCGGGCCTGCGGCAGATGCACAAGCTCGAGGCGAACCTGGCCCACCGGCGGGCGATGCGGAAGGTGTACGAGGATCTGCTGCGCGCGGCCGGCTGGGACGTGGCCGCCCTGCCCGACCGGCTGGACCCCGTGCTGGTGCGGTACCCCGTGCGCGTGGCGGACAAGGCGCGGGCGGTGGCCGAGGCGCCGCGGCACGGGGTGGAGCTCGGCACGTGGTTCGAGATTCCGCTTCATCCGAAGGAGACGCCGATGGAGCGATATGACTATGTCATGGGCATGTGCCCTGTGGCGGAACGGGCCTGCCGCGAGGTCGTGAACCTGCCGATGCACCCGCGGGCCGGCGAGGCCACGGCCCGGCGCAGCGTAGAGTTCCTGAAGACGATCGGGCCGGCGGTCAAAGGCTGATCCTGCAAAGCCGCTCCCCGCGGCGAGTCTATGGCCCGCGCGTGCTTGCGCCGGCTACCGCGCGGCGGGCAAGACTGCCCGCCGCGCCGGCATGTCTCAGCGCACGGTAGGGCCACGGCATGCCGCGCCCCTATGACGCCGCGCCGGAGTCCTTGCTCTCCTCGGCCAGCGCTTGGGGGCAGGCCCAGGCCAGCGGGTCCTTCTCGCGGCCCGACATCAGGCGCGCCAGGCCCGAGGCCCGCTGGAGGACCGACGACGTCCCGGCCGCCTTCTCGAGCAGCCACGACCCTGCCCGCGTCTTCAGCACCGGCGCCAGGAGCGGGCGCACCGCGAAGCGGCGGCACACCGGCCTCGCCTCGTAGCCCATGCGAATCTTGTACTCATGCAGATTCAGCGCATTGGTGCCCGCCTTGATCGTGCTGAGGCCGGCGGTGACGTACGGCAGCCCGTCGCCCACCAGGTACCGGCGCGTGGCGACGTACAGGACGGCGTTGTTGGGGCTGCCCCTGGCGCCGCTGCGCGAGCGGACCATGCAGAGCATGGCGAAGGCGTCGAAGCGGGCCACGGTCATCCAGGCGGCCAGGTCGTCGCCCTTCCAGGCGCCCCAGATGTCGAAGAGGCGGCTGCCGCGGATCGACGCGGCGTAGCGGCGCAGGCCCTCGGGCGTGGGGCGACCGACGCCGTGCCGCTCGGCCGTGTCGGCGTCGGCGGCGAAGCCCTTGTCGGCCAGCTCGTCGGGCGTCGAGAGGCGGACGGTGTAGTTCCGCAGCCCGTAGCGCACGTCGGCCCGGGCATGCCGCGGCAGGCCGTCGATCCGGTAGTCCTTGAGGGAACAGACATAGTTGAATGCGTTGGGCGGAGGGTCCGCGTCGGGCGCCCGCACCCAGGTCGCCGCCCAGATGCCGGGCCTGCCGAGGAGGCCCCGCACTTCGGCGGGGTCGGGCTCGTCGTAGTTCTCGATGGGCATGCGCTCGAGGAACCGCGGGCCGCTGCTCACCCAGAGGCGCCGGCCGCCGTCGGCGACCACGGTCTCGTGGCCGTTGGCCCGGAGGTAAGCGGCGTAGTCGGCCAGCGGGCCGCCCGGCGCAAAGCCGGTCACGGCCGCCAGCTCGGCCGGCGAAGGCTCGGTTGTCTTCGACTCCTTCGGGCTCATGGCGCGCCTCGGGTGACGGTTCCGCCGCCGCCGGGGGGCGGGTCTTTCCACAGCTCGGCGTAGAAGACCATCCCCAGGTCGACCAGGCCCCCGGTGACGTGCGAGAGCATCTGCGTGCTCCAGTGCAGGGCCTTGCGCCGCCACGGGTACCCGTAGCCGTGCTCGCGGCGCCGGATGCGGACGCGGTCGAAGCCGGCCGCGGCGGCCGCCGCCTTGATCGCCCGGACGGTCCAGTAGGACTTGTGGTCGACCTCGAAGCGGCGCAGGGGGTCTTTGCCGCCGAGGCGCTGGATCGCGGCCGCCAGCTTGAGAAGGCGGTTGCGGTTGGGCACCCGCAGCACCACGACCCCCGGCCGCGCGAGCTTGCGGTGCGCGACGCGGAGCACGTCGATAGGCTTTTCGAGATAATAGATCACGTCGATCATGGCGACGGCGTCCACGCCGCCGTCGGGGATCTGGGGGGAGTCCAGGTCGGCCACCACCGGGAACGAGCCGCGCTCGCGGTGATAGCGCAGGATGCCGGGAGCGCGGTCGACGCCGAAGACCTTCCATCCCGCCGCCTGGAACGCTTTGCCCAGGCGCCCGTAGCTGCATCCGAAGTCGACCACGGTGCGCCCGCGCGCGGCGGGCTCGAAGCGGGCCGAGAGGGTGCGGGCGAGGTGGGCAAAGACGCCGCGTTTGCCCTGCATGATCAGGTCCTCGTTCTCCGGCAGAACGTAGGGGGCCTGGTCGAGCGACGCCGACGCGTCGCCCACCGTGTAGTCGCTGTCGCGGAAGATGAGGCCGCAGGCCGGACATTCCCACAACCGCGACTGGACCTCGCCGGGCCGGCGGCCCGTCCTGGGTGAAAATGCGGAGGTGCCGAGCGGTCCGCCGGCGGGCGGCCGGCCGCAGATCAGGCACGCCGGGGCGGGCGAAAAGTCCTTGGGCTCGCCGGGCACACGCTCCTCCTCTTAACTACTACAACGCCACTTAACCCGGTGCGCGGCGGGTCTCCTGACCCACCGCGCGGCGAGATAACGCGGGTGCGCGGCGGGTCGGGAGACCCGCCGCGCCAAG
>Ga0315273_10014342_pt1 | contig 10210 bp, 10 predicted proteins | sample YL17G02_0_MG_FD_205753 | JGI IMG/M metagenome (GOLD analysis project Ga0315273, IMG submission 205753) | Sediment microbial communities from Yellowstone Lake, YNP, Wyoming, USA - YL17G02_0 | ecosystem: Environmental > Aquatic > Freshwater > Lake > Sediment | place: USA: Wyoming | collected... | reverse complement strand
TCCGCAAGATGGGAGAGACTGTAGCAACGAAAGAAGACGTCAAGGGCTTCGGCTATGGATCGCCTCTCATGGTGGAGTATGTTAAAGACGGAAGGGAGCTGTCGGCCGTTCTCTCCACCATGCGCGTCCAGCAGGGCTTCGGCCACGACCACTTCTCAGATAGGGCTGGAATACTCATCTGGCAGAACGACGCCTTCGCACGGCTGCCGAGGCACGTTCCTTCCCTGGACGTGGGATACTTCACCCCTGAGGGAAAGCTGGTCTCAGCCGGAGAGGCAGAGGAGTACTTCCTTCTGATGGATAAGGTGGAAGGCAGGGAGTACTTCTACGACCTGGACAGAGTGAAGGAGAAAGGAGCGGAGGATCTGGACAGAAAGAGAGCTCTGGCCCTCTCCAGCTACCTGGCGGAGATCCACTCCGTAAAGCTCGATTCGCCCCCGCTCTATCAGCGCAAGATCAGAGAGACTGTGGGGGACGGAGAGTGCATCTTCGGGATACTTGACGATTATCCGGCAGATCCTGGCTTTCTTGAGAGGGGAGAGCTCTGCCAGATCGAGAAGCTGTGCGTGGAGTGGCGCTGGAAGCTAAGGGGGATGACGCACAGGCTCTGCCAGGTGCACGGGGACTTCCACCCCTGGAACGTCATGTTCCGGGAGGGAACTGACTTCACAGTGCTCGACCGAAGCCGTGGAGAGTGGGGAGAGGCGGCCGACGACCTGACTGCCATGACCATGAACTACATCTTTTACTCAGTGCAGAAGCATGGGCGCCTGACGGGAGATCTGCAGGAGATCTTCGAGCTCTTCTTTGAGAACTACCTCGACAAAACCCATGACGATGAGCTGCAGAGCGTCATCGCCCCCTTCTTCGCCTTCAGGGCAGCGGTAGTGGCCAGCCCCACCTGGTATCCCCTTCTTTCTGGCCAGACCAGAAGAATCCTCTTCAACTTCCTGGAGAATGTGCTCCGATCGGAGAGCTTCAACTACAGGGACGTCAACCGCTATTTAAAATGAATAAGGTAAAATTATAAGATGAAGACCTTCGCCTTCCATCTCTCCGGCGAGCATCCCACTCTGCCCAGGAGCGAGGTCCGCTCTTTGCTGGAAATATGCTCTTCCAGCTACGAGGAGATCCTCTTCCTGAACGGTTGCATGCTGGTCAAGGCCCAGGACGTCGATCTTGCCTGCATGGAGCTGCGCCTGGCCATGACCCACAGCGTCATCGAGGTTTTGACGGTGTGCCAGGCACAGCCGGAGGCGCTGGCGAAGGCTGCGGAGAAGATAGAACTTTCAGTGAAGCGCTACCGCTTCCGCTGCCACAGCAGGGAGCCTTCGATGAAGAGCGATCTCGTGGAGCGGGAGGTGGGCCGGATTCTTTTGCAGAGAGGTCTAAAGGCCGACCTGAAGGATCCGGAGATAGATCTGCGGGCCATAATCACCTCTGGCCAGGCAGTTCTGGGCAAGGAGGTGGCGCGTCCGGATCGCCGCTCCTTTCAAGAGAGGAGGCCTCATCTCAAGCCGTTCTTCTATCCCGGCGTGCTGATGCCGCGCATGGCAAGGGCTCTCGTCAACCTCTCCCAGGCCGTCTGCGGGGAGAATCTCCTCGACCCCTTCGCGGGCACAGGGGGAATCCTGGTGGAGGCGTGCATGATGGGGATCAAGGGGGTAGGGCTGGATGTGCAGAGGAAGATGGTTCAAGGCAGCCGGGACAACCTGACCGGCCTGGATTGTTCTCTCTTCCTGGGAGACGCCAAGCGCCTGCCTTTCAAAGAAGCCTCGCTGGAGGCAGCCGTGCTGGACACACCCTATGGCCGGTCTGCCCTGATCAGGGCCAGGTCAAAGGAAGCCCTCCTGGAGGAGAGCCTGGCCGAGCTTCACAGAGTCCTGAAGCCAGGCAGGCGCATGGTGGTGATGGCTGATGGGCCCATCGAGCCACAGGTTGAGGCATGCGGCTTTCGGATCCTGGAGAAGCATACCGATAGGGTTCACAGGAGCCTGACACGATTCATATTCATATGCCGGGCTTGAGCTGCCCCAATTCGTTCGCTTCTCTCTCATCTTACAACAATATTTAGAAATGTATCTTGATTATCGCGACTTATAATATTTGGCCGGGCTAAACTCCAGGTAGTGAACAAATAGGTGGTTGGAGTTTTTTGAACTCGTTTACGGAGAGTGATTCCATGAACGTCCCCCAACAAGTGCTATCCTGAGAAAATCAGTATCTAATGATCCTGATTTCTGCAATAGATCCAAATACCAACCCGTAACTTATTCACGACCAAACTCCATGACCGTTATAATTAATTATTTGTATTGGTATCTCGATAATAAAGAAGAACCTGCGCAAGGAGGGTGAGTTATGTACTTGAGGAGGTCTATGCGAGCGCTGGAATATCTACTGGTTCTGGGTACAATCCTGGCCTGGTCGAGCTCAGCAGTCTTGGCGGTGGACTTGACGGGAACCTGGGAATCAAAGTATAATTTTGGCCCGGGAGAGGAGGTGATGACCGCCGAGATCCAGCAAGTCGGCAATAATATTCTAGGATCTTTTACAGTCACTCCATCAACGGGGAATAAGTATTCCGGAATTATCTTCGGCTCCCTTGAGGGAGACAACGTTTGGGCATACTACCTCGTGGAGAATAGGGAAGGCGGTCCGGATGCATCAGTAGCCCTTGCTGAAATCAGTATTGAAGATAGCAATACCCTTAAGGGGACCTTCAACTATCAGGACACGAGCATGATTGGGATATCAGGAGCACCCTTCGAGGCTCACAGAATATGAAATTCAAGGTTGAATAGCCATGCCTTCCTCCTATAGCTACGATCAGGCTGAAGAGAAGCTGAAAGCCTTCACCAGGTCGGCCGTTAGGACCAGGATAATGCTCTGCCTGAGGGAGAAGCCCATGTCTGCAGCTCATCTGGAGGAGGAGATGGGAATCAGAGCATCCACCATCCTTCACTCCATAAGGGAGATGATCGAGTCCGGCCTGGTGGGCAAGTCGGGACAAACATATTCTCTGACCAACATAGGAAGGATCGAAACGCGGTTGATAGACGATCTGGTGAGCGCGATAATTATACTGGAACAGCATAAGGAATTTTGGCTCGCCCATGATATCAGCGGCATTCCTGAAGATCTCCTGGTCAAGATAGGGATGCTCGGGCAATCTCAGATAATCTCTGCCGATCCCGTCGCCCTCCTCAAAGTCCATCAATCCTTTGTCAAAGAGATGCAGAATTCTAAAGAGATCTATGGGGTCTCGCCCATAATATTTCCAGATCATTCATCGGCCATAGCGCATGCCGTGAGAAATGGCGCAAAGGTAGAGCTTATTCTCACCCATAAGATCTTGGATATAGTCTACAGAGAGCATTCCCATCTGCTCAACGAGGTGCAAAACTCGAGCCAATTCAAGCTATACAAGATCGACAGGGATGTCAAGGTGGCATTCATGGTCACCGACAAGCTGATCTCCCTGGGCCTTTTTGGATCGGATGGAACCTACGATATGCTGAGCGATCTGTTCTGCTACGGAGAAAAGGCCAAGAACTGGGGCATGGAACTATTTGAATACTATCGGAATTTGTCCGCGCCGGTAGCTATCAAATTGTGAGCGCTAATTTTATCGGTTTTTTTAACCTGCTACTGGACTCTTGACCTCATTATGCTTCATATGTCACAGCGCTACTGTTGAGCTTCCCGGCCTGCCTTGCAGCCTTGCCTTCTCCCCCTGAGCAACGACGATCACGGCAAGAGCGAGGTCGAAAACTAGGCACCCATGCTGTCCGGGATGCGCTTCGATAATTGCACCAAATACTCTCCGTGAGCCCATTCATCTCCAGCATGGAAGTCCTCACCGCTAGCCGCAATGCAATCGAAGACGTAGATGGATGCGATAGCTGCGCTGTACAGTCGCCCTTTATCTCCGGCACCTCTTCAAGATCTCGGGATCTATTGTCTATGGCTTTCCTGTGATGCCTTCCCCCACCCGTTATTCCTCCTCCCATCTCCTCGTTCCCGAGGGCTTGAGGATCTTCTGGGCATCTCCCCTGAGAAGCATGTTGGTCAGGGCGCTCAGCGAGCACAAAGTGCCGCGCCCTTCCACCTCCTGGCCCGGGATCCTGGCCACAATGCCGCCCTCGGCCGAGATCTCTATCTCTGTGCCTATCTCGCTCAGCCGGTGCAGGATAATGTTTCCCGTAGCCCCCATGGACTTCTCCATCCAGCAGTGCTTGAAGGGGCAGAGGTTGCAATAGGTCTTGAAGAGCTCCGCACTGACCTCAGGCACCAGGCCTGCGACTATCTCCGCCTTGGCCGTGCCGTAGGCCATACAGCAGCCGCGGACGTTTTTGGCCAGGATCTCATCTCCCCTGGCCAGTGTCACCTTGACTGCACCCCCCCTGACCTGATAGCGGTTCTCGATGCTCTCTTCAAACTTCTTTTTGCCAGTGTTGGGCCTGTCCTTCAAAGCCTCCTTAATTCTCTCCGCCAGAAGAGGCGTCCTGGCTGCGCCGATGGCCACGGCGCAGGTGGGGCAGTAGGAGGTTGGCGACTCGGCTATGATCTTGCCGTCTTTGTCCAGGAAGGTGGCCACGACGCCCAGGCCTTTTCTTCTGATCAGCGTTCTCCCGCCCAGCTCTTTGACGGCCATCAGGGCCAGGGCCGCGGCGGTCAGCACCCGTCCGTAGCCCTGCAGCTCTGCAGTCAGCCTTATGTCCTCCCCGGAGTTTATGCCCTCCTTCAAGAGCTTTTCGGCCACCTCGGGAAGGATCAGACCGGCATCTACCTCTGCTGCCAGCACCGCCGGAGACCAGACTACCCCGAAGCCCTCTCCCACGACATTGCCCTGGTCGTCGAAGATTTGGGCCAGAATGCCTCCCGGCCGCTCATAGGCCACGATCCGGCCTTTCGCGCGGCAGATCTCCTCTGCCACGGCATGGCAGATGCCGCAAGCGCCCTCGCGGGGTCGGACGGCGTCTTTGACGGCTTCGGCAACCTCCTGCTTGAAGGTCATCAACGTTTAGGTAGAGAGTTCATGATCTATAGGCTTTTCCGGAAAAGGGGGACCCTTGAGCTGCTCGACCTCTGAGAAAACGGCCAGAGTGCCCTTCTAAATCCAAAAATGACATCCATGATTTTGCCAGCATGTAAACACATTGAATCTGCAATATGCAGCGATCAGTTCTTATCGTTGCTCTGCCATATATCTGCATATGGTGACCAGCCGATGAAGGACGAAGAGATCGAGATGTACGGCCGCATGGCTGTGGCCCTGAACATCCTGGAGGGCTGCCAGGAGTTCGCCGCCCTGATCCCGGAGGTCAGGACCAACCTGGTCTACGCCCGGCCTGGCGCCAGGACCCGCTATGAGGTCCTGGGCATAGACGGACGCATTACAGTCGTAAACGGTTTCCCCACGGCCGCGGGCAAGCCCAGGTTCGGAGCCTCCAGCCACATGGCCAGGCTGATAGTGGAGATGGGAAAGGCCGACACTTCCGTAAGAGCGGGCATAGACTTTGCCAATGATCCCGGACTAGCGAAATGGTTAGAGGACTACTGCCAGGCCAGAGGCTGGACCTTCAGCGTCATTGACCGCAGGAATGAGCCGGTGGAGATCAAGGAGACTGAAGGCGCCTCCATGCCCTGGAAGGTGCAAGAAGCCATTCGCGCCGCGGGCGGCCGGGTGCCCAGGATATTCTACGAGACTGGAGCCGTTGGGAAAGAGCCGGTATCCGTTCTGGTGGGCAAAGATCCCATAGAGGTGGCAGAGGAGATCGGCAAGATAGCGAGGTCGTATCATGCCCGACGGTAAGATCGGAAAGATTGACCTGGAGACCTTCACGAGCTTCTTGCTCCAGCGCCTGGGAAAGAAGGATGCTAGCGTTCTGGTCCCGCCGCAGACTGGCGTGGACGCTGGGATTGTCGACCTGGGATCGGACCAGGTCTTGATTGTGGCCGAGGACCCCATCTTCGCCGTTCCCGGCCAGCCCCTGGATATGTTCGGCTGGTATACTGTTCACATTGGCGCCAGCGACGTGGCAGTGATGGGTGTAAAGCCCAGATACATGACCTACACCCTCCTCATGCCCCCGGAGACGAGCGTGGATGATTTCAGAGCAATCGTGGACGCCATTCATGAGGCGGCAGTGGAGCTTGAGATCGCCATCGTGGGCGGGCATACGGGCTACTATCCGGGCTTTGCCGCCCCCACCATAGGCGGAGTCACAGTCTTCGCTACAGCCCGCAAAGGTGCCTACGTCACACCCGCTGGTGCCAGGCCAGGGGACGACGTCCTTCTCACCAAAGGCCCGGCCATTGAGACGGCTGGCATACTCTCAGTGATAAGGGAAAAAGAGCTGCTGGAGAGATATCCATCCGCGCTCGTGGAGAAGGCCAAAGCGCTCTGCCGGCAGATGACTGTGGTAAAGGATGCACTGCTGGCCATGGAGGCTGGAGGCGTGACCTCCATGCACGACGCCACCGAGGGCGGTGTTTTGGGGGGGCTCTTTGAGATAGCCAATGCCAGCGGAGTGGGCATGGAGATCGACGAGGCCTCCTTCGTCTATCCCGAGGAGGTCAGGATGGTCTGCGAGGCCTTCGGGATTGATCCCGTAAAGGCTATTGCGGAAGGCTCTCTGCTCATAACCGCCGGACCCGCGCATTCCGGGGAGATCTTGAGAAGGCTGAAAGGAGAGGGAATAGAGGCCTCAGTTATAGGAAGGGTTACGGGGGATAAAAGCGCCAGAATTATGAGGCGCCTGGATGGAAGAGCGGCTCGCCTGGAGATACCAGAGCAGGATCCCTTCTGGCCGGTATTCTTCGAGGGCGTAGGGAAGATGTAAGGCCCGAGACCCGAAAGGGGCTGCATGTCTTTGGGCGGGAGCCCTCCGGGACCCTCCTTTTCAGAAAAACATTTTCAAATTTTTATTCTGGATGATTATTTCTACTATTGAGCTCTCTTCTATTTTCGTCTTTGTTTCTCGAGCCAGCGGGTCAAAGGTGTTTTATTGAAGATCAGGACTGTAGACGAAGATCGGGCAGGAGAGGAGATGGATGCTCTAGTGAAACTTGATCGGCAGATGGCATATATTCCGGGCGAGATTCATATCTGAACAGCCCTCCCATAACAATTGTGATGCCAAGGGCCAAAGCGGAAAAGAGGATAAAATGAGATGAAATCACCTTGCGAGGTAATAGTCTGGGATGTGCTGCCTAGCATCAGAGCAGCCATCGCCGAAGAGCTGGTCAGAAGGGGGCTCTCTCAGAAGGAGGTCTCCTCTATTCTGGGAATCACTCCTCCAGCCGTCTCCCAGTACGTCTCCAAGAAGAGGGGCTATAACATCGAGTTTGGAGAAGAGGTCAGAGAGGACATTGCCAAGCTGGCCGATGAGCTCGTCGACAAAAAGGTGGACAACCTGGTGGAGAGGATGTGCGAGATCTGCCGGGCGGTCCGGGACGACGACAATGCCTGCAAGATTAGCCGGTGCAAGCGAGGCTAAGGCAAATCTTAAGCATGACTTCTCTTGCATGCTCGAGATGAGCATTAGTCCTCTGATCGAGGATACAAGTTCTTCCGCTGAAATATGGCCATCTGCAAAGACATGAGCAGCTCAGAAAAGCTGCAGGATCTGAAAGATAAGCTCGCCAGGAAAGGATGTATCCTAGTGTCCTTTTCTGGGGGCGTAGACAGCAGCCTCCTGGCCAAGGTGGCCAGTGACCTCCTGGGAGAGAAAGCTCTCTGCGTTCTTTTGGATTCGGCGACCCTGCCCAGAAGCGAGCGAAAGGCTGCAGAGGAGCTGGCCAGATCCATGGGCCTGAACCTTCTGGTGGCCGATGGCTCCGCCATCATGGAGAGCGAAGAGTTCACCCGGAATCCCTTCGGCAGATGCTACATCTGTAAGAAGGGCTCAAGCAAAGTCCTGAAAAAAATAGCTGAACAGAGGGGGATAGGCTGCATCGCTGACGGCGCAAACCTCTCCGATCTCCAGGATTACAGGCCGGGGATGCAGGCCAGCGATGAGGAGGGCATCTGGCATCCTTTCGCCGAAGCCGGAATTACCAAGGAAGACATCCGGAAGACGGCCAGGGCCATGGGCCTCCCCTTCTGGAACAAGCCCTCTTCGGCCTGCCTGGCCTCGAGAATACCTTACGGCGAGAGGATAACGGAGGAGAAGCTACAGCGGGTGGAGGAGGCCGAGGAGCGCCTCAAAAGCATGGGATTTGGGCAGCTCAGGGTGAGGGCCCACGGAAAGCTGGCCAGAATAGAGCTTTCGCAGGAGGAGCTGAAGAGGGCTCTGGCCTGCAGAGAGAGGATCGCCGAGACGCTAAAGGCCTTGGGATTCCAGTACATAACCCTGGACCTAGAGGGCTTCCGGAGCGGGAGCATGAACGAGGTCCTATGAATGTCGATGCCATAAGACAGGATTTTCCCATCTTGAAGGATTTGATATACCTGGACAGCGCCTCGACCAGCCTCACCCCGGAGCCGGTTTTAGAGGTGGTTTTGGATTACTACCGCCATTACAGAGCCAATGTGGGCCGGGGAGTCTATCGCTCTGCAATGCTGGCCGAGCAGAGGTATAGGGAAGCCCACCGCAAGGTAGGAGATCTGATCGGCGCAAAAGTTGGCACTCTGGTCTTCACCAGGAATGCCACCGAATCCATAAACATGGTGGCTGGAGGGCTAAAGTGGAGAAAAGGCGATAAAGTGGTCACCACTCTCGTCGAGCACCACTCCAACCTCCTCCCCTGGATGAGGTGCAGAGAGAGGGGAGTAGATCTGAAGCTGGTCGTGCCGGACCGGCAGGGGATGCTCTGCCTCGAAGACTTCGAGGAGGCGATAGAGGATGGGACGAGGCTGGTGGCCTTAAGCCAGCTCTCTAACGTCCTGGGAAGCGTCCTGCCTATGGAAGAGATCTCGCAGATCTGCAGAGAAAGAGGCGCCCAGATGCTGGTGGACGGGGCCCAGTCCGTTCCCCACATGCCAGTGAAGGTCAAAGACCTCGATTGCGACTTTCTCTGCTTCTCAGGCCACAAGATGCTGGGGCCCACGGGGACAGGAGCTCTGTGGATCAGAGATGAGGAAGATATCGAGCCTCTCTTGGCTGGAGGAGGCATGGTGGAAGAGGGCACCCTCCAGGGCTACAGGAGAAAGAAGGGTTTCGAGGGGCTGGAGGCAGGAAGCCCTGATGTGGCCGGGGGCATTGGCCTGGGAGCGGCCGCCGACTACCTCCTCAGGCTGGGGATGGAGGATATCCTTGCCCATGAGGCCAGGCTGACCAAAAGGCTTCTGCAAGGATTGCAGGAGATCAAAAGCGTGTGCATTTACGGACCTTTGGACCTTCAAGACAGAGGCGGAGTGGTCTCCTTCAACCTAGAGGGCCAAAATCCCCATCATGTGGCCATGATGCTCGACCAGGCGGCTGGAATCGCCGTCAGGTCCGGGCACCATTGCTGTATGCCTCTCATGAGACACTTGGGACTGCCGGAGGGCACAGTGAGGGCGTCCCTTTATCTTTACAACACTGAGGAGGAGGTGGATGAGTTGTTGCGGACCGTTGGGATGATCGCCAGGGTGGCTTGATTTAGAATTTTGGTCAAGATTTCAGCGGTATTCTGTAACCTCCAACCTCGCAAAAGGCGTCCTATTTTGCAGAGGCTAATGATTTTTTCCACAAACCGGAAGTTACGATTTTGCTTTGAGGCGAAGCAGCGTCCTTAATGTTTCAATTAAAAGGATTGCTACGGCGGTCAGGGCTTCGAGGATTTGACATTGTTGCATACACCCCGCGCACTCCTCGAGGTTTCTCTAGTATCGGCCCATCAATTCTTATCTCGCAGCCTAATACCTAATTCTTCTTTTCCTATTACAGCAATCGCTCTTTATCTTGGCATTGACCCTGATATCGCCTTCTAGTTATTGGATGCCATCGCAGTATATCGGATGTCATCGCAGTCTGGAGGCGCCATAAATATAAGCGGCCACGATCCTATCTGGGGAGGAGATCTGCGAGAGAGCTGGTCGAGGCTCCGATCCTGGAGATGGAGGATAGTAGCGTGATACCATTATGTGCCGGATGCTGGAAGATGCTCGCCGTATCCGATTTTCCGCGATGCCTGGAGTATCCCGAAGGAATTCCAGAGGAGTATTGGTACGGAGAGGTTCGGTGCGAGAAATTTGAGATGAAAATTTAAAGTTTGAGGA
>Ga0315273_10014341_pt1 | contig 10210 bp, 10 predicted proteins | sample YL17G02_0_MG_FD_205753 | JGI IMG/M metagenome (GOLD analysis project Ga0315273, IMG submission 205753) | Sediment microbial communities from Yellowstone Lake, YNP, Wyoming, USA - YL17G02_0 | ecosystem: Environmental > Aquatic > Freshwater > Lake > Sediment | place: USA: Wyoming | collected... | reverse complement strand
TGGTTGATGTTCCTGATAATGAGAGCAGAAAGAAAATATTTGAGGTTCACACAAAAAATGTACCAATTTCTTCAGATGTAAATCTTAATGAGCTCGTAAAATTAACCGAGGGTTTTGTGGGGGCAGACATTGAGAGTTTAGTTAGAGAATCTGCAATGAATGCTTTGAGAAGAGACATAAAAGCTAAGACTGTTACGAAGAAAGATTTTGATGAGGCGTTGGCTAAAGTTAGACCTTCTGTCTCAAGTGATAGTGCAAAGAAGTACAAGAAGCTTGAAGATCATTATTTGAAGAGTGCAAAAGCAGGAATGGAAGTCGGTCCAATTTATACGGGATAAACTTGCTAAAAGCTCTAAATATTACTATTATATAATTACAACACTTTAGAAAGGTTTAAATATAATTCCAGTGTAGGTTTTTTAGAGTTTAAGGCACAAAATGAACACGCAAATCCCAAAGGATACTAGCCCTAACGATGCTATAATAAGACCTAAGTCTTTTTTGAAAAGAGCTTTTAATTATATTGTTGAATCACCAATCATTACTAAAGTTGTTTTTCCTTTAGTTGTATTGGGGGGAATAGCAGTTGGGGGTTATGTAATCAACAAGATTGATGAGAAGCACAATAGCGCTATGACGACGGTTGCTGGGCATATCGAGCATGTTGATAATGAGATTAAAAATATGAGAAAGGACAGCGAAGCTGGACTTCTTAATTTAGAAGATACAGTTAAAATTACAATAACTGACGGCTCTTTGATAAGGCAGCGACTTGACAATTGTGAAGCAGCTATCAGCGAGACCAACAAAGTGGTTTTGGATCTTCATGGCGGGATCAAAGATTGTATTGATAAGGTGGAAGGGATAAGCACAACTATCAAATCTAATTATTTAGATTTAGGAAATGTCGTTTCGGAAACTAATAATTCTCTATATCTGCTTAAAGGAGGCATTACTAACCTTAATAAAAAAGTTGATGGCGTTGTCAAAAAAACTAATGAGGTCGTAGGCAATGTTAATAGGGTTGGTAAGAAAGTAAAAGACTTGGAGGAAAAACTTGGTCTCAAGGAAAATGGCCAAAGTGTAGAAGAAATACAACCTATTTCTGATCCTGTTTCTGACACCAAGAAAAGCCCAACTAGTGATTTTACTGCTCGATTAGGGTTTGGCAGTGGAATCGAGGGGAGAGCTGATTTAGATGTTATAGGCAAGGATAGAGGGTGGAATTTAAGTTATTTGGGCGGAGATATAAATTCAGAATTAAAATCTGGAGACGATTATACTAAGAAGTTCGGGGCTATAAAGTTTGAATTATGGGGCGTTGGAGATAATAGATTAAAGATTGGATTAATCAAAGGAATTGAGGAAGAAAAAATAATTAGCAATTCAAGTGATTATTCAAATCATCCTCTAGAAACAGAACCTTTTGAGCAATGGAATTTTGAAAGCCAAAAGGAAGAAAATACAACAAGATTAACTTCGATTACTGGAGATAAATATTTCAAGGACGGAAAATTAAATGTTCTTGTTGGATATTCTGACAATACCAAGACGACAAAGAACAAGTATGACATAGACACGTTTGTAACATTCAGTAACCCATCAATTCTTCCGTTTAATTCTTCAACAGACGTAAAAACAAAAACAATTTTGGATGAAAGAACTCTCTTTAGTAAAGTAATATATAATTTTGGCAATTTTGAACTAGGAGGAATTGCAAAGAGCAAGAGTCTAGATGTCAAAGCAGATGTAGATGTTGATGGAAGTCCTGCTGGTTATTATCATGATGAATATAAAATGAGCTCTCTTGGGGCATCTTTTATTCATAAAGCCAAAGATGCATCAAGAAGTGTGACATTTATTAAGAATTCTGGTGATGATGTTATAGGAAAGAATAGATACAGTTATGACATTACTTTAGTTAATGAAGAAGGGGGCGGGATTGGGGGCGGAAAAGATAGTAGTGGAGAAAATTATGGATGTTTTGCGCTCTCGTTATGGGGGGATAAGCCTTCACAAAATACTACAGAAATTTTAAGAAAAAGGCAGGACGATAGAATCTATCCTGAGCGTTTGCTCCCTAATCAGAGATTTTTCAATCTTTATGACATCCTTCCAAATTCTGATAATAATGGGATGACAATATTTGGTGAGAAAGGAAAAGGCAAAAACTATACTGCTGGAGCATTTTATAATTATAAAGATGAGTTTTATGTCAAGGGATTGCAAGAGATAGTTGACGAGGATAAAAATTTATATTTTGAGATTGGAAGAAATAACTTCGGCTTTTATAACCATAATGAGAAGAATCCAGGGTTTGATAAAGCCATTAATACAACTGGATTTGTAGTCAGGAAAAAATTTTAAAATGAAAATGATAAATAAACTATTTGTTGCGATGTTCGCGATGATTTTGGTTAGCTTTGCTTTTACTAGTGCAATAACTTTGCCTCCTCAAATTTTGCTTAGTGCAAGTCCTAATCCGACTACATCTATCCAATCAACAATAACCGCGGTTGGCATTGATTTAAGCGGCTCTGGCATTGAGTATGTTAGAATTTATGAGGATGGCGTTATGGTCAAAGAGTGTCAAGGGAGTTCTAGCTGTGTTTTTATTGCAATTCATACAACTTGGGGAGTGAGAAGTTATTATGCAACAACTGCAGACAACAAAGGCGGAACGGCAGTTTCAAGCACGACAAATGTTGACTTCCAAAATACGGCTCCTGTCTTGAATCCGATAGGAACTCAGAATGTTAATGAGAATGCCACATTGACATTTACAATAAGCGGATATGATTACAATAGCGATCCTATGACATATTCAACCGGCGTGTTGCCGACAGGGGCTGCATTTAATGCAACAACTAGAACGTTTGATTGGACGCCTAGTTTTGCGCAAGCAGACAGCTATTTTGTTACGTTCACTGTAAGTGATGGTTCATTATCTAGCTCTGAAGTTGTTCAGATAAACGTTATCGATGTTCTTATTGCAGATACAGTTCTTCCTTCGGTGCAATTTGTCTCTCCTACAGAAACGTCTGGTTCAATAATATCAAGAAATTACATTCTTGCAAATGTTACAGCTTCAGATTCTGACTCTGGATTGGCAAGCGTAACAATTGACCTTTATAATTCAACTATGAATTTAATCAGCAGTGCAACATCAAATACCGCACCATTGTTATTCAACTTCTCAAACTTGTCTGATGGAATTTATTATTTCAATGCAACGGCACAGGATAATGCGGGGAATTATAATTCAACTGAAACAAGAACTGTAACAATCAACTCAAGCTATACTGGCGGAGGCGCTGAGGATGAAGATGACGACGATGATTACGCGGTCAGAATTAGAACAGTTAACAATGATGATTTGGTTAAAGGGTATTACATCTCTATGAATGTTGGTGACAGACTCAAATTTAACTTCTGCGGCTCTCCTTATTACATAAAACTAAGCGATGTAGATGTAGATGACGACAATGCGGCATTTATGCTGACTCCTGGAACAAATGGATTTGTTTTGAAGGAAGGAACAAGCGAGAAAATCGATTTGGATTCAGATTCGATTTACGATATCCTATTCAGATTGGAAAGCACAAGCACAAACAGGGCAAGAGTTTACATAAAGAAAACTTCTGATTTGTGTTCTGGAGAATTAAGAGAAAGTACAACTGATTTAACAAGTATTAACTTTGAGAAGCTTTTGCCGAGAGAGGAAAAATCTAATCTTTCATATGTTGCAGGATTCTTGCTAATTGGAATATTGCTTTGCATCTTGATTACTATACTTAATTCTATGGGCACGTTTAGAAAAAGATAAAAATGGCAGATGAAACACAACCTAAACATGAAAGAAAAATGGGTTTGATTAGGAAAGTTTTGATTTATGCCCTGGTGGGTACAATGACTGCGATTGGGGGTTTTCTTTATGGGAAATATTCTAGAGGGATTAAAAATCTTGCAATAAGAGATTTGAATGGTGACTATAACAAAGCGGATATGATTATCACTCATAATGATGGAAATAAAGAAGCTTTTATTCAGCAAGATAATGGCTCTTATATAACTTGGGGCGAAGCTCGCAGAAACATGTATAAGTCAATTGATGATACTGTTAAGAAAATAGAGGATGAAATTAAAAAATAATTTTTAAATTGTTGTGATAGTTTTTTTATCTTTCTCAAGCACGATTGTCTCTTCGGCCTGAGCTACTTTTCCATTACCTGCTTCGATTAATTGGGGGTAATTATGCAGAATTCCTGCTTCTTCAATTCTTCTGAGTGCTAAAAGCCCTCTTGCACCAAATTTTTTATAGATCCATCTTGCGCAGAACGGCAGTGTTTGGTATTCTTCATAAATAAATGCCAAGACTTCTCGGGCAAAGGCGTCTCGGACTGGCAATTCTTTTTCAAGCCTATAGATTCCAGAAGGCTTTCCGTCTCGTACTCTTCCTAATCCCTTTGTAGAGAATGGTTCAATCGCATAAGTTCCTTCTTCAATCGTTTTTTCTTGAGAATTGTCCATGTTTGGGATGGTAATTCCAGCATGAAGGCTATACTGCTCCATTGAATGCCCCGAAAGATTTTGAATTGGCATAGCTCCTAGGGATTTTATTGCTTTTTCTATTGCTGCGCCGACTGCTCTTATTTTAACTCCAACGTTTAGTGTTTTGCATCCTTCATCTAAGCCTTTTTCTGCTGCAGCTATTAGTTTTTTGTTTTCTTCTGAATTTTCCAAGTCAACTGAGAATGCAGAATCTGCGAGATATCCATCAATTTGCACTCCAATGTCAACTTTCAAAAGTCCTTGCGCTTTTCTTGTATCATTAAACAATGGGGTATCATGGGCGGCGATTTCGTTTATTGATAGATTTGTCGGGAAGGCAGGTTTTGCTTTTAATTCTAGGATTTTAGATTCAATCTTCTCTGCTATTTCAAGAAGAGGAACATCTTTCTTGATTATTTCTCTGGCATATTTTTTAACTTCCGATGCAATTTTGCCTGCTTTGATGTACTTTTCATGTTCTCCATTATCAGATTTTGCTTCTTTCTGGGCCTTAGAATTAATTGATGTCTCCTTTGGCTTTGTTGATAGTGCTTTGGCTAGTGAGTGAGCCTTAGATATCTTATCAGTGCCTCGTCCGGTTGCTCCGCCGTATTGTTTTTCAGTCATGGAAACATTGAGAACGAGGGGTTTATAAAATATTTGAATTGATGAGAATTACTTTTGGCAATTACTTTCTTGTTTTTTCTTCGACTTCTTTTCTTCCATTTTCGAGCTCTTTAACTTGCTCTTTATCTTCTTTTAAAAGCAAAGCCTGGAATTCTCCCATATGGGTTTTTTCTTCCTTTGCAATGTCTTGAAGCATCTTTTTTATGTTTGCATTGTCTGTCTTTGCCGCAAGCTGCTCGTATAAACTGACTGCATCTAATTCAGCTATCATTCCAACGCGGAGAATTTCTTTATTTATGTCCTCTTTTTTTACTTTGTTGAGGTCTATTGGTAATTCCGAAAGCATAATGATTATTAGATTACATTGTTTTTATAGGTTTTGCTTTTCAGCAAGATATAAAAATGCATTGTTTCTAAATATTATATGAATAAAAAGATAAACAAGTGGGTGCTGATTAGTATTATCTTAGCAGTATTGCTTGTTAGCTTGTTAGTTTATATTGGGGTAAGGAATTACAAGGAAGCAAGGGAAAACGAAAGAAATGAAATATTTTCGCAGGGTGTGCAATATGCTGTTGCGCAGATAATGCAATCGGGAGCGGATTGCCAGCCTGTTGATGTCTATATTCAAAACGAGACGATGCAATTTATTGATGTTTCTTGTTTGAGTACTAATAAATGATTAAGGTCCCGGGAAAAATATTTTTTACAAAAGGAGTTGGGGTTCATAAAGATAAACTGGCTAGTTTTGAGCTTGCTTTGAGAAATGCAGGAGTAGAAAAGTGCAATCTTGTTTACGTTTCTTCAATTTTCCCTCCAAATTGCCAGATAATTTCAAAAGATGAGGGTTTGAAATTATTGCAAGTGGGAGAAATTACTTTTTGTGTTATGGCAAGAAACGAGACTAACGAGCCAAATAGACTAATTTCTGCAGCCATCGGATTGGCTGTTCCAAAGGATAAGGCTCAATATGGGTATCTATCAGAACATCATACTTTTGGCGAGAAAGGTGAGATTTCCGGAGAGTATGCTGAAGATTTAGCGGCTACTATGCTGGCTACAACTCTCGGAGTGGAGTTTGATTCAGAAAAAGCGTGGGAAGAAAGAGAACAAATTTACAAAGCTTCCGGGCAAGTGTTCAAGACAATGAATATTTGCCAGTCTGCAGAGGGAAATAAAGATGGGCTTTGGACAACTGTTATATGTGTTGCTGTTTTTTTGGAATAAATTTGATGGACTATTTGTTTATGATTTGCGGTGGTGGGAAAATCTGAGATGGCACTTTAAGATATATTATTAAACCTTTAAGTTTTATTTATGAAATATGGAAATAAAAATTAATTTTCAAAAAGAAAAGTTAGGATTATATTCTGAGAATAGAATTAAGAAAGTTTGGAATAATCCTCAAATAGTTACGACTTCTGTAAAACCTACAATAGTAAAAGATGGAAATAAAAAAGTTCTCCAATTGGGTTTTTCAAAAGGTAAATATGGCAAAGAAGACAAAGCAAGTTGGCATATAAATTTTAAAAAGAGTTATGAAGTTTTATACTGTCATTATAAGGTAAAGTTTGAGAAGGGTTTTGACTGGAAACTTGGAGGAAAATTGCCAGGATTTGGTGGAGGAGACAAACCGGGAGGAGGAAGGCAATCTAAGGAAGGGTTTTCCTCAAGAGTTATGTGGCGCGAAAAAGGAACAATGCATCAATATGTCTATTATCCAGAAAACAATGCTCATTACGGAAAAGGTTTCTGGTGGCATAATCTGCGCTCTAATAAGATGGAACAATTGAAATTCAAACCGGGTAAATGGCACACCATAAAAATGAAAATCAAAATGAATAACAACTGGAAAGACCCAGGTCATATAATCTCATGGCTTGATGGAAAACTCGCACTTTACCAGTACATTGATCTAAGAGAAAAGAATACAAAAGAGTATGGAATTGAGTCATTTATTTTTGCAGTATTCTTTGGTGGTGATGACAAGAGTTTTGCTCCAAGGAAAGATTGTAAGATTTATTTTGATGATTTTATAATTTCTGATAAAGATATTAAATAACTTAAAAGTGCCCTCTCCAATAGGGGGTGGTTTTAAAAATCAAAAAATAGCCTCAATAATGCTGAGGCGCGAAGCGCCGACTGCGCCGAGCATGATTTATTTTTTGCTGTGAAAACGACGCTTAATGAGGATTGTGCGAATGAGTGAGAGTAGATGTCTATTTGGTGCGCGGATTTTTTAGTTCTTTATTTTAACTTATTAATGCCGTTTACTTTTCCAAGTTTGGTTTTTATTGTTTTAAGGTCTTTTTTAGAAATGTAATTGTATAGGATGATTTCAGTCTTTTCTTCTTTCACGAGTCTCGCTTGCCTTTTCAGTCTTTTGACTACTTTGCTAAACCCAATTTCGCCAAAGAATGGAATCCAAAATGCTCTCATTCTTTTGTTTACCATCTGTTGGAATTTTTCCCATATCCCCTTTTCTTTCAATGCAGTGACAGTTTTCTTTATTCTTTTAGGGGGTACTTTTGACATTTCATCACTTGCCTTAATTATCGCCAGAATAGGATTTTGCTTAACATAATCCAAAAATTTCTTAAAGTAACCTTCATAATCTTTTTTCCACACGCCGCCTATCTTTCTTTTAGACCAGCTCATCCCATCAACATAAAAAGCAACCTTCTCCCCAAATTTGCTTTTAACTTCAGACAATTTTATCCCGCAATCTTCAACCACATCATGTAATAATCCTGCTGAAACTGCCTCGCCCTCTTGTTTCCATTTCGCCAATAAATACCCAGCATATGCCGGATGATTGAAATAAGGTGCCTTGTCCATTAATTGCCCCGTATGTGCTTTTTCTCCTAAAATGTATGCCTTTTCAATAAGTTTGCTCCTGCTTTCTGAGAAATTTCCTTGTTTTTTAATAGAATTTATAGTCTTAAGTTTTTTCACAGCCCCCATAAGTAAAATACTCAAGGCTTATTTATAAACGGTTCGGAATTCTGGGTCGATTCGTTGGGGTGTGGTCGGGGGTATGCAAATCATAAACCTACAAAACTGCCGTCAATTACGTTTAAACATTATTAAGCGCGATATTATTTAGGCCTTCTTTTCGTCGTCCCGTTTAAACGTAGCGAGAAGGAAAGATTTTCGAATTGCGAAGCAACCTCCAATTTAGTTTATAATATCAAGAGGCAAACTAAAGGTTCATTTAACAGCACTTGTACGAATGTTGGGAAGTTAATCTTTTTTTTCTTTTAGAAATTTGCTAAGCGCTTGGATATCTCTTGTTATTTTTTCACCCAAGTCTTTTTTTGGAGTGCTGCCTATATCAATTTCGAGGCAAAAGTCTAAACAAAGGGGGTTTTCAGGACTCTTTTGGCAGCGATAAAATGTTATGCACTGCCCATTATAATTTGTGTATACTTGGATGCCATGTCTTTCATATCTTTCTTTGGGGGGTTCTTCACTTATTCTAAATTTTTCTTCGATGCTTCTCTCGCTTTTTTTATCCCATTTGTTTTCTTCAAGGTATTTCTTTAGGGTATTTACAATTTCAGTAAAATTTTCTTGTTTCTGCCAATCGGTCCATAATGTGATATAACCCTTGTTATCCATTTAATTTTATTTGGATTAATTAACTTATAAGAATTCTTGTTGTGGAATATACTATCTAAAATAACTTTGATTGCTTCGAGCCCTTTTCTATTTCTTCGACTGATTTTCCTAGGAGAATGAGGATTTGATTTGCAATCGGGGAGATTTGCTTTTCTATATAATGATCATAATCTATTTTGTGCTTTAGTTTTTGGATAGGTTCAGGACCTTCCTTAGTAATGTAATATTCGATTATGCTCGATTCTATCTTATCGAGCAATCTGGCAGCTTTAACATGAGGAGGGGTCATCTTTGTGTATTCATCTAACGCTTTTCTTATCGATTTTCTGTAAACTAATTGAGAATCAAGCTTTCCTTCCTTTATTTTTTTGATATATGACTTAATGAAAGGTTCAATTGGCTCTTTTTTGAATAATCTCATCAAAAGTTCTTTTTGGAATTCTCGTGCAGCTTCTGTCCAGTCTCCCCTTATTGCTTCCATCCCAGTTATTTCCAATTGTTCTTTTCCGTTTACTTCTACGAGCCCGGCATATCTCTTTTTTGCTGCTTTTTCGATTTCGCCTTCTTTTGCTTTCATTCTTAGCTGCGGGAATACCATCGATATGTATTGTTTGTCGAATTGTAGCTCAAGATATGAGCTTCTTTGGTGGTGTTTTTTTACATAATCTTTATAAAAATTACTAATGTAAGTTTCTAACTCTTTTCCCAGCTCGTTTGCTTTGTTTTTTTCAAGATTTGTCTCAACAAAAATGGAGTCCGTGTCTTCATAGAGAACTTTGTAGCCTTTTTCTTCAATTTTCTTTGCGGTGGTCTGTAAAATCCATTTTGCATAAGAAGTTATCGCATTTCCCATGTTTAGATTGAAATATCTGCAGTTTGGGCTCCCTAGGACTCCCCAGAAAGAGTTCATTATAGTTTTAATTGCATAATTTGCAAGCTCATTCTTATCTTTTTTTAGTTTTTCTCGTACAATGTGCAATCTTTTAATTATATGAGGAAGAACTCCTTCATCATTTCTAAAGAATTCGTGATTTTGAGATTCAATAGGATTTTTTTCTTTTTTAAGCTGTTTCTCATCTAGGTGCGAGGCTGGGTCTATGTTAAACGTGCATAATATAGAAGGGTAAAGAGATTTGAAATCTAAAACTAGAACGTTATTGAATATTCCGGGTCTTGAAGAGAAGACATAACCTCCTCTCAATCTTTCTTCTTTCAATCCATATCTTGTTGTTGGAGAGACGAGATTTCTTTTTCTCGCTTCTCTTATATATAATGAGTCAAATGATGAGATAGATGACATTATTCTATCTAATTGCATTCCTGTAAGTTCAGATCTCGTTATGGCCAAGTCGATTGTTTTTGTTTTTTCTAGTATTTCATAGACTAATTTGCAGTCGTTTAAGTTATAGTC
>Ga0315273_10014339_pt1 | contig 10211 bp, 7 predicted proteins | sample YL17G02_0_MG_FD_205753 | JGI IMG/M metagenome (GOLD analysis project Ga0315273, IMG submission 205753) | Sediment microbial communities from Yellowstone Lake, YNP, Wyoming, USA - YL17G02_0 | ecosystem: Environmental > Aquatic > Freshwater > Lake > Sediment | place: USA: Wyoming | collected... | reverse complement strand
CGGGTCGCCGACCTCGTCCGGCGTCACCAGCCATGGCCCGAGCGGTCCGTGGGTGTCGAACGACTTGCCCATCGTCATCGTCGGCGTGCGGCGCTGCCAATCGCGCACGCTGACGTCGTTGGAGATCGTGAAGCCCGCGACGACTTCGTGCGCGCGCTCGCGCGGCACGTGGCGGCAGCGGCGACCGATCACGAACGCGAGCTCGCCTTCGTAGTCGAGGCGGTGTGAGACGCGCGGCAGATGGATCGGCGCGCCCGGACCGATCACGCAGGTCGATTGCTTGTTGAAGAAGAGTGGTGCCTCGGTGGCCTGGTAGCCGGCGGGCCGCGCCTCGGCGATGTGATCGGCGTAGTTGAGACCGATCGCCAAAAACTTCGGCGGGCGGCGGATCGGCGCCTCGAGACGCAGTTGCGCAAACGGAATGCGCGGGGCCGCGGATTGCTCGGCGCGACGCGCTGCTTCGAGCGCGTCGGGGCCCGCTTCGAGCAGCGCAATCATCTCGCGCGGCAGTGCCGGCAACACCGCGGCAAGATCGACGATCTCGTCGCCGACGACGCAGCCGACCCGCGTTGTGTCCGCGTGGGTGAAGGTGGCGAGTCTCATTGTTTATCCCGCGCTGCCTGTGCGCGCAATGCGACGAGTTTGGGCCGCAACTCGGCATCGAGCGGTCCACGCAGCAGCACCGCGCGCTCCAGCGCCTCGATCGCCTCGGCGATTTCGCCGCGCACGCGGTGCGCCTCGGCGATGTCGCGCAGGTCCATCTGGGTATGGCGAGGCGTCTTCGAGGCGCGCGCGACGAGGTCGCCGGCCATCTCGCGGATCAGCGCCTGGAAGCGCGGTGTGGTGCGCACGGCTTCGTAGGCCCGGTTGTTCTGCATGTCGCCGTAGTAGTCCCAGCCGCGCGCTCGCGACGCTTCCAGTTCGGCCAGGGTGCGATCGAGGTCGCCGGCGAGCGCCGCTCGCCGCGCCGCTAGCAGATGCGCGGGAACGCCGTCGGGCCAGCGCCGCGCTGCGTCCGCGAGCACGCGATCTTCCGAGACCCAAAGTGCGGTGCGCGCGTGACTCCAGACGCCGAAGCCGAGACACAGGGCGACCGCAGCGGCGGCGGCGGCACGCGCAGCGACGGCGCGTCGCGCCGGATCGCCGATCGCGTTGCCGAGTCGCGCACCGGCGAGCAGCACGCCGCCGATCAAGCCGGGCAGCATGAAGAGCAGATAGCGGTCGGCGAAGGGGTAGAGAAACGGGAAGATCTGGGACACCGGGAAGAACGCCGCCGGCCCCCACACCCACCACGCGGCTTCCCCGCGATCGCGGCGCAACGCCGCGAATGCAAGCGCGCCGATCCCGAGCGTCGCCGCGAGACCGATGAGCCACCACGGATCGAAGACCGACACGGCGGGTGGAGGCTCCTGAAAGCCGGCGACCCCAAAGCCCGTCAGTGCCATCGCCAGGTAGCGCCCCGCGAGCGCGAAGATCGTGCGCAACTGCACGGCGAGATCTGGATGGATCGGCGCGCGCGCGCCCGACGCCGACTCGTAGAAGGTGAGCAGCTGGGCGCCGGTGATGGCGGCAAAGATCAGCACCCAGCCGCCGATCCAGAGCCAGCCGCTGCGCGCGCCCGGTTCACGGCGAAACGACCACTGGCGCAACAGGGCGACCGGCAGGATGCACACGACCTGGGGTTTGGTGAGGAGCGCAAGGGCGAAGAGCACGAGCGCGAGTGGCGGCAGACGGCGCTGCAAGAGCAGCGCGCCGAAGCCGAGCGCCAGCGCGACGCCGCTCCACAACTCGCAGAGCCAGGCGACCGCCTCGACGTTCGCGGGATGCAGCAGGAAGAACGCACCGCCGAGCGCAGCTGCGACAAAGGGCAGCGAGGCTTGCGCGAGCAGCATTGCCAGCAGCCCGCTCGCGACGACGTGCACGACCACGTTGGTGAGGTGATAGGCGCGGTTCGTCGCCGCGACGGCCGATTCGTCGTAAAAGAGCTGCCACTGTAGACCGTGCAAGATGGGCCGCAGCGGGGCGTAGTTGTTGAGCGCGAGTGTGGCCTGGCTGCGCGGGTCGATCAGCTCCGGCAGCGACGCGGCCGATAGCCCGCGTACCCAGGGGTTCATCAGGTAGAGGTAGTCGTCGGAGATCGGGCCGCCCGGGAAGGATGGCGCGTAGACGGCGAAGGCCAGGCCGAAGTAGACGCCGAAGAGGACGAGCCATCGGGAGGCAGACGCGTCGCTCTTCAATTGTCTGCTCCTCGCCGCAGCCGGCGGAAGTATATCCCGGGCCCGACGGGGTATGCTGCGCCGCGAGCAGCCTGCAACAGGGGACGGGTCCGATCATCGCGCCGCGCGCTGCCAAGGACCACGCCTGCATCGAGCAATTGCAACGGCTCGGTGCGCTCGCCGTTGTCGTTGGCGCGCTGGTCGCGCTCGGCCATCGCTGCGCGTGCGCGCCCGACGTCGCGTTCCTGTTCGCGGGCAGCGACGCCGTGTGGATCACCGATACACGTCCCGTCGACGCGGTGGTGCAGCAGTACAAGCAGGCGCACGTACCGGTCGCGACCTTTACGCGGCGCTTCGACCTCCGCGGGAAACCCGCCGCCGCCGCCGTGCTTCACGTCGAGGCGGCGCGCGCCCACCGCGTGCGCGTGAACGGCGCCCTGGTGTCGACCTCCGCCGACCCGGATCCCGCTTGGCGTGCCGGGATCGACGCCGACATCGCGTCGCAGCTCCGAGCGGGCGAGAACGAGATCGCTATCGAGGTGTGGAATCCGCGCGGACCTCCGCTGCTGCGCGCGCGCTTCGAGCTGGGCGGCAAGACCATTCTTGCAACGGACGCGGCGTGGAGCGTCTCGCGCGACGGCGCCGCGGCGACGGCCGCCGTCGTGCCCGACGACACGCGCCCGCATCCGAGCGCCGCAGCGAGTCCGCGACCGGGTCGGGCATGGCGCGCGCAGTGGCCGATCGTGCTCGGCCTCTTCGCTGCAGGGGTGGTCATAGCGTTCGGCGCGGCGCCCTGGTTCGCGCGCCTGCACGCGCGACTTCCCGCGATCGCGATGGCACTCGTGCATGTCGGCTGGTGCGCGCTCTTCGCGGCCAAGTTCGAGTCGCTTCCCGTGACGACGGGCTTCGACGCCAGGAACCATCTCGCCTACGTCGAGTTGCTGCGCCGCGAGCAGCGCGTGCCGCGACCCGACGAGGGCTGGTCGACCTATCACCCACCGCTGTACTACGCCGCGGTCGCGGGACTCCAGGAGCTGTTCGGCGCGACGTCGCGGGCGGAGCGCATTGCGACCAAGGTGCCGTCGTTCGCGGCGGGACTCGGCACGGTTTGGGTGAGCTTCGGGCTGGCGCGCGCGCTGCTGCCGATGCGGCCGGAGCTGGTCGCGGTGGCGGTCCTGTTCGCCGGCGTGCTGCCGCTCAACGTCTACGCGTCCGCCTACGTTTCCAACGAGCCGCTACACGCGTTCCTGTTCGGAGTCTCGCTGCTGCTCTGTGTGCGGGCGCTGTTGCGCGCGCGCGTGCGACTCCGCGACGCTGCGCTCGTCGGCTGCGGCGTCGGGCTTGCGCTGCTCGCGAAGGTGACGGCGCTGTTGCTCGCTACGGTCGCGGGGTTCTTCCTGCTCGTGCGCAACACGGTCGTGGAGGGCGTGCGGCCGACACGAATCGCGGGGCTAGCCGCCGCCTACGTCGCGCCGATCGCGGTGCTCTGCGGTTGGTTCTACGCGCGCAGCATGCAGCTCTACGGCACGCCGATCGCCGGCAACTGGAATCTGCCGGGGATGCTCTGGTGGTCGCAGCCCGGCTTTCACACGCCGGCGTACTACCTCGGCTTCGGTGAGTCGCTGCGTCGCCCGGTGTTCTCCGGCTTCCACTCCTTTGCCGATGCGATCTACTCGAGTTTCTGGGGTGACGGCTGGATCGCAGGCCGCGCGAGCGCGGCGTTTCCCACCGAGATCTGGAACTGGGAGCTGGTCGCGATCGGCTACTGGCTCGCGCTGCCGGCGACGGTCGTGCTCGGCTGGGGCCTCGCGCGCAGTGTGCGACTGGCCTTCGCTCCTGAAGAGGGAGCGCGGCGCGCAGCGTGGTCGTTCCTGCTCGCGCTCGAAGCCGTGGTCGCGTTCGCGATGATCGCGCTCACGCTGGATCTGCCGTACTTCGGGCAGGCGAAGGCGCCTTATCTGCTCGGGCTCGTGGCGCCGCTCGCGGTTGCGTTCGCGCTCGGCGTCGATGCGTGCGATCGCGCATTGGAGAAGCGTTGCGGCGAGAGCGCCGCACGCGTCGGCCGCGCGCTGTGGCTCGCGATCGGGGCCGTCTTCTGGCTCTCGATGGCGGCCTGATGTCGCGCCGGCGTGATCCCGTCGGCGTCGGCGAGCGGCGCACCGCGCGCCAGCAGCTGCGCGGCCTGCTGCTTCGCGAGGAGATCGACTTCGAGACGCTGCGCGCGCTGCTCGGGCTCTCGGTACGCGACCTCGAAGGCGAATTGCTGCACGTCGCGCACAGCGCGCGCGCTCGCGGCGAGCAGTTGGTCGTGTCGCCGCCGCGCTGCCTCGGCTGCGGCTTCGCGTTTCGCGACCGCGAGGCGCGCCATCTGCACGCGCCGGGTCGCTGCCCGGAGTGTCGCAGCGAGCGGATCAGCCAGGCGTCGTTCCGCATCCTCGCGCGCGACCTGTCGTAGCCGCGATGGAACCCGTCGAGCAGGCGGCGTACCGTCGCGAGATGAAGCCTGGCGCGGAGCGGGGATACGCGTGGCAGTTCGCGGCGGCTGGAGTCGCGCTCTTCGCGCTCGCTGCGCGCATCCACAACGCCTTTGCCTATCCGCCGCTGCTCGACTTCGACGGGCCGGGCCACGCCGAGAACGTGCTGGCGCTACATCGCGGCGAGCTGCCTGATGTGCTCGCCTGGGGCGGCTTTCATCCGCCGCTTTACCACGCACTCGGCGCGCTGCTGTGGACGCTGCTGCCGACTTCGATCCCGGTGCACGTGACGCTCCGCCTGATCTCCGGAGCATTCGGGGCGGGCGCGGCGCTGCTTGCGTGGCGAGGTCTGCGGCGCTTCGTCTCTTCCGCGGACGCCGCGGTCGCCGCCACGCTAGCCCTCGCGGTGCCGGTCGCGACGATTGCCGGCAGCATGATCGGCAACGAGACCACCTGTGCGTTCTTCATCACCGCGGCGTTGCTGAACCTCGTCTCGATTCCGCCGGATCCGCGCGCGCTCGCCCGCCATGCGGTGGTGACGGCGATCCCGCTCTCCCTCGCGGCTCTCACGAAGTCCACGGCGCTCGTCGCGATCGCGGCAAGTGGATTGCTCTACGCGACACGCATCCGCGTCGATGCGCGGCGGGCGGCAATTGCCGCGGCGCTCGTCGTGGGGATCCCGACGGCTGCGTTCGCACCGCACGCCGTACGCGTGCTGCGCGCGGGCGGCGGATCGATGCTCTCCGTGGTCTCGGGCGCCGCGCTCGCGCAGGACCTGCGCGAAGAGATGGCGGCGCAGCCGCCCGGTGTGAGGCGCCTCTCCGACTACGCGTTCGTGCCCGCGAGCACCTGGACGGAGCCGGTCTACAGCGCGCCTGGTCTCGTGCGCTCGGTCCCCGGTCTGCTGTGGGCGAGCACCTGGGCCGACGGCCATGCACAGTTCCTGCCCGCGTCGCAGCCGCGCGTCGTGTCGGCGGCTGCGCTCACGTCGGTGGCGGGCACGATTCCTGCGACCCTCGCGCTGCTTGGGCTCGTTCGCGTGCTGCGCGACCGGCGCGCCTTCGTCGCAGCCGCGGGTCCCTTGCTGTTTCTCGCGCTGCTCTTCGTGTCGCTGCTCCGCTATACCTGGGTGATTCCATCGTTCTCGGCCGTGAAGGCGAGCTACCTGCTCTCGGCGCTCTTCCCCGCGACGCTGTTGCTGGCGCTCGGAATGGGCGGCCTCACACCGCGCTGGCGCGCGCTCGCGCGCGCCGCGGTACTCGCGGCGTCGCTGGGGATGACGCTCGTGTTCTGGTACGGCTGGTGGAGCTGACGATGCGATCGCGCGCGGCGCGGGTGTTGGCGCTGCTCGCGGTCGTCGGCTGTGGCGCTGCGCCCGACGCGCCGCAGGATGTCGTCGCGCTCTACTTCCGCAGCCTTGGGCGCGATCCGGTCCGCTCCGCCGCGCTCGTCACGCCGGCATTCCACGCGAGCCACGGCCTACGCATCAAGAGCGCCTGGACCGACGCGGCGAGCGAAGCGCAGCCGTTCCGAGCCTCGGGCGCGGAGCTGGCCTGGATGGGCGTGCAGCGGCGCCCCGAGTTCCTCGCGTACGCGCCGCGGCTCTCCGTGAGCGTCACCGAAGTGCTTCGCTACGACGCGCAGCACGCGGTCGTGACGACGCGCGTGGCGGGCCCCGGCGCGCCGTCGTTCACGCAGAGTTTCTTCTTGCTGCGGCCCTCGCCGGGCGATCCGTGGCGGATCGATCGCATTGAGCAGAAGGAACTCGTCGCCGCCAACAAGATCGCGGCCTTCGTGGCGAATCCGTCGCGGGCGGACGGTCGCGCCATGCCGCGCGCCGGTCCCTGAGGATTTCGCCATGGCGCAGGCGCGGTCCGGATCGCATCTGGCAGCTCTCGACGGGTTGCGCGGCGTCGCCGCGGCGGTCGTCGTCTTCCATCACTGGTTCAACGCGCTGGCGATGCCGCGCGAGGTGCGGCGCGTGCTCTTCGAAGGCGTGCTCGCTCCGTTCGCAAACGGACAGGGCGCCGTCGTGGTCTTCTTCATGCTCAGCGGCTATGTGCTCGCGAACTCGCTGGCGCGCGGTCGGGGTCCGATCGACTGGCCGGTGTTCTACACGAAGCGCGTGTTCCGCATCCATCCGCCCTACGTGTTTGCTCTGCTCTTCGCCTGGACCGCGAGCTTCTACTACGTGCGCGACTTCGGTGCCGAGCGCGGGCTCACGCACGTGATGTGGCAGATGGCGCAGGTGCATCTCGCGCCCGCGGAGCTGCTTGCGGCGTCGCTCTATCCGAGCGGGGCCGGCGGCCAGGTGTCGGTCGGGTGGACGTTGCGCGTCGAGATGATCTTCTCGCTGCTGCTCCCGTTCCTCGCGCTCGCGGCGCGTTGGCGGCACGGCATCCCGCTCGTTGCCGCGTCGCTCGCGACGTTCGCGCTCGACTACGCGTGGAACGATCTGTGGTACGCGGTCGACTTCGTTGCGGGCGTCGTGCTCTTCCAGCAGCGGGACGTGGTCGGGCGCGTGCTACGCCGGACGCCGCGCCTGCTGCACGCGGCGTTGCCGGCGCTCGGCGTGGGGATCCTGTGCGTGCCCCATCTGCTCGGCTGGAGTCACGCGGCCGGCGGCATCCTGGTCGCTGGTTGGGACCGCCGTGACATCTTCGTGATGGCTCCCGGCGCGGCGCTGCTGGTGGCCTGTGCCGTCGCGCTGCCGGGCTTCGCGCGCGTGTTGTCGCGGCCGCCGCTCCGCTTCCTCGGACGCATCTCGTTCTCGCTCTACCTGCTGCACGTGCCGATCCTGAACCTGCTGGCACCGCGCATCGTTTCCCCTCAAATCGCCTGGAGCGGCTTCGCGCTGTTGGTCGCGCTGGTCGCGGTGGTCGTGCCGGCATCGATCGCGTGCCACCGCTGGATCGAGCTTCCTTCCATCGCGCTCGGCAATCGCGTCTGCCGCAGCTGGGCCGCGCGACTCGGATCGCCGCCGCTCGAGTCGCACGCGGCGGACGCCGCCTGAACCCTGGCGCCGACGCCGGCGTGCGTCGGCATTTGCGCGGAGCCCGCTATTCTGCGCGGCTCGCGAAGCGTGGAGGCAGGCGGGCGATGCGGATCCTGATCATCGGCGGTGGCGTGGCAGGCCTCGCGACGGCGCTGTCGCTGTCGCGCGCTGGTCATGCGGTGCAGGTGCTCGAACGCGACGCGACGCCGCTGCCGGCGAGTCCCGTCGAGGCCTTCGAGAGCTGGCAGCGCAACGGGGCACCCCAGGTGTGGCACTCGCATGCGTTCCTCGCGCGTCTCCGGAACGGGCTACTCGCGCGCACGCCCGATGTGCTCGAAGCGCTCCATGCCCACGGCGCGAGCGACCTGCTGTTCCGCGACTACCTGCCGCCCACGCTGACCGATCGTACGCCCGCGCCGGGCGACGACGAACTGACGCTCTTCGCGTGCCGCCGCATTACCTTCGAGTGGGTGCTGCGGCGGCGCGTGCTCGCGAACCCCGACGTTTCGTGGTTGGGCGGCGCTGCGGTGGAGAGTCTCGTCGCCGAGCGCGACGCTGCGACGGGCCCGCCGCGCGTCACCGGTGTTCGCGCGACGATCGACGGCCAGTCGCAGACGCTCGCGGCGGATCTCGTCGTCGATGCCAGCGGTCGTCGTTCGCGGCTGCCGCGCTGGCTCGCGTTACTCGGCACGCCCGAAGTCGAGAAGGAAGAAGAGCATTGCGGGATTTTCTACTGCTCGCGCTTCTACCGCTTGCGGCCGGGCGCCAGCGCGCCCGAAGGCCAGGGCGTCGTCGGCGCCGATCTCGGCTACATGAAGTTCGGCATCTTCCCCGGCGATTCGGGGATCTTCTCGATCACACTCGCCGCGTCGCTCGATGACGATCCGTTGCGCGCGATCCTGCACGAGGGTCCCTTCGAAGCCGCCGCACGCGCATTGCCTGCGACACGCGAATGGATCGAGCCCGAGCGCTCCGAGCCAGTGACCGATGTACGCGCGATGGCGAAGCTGGTGAACCGCCGCCGCCGCTTTGTCCTCGACGGCAAGCCGCTCGCGCTCGGCGTCTTCGCGATCGGCGACGCAGCGATCTGCTCAAACCCGCTCTACGGCCGGGGCTGCGCGCTCGCGTTCGTCCACGCGTGGGCGTTCGAGGACGCGCTGCGCGATCACGCGGGCGACTTGCGCGGCCTCGCGCTCGCGTTCGACGAGGCGACGCGTCGCGAGATCGAGCCCTGGTATCGCGCGGCTCGCGATCAAGACCGCGAGTCGCGGGAAGTCGCCGCCGCGCAGGCGCGCGGCGAGTCGCAGGGGGCCGCGATCGGGGCGCAACCCGGGCAGGCCGTCGACCCCAAGGCATTTCTGCGCTCGGTGTTCCGCGACGGCTTGATCCCCGCGCTGCGCAGCGACATCAAAGTGGTTCGCGCATTCATGCGCACCTTCAACCTGCTCGCCGCGCCGGATGCCTTCATGAAGGACCCCGACGTGATCGGGCGCGTGCTCGCCGCGTGGCGCGAGCGCGAACAGCGCGCCCCGCTCGAGTTGCCGGGTCCCCAGCGCTCCGAGATGGTGGAATTGCTGCAAAGAGCCGCCTAGCGGCTGAACTTCGCTCGCCTCCGGCTCGCTGCGCGTCGACCAACTCTCGAGTTGGTCTCCTTGCAGGCTGGCAGTTTTGCGGCTCCCTCCCTAGTTTGTGCCGCCGGCGAATCCATCCCCGAAGGGATTTGGGCTCGTCCAGCTCTCTAATCTGTGCCGCCGCTGGCGCGCACGATCCGACTCTCGGGAGACCGAACCGATGATGATTTTCATTTCCGCCGTCGCCGCGCTGGCGGCACTCGGCTACGCGATGGTTCTCTACATGGGCGTTCGTTCGGCCCCCGCTACGGATGTGCGGGCGCTCGAGATCTCGGCCGCGATCGCCGAAGGCGCGGGCGCCTTCCTGAACCGCCAGTACCGCACCGTCGCGATGGTCGGCGTGCCGATCGCCGTGGTGCTGCTGATCGCCTTCGGTGGCTGGATGGCAGCGGGCTTCGTGGTCGGAGCCGTGGCGAGCGCCGCCGCGGGCATCTTCGGCATGCGCGTCTCGGTGCAGGCGAACGTGCGCGTCGCCGAGGCCGCGAAGCAGGGATTCCGCCCCGCGTTCGACCTGGCCTTCAAGGGCGGCGCGGTGACGGGGCTGATGGTCGTCGGCGCAGGACTCTTCGCGCTCGCGCTCTTCGCGCAGATGCTGATCCCCGATGACTTCGCGCAGCTCGGGCACGTGCAGCTGCAGGCGCTGATCGGACTCGGCTTCGGCGGTTCGCTGATCTCGGTGTTCGCGCGCCTCGGCGGCGGCATCTTCACGAAGGGCGCCGACGTCGGCGCCGATCTCGTCGGCAAGGTCGAGGCGAACATCCCAGAAGACGATCCGCGCAACCCCGCGGTGATCGCCGACAACGTCGGCGACAACGTCGGCGATTGCGCCGGGATGGCCGCCGACCTCTTCGAGACCTACACGATCACGGCCGTCGCTGCGATGCTGATTGCGCAT